>Ga0187777_10000212_pt1 | contig 43674 bp, 43 predicted proteins | sample 1015_Q2_SP5_10_M_FD_132416 | JGI IMG/M metagenome (GOLD analysis project Ga0187777, IMG submission 132416) | Tropical peat soil microbial communities from peatlands in Department of Meta, Colombia - 1015_Q2_SP5_10_MG | ecosystem: Environmental > Terrestrial > Soil > Wetlands > Peat | place... | reverse complement strand
GCACCAGGGCGCGAAGCTCGAGGGCGAGGCGCGTGCGCAGCTGCTCGACTGGCTCGCCGCCGTCGAGTTCGGCGAGTTCGCGCTGCCGCGCCCCGACCTCGTCGTCCTCCTCGACGCGCCGGCCGCGCTCGCGCGGGAGCTGGTGGGACGCAAGGGCGCCCGCGTGTACACGACGCTCGAAGCGGACATCCACGAGTCGGACACCGGCCACGGCGACGCGTCGCGCGCGATCTACCTCGAGCTCGCGCGACGCGACGACTGGCTCGTCGTCCCGGCGGCGGCGCCCGACGGGACGCTGCGCGCCGTCGACGAGATCGCGGGTGAGATCTGGCGCGCGCTCGCGCCGCGCCTCGAGGTGCGGCCGTGAGCGACTTCGAGGCCGTCGCCGAACAGCACGAGGCAAAGCGCCTCCTGTCGGCCGCGCTCACCGAGGGGCCGGCGCACGCCTATCTCCTGCACGGCCCGCCCGGCGTCGGCAAGCGCGACCTCGCGCTCCTGTTCGCGGCGGAGCTGCTGGGCGACCATCATCGCGTCGCCCGCCGCTCGCACCCCGATCTGTACGTGCTCGAGCCGCTCGGCGACCAGATCCGGATCGACGACGTGCGCGAGCTGCGGCGCGACCTGCACATGCGTCCGTTCGAGGCGTCGCGGCGCGTCTATCTCGTCTTCGGGGCGGACACGCTGAACGACGACGCCGCCGACGCGCTGCTCAAGGACCTCGAGGAGCCGCCGCCGTACGCGGTGCTCGTGCTCGTCGCGGACGAGCTCGGCCCGCTCCCGGAGACGATCCGCTCGCGCTGTCAGGTCATCGGCTTCAGGCGGCTCTCCGAGCCCGCGGTGCGCGCCGCGATCCGCGCGCGCGCGCCGGAGCTTCCCGACGCGGAGGTGACGACGCTCTCGCGCGTGGCGGGCGGCCGCCTCGATCGGGTCGCCCGCCTGCTCGATCCGGCGGCCGCGCGGCGGCGCGAGGCGCTGCTCGGCGTCGCGCGCGCCGTCTACCTCGATCAGGCGTTCGACGCGAGCGACGGCGCGCAGCTGCTGCTGGAGGGGATCTCCGAGCGCGGCGACGAGGCGAAGGAGAGGGCGGAGGAGTCGGTAGCGGTGCTCGAGCTGACGGGGCGCGAGGCGGAGCAGCGCCTGCGGCGCGCGCAGCGGGGTGCCGAGCGCGACGAGCTGCTGGCCGTGCTCGAGGAGCTGGAGTGGTGGTACCGCGACCTCGTCGTGCTCGCGGCGGGCGCGGAGGCCGCGGTGGTGCACGTCGACCGTCTGGACGAGCTGCGCGCGGACGCGAGCCGGGAGCGGCTGCTCGGGGCCGAGCGTGCCTGCGAGATCGTCCGGGCGGTCTGGCGCGAGGCCGAGGAGCTCCAGCTGTCCGCGCCGCTCGCGCTCGAGGCACTGCTCGTGCGCCTGCGCGGCGAGCTGGCCGGGCCGGCGCTCGCCCGAGCCTAGAAGGCCTGCAAACCGCGCGATTCCGGCGCTCGCGGCCTTCCCAAAAGGGGGATTTACGGCCCCCGGACACCGACACAAGATGGGTGCTCAGGCGTGTTCGGGCGGGACGCGCCCCGTATGTCTTCCTGCCGCAGGAGGAGAGCTTGGCCGCAGTACCGTCCATAGGCCGTGCCGCACGCGTCGAGGGGGTGCCCGCCCCCGAGGCGGACCTGACGCGGGCCCTCTACGAGCAGTACAGCAGCCAGATCTTCCGCTACTGCCTGCACCAGCTCGGCTCCCGCGAGGAGGCCGAGGACGCCGTCCAGAGCACGTTCCTGAACGCGTTCCGTGGCATCAAGCGCGGGATCGTGCCCGAGCTCGAGTCGGCGTGGCTGTTCAAGATCGCCCAGAACGTCTGCCTCTCCCGCCGCCGGTCGACCTGGCGCCGCGACCGGATCGAGTCGCCCACCGACTTCGAGCTCGTCGAGGAGCTGACGCCGGCGCCGTCCCGGCGCGCCGACGAGCTGATGGGCCTCCAGGACGTGCTCGAGCAGCTGCCGGAGAATCAGCGGCGCGCGATCCTGCTCCGCGAATGGCAGGGCCTGTCGTACCACGAGATCGCCGACGAGCTGGAGCTCTCGCAGTCGGCGGTGGAGACGCTGATCTTCCGCGCCCGGCGCGCCCTCGCGCAGGGACTCGAGGAGCCGCCGGCGCCGAAGAAGCGGCGGCTCGTGCGCGGCGCCGACTGGGGCAACGTCCTCGCCGGGCTGAAGTCGCTCCTTCTCGGCGGCGGCGCGGCAGTGAAGGTGGCCGCGACGGTGGCCGTCGTCAGCGCGACGACCGTGGCCGCGACCGCGCCGGTCGTGCAGAGCCACTCGCGGCCGTCGCATGCCAGGCCGGCGTCCGCAGCGTCCGTCCCGGCGAAATCCACGAGCGGGAGGAGCGCCTCGACGAGCGTCACGGCGAGCCCGGCCGTCGGCGCGCCCGCGGCGACCCACCATCCGAGCGCCGCGGGAGCGTCGCTCTTCGTCGCGACGCCCGAGAGGGCGCCCGCGCCGGCCGCCCCGGTCGTGCCCGACGCAACCGTCCCGGCCGCCGAGCCCACGACGCCGCCGCCGGTCGAGGCGCCCGCGCCGGCCCCGGTCGCCGCGCCCTCTCAGCCCGCCGCCGGTGAGGGCGGCGCCTCGAGCTCCGCCGCCACGCCGGTCGAGGTGACGAAGGACGGCTCCTCCGGCACGACGACCGTCGCCGTGCCGCCCGCGAGCAGCGGGAGCGGCACCCCGGCGCCCGGTCAGACGCCGCAGCAGCTGCCGGCGCCGATCACGACGACGCTCAGCGCGCCGCCGGCCGGCGACAACGCGTCCTCGCCGTCGCTCATCGTGCCGCCGACGCTGACGAAGAAGCTCGACGCGCCGCCGCCGACCTCGCCCGCGAGCTCGCCGCCCGTGAGCTCGCCGCCGGCAACCACGACCCCGACGACGACGAACACGACGCCCGTCGTGAGCCCTTCGCCGAGCCTCCCGGTGCAGCTGCAGACGACGACGAGCGGCCACGGCACGGTCACGCTCGTCGGCTCGAGCTGACCCCGGAAACGACGAGGGCGCCGGCTCGGCCGGCGCCCTCTCTTTCTTTTTCTCTGCGGAGCACCCGCGACGGCGCGAGCCGCCTCAGGCAGCGCTCGCCAGCTCGTCGCCGAGCTCGAGCTGCAGACGCATCAGCGCCTCGCTCTCGAGCTGGCGGACACGCTCGCGGGTGAGTCCGAGCTCCTTGCCGATCGTCTCGAGCGAGGCGGCCTCGCCCCCGAAGCCGAAGCGCAGCTCGATGATCCGGCGCTGCCGCTCCGGCAGCTCGGCGACGGCGCGCTGGACGCGCTGGCGGCGCAGCGAGTCGACGGCCTCCTCGGCCGGGTCGAGCGACGTCTCGTCGGCGAAGAGGTCGCCGAGCTCGGAGTCGCCGTCGGAGCCGAGGCCCTGGTTGAGCGAGATCGAGTCGACGGCGTCGAGCGCCTCCTCGACGTGCTCGCGCTTGAGGCGCGTCGCCTCGGCGAGCTCCTCGACCGTCGCCTCGCGGCCCAGCTTCGCCTGCAGCTCGGCGGAGGCGCGGTTCAGCTTGATCCGCCGCTCCTGGACGTGGACGGGGATCCGGATCGTCTTCGACTGGTTGGCGACCGCGCGCTGGCAGGCCTGGCGGATCCACCAGGTGGCGTAGGTCGAGAACTTGTAACCCTTCCGCCAGTCGAACTTCTCTGCGGCGCGGTTGAGGCCGATGACGCCCTCCTGGATCAGGTCGAGCAGCGGCACGTCGTGGCCCTGGTAGCGCTTCGCGATCGAGACGACGAGGCGAAGATTGGAGTTGATCATGCGCTCCTTGGCGGCGTCGTCACCGCGCTCGATCCGCTTGGCGAGTGCGACCTCCTCCGCGGCGGTGAGCAGCTTGTGGCGGCCGGCGGAGTCCATGAAGAGCTGCAGCGGGTCGAGCGTGCCCGACGGGGCCGGGGCGTGCTCGGCGACGGCGGCGCCGGCGCGCACGACGACGTCGCGCTCCTCGAGCGCGTTGCGCAGCGCCGCCAGCTCGTCGTCGGCGAGCTCGTGCTCGTCGGCGAGCGCCTCGAGCTCCTTCTCGTCGACGAAGCCGCGCTCGGCGGCCTCCTCGAGCAGGCGCTCGGCGGGAGTCAGGTCGTGCATGTGCATGGTGTCGCTCAGTTGGATTCCCTTTCATCTCGGGGGACGGCCGATCGGGAATGCGGCCATGGCGGCCCAGGCGCGCGGTAAACAGAACCCGCGATGTGCCGGTGGGCCTTTCCGAAGGATAGAACGGCGCGGAGCCGTCGTCCATTCCCCCGCATCGCATTTTTGCGATTCCCTTACAACCCCTAACGGAGGCTACGCGGCCCCTGGGGAGCCCGCAGGCGGCGCTCAGGCCTCGGCGACCGCGGCGAGCGTCTCTCCGGTCGGCGGCTCGGCGCTCCAGGGGAAGGTGATCCAGCGGTCGGTGCGGCGCCAGACGTACTCGCAGCCGACCGAGCTCCAGGGCTTCTCGTACAGCACGGCGCAGCGGATCTCGCCGACCTTGCCCTCACAGAACCCCTTGACGAGGGCGAGAGTCGCCCCGGTGTCGGCGACGTCGTCGGCGATCAGCACCCGTGTCTCCCCGAAGTCGACGAGGTCGGGAACCGGCGGCAGGATCATCGGCATCTCGAGCCGTGCGTCGACCCCGGTGTAGAACTCGACGTTCATCGTGAAAGTGTTCTTCACGCCGAGCGCGTAGCCGAGCGCGCTCGCGACGAGCATGCCGCCGCGCGCAATCGCGAGCACCATGTCGGGCCGGTAGCCGTCGTCGTGGATCGAGCGCGCCAGCTCGCGCGTGCCGACGCCGAGGTCGTCCCAGCTCATGATCTCCCGCAGGCTGCCCACCCGGCGAGAGTCAACCACAGTCGCGGCCTGCGCGCGGGGTGGGGGCGGTAGAATCCGCTCGGCGCCGACGTAGCTCAGCTGGTAGAGCACATCACTCGTAATGATGGGGTCCCCGGTTCGAGTCCGGGCGTCGGCTCTCGACAGGAATACGTGCGGATCGTCTGCGTCTCCGATACCCACGGGATCTCCCCGTTGCCGCAGATTCCGGTCTGCGACCTGCTGCTCTTCGCCGGAGACGTCGAGGACGTGCATCTGCATCCGCACGACACCTCCTCGCAGCGGCGGTATCTCGAGCGCGTCTTCGCGCCCTGGCTCGCCGCGGCTCCGGCGCGGCACAAGGTCGGGATCGCCGGAAACCACGACTTCCTCGCCGTCCACGCGCCGGAGGCGCTGCGCGAGCTGCCCTGGCACTACCTCGAAGACGAGACGATCGAGATCGAGGGAGTCGTGGTTCACGGCTCCCCGTGGACGCCGCCGTTCTTCGACTGGGCATTCATGCTGTCCGAGCCGGAGCTGGCGGCCAGGTGGGAGCTGGTCCCCGCCGACTGCGCCGTCCTCGTCACCCACGGCCCGCCGCACCGGCTGGGCGACCGGGTCGAGCGGGCATACGGCCGCGACCCGCACCAGGGCTCGACGAGCCTCCGCGCCGCCGTCGAGCGCCACCCGGTGCTGCGCCTGCACGTGTTCGGCCACATCCACGAGGGCCACGGGCGAGGCGTGCTCGTCCGGGAGGCTCTGACGCCGCTCATCTGGGTGAACGCCGCGCGCGTGGACGCCGGCTACCGGCCGGTGCACGAGCCGATCGCGGTCGAGCTGTAGAGGGACTTCTCTCGGTCGGGCGGTTGGCCTTCGGTTCGGCGCCCGTTTACGACAGAATCGGGTTCGCATCATGCTGCGAAGTCTCTGCGCCTCCGCCGCCGGCCGACTCGCCCGGCTCGTCCTGCTCGCCGCTTGCGCGGCGCTGCTGGCGGCGGCGCCGGCGGCGGCGAAGACCGTGCCGGGGTCGCCGCCCTTCCGCGTCCTCATCCTCGAGCACCTGAGCCAGAGCCAGTTCCGCCACCTCGCGACGCGCGGCGCAGTCGGGCTGCTCGTGCCCGGCGTCGGGCCCACGACCAACCGCCGGCAGGCGCTCGCGCAGCTCGAGCGCGGCGCCGAGGTGAACGCGCGCCTCGGCGGCGTGCCGCGCGGACCGAGGGTCGTGCTCGCCTCCCAGGCGACGGGCACTCCGAGCGGCGTCGCCATCGTCGTCGTCCTGCCGCCGCGCTCCGAGAAGCCGCTCCAGAACGACCAGCGCTACCCGATCGTCGTGCTCGGGCGCGGCTTCCACGGACTGCTCGTGTCGCCGACGACCCGGATTCCCGGGCTCGTCTCGATCGTCGACATCGCACCGACCGCACTCGGGCGCGAGCGCGGCACGCTCTCCTCCATCCCGAGCGCGGACCCGGTTGCGAGCCTCGAGAGCCTCAACCTCCAGATCCACGCGAACAACAGGCTGAAGCTCGCAGCGTTGATCGTCGTCGCGTGCTTCATCGCGCTGCTCGCGGTCGTGCGTCCGCGGGCGGCGACGACGGCCATGCCCGCAGCGCTGCTCACGAGCATCGTGCTCGGGGCGGCGCAGGTGTCGAACGAGGTGCTGATCCTCGCCGTGCTGATCGGCGGCACCGTCGCGGGAGGACTCTGGCTGGCGCGTCTGTGCGGTACGGACGGCAGGCTGCTTCTGCTCTTCCTCGGCGTCGTCTTCATCCATCTCTGGCTGCTCGCCGCGCGCCCGGAATGGGTGGCCCTGACGCCGCTCGGGCCGACGCAGAACTCGCGCTTCTGGGGGATCGGGAACCAGCTCGAGACGCTGCTGCTCGCGCCGTTGCTCGTCGGTGCGACGATCGCGGCCAAACGCTTCGGCATGGTCGGCTTCGCCGGGTTCGCGCTGCTCGCGCTGGTGCTCGTCACCGACAACCGCTTCGGGTCGGACGGCGGGGGTGCGATCGTGCTCGGGGTCTCCTTCGCGTTCCTCGGCGCGCGGACGCTTCGGCTCGGCGCGCGCGGCTTCGCGATGCTGCTGCTGCTCGGAGCGACCGTCGTGCTCGGGCTCGTCTCGTACAACCTCCGCGGGCCGGGACCGGACCATCTGCGCAGCGCCTTCAGTCACGGCTTCGCCGGTCTGCTCGCGGTCGCGCGAAACCGCGTCCCGCTCGCCTACGCGCCGGCGGTGCACGACTGGACGATGCTGCTGCCGCTTACGATCTGGTTCGTCGTCTCGCTCGCGCTCGCACTTCGGTTCGCGCGCCGCCGGGCGACGCGCGACCTCGTGCTCGCGCTCGGCCTGGCCCTCGTCACCTCGCTGCTCGTGAACGACTCGGCCGCGTACGAGTTGACCGGCGGCGTGGCGGCGCTCGCCGCCGTCGCGCGCTTCGTGCCGTCGATCGCCCCGCTGCGCGTGCCGTGGCCCGCTCGCGCGCCCCTCCCGGCGCGGTCGCTGGCCAACGAGGCGACGACCGACTAGGTCCAGCGGCCGGCGGCGGTCGAACCGCGCCCGTGCACCTCGACGCGACGACAGCAGTCCTGCTCGCACTGCTCGGCTTCGGCATCGGCGCGTTCGGCACGGTCGTCGGCGCGGGCGGCGGCTTCATCCTCACTCCGATCCTGCTCCTGCTCTATCCACACGACTCCGCGCGGACGCTCACCGCGATCAGCCTCACCGTCGTGTTCTTCAACGCGTCGTCGGGGACGGTCGCGTACGCGCGGCAGCGGCGGACCGACTTCCGCAGCGGCACCGTGTTCGCGCTCGCCACGCTGCCGGGGGCGGTCGGGGGCGCGCTCGTCGTCGGCGTCGTCTCGCGCCACCTCTTCGACGGGCTGATGGGCGTCGTGCTCGCCGTGCTGGCCGTCTGGCTGCTCTCGGGCGAGCGGTGGCTGCCGCCGCCGGCCCGGCGGCATGTCGTCCGGCGGCTCCTCACAGACCGGCAGGGGCTTCTCTACGAGTACGACGTCCCGCTGCTGCGGGGCGCCGCCTACAGCCTCGTCGTCGGGTTCGTGTCGAGCTTCCTCGGCATCGGCGGCGGCGTCATCCACGTGCCGCTGCTCGTGCGCGCCCTCGGCTTCCCGACACACATCGCGACCGCCACCTCGCACTTCGTCCTCGCGGTGATGAGCGGGGTCGGTGCGTTGACGCACGTCGCGGCCGGCAGCTTCGCGCACGGGTACGGGGTGCGGCGGGCCGCTGCGCTCTCGGTCGGGGTCGTCGCCGGCGCCCAGGCGGGCGCGCACCTGTCGCTGCGGCTGCGCGGCCGCGTGATCGAGTTGCTGCTCGCGGCCGCGCTACTCGGGCTCGCGGTGCGGCTGCTGGTCGCCGCTGCGTAGTTCGCCGAACGCCTGAACGGGGCGCGCGCCGATGCCTCGCAACTCGGCGCGCGGTCCTTCTAGAGATGGAGACCTATCGGAGGTGCCGCCATGCGCGCCAGACGCACGACTCTTTTGACCATCGCGGCTCCTGCTGCCGCCTACATCGTGCTCCTCGTCCTCGTCGCCGCGCTCTGGGTGAAGCCGCCGCTGCTCGGGTGGATCGGGCTCGCGGTCGTCGCCACGCTCGCGATCGCCCTCACGGCCGGCGCCGTCCTCCTCTTCCCGCGCATGCGCCGCAACGTGGACGCCGTCGAGGGAGGCGAACGCAGGAGGCTGCTCGTCCTCGCCGACACGACCTGCCCGGCGCTCCAGATCCGCGACTCGATCGCCGCAGCGCTCGCCGGACCCGGCGCGGAGGTGCTCGTCGTCGCGCCCGTGCTCGCCTCGCCGCTTCACTATCTCGCCGGCGACGAGACGGCGGAGCGTGCCGACGCGGAGGCGCGGCTGGCCGCGGTCGTCGACGGGCTCTGCGCGGAGGGAATCGACGCCCGCGGCCGGATCGGCGACGACGACCCGGTCCAGGCGCTCGGCGACGCGCTCGCCGAGTTCCCCGCCGTCGAGGCGCTCGTCGTCACCTCGACCAGGAGCCACTGGCTCGAAGGCGACCTGTTCGAGCGCGCACGGCGGCTCGTGCCGGTGCTGCAGCACGTGCAGATCGCCGAGCAAGCCGTCCTCTGAATTCGAACGGAGCCGAACATGACGTCCATGAAGGAACGCGACCTCGCCGGCCCGGGGATCGGCGACTATGCCGAGCTCGCGCACGAGCTGCCTGCCGACTACGCCTCGCTGCTCGGGCCCAAGGAGACGATGCAGGCCCTGTACGCGGCCAAGCGGCTGATCGAAGATCGGCTCGGCGAGGAGCTGAACCTGATCCTCGTGCAGGTGCCGCTGATCGTCGACGTGACGAGCGGAGTGAACGACTACCTCGACCGTGACGGCTCGCGGACTCCTGTGCGGTTCCACATCTCGAACGACCACGACCGCAACCCGATCGACGCCGAGGTGGTCCAGGCGGCGACGAAGTGGAAGCGGATGGCGCTCGCCCAGTTCGGCATGCGGCCCGGCGAGGGCCTGCTCACCGACATGCGCGCGGTGCGCAAGGACTACTTCCTCGATCACGACCACAGCGCCTACGTCGACCAGTGGGACTGGGAGCTGGCGATCGCGCCGGAGCAGCGCACGCTCGCGTATCTCGAGGAGGTCGTGCAGCGCATCTGGAAGGTGCTCAAGGAGGCCGAGACCTTCCTGCACGCGCGCTTCCCCGCGCTCGCCGACCCGCGCTACCCGGCGCTTCCCGACGAGCTGACGTTCGTGCACGCGGAGGACGTGCTCGCGCGGTGGCCCGACCGGCCGCGGAAGCAGCGCGAGACGCTGCTGCTCCAGGAGCACCCCGCGGTGTTCATCCACGGCATCGGCTGGCCGCTCGCGGACGGCCTGCCGCACGAGCTGCGCGCCGCCGACTACGACGACTGGACGACCGAGACGACCTCGGCCGACGGGCGGCCGATGCACGGCCTGAACGGCGACATCCTCGTCTGGAACCCGGTCACGCGGCGCCGGCACGAGCTCTCGTCGATGGGCATCCGCGTCACGAAGGAGTCGCTTCGGCTGCAGCTCGAGCTGTCGGGGCAACTCGACTTCCTCGAGCTGCCGTACCACCGGGCGATCCTCGACGACGAAGTGCCGCTGTCGATCGGCGGCGGCATCGGCCAGTCGCGCACGATGATGCTCCTCCTGCGCAAGGCGCATCTCGGCGAGGTGAGCGTCACCGTGTGGCCGCGTGTGCTGAAGGAGCTCTGCGCGGAGCGGAACATCCGCGTGCTCGAGTGAGAGCCTCTCAGGCCGCTGCACCCCAGTCGCCGCTGATCAGCGTGTAGAGCAGCGCCTGCGCCGTCGACTCGCGGTTCGCCGCCTGCTCCCAGACGACGGATCTGGCGCCGTCGATGACGGCCGCCGCCACCTCTTCGCCGCGGTGGGCCGGCAGGCAGTGCATGAAGATCGCATCGGGACGCGCGAGCGCGAGCAGCTCCTCGTTGACCTCGTACGGGCGAAGGTCGCGCAGGCGCTCGTCGCGCTCGGCGTCGTCGCCCATCGAGACCCACACGTCGGTGTAGACCGCGTGCGCGCCGCGCACCGCATCGCGCGGATCCTCGACGACCTCGATCGCAGCTCCCGTCGTGCGCGCGAGCGCGCGCGCGTCGGCGACGACCTGCGGCGACGGTGCGTACCCGGGCGGCGAAGCGACGGCGATCTCCATGCCCGTGAGCGCACCCGCCTCGAGAAGCGAGTGGGCGACGTTGTTCCCGTCGCCGACGAACGCGAGCCGCACGCCTTCGAGGCGGCCGAACCACTCGCGCACGGTCAGTACATCGGCGAGTGCCTGGCACGGATGGTGCACGTCGGAGAGCGCATTGATCACGGGCACGCTCGCCGCGGCCGCCGTCTCCTCGATGTCGCGTTGCGCAAAGGTGCGGATGACGATCGCGTCACAATAGGCCGACAAGGCGCGCGCGGTGTCGGCGATCGGCTCGCCGCGGCCGAGCTGAAGCTCGTCCGGCCGGAGCACGATCGGGCTGAGGCCCAGACGCGCCGCTGCTGCGGCGAAGGAGACGCGCGTGCGCGTCGAGGGCTTCGCGAAGAAGCAGGCGACGGAGCGGCCGCGCAGGGATTCCAGCCACCCCAGCGGCTCGTCCTCCATCGCGGCCGCGAGGTCGAGCAGGTGCGCAAGGCGGGCCGGGGTCAAGTCGGCCACGCGGAGGAAATCCTTCGACACGACGCGGTCGGGCGCCGTCGCCATCGCAGCCTCCTTTCTCGGGCCGCCAGCATAGTCGCCGCGGAGGCCGCCATCGCCGCGGCTTCCCCGCAGCGGCAATCCGAGCGGTGCCCGATGGGTCCGCGGGCGGGCGGGCCGACGATGGGACCGTGCAGAAGGTCGTGATCATGGGCGCCGGCGGGCGGGACTTCCACGACTTCAACGTCGTCTTCCGCGAGGACTCCGAGACGCAGGTCGTCGCCTTCACCGCCGCGCAGATCCCGGGCATCGACGACCGCGTCTATCCGGCCTCGCTCGCCGGTCCGCTCTATCCCGAGGGGATCCCGATCGTGCCGGAGGAGCAGCTCGTCGACCTGATCCACGCGGAGGCGGTGGACTCCGTCGTACTCGCGTACTCCGATCTCTCGCACGAGGACGTCATGCACAAGGCGTCGATTGCGCTCGCCGCCGGCGCCGACTTCACGCTGCTCGGCCCGCGCTCCACCATGTTGCTCGCCACGAAGCCGGTCGTCGCCGTCACGGCCGTGCGTACCGGCTGCGGCAAGAGTCCCACGAGCCGCCGCGTCGGCAGAATCCTGCTCGACGCCGGGCTGCGCGTGGCGCTCGTCCGTCACCCGATGCCGTACGGCGACCTGGAGGCGATGCGCGTCCAGCGGTTCGCGACGCTCGAGGATCTCGACCGCTCCCATCCGACGATCGAAGAGCGCGAGGAGTACGAGCTGCCCGTGCGGCTCGGGATGGTCGTGTACGCCGGCGTCGACTACGGGGAGATCCTCGCGCAGGCCGAACGCGACGCCGACGTGATCCTCTGGGACGGCGGCAACAACGACTTTCCGTTCTTCACCCCGGATCTGACGATCGTCGTCGTCGATCCGCTGCGCGCGGGGCACGAGCTCGCCTATCACCCGGGCGAGGCGAACCTGCGCATGGCGGACGCCGTCGTCGTCAACAAGATCGAGAGCGCAGAGCTGGGCGAGGTCGAGCAGGTGCTCGCGAACGTCCGGCGCGCGAATCCGCGCGCGAGCGTCGTCCTGGCGCGGTCGCCGGTCACGCTCGATGACGGGCCGTCGCTCGCAGGGAAGCGCGTGCTCGTCGTCGAGGACGGGCCGACGCTCACGCACGGAGGCATGGCGTTCGGCGCCGGCACGGTCGCCGCACGCGAGGCGGGGGCGGCCGAGCTCGTCGACCCGCGGCCGTTCGCGGTGGGCTCGATCGCGAGCGTGTTCGAGCGCTACCCCGACCTGAACGTGCTGCCTGCGATGGGGTACTCGGACGCGCAACTCGTCGAGCTCGAGCAGACGATCGACGCATGCGAGTGCGACGTCGTCGTCACCGGTACGCCGATCGACCTGTCGCACCTGATCGGCTCGCGGCACCCGATCCGTCATGCGACCTACGGGCTCGAGGAGGCCGGCGGCGCGTCGCTGGCCGAGGTGCTCGAGCCGGTGATCGCGGCTGCGACCCGCGCGCAGCCGGCCGTCAGCGGCTGAGGCGCACGGCCCGCTGCAGCCGCTCGGCGAGCTCGTGCAGCGTGCCGGGGCGGTCGATTCCGGCGATCGAGATCCGGCGGCCGTCATGGAGCTCGACGACGAGCGCGGCGCGGTCGGTCAGGCGCTCGTGCGCGCCGCGTGCGATCCGGACGGCGGCGATCTCGGCGAGGCCGAACGTGCGGGTCACCGGCTCGTCGCGCGAGCCTCCGGAGAGGCGGAGGCTGTCGGCCGTCAGGTCGAGCCTGCCCGGCAGGGGCGGGCCCCCGTCCTCCGACCAGACAACCGGAAGCGAGAGCCCTCCTGCCATCTTGCGAGTGTCGGCGTCGTCGGCCGAGCAGCTATCGGCGAACGACCCGACACTGCGTGCGGGAAACTACGCGAGTGGAGACGGCGCTCCTCGTCGTGCACCTGCTTGCGGCCGCGATCTGGGTCGGGGGCACGGTGGTGCTCGTGTTCGTGGCCGTCCCGCCGGTGCAACGGCTCGAGGGCGAGCTGCGCGGGCGGCTGCTGCGCGACCTCGGGCGCCGCTGGCGTCCGATCGGGTGGAGCGCGCTCGGTGTCGCGATCGGCAGCGGCGCCGGTCTCGCCGGAATCGACCACGCCTTCCGCAGCGCGCCGTCGAGCTTCGACTGGGTGCTCGGCGTGAAGGCCGGGCTCGTCGGCCTGCTCGTCGCAGGCGCGTACCTGCACGACTACGTGCTCGGCCCCGGCCTCGCGCGGCAGATCCGCGCCGGAGAGCCGCAGTCGCTACGGCGGCTCCTCACGGGCATCGGCCGCGCGAACCTGCTCTTCACGCTCGCGATTCCGGTGTTGGGTGTCGTGCTCTCGCAGATCCGCTGAAAGTGCTCCGCACTTTCAGCGGATGATGTTGTGCTTCGCAGAGCGCGCGACGGCGGAGCTGCCGCGCTCTTGTCTGCCGTGAGCAAGCGGTCCTGATACGCGCGCGGTGGCGGCTTGCGCCGTCCCCGCGCGCGTGCATCCGGCCTCCGCGAACGCTTCGCGTTCGCTCCGGCCCTGGACCGTCGGCCTGGAGACGGTTGAAACCGGCGCCCGTCGAAGCGGTTCAGGCCGGAGGCCAACGCGGCCGCAGGCGCGTTGGCCGCAGGCGGATCCACGCGGACGGGAACGGCGAAGCCGCCACCGGCCGCGCTCCCCGAACCCACCGCCTCTGGTCACACAAAAAGGACGCCGGCTCCGCCGGCGTCCGCTCTGCGGAGCACAACATCCCCCGTGAGAAGTGCGCAGCACTTCTCACGAAATTGCCCAGAGCCCTTCGGCGATGACGGGTACGCGCTTCCCCTTCGCGGTGATTCCGATCACTTCGAGGTCCGGCCCGCCGATCATCACGTCCAGGTGCACGGCGGCGCGGTTCAGGCCTCGCGCCGGCTTCTTCAGGCGGGTGCCGCCGAAGCCCGAGCCGAACGCGATGTGGGCGGCTGCGTTCTCGTCGAGGAGGGTGTGGAAGTACGTGCGCCCGCTCTGCCCGATCCGCGACGTCGCGTCGACGAGCGCGACCTCGCCGAGCCGGCGGCCGTTGCCGCTCGGGTCGCTGTCGATGTACGCGGCCACGAAGTCGCGGTCGGTGGGCCGCGCCGCGGCGAGGCGCACGAGCCTGCCGCCGCGGAACTCCCCGCGCAGGCCGTCGATCAGCCGTCCCTGGAAGCTGAGCGGGAACGTGCAGGTGAACGTGCCTTCCGTTGCGGCCGCATGCGGGCTCGTGAACGTCTCCTCGGTCGGCATGTTCGGCGCGATCTTCACGCCCCAGGGCGTCTCCTCCTGGCCGCCGAGCCAGCGCGTCCCCGGCACGAGGCGAAGGCGCAGGTCGGTGCCCGGGCCGCGAAGCTCGAGGCCCGTGAGCTCGAGCCGCGTCAGCTTCGCCCCGCGCCGCGCGAGCGCGCGCACGTGCTTCAGCCATCCGCTCGAGCCGGCGCCGTCGGCGTCGGTGAGGCGGCAGAACGAGAGGAAGTCCCGGGCGAGTCGCCGCTTGCCCTCGAGCGGCGACAGCTTCGGGTAGACCTGCGCGGCCCAGTGGTCTGTCGGCCAGGCGGCACCGGTCCAGCGCGCGCGCAGGTCGAGGCTCGCGCGCTGGAACGTCGTCGTCTGCTTCGCGAAGCGGCTGAGCTCGGTCGCGATCCGCTTGGGCGGGATCCCGTCGAGATAGCCGGGCTCGCTCTCGCCGGCGATCACGGCGCGGGCGGCGGACGGCTTCGTCAGCTCCCGCATCCGGCGTGCGCTCCACGGCGTGATCACCCCGAGTGCGTCGTCCCGGCCGTGCTCGAGTCGCGCCCGGAGCACGAGCGGGTCGCCGTAGGTCACCTCGACGATGTGCGCCCCGGCCCGGTACCCGGCGTCCGCGACGGCGACCATCAGCTCCCGGTGCGCGTGCTCGCCCTGGACGACGAGCGTCTCGCCCACCGTCACGCCGAGCGATGCCTTGACGATGGCGTCCGCGTAGCGGCGGAGCTCATGCGGCTCGAGGAGTGGCTCGTCCTGCACGGCCCTGACGCTACCTGTCGTCCCGGGCGGCGCTCAGTTCGGCCCGGCTGCGACCTCGCGCTCGAGCACGATCGTGAACGCGTCCTGGATCGTCGGGAACCAGGGCGGCGGCAGGTACAGCAGCGTGTTGTCGTACTGGTAGACGCGGGTGGTGAAGAGACCCATGTTGCCGCCGGCGTACGTCGCGGTGGCGCCGGTGAACGTCATCGTGCCGAGCCTGCCGTTGCCGATGTAGTCCGCCTCGTTGGTGTTCGTCTGCGGGTCGAATCCGTAGGAGCGGAACGTCCCGCTCTGCGCGATCACGGCGGCGCGCCAGCTGAGGTTGGTCGGCACCCATTGCGGCACGATCGCGCTGTGGGACGCGACGAGGCCGAGCACGTCGTCGCCGCTCTGGAGGTACGAGAGGTTGCCGCCGACGTAGATGTCGGCGCCCGAGCCGACTGTCACGCGGCCGTTGACCACGCCGGAGACGATCACCGGCTGGCCGACGTAGACGGCCCCGTTCGAGGGCAGGTTGAAGAGCGTCCCCGCGGTGCACGTGGGGACGCGGTCGCCGATGGCGTACGTGCCCGACGCCTTCGTGCAGGGCTGGATCAGCACCTGGCCGCTCGCCTGGAAGGTGAGCCACCACGCGTTCACGGACGGGTTGTCCTCGACGATCCCGCCGGCGCCTGCCGCCGAGTGGATGTCGACGAGCGACGCGAGGAAGTTGTTGAAGTTGATCGGCGTCTTGATCACGGTGCGGATCGTCGATGCGCCGTACTTCTTTGCGCCGTTCATCATGTGGACGCTGCCGGTGACGTTCCCCTCCGCGTAGATGTCGCCGTACGCCGTGCCGCTGTGGCTGACGCTGTGGGCGACGCCGTTCGCGTCGATCCCTGCGTAGATCTTCCCGTAGGTCGTGGCGGTCGAGCCGTAGCTGATGTCGGCGTCCGCGACCATCTGGAAGTCGGAGACGGACGAGGGCCGGACGAGCGTCTCGAGCTCGCGCCAGTCGCGCATGTCGGTGTCACCCTGCGGCCGCCCGGTGGAGAGGATCCTGATCACCGGCGAGTTCGCGCTCGGCGGGAAGACCTCGAGGTTGTACTCGTACCCGTCGCCGAGCTGCGCCGCGCCGTACCAGGTGTCCTTGCCCTGCGGGTACGTCCACGTGCTGCCTGCCGCCTGCGGCCAGGGCTGGCCTGCGGCGACGAGCTGGCCGTTGCCGAGCCGTGTCGACTCGCCGGGGTGGACGAAGTGCGCGTAGTAGAGGCGGTCGTCGATCAGCTTCGCGACGTAGTCGTCGACGCCCGCCTCGGCGGCCTCGTACGCCGCGTCGCGCGTCACCGTGCTGCGGCTGTGCGTCGACTCCGCCTGGACGATGTCGATGAGCGAGGTCGCGAGGATGCCGAGCAGGGCGATGAGCGCGACCGTCAAGACCATCGCGAATCCGTCCTGCCGCCGCGCCGTCCGGAACGCGCGCGTCATTGCAGTGTCCTGATCGAGACGAGGGCCGAGTACGTCGAGGTGCCGCCCTGATTCTGCTTGGGCGCGACCGCGAGCGTGATGCGGACGGAGCTCACCGCGGTGGGGTCGGTCGTCACGGCGCCGGTCGCGTCGTAGTACGTGAAGATCGAGCTGTTCGTGATCGAGTCGAGCACGGACGTCCACGTGCCGGATGTCGCGGGCCACTGCCACGGCGCGTTGCCGGTGTTCACGCTCGTCGTCACGCTCCGGTCGAGCTCGCCGCCGACGAGCCGGTAGGCGATCCGACGCAGGTGGAACGGGGTCGCCTCGTCGGGCGCGTCGAACGTCACGGTCGTGCCGCTCAGGCTCTCGACCGGCGACGTCCCGAGGGTGTTCGTGGCCTCGCGGAGGTCCCGCGTGAAGCCGCTGATCGCCGTGCGCGCGAGGTCCTGGAGCGTCGCCTGCTCTTCGGTGCGTGCGCTCGACTTCGAGGTCGTGATCAGCATCTGGCCGAACGCGCCGAGCAACGTGCCCATGATCGCCATCGCCACGAGAAGCTCGATCAGCGTGAAGCCCTCCTCGCCGTCGAGTGTCCGCAGACGACCGCTCACCTGACGGTCACTGTCCCCGTCGTGTTGGAGGTGACCCCGCCGGTCCACGTGCCCGAGAGCGTTCCGCTCGTGGCGGTCGCGGAGTACTGGGGCGAGGAGCTGCTGGGGACGGCGAAGACGACGGTGCCCGTGCCGTCGGTCGTCCCGATCAGCGAGATGTTCGAGCCGGGGCCGCCGTTGACGGTGACCGTGGCGCCGACGACCTTCTGTCCTCCCGAGTTGACGACCTTCACCGTCAGTGTCGGCATCGTTGCGGGCATCCCGGTGAGCGACGGCGAGAACGTCTTGCCGAGGTCGGTGGGATAGTTGTTGGGGACGAGCTGCGTGGACGGTGTCGAGTACTGCCCGTTCGCCGCGAGCACGCGCGCCGTGTACTGGAGGTTCGGTACGACCGGCTCACCGGCGATCATCCCCACCTGGAGCTGGCCGCCGCTGAACGTGAACGACTGGGCTCCGCGCGACGAGCCGATCGTCGCCGTCGCGGTGCCCGTGTACGTCGACCCGTCCGGGTTGCGCGGCACGACGAAGATCGTCGCCGCCTTGTAGAGGCGGATGATCGTCGTGAAGGTCTGACCGCCGGCGATCGACGTCTGCGCGGTCGTCGACGGCGGCGTGTCGTCCTTCAGGGTCGTGTACCCCGCCAGCGAGGCCCCGATGTCGTAGTACGGGTAGGTGGCGTTCGTGGGGAGCAGCGCCGGGAAGACGGCCGTTCCGGTTGCGTCCGTCACGTCGTTGCGCAGGGGGCTCGGACCGTTGCTCAACGTGATGGTCGCGCCCGGCAGGGGCTGGTTGAGCACCATGTCGATCGTCTGCACCTGGACGATCCCCTGGCTCTGGCCGGCGACCGCGCCGCCGCCGGGCGGGGCGATATAGGTCACCTCCTGCGTGAGCTGTCTCGAGTCGGCGTTGCGCAGCACCGTGACGGTGACCTTCTTGTAGTCGGCCTTCGTCTGGTACGCGGTCGCCGGCGCGTCGTTGACATACGCGATCTTCGTCTTCACCGTCGCGTCCAGCCCGACGATGCCGAGCTGCGACGCCGTGAGCGAGGCGGCGACCGTGCCGGACGGGTTGCCGTTCTGCAGGCCCACCGACTCGTACGGGAGTGCTCGGATCGACTCGATCGCGCTCTGGGCCGTCTGTGCGGCAAGCGTGCGCTCGCGTGCGAGCTTCTGGTGCGTGATCGACGCGAGCATCACGCCGGTGAGCGGCGCGGAGACGACGATGAAGAGCGCCGACGCGACGACGAGCTCGATCAGACCGAAGCCGTCCTCGGCCTTCAAGAACGCGACGCGGCTCGACTTCGTGAACGGCGATCTCACTGCGGCTCTCCCGAGATGTGCCAAGCCGCAGGATTGGGGGTCTCTCACGGAAGATTCGTCAGGCCCCATCCCCCGGGCCATCCCTCAGGAGGGTGCTTCGCGGCGTGTCGCCACGGCCGAGCGCGCCCGCCCTGGCTTTGACGGGGGAGGGCCGCGGCCGGAATGCTGTGGGGCATGGAGGTGGCCGAGGTTGCCGCGCGGGCCGCCGGGGAGAACTTCCCGGTCGGCTCGCTCCTGTTCCCGCGCGGGCTGCGCCCGCACGTCCGGGCGCTCTATTGCTACGCCCGCCTCGTCGACGAGCTCGGGGACGCGTACGACGGCGACCGGCTCGCCGCGCTCGACGAGCTCGAGCACGAGGTGGCGCTGACCTTCGAGGGCGAGCCCACGTGGCCCGTGCTGCGTTACGTGCAGCCGACCGTACGCACGTTCGGCCTGCCCCGCGAGCCGTTCCTGCGCCTGATCGAGGCGAACCGGATCGACCAGCGCGTCTCCGCGTACGAGACGTGGGAGGACGTGAGGCAGTACTGCGTCCATTCGGCGGATCCGTGCGGACGGCTCGTGCTCGGCGTGCTGCGGCGCCTCGACGATGCGGAGCTCGTGGCGGCGAGCGACTCGGTCTGCACGGGGCTGCAGCTCGTGAATTTCCTCCAGGACGTGCCCCGCGACCTCGAGCTGGGACGCATCTACCTGCCGGGGGAGGACCGGCGACGCTTCGGCGACCCGCCGCTCGACCGGCCGAGCGGCGAGTTGCGCGACCTCCTGCGCTTCGAGGCGGAACGCGCCGCCGCGCTCCTCGGCGCGGGCGACGTCCTGCGCGCCGGGATCGGCGGCCGCCTCGGGCGCGCCGTGGCGCTCTTCGCGCGCGGCGGGCTCGCGGCGCTCGAGGCGCTCGAGTCGGCGGGCTGGGACGTGTTCACGCAGCGGCCGAAGCCGTCGCGGGCGCGGCTGGCGCGGGAAGCCGCGCGGACGCTCGTCCGATGACCACGGTCGACCAGGCCTACGCCGAGGTGTCGCGTCTGACCCGCGCGCGGGCGAAGAACTTCGCGTACGGGATCATGGTGCTGCCCGTGGAGAAGCGCCGCGCCATCGCCGCCGTGTACGCCTTCGCGCGCGAGGTCGACGACCTGGCCGACGGCGAGGCGCCGCTCGACGAGAAGCGCGCGGGCCTCGAGGCGCTGCGTTCGTCTCTCGACGATGACGGCCCGTCCGACCCGATGCTCGTCGCCCTCGCCGACGCGCGCACGCGCTTCCGCATTCCCCGCGGGGCGCTCTCCGCGCTCGTGGACGGCGGCCTCCAGGACACCGAGCAGACGCGCTACGCGGACTTCGCGGACCTGCGCGGCTACTGCGAGAAGGTCGCCGGCGCGGTCGGTGTTGCCTGCATCGCCGTCTACGGATCCGAGGACGTCGCGCGCGCGCGGACGCTCGGCGTCGCCCTGCAGCTCATCAACATCATGCGCGACGTGCGCGAGGACTGGGGTCTCGGCCGCGTCTACCTCCCGCAGGACGAGCTGGCCGCGTTTCGCGTCGCCGAGGACGACATCGCACGCGAGCGGCTGACCGCGGAGTGGCGGTCGCTGATGGCCTTTCAGGCCCGGCGCGCACGCGCCCACCTCGAGGAAGGGCTGGGCCTGCTCGACTCGCTCGACCGGCGCAGCGCTCTGTGCGTCTCCACGTTCGCCGGCCTCTACCGCGGTCAGCTCGACCGGATGGAGGAGAACGGCTTCGACGTCTTCGGCGCGTCGTGCCGCCTTTCGGCACCCGCCAAGCTCGCGGTCGTCGCGCGGGGGCTGCTGCGATGAGGGTGGCGGTCGTCGGCGGCGGCCTCGCCGGTCTGGCCGCAGCGCTCGAGCTCGTCGACGCGGGCGCCGAGGTGACGCTGCTCGAGGCCCGCCCGACGCTGGGCGGGGCCGTGCAGACGCTGCCGCAACGCGAGGGCGATCCGGAGCCGCCGCCCGACAACGGCCAGCACATCGCGCTCGGCTGCTTCACGGAGTACCTTCGCTTTCTCGACCGCATCGGCGAGGGCGGCTCGTATGTGCGCACGCGGCTCGCGTTGCCGGTGATCGCGGAGGACGGGTCTGTCTCTGCGATCAAGCCGAGCCTGCCCGCACTCGTCTCGTACGCGCACCTGCCGCTCCGCGACCGGCTGCGCATCCCCGTCGTGACGGCCCGCTGTCGCACCGCGACGCCTCGAAGGGGGGAGACGTTCGGCGCGTTGCTGCGCCGCCTCGGGGCGTCCGATGCAGCCGTCGCCCGCTTCTGGGACGTCTTCATCCGTCCTGCGCTGAACCTCCGCACGGACGAGGTGGACGCCGAGGCCGGGCTCTTCACCGTTCGCACCGCGCTCCTCGGCCCCCGCGGCAACGCCGACCTCGTGCTCCCGAGGAGGCCGCTCGGCGCGATGCACGGCGACGCCGCGGGGCGGGCGCTCGGTGACCGCGTTCGGCTCGGCGAGCGCGTCGAGTCGCTCGACGACCTCGACGCCGACGCGATCGTCCTCGCGGTGCCGCCGCGGGAGAGCGCGCGCCTGCTCGGCGAGCCCGAGCCGCAGCTCGAGGACTCGCCGATCGTGAGCGTCCACCTCTGGTTCGACCGGCCTCTCCTGCGAGCGCCGCTCGCGGCGCTCCTGGGCTCTGAAGCCCATTGGGTCTTCGACCGCGGCGCGCTCACGGGCAGCCGGCCCCGGACCGGGCAATACCTCACCGTCGTCTCGAGCGGGGCGCCCGAGCTGCTCGAGATCCGCGGCCGCGAGCTCGTCGAGCGGATCGCCGGCCAGCTCGGCGAGCGGCTCGGCGCAGCGGAGCTGTTGTGGTCGCGGGTCAGCCGCGAGCCGTACGCGACGGTCGCGCTTCGGCCGGGGGTGGAGCGGCCCGGCCGGGAGACCGGCCGCGCGGGCGTCGTGCGCGCCGGGACGTGGACCGACACCGGCTGGCCGGCGACGATGGAGAGCGCCGTCCGCAGCGGCCGCGCGGCGGCTGAGCACCTCTTGAGCACGGTCGACGCGAGAGTCACGGCATGACAGCGGCTGCGACGCTCCCCGCGCTCGACCTCGCGCTCGACCGCGGCACGCGTCGCCTGCTCGAGCTGCAGCGTCCGGACGGGATCTGGGTCGGCGAGCTCGAGTCCAACGTGACGATGACGGCGCAGCACCTCTACTGGCACCATCTGCTGGGGCTGCGCACGCCCGATCTCGACCGCCGCATCGCGAACGAGCTGCTCGCGCGGATGCGCGACGACGGTACGTGGTCGATCTGGTTCGAGGGGCCGCCCGACCTGTCGACGTCGATCGAGGCGTACGTCGCGCTGCGCATGTGCGGCGTCGACCCGGGCCCGCGCGCGCGTGCGTACATCCAGCGGGAGGGCGGCATCCCCCGGAGCCGCCTCTTCACGAAGTGCTTCATGGCGCTGCTCGGGCAGTGGCCGTGGCAGCGGATGGTGCCGATCCCGCCGGAGCTGATCCTCTTCCCGCCCTCGGCGCCGTTCTCCATCTACGACTTCGCCTGCTGGGCGCGCCAGACCTTCGTCGCGTTGTCCGTCGCGCAGACGTTGCGCCCGGTGCGCCCGCTCGCTGTCGACCTCGTCGAGATCGGCGCGATACCCGGCCGGACCACGCCTCCACGTCGCCCAGGGCAGCTGCGGCGCCTGGCGCTCCGCGAAGCGGAGCGCTGGATCCGTGAGCGCCAGGAAGCCGACGGATCGTGGGGCGGCATCCAGCCGCCGTGGGTGTGGGGGATCATCGCGCTGACGGCCCTCGGGCACGGCTTCGAGGACGAGACGCTGCGCAGGGCGGTCGAGGGGTGGCAGGGCTTCATGGTCGAGGACGGCGACCGCCTGCGCCCCGAGGCGTGCCAGTCGCCGGTATGGGACACAGGGCTCGCCGTGCTCGCGCTCCGTGCCGCCGGCGTCCCGGCGGACCACCCGCAGCTCGTGAAGGCGGGTGCGTACCTCCTGCGCGAGGAGGTGGCGGTCAAGGGCGACTGGGCGATCCGGAAGCCGGAGCTCGCTCCCGGCGGGTGGGCGTTCGAGTACGAGAACGACGTCTATCCCGACGTCGACGACGCCGCGGTGATACCGCTCGCGCTGCGCGAGCTGGGAATCGGCGACGCGGCGGTTCGCCGCAGCCTCGACTGGGTCGTCGGCATGCAGTCGCGCGCGGGCGGCTGGGGCGCGTTCGACGTCGACAACAGCGCGATGTGGCTCTACAAGATCCCCTTCTGCGACTTCGGCAAGGTCACCGACGAGCCGAGCGCCGACGTGACCGCGCACGCGCTCGAGGCGCTCGCGCCCGAGGGGATCTACGGCGACTCGGTCGGGCGCGGCCTCTGCTGGCTGCTGGACGAGCAGGAGGACGACGGCTCGTGGTTCGGACGCTGGGGGGTCAACCACCTCTACGGGACCGCCGCCGCCCTGCCCGCGCTGGCAGCGTGCGGCGTCCCGCACGAGCACGCGGCCTTCCGCCGCGCCGTCACGTGGCTCGACTCGGTGCAGCAGGAGAGCGGCGGCTTCGGCGAGGACATCCGTTCCTACTCGGACCCCGCCTGGCGGGGCAGGGCGCCCTTCACGACGCCCTCGCAGACCGCGTGGGCGCTGATGTCGTACGTGGCCGCAGGAAACGCTGAGGATACGGGCGCGCGGAGAGCAGCGGATTATCTTTGCGGGGTCCAGCGCCCCGACGGGGACTGGGACGAGCAGCACTTCACCGGCACGGGTTTCCCGCTCGACTTCATGATCCGCTACCACCTCTACCGACTCAGCTTCCCGGTGCTCGCGCTCGGACGTCTGCGAGAGAGGCTCTCCGGATGAAGTTCCCGCTCCAATCGACCGTCTCGATCGGCAGGTACGTCGCCTCGCAGCAGCGCAAGGGCGAGCGCTACCCGCTGGTCCTGATGCTCGAGCCGACCCTCGCCTGCAACATCGCCTGCATCGGCTGCGGGAAGATCCGCGAGTACGAGTCGAACCGGGCGCGGCTCACCGTCGAGGAGTGCCTCGACTCCGGGCTCCAGTGTCCCGCCCCGGTCGTCTCGATCTGCGGCGGCGAGCCGCTCGTCTACAAGGGGATCGAAGAGGTCGTCGCCGGCATGATCGAGATGGGCAAGACCGTCGAGCTCTGCACGAACGCGCTGCGGCTCGAGCAGTGCCTCGACTGGTTCGAGCCGTCGCCGCGGATGACGCTCGTCGTCCACCTCGACGGGATGCGCGAGATCCACGACTACGTCACCGACTACCCCGGTCTGTGGGACGTCGCGATCGAGGCGATCGGAACGGCGCGCGCGCGAGGCTTCCGTGTCACGACCAACACCACGATCTTCAAGGAGACCGAGGTCGACGACGTGATCGAGATGATGCGCTACCTCACCGACGAGGTCGGGATCGACGGGATGCTCGTCGCCCCCGGCTACCAGTACTCGCAGATCGATCCGGCGCTGACGATGACGCGCACCGAGCACGAGGAGAAGTTCCGCGCGATCCGGGCGGCGGTGCGCACGCACGGCTACCGCTGGATCGCCACGCCGATCTACCAGGACTTCCTCACCGGCGAGCGCAAGCTGCCGTGCGCGCCGTGGGGCTCGATCACGCGCAACCCGTACGGCTGGAAGGGGCCGTGCTACCTCCTCACCGACGGCATCTTTCCGACGTACGAGGCGCTGCTCGAGGGCATGGAGTGGGAGGCCTACGGGCCGGGCAACGATCCCCGCTGCGAGCACTGCGGCATCCACTCCGGCTTCGAGCCGTCGGCCGCCTTCGAGTCGTCGAAGAGCCTCAAGGAGACCGTCCGGAGCATGGCGTGGACCTTGACGGGCTGACCTTTGCCTGCGCGACCACCGCGGAGGAGCGCGTCGCGCGCCGCGCGAGGCTGGCCGCCGTCCGCGTCGGCGTGCGTGCGGTAAACGGCGTGCCTGCAGCCCGGGTCGTCTCGTTCGGGCTCGCGGGTGCGTTGCACGACGGGCTCGCCGTCGGCGACGTGCTGGACGCGACGCGCGTCGTCGACGCGACGGGCGCGACGCTGTGGGAGGGCGATCCGCTCGGCGTACGCGGCGCCCGCGGCGCCGTCGTGCTCGCGTCCGACGAGCTCGTGCACGACGCGGCGGAGCGGCGCCGGCTGCACGTGTCGAGCGGCGCGGACGCCGTCGACATGGAGAGCGGCGTGCTCGCGGCGAGCGGCAGGCTCGTGGGCGTGCTGCGCGCGATCAGCGACGTGCCGGCGAGCGCGATCGAGGGCGTGGACTCGACCGTGCGGGCCGACGGCCGCACAGACGTCACCGGCCTCGTGCGCTGGGTCGTCGCGAGACGCGGTGCAGCGATCCGCTCGATCAGGGATGCCCTCGCGGCCCTGCACGCGCTCGAGGAGGTGCTCGCGTGAGCACGAACGGCGGCCGCGTCCTGCTCGCCGCGCCGCGCTCCTTCTGCGCCGGCGTCGACCGCGCGATCGAGATCGTCGAGCGGCTGCTCGAGCAGCACGGCCCGCCGGTGTACGTCCGGCACCAGATCGTGCACAACGAGCACGTCGTGCGCCGCCTCGAGGGGCTCGGCGCGGTGTTCGTCGAGGACGAGTCGGAGATTCCCGAAGGCGAGTTCTGCGTCCTGTCCGCGCACGGCGTCGCTCCGTCGGTGAAGGCGAACGCGCAGGCGCGCGGCCTCCATATCGTCGACGCGACCTGCCCACTCGTGAACAAGGTGCATGCGGAGGCGCGGCGCTACGCGGACAGCGGTCACATCGTCGCGCTCGTCGGCCACGCCGACCACGTCGAGGTGATCGGCACGCTCGGCGAGCGGCCGGAGGCAACGATCGTGATCGAGTCGCCCGAGCAGGCGCGCCAGCTCGAGACCGACAAGCCCGTCGCGGTGATCACGCAGACGACGCTGTCGCTCGACGACGTCGCGCCGATCGTCGACGCGCTCGAGATGCACCTCGGCGAGCTGCGGCGGCCGCATGCGGACGACATCTGCTACGCGACGCAGAATCGCCAGGACGCGGTGAAGGCGATGGTCGCGGAAGGGGCGTCGCTCATCCTCGTGATCGGCTCCGAGAACAGCTCCAACGCGAAGCGGCTCGTCGAGGTCGCCGAGGCCGCCGGCGCGGTCGCGACGCTCGTCGACGGAGAGAGCCCGCTCGACGAGGATCTGCTCGCCGGGCACGGCACCGTCGGCCTCACCGCCGGTGCGTCGACGCCCGAGGAGCTCGTGCTCGCCAGCGCCGAACGGCTGGCCCAGCGCGGCTACGACACGCTGGAGGAGATCACCGTCGCCCGTGAGCACGTCCACTTCCGGCTGCCGAAGGAGGTGGCGCGCGCATGACTGGCGGGCGACCTCCTCGCGGTCGCTGCTGTAGGAGCCCTCGATGACGAGCATCGAGGTCCCGTACTCGATCGCCGCCGCGCTGCCGACCCTGTCGGTGATGGACATCACGAACGAGGTGTCGCAGGGCGTCGCCCGCTGCGACCGCTGCGACGGGATCGCGTACGTCCACGCGACGCACGGGCTCTCCCTCGTCCGCGTACAGGAGCGCGAGACGGGCTTCTTCGAGGATCTCGAGGTCATGCTGGAGCGGGTCGTCCCCGGCGACAGCGAGGTGCGCGAGCGGCTCGTCGTCGCGCTCCTCGGCTCGCGCGCCGAGCAGGTGCCGTTCGCCGACGGACGGCTGTGCCTCGGACAGTGGCAGCGTGTCCTGCTCTTCTCGCTCGACACCGAGCATCGCCACGACTGGTCACTGACGCTCATCGGATGAGCCACACGGCCGATCCGTTGACCAGGGGGCCGCGGGGGCGGCACACTTCCAGGGTGATGCGCGCACGGGGGCACCAGCGGCTGCTCGCCGGACTCTCGCTCGGCCTGCTCGCGCTGACCGCCGAGCTCGCCGGACGCAGCCTCACGCACCGGCTCGACGTCGGTCGCCACGTGGGCCGGGTCAGCTACGCGCACGCCGACTACTACCCGTTCCTGCTGGCCGCCGTGAAGGTCGGCGTCGCGCTCATGCTCGCGCGCGTCGCCTGGCGCTTCGCGAGAGCGCACGCCGCCGCGCGGGCGGCCCACCGGGTCGCGGCGGCGCTCGGCGCACGGGGGCACCGGCGCACCGCGCGGGTGCGCATCGAGCTCTCGCCGCGGCTCTGGATGCTCTCCTTCGTCGGCACGTCGACGATCTACCTCGTGCAGGCCGATGCGGAACGCGCCGCGGGCGGAGACCTGACCCTGCTCGGGCCGTGGCTGCACAGCTCCGCGCTGCCGGTCTTCGCCGTGCTCGCCGTGCTCGTCGCCGTGGTCTACCGGGCGGTCGGCTGCTGGCTCGCCGACGTGGAGAGCATCGCCGCCGACGCGATCGCGTACGCGCGCAGGCTCGCCACGCCCGCGCCGCCGCCGGCTTCGCCGCACCCTCTCTCCGACTCGCTCGCGCCGCGCTCGCTGTTCGGCCTCGAGTTCGAGTCCCGCCCGCCGCCGCTGCCCGCGTAGCCGCGGGCGCCCGCCCGCGGTCTCTGCACTTCGACGCGGGAGGATCGCATGAGCGCGGACATCGCGCACCAGCTGAGACGAGAGGTCGAGGAAGAGCATCCGGACGCCTGGACCAGGGCGCGGGTCCGCATCCTGCTCGCGCTCGGCCCGCTGACGTCGTTCGCAGGCATCATCTGGGCCGTTCTTCAGCCCTGGCGCCTGACGCTGCTGCACCCGCACGGGCAGGGGCTGTACTGGCTGATCGCCGAGCCGCCGCTCTACGTCGTGCTCGTCGGCATCCTCTTCCGGATCGTGCTCGCGCCCGGCATCGTGGCCGACCTCGAGGAGCACGGGTGATCCTCGCCGGCATCCAGCCGCAGGCCGAGTTCGTCCACTGGTGGTTCGCCACCGGCTTCCTCGTCCTCGGGCTCCTGCTCCTGTCCGAGGCCCTCGTCGGGCCGGAGGTCTGGGGTCGCCGGCCGTGGCGGCGCTACCTGTGGCCGAGCTTCATGTTCGGCATGGGCGTCCTCATGTGGCCGGTGAGCACCTTCTTCACGAACTCGACGATCCACATGGTCGCGCACGGCATGTGGGCGCAGGTGCTGATGCTCGCCGGAGCCGCGGAGCTCGGAGTTGCGCGGGGCAAGCTGCACTCGCAGTACTGGCGTCTCACGTCGGCGCTCGGGCTTGCGGCGTCGGGCGTGGCGCTGCTCCTGCACGAGCAGAACCACTGGCTCTTCGCGCGGGCCGCGTTCCTGCACCACACGCTCGGCTGGACGGTGCTCGTCGCGGCCGTGTTCCCGCTCGTGCAGGGGCTGCGGCCGCGCTCGCTCACCGCCTCGCTGGGCTTCGCCACGACGTTCTTCGTGATCGCGGTGCTCCTCTACTGCGACCGCGACGTCGCGCCGATCTTCGGCCACCTGTCGTTCTACGCCGGGGCGCCGCACCGGTGAGACGGGCGGCTCTCCTCGCGGCGACGCTGGCAGCTCTCGTCCTCCCGGCGGCGGCGTTCGCGCACGCGTCCCTGCTCCACGAGACCCCTGGGCTCGAGAAGCGGCTTGAGAAGGCGCCCGCGCTGGTCGTGCTCCAGTTCGACCAGCCGGTCGACAGCGTGCCGAGGGCGATCCTCGTCCTCGACGCCGCCGGCAAGAACGTCGCCGGCCCGCCGCGCGCGGTGAAGTCGGCGCGCGAGCTCGTCGCCTCGCTGCCGAAGTCGCTGCCGACCGGTGCGTACACGATCCGCTGGCGCGCCCTCTCGAGCGACGGGCACGTCGTCTCCGGCATCTCGACGTTCGGCGTCCGCTATCCCGCGCCGCCCGTGACCGAGGCGGTCGGCGCGCAGGGGCCGACGACGACGGAGCACGTCGTGCGCTGGCTCTACTTCCTCGCGCTCGCGCTCGTCGTCGGCGGAATCGGCTTCCGCCTGCTCGTCGTGCGCGGGCCGCTGCCGCCTCGGGCCGAGCGGCGCTTCTACTGGGTGACGGGGATCGGCGCGGTGGCGGTGCTCGAGGTCGGGATCGCGGCGTTCCTGCTCCGGGCCGAGGACGCGCTGCAGCTGCCGTTCACCGCGTTCCTCTACGGCGACCTCTCGTCGCTCGCGAACGGGACGAAGTTCGGCGCCGCGTTCATCGCCATGACGCTGGGCTTCGCGCTCGTGACGGCGCTCCTCTTCCTGTCGTGGCTGACCGACCGGACGGCGCTGCTCTGGCCGGCGTTTCTGCTCGGGCTCGGCTTCGCCTCGGGGCTCTCCCTGTCGGGTCACTCCGCCGCGGACGCAGGGCACTCGTGGCTCTCGGAGCTCGCCGACTGGGTGCACCTCGGCTCGGCGATCCTGTGGATCGGCGGTCTCGTCCAGCTCGTCGTCGTCATCTGGCCCGCCGCGCCCGGGCTGCGCCGGAGGTCGATCAGGCGCTTCTCGCGCGTCGCGACGGTCTGCGTCGCGCTGCTTCTCGCCGCCGGGATCTACCTCAGCTTCCTGCGCCTGCCGCGCGTCCACGATCTCTGGACGACCGGATACGGCCAGGTCCTGATCGTCAAGCTGAGCCTCGTCGCGGTCGCGCTCGCCTGGGGCGGGATCCACCAGCGCATCGCGCTGCCGCGTCTGGAGTCGGACACGGTGGTCGCCAGGCTCTCCCGAAGCCTGCTCGGCGAGAGCATCGTCGCGATGGCGGTGCTGCTCGTCGCGGCAGTGCTCGTCGACTCGAAGCCGCCGCCGCAGCCCCTGCCTCAGGCGCCGGTTGCCGCGCATCGGCGCTGAGCCTGCCGATACCGTTCACGGCGGATGCTCGTGCTCACCCGCGCGGAGGTGGAGCAGCTGCTCGATCTCGACGAGCTCGTCGACGCGCTCGCGCGTGCCCATGCGGAGCTCTCGGCAGGCGCCGCCTCGATGCCCCCACGGATCGCTGCCTTCGCCGAGGAGGACGGCCTGCTCGGCGCGATGCCCGGCTATCTCCCCTCGGCCGGGCTCGGGTGCAAGCTCGTCTCCGTCTTCCCGCACAACGCCGGTCGGCCGTCCCACCAGGCCGCGATCGCGCTCTTCGACCCGGCGAACGGCTCACCGCTCGCGCTGATGGACGGGACGCACATCACCGCGGCCCGCACCGCCGGTGCGGCTGCGCTGGCCGCGCGCCTGCTGGCGCGGGACGACGCGCGCGTGCTCGCGATCCTCGGCACCGGCGTCCAGGCGCGCTCCCACGCGCGCGCGTTCGCCGGCATCCGCGACTGGCAGGAGATCCGCCTCGCCGGCCGTGACCGCACGAAGACCGAGGAGCTGGCCGCCGAGATCGGCGCACGCGCCGCTTCGTTCGAGGACGCGGTCCGCGGCGCCGACGTCGTCGCGGCGACGACGCATTCCTCCGAGCCGGTCGTCCGGCTCGACTGGGTCGCCGCGGGGACGCACGTCGGCTCGGTCGGCTTCGCGGCTCCCGGCTTCGAGCTCGACCCCGAGCTCGTGCGGGCGGCGACGATCGTCGTCGAGTCGCGCGCCTCGGCGTTCGCGCCCTCGCCGGCGGGAGCGCCCGAGCTCGCCGGCATCGAGCCGGCGTCGGTGGCCGAGCTCGGCGAGCTCGTCGCCGGCACGAGGCCCGGCCGGGCGAGCCCGGACGAGATTACGCTGTACAAGTCGGTCGGCGTCGCCGTGCAGGACCTTGCCGCAGCAGCACTCGTGCTCAGTGCGGCCCGGGAGCGGGGAACCGGCATCGAGATCGAGCTGGAGGAGATTCACGCATGAGCACGAGCGAGTACAGCCCCGGCCTCGCGGGCGTCATCGCCTTCGAGACCGAGATCGCAGAGCCCGACCGCGAGGGCGGCTCGCTGCGCTACCGCGGCGTCGACATCGAAGAGCTCGTCGGGCAGGTGCCGTTCGAGCAGGTCTGGGGGCTGCTCGTCGACGAGTCGCTCGAGCCGGGCCTGCCCGCGGCGCACTGCGAGCTCGACGTCCGCACCGGCGGCCCCATGTCCGACCTCCAGGCGATGCTCGCCATCCTCGGCGGCCGCTGGAACCTGGGGCAGCTGATCGACATCGACGACGACACCGCGAAGGAGGACCTGCGCCGCCTCTCTGCCGCGGCGTTGTCGATCGTCGCGCAATCCGCGCGCGGCCCCGACCGGCCGCCCGTGCCGGAGGCGACGGTGCTCGAGGGCGAGACGGCGGCGGAGCGGTTCCTGCTCGCCTGGCGCGGCGAGGTCGACGAGCGGCACGCGAAGGCGATCGACACGTACTGGATCTGCACCGCCGAGCACGGGCTGAACGCGTCGACGTTCACCGCGCGCGTCGTCGCCTCGACCGGGGCCGACTGCGGCGCTGCGCTCTCGGCGGCGGTCGGCGCGCTCTCGGGGCCGCTGCACGGCGGCGCTCCGGCGCGGGTGCTGCCGATGCTCGACGCGGTCGCCGCCCTGGGCGACGCCGAGAGGTGGGTGGAGCAGGCGCTCGCCCGCAAGGAGCGGATCATGGGCTTCGGTCATCGTGTCTATCGCGCCGAGGATCCGCGCTCGCGCCTGCTGAAGCGGACGGCGAAGGAGCTGGGCTCGCCGCGGGTCGAGGTCGCCGAGGCGCTCGAGCGGGCTGCGCACGAGGCGATCGCGAAGAAGCATCCGGATCACTCGTACACGAACGTCGAGTTCTGGTCGGCGATCGTGCTCGACGTCGCCCAGGTGCCGCCCGCGCTCGCGCCGGCGATGTTCGCGTGCTCCCGCACCGCGGGCTGGTCGGCGCACGTGCTCGAGCAGAAGCGCCTCGGCGTGCTCGTCCGCCCGAGCGCCCGCTACGTCGGCCCCGGGGCGCGGAGCCTTCAGTCGATCTGAGTCGATGGACCGGGCTGTATTACGGGTGCTGGACGTTGCGAGAAGCGTTCTCGCCGAGCTGGACCTCGAGGTCGTGCTCGAGCGCGTGCTCGCGGCGGCGAAGGAGCTGACGGGTGCCCGTTACGCCGCGCTCGGGGTGCTCGCGGAGTCCCGAACCGAGCTGTCCCGCTTCCTGACCGTCGGCATCGACGACGTGACGCGGGCCGAGATCGGCGACCTGCCCCGCGGCCGCGGCGTGCTCGGCGAGCTGATCGGCCGCGCGGAGCCGCTCCGGCTCGCGCACGTCGGCCGGCACGCCCGTTCGTGGGGCTTCCCGGTCGGGCACCCGGCGATGGAGGCGTTCCTCGGCGTGCCGATCCTCGTGCGCGGCGAGCCGTACGGCAACCTCTACCTGACCGAGAAGGGCGGCGGCGCGGAGTTCACGAAGGACGACGAGGACGCGGTCGTGCTCCTCGCCGAGTTCGCCGGGGTCGCGATCGACCACGCGGGCCGCTACAGCGGAGCGCGCGACCGACAGGACGAGCTGGAACGGACGGTCGCCACGCTCGATGCGACGACGCAGATCGCCCAGGCCGTCGGCGGCCGCACCGATCTCGACGTCGTGCTGGAGCTCGTCGCGAAGCGCGGGCGCGCGCTCGTTGCGGCGCGCACCGTGCTGATCGAGCTCCTGCGTGGAAGCGAGCTCGAGGTCGCGACCGGAGCGGGCGAGGTCCCCGACCGACTGATCGGCACGCGGATCCCGCTCCGGGACACCGTCGCCAGCGCGGCGCTGCGGACGCGCAGGACGCAGCGCCTCGAGGAGGAGCTCAACCGCTCGCGCTTCGACCAGCACGGCCTGGGCCGGTTCGGCGTCGAGGGCGAGAGCGGTCTCGCCGTGCCGCTCGTGTTCCGCAACCAGACGTACGGCGTGCTGCTCGCGCTCGATCCGCTCGAGGGCGGGCCGGCGTTCACGGCGGATGACCAGCGGCTGCTCGAGGCCTTCGCCGCGAGCGCCGCGACCGCGGTCGCAACCGCGACGTCGGTCGCCGCAGAGCAGCATCGGCAGCGCCTGATGGCGGCGGAGGACGAGCGCCGCCGTTGGGCCCGCGAGCTGCACGACGAGACCCTTCAGAGCCTCGCCGGCCTGCAGATGCTGCTCGGGTCGGCCCGGCGGTCGGGCAGCACCGACTCGCTCGAGGCCGCCGTCTCCGACGCCGTCGAGCGCCTGGAGCAGGAGATCGGCAACCTCCGTGCCCTCATCACCGACCTGCGTCCGGCCGCGCTCGACGAGTTCGGAGCCAAGGGCGCGCTCGAGACGCTGGCACTGCGCGTGGAGCGCAACGGCATCGAGGTCGGCCTCGACATCGAGCTCACCGGACGCCACACGCCCGAGCTCGAGGCCGCGATCTACCGCATCGTCCAGGAGGCGCTGACGAACACGGTCAAGCACGGCGGCGCGACGCGCGCCCGTGTCGAGATTCGGGAGGACGGCTCGAACGTCCACGTCGTCGTCAGCGACGACGGCGCCGGCTTCGATCCGGCCGTGGCCACCGCCGGCTTCGGCCTGCTCGGCATGCGCGAGCGGGTCGAGCTGCTCGGCGGGAGCCTCGAGATCGAGTCCGCGCCCGGCGGCGGCACGACGGTGACGGTGCGTCTCCCTGCACAGCCGCGCGAGGCGGACGGGCACGGTCTCCATGCGGTCGAGGGATAGGCTCCGCGTGGACGAGCTGCTCGCGTACCGCGACCGCTTCCCGATCCTCCGCGACTGCGTCTACCTGATCAACCACTCGCTCGCGGCGATGCCGGCCGCGGCGGAGGAGCGGCTGCTCGAGTACGCGCGCATGTGGCGCGAGCGCGGCATCCGCTCCTGGGGCGAGGGCTGGTGGGACATGCCGATGACGGTCGGCGACCAGATCGGGCGGATCGTCGGGGCGCCGCCCGGCAGCGTCGTGATGCACCAGAACGTCACCGTCGCCGAGATGGTCGTGCTCTCCTGCTTCCGCGGCTCCGGCCGTCGCACCCGCGTCGTCTACGAGGAGGAGAACTTCCCGTCGGTCCGCTACCTCTACCAGGCGCAGCCGGAGCTCGAGGTCGTCGCGGTCGCGGACGACCGCGCGATCGTCGACGCGATCGACGAGCGCACGCTGCTCGTGCCCATCAGCCACGTCCTGTTCAAGAACGCCGAGATCCAGGACGTCGTGCCGATCGTCCGCCGCGCCCACGAGGCCGGCGCCCACGTCGTGCTCGACTGCTACCAGTCGGCCGGCGTCGTCCCATGCGACGTGACCGCCCTCGACGTCGACTTCGCGGTCGGCGGCAGCGTCAAGTGGCTGTGCGGCGGGCCCGGCGCAGGCTGGCTCTACGTCAGGCCCGACCTCGCGGAGCGCCTCGAGCCCACCTTCGTCGGCTGGCAGGGCCATGCGAGGCCGTTCGCGTTCGAGCCGGAGCTCGAGTACGCGTCCGGCTCGGCCCGCTTCCTCACCGGCACCCCGAACGTGCCCGCGCTCTACGCGGCCACGGCCGGCTACGACGTGATCGAGGAGGTCGGAGTCGAGCGGATCCGCGCCCGCTCGCTCGGGCTCACCTCGCTCCTGATCGAGCTGCTGGACGGAGCCGGGCTCGAGGTGGCGAGCCCGCGCGAGCCGGCGCGGCGCGGCGGCACGGTGCTCGTCCGCACGCCGGACGATGCGGCCGTGCACCGCGAGCTCGGCGAGCGCGGCATCGTCTGCGACTTCCGCCCCGACGCCGGCGTCAGGCTCGGCCCGCACTTCTACAACAGCGAGGACGAGCTGCGCCAGACGGTGGAGCAGCTGAGCGAGATCGTGGACAGCGGCGCCTACGCGCGCCACGCCGGCGCCGCAGCGCGTTTCTAGCCGGGCACTTCCCTCGGTCGAGGGTGCAAGATCCGGCGACTTGCGGCGACGTTGTCTATGCGTGCGCCGCTACGCCCTTTCCTGCCTTCTCGTCGCCCTGGCCGCTCTCGCAGCAGCGGGCGGCGCCTCCGCGGCGCAGCTGATCGACCGCAACGCGACCGGCGTCACGATCGCGGTCGATGCGAAGGGCGAGGCGCTACTCACGTACCACAAGGACGGCGCCGTCAAGCACGTGCTCGTCTGGGGCGCCGTCAATGCGCTCGCGCCGAGCCCGGACGCCCGACAGGTGAGGTTCAGCGTCGACTACTCCGGCGGCTGGGGGAAGTACCACACCGTCTACTGGAAGGCCTTCCGGGGAAGCTGCGGCCCGTACGACGGCCCCGCCCTGCCGGACGTCGTCGCAGCCTGCAAGGCCCCGGACGGCTCGTACTGGGCGGCGCAGAGCTGGCCGCAGCCGCTGCCGGACCTGGGCTTCACGCCCTGGACGCCGACGCTCCGCGCGCAGTGGCTGGAGGTCTCCCACTGGACCGGCCCGGTCGCCCAGCTCGAGACGGGCATGGACTGGGTCTACAACGGCCGCTTCCAGGACCTGTTCGGCCGCTACACGTATCTCGGCAAGCCGGTGTACGGCTTCGGGACGACCCGGCACGGCGCACCCACCGACGGCTTCGGCCGTCTCGTCTACCTCGACACGTACAACTCCGTGTACGGTCCCGGCTGGCGGCGCGAGAACTCGTTCGTCTCCCACAACCCGACAGGCGCCTTCTGTTACGGCTTCTACCCGTTCGACCCGACCAGGGGCGGCTATCAGTACCCGCCGGGGCAGACGGCCCGGCGCGGGCCCGGGACGGGCGAGAAGTACCGCCTCTTCGCCGAAGGGCCGGGCGTGACCCCGGACGTGGCGAAGATCGTCCCCGGCCTGCACCCGTTCAACCCGCGCAACGCGCAGGACCTCGCGCTCCAGGCCGAGGAGTCCTCGGTCCTTCGCTCCTACGAAGACAAGAGCTGCCGCGCCGGGCGCTAGCAACGGTCGTGCTCGCCGCCGCGCTCGTCGGCGCCGGGCCGGCCGGCGCCGCGGGCCCCGCCGCGCCCGTGGCGACCGTGACCGCGACGATGGTCGGCCTGACCGACGTCGCCGGCGGCGGCTACGACCCGCCCGACCCGCAGGTGGCCGCCGGTCCGGGCTTCGTCGTCGAGATGGTGAACCTTGCGGAGCGCGTGTGGCGGACGGACGCCGGGGCCCCGCAGCTCGCGCAGACGATTCCGCTCTCGGTCCTCTACGGCACCGGCGCGGACGGGCTCACCGACCCGCGAATCCTCTGGGACGCGTCGAGCGGACGCTGGTTCGCGTCGATCTCCGACGAGGACCAGAGCAGCGTCATGCTCGCCGTCTCGGACACGGCCGACCCGACCGGTGCCTGGAGCGTCTACTCGTTCCCGGCGGGCGGCTGTGCCGACCAGCCGCGGCTCGGCGTGGCCGACGGCGTCGTCGTCCTCGCGGCCGACGTCTTCCAGCGGTGCGAGGGCTTCGCGGCGGTGCTGGGGAACGAGGTATGGGTCGTGAGCAAGGAGCAGGCAGTCGCAGGCGCGGCCACCGTCTCGTCCACCTCCTTCGGGCCTGCCACGACGTACTCGAGCCTCCAGCCGGTGCAGTCGCTCTCCCCGACCGCGACGGAGTACCTCGTCGGGGTCGACAACCAGTCCTCGCGTGCCGTGCACGTGCTCACGGTGGAGGGCGTTCCCCCGGCGACGGTGACGATGCAACAGGTCGCGGCGCCTGCGATCCTGCCGCTGTCGCTGCCGCCGGACGGGCAGCAGCCCGACCCCAGCCCGCCGGTCCGGACGAACGACGACCGCGTTCTCGACGCCGTCTGGGAGAACGGGAAGCTGTGGTTCTCCGCGAACACCGGCTGCGTCCCGGCCGGCGACGACGCGGTGAGCGCGTGCGCGCGCGTGACGGAGGTGTCCACCGAGACGCTGACGGTCGACTGGGACGTCAACCTGGGCCGGTCGAACGCGTATCTCTACTATCCCGCGATCCGCCCCGACGCCGCGGGTGACCTCGTCGTCGTGTACGGCGAGTCGTCGCCGCAGGAGAACCCGGCCGTGGTGGTCCAGGGGCGCACGCCGGACGGCACGTTCACCGCGCCTGCCGTCGTCGCACGCAGCCGCGTCGCGCACCTCGGCGATCGCTACGGCGACTACTTCGGCGCGGCGCAGGACCCGGTCGATCCGGCGGACGTCTGGGTGGTCGGCGAGACCGCACCAGCCACGGCGGCGGTCACCGGCTGGGCCACCGCGGTCGCGTCCGTGCAGGTGACGCCGGCCGGCGTCACGCCTCCCACGGTCGACGGCAGCGCGCCGCCGCGCGTGCGGGCCCGGGCCACGACCGCGCGCGCCGGGTCGGCGGTCCGCCTCACCTTCACGACGCTCGACGAGGGAGAGAACGTGAGCTCCGACGTGACCGTGACCGCGGGACGGAAGACGATCGTCTTCCACACGGCGACCGCCGTCGCCACGGTGCACGCCGGCCAGGTGCACGCGGTTCTCTGGCGCTCGGTGAGGACGCTGCGCGGGGCGTTCGCCTTCTGCGTCAACTCGACGGCATTGAACGGCGCCGTCTCGCCGAAGAGCTGCGCGACGGTCACGCTGAGATGAGTGCGAGCAGCCGCTCCGCGTACGAGGGAGCCGTCGGCGCGTCCTCGTGGCGGAAGTAGACGTAGACCGGCTCGCTCAAGACCCGAATGCGTCCCGCGAGGGCGCGCAGCGCATCGTCGTCGTAGGGCGGCTCGCGGAGGCGGAGGTAGCGAAACGGCGCCGGGTGGTCGAGGTCGTTCACCCGCACCGCGCCGGCCACAGCCAGGCGGTCCTCGATGCCGTCCCACGACGGGTGCGCGAGGTCGAAGGCGAGCCGCAGCGCCGGGTCGAGCGAGCCGAGCAGGAGCTCGAGTGCGCCCTCGTCACGGGCGCTCTTCAGCGAGATCCGCAGGGGGCCGAGCCGGTCGCCGAGCACGCGCACGCGCGACTCGAAGACGTCGAGCGCGCGGAGCCGGTGGCCGGGCAGCTTCGGCGCGAACTCGAAGCCGTCCGGGGCCTCCCCCGCCCAGCGGCGGAACTGCTCCTCTGCCGGCAGCCGGTAGCCGGTCGTGTTCAGCTCGACGGTCGCGAACCGCCCGGCGTAGTAGGCGAGGAACTCCGACGGACTGAGACCGGCCGGGTAGAAGCCGGGCCGCCAGGTCGGATACGACCAGCCGGACGTGCCGACCGAGACGCGGTTTACTGTGGTCGGTCCCTTGTCCACCGCTGAAAGCGTGACAGTTCCCGTCGAGAGCTTCACCGAGGAGGAGCGAGAGCGCCTCGCACCCCACTTCACGAACCTCGACAGGCCCGTGTTCGGCCTCGTCAACCTGCCGGAGACGGTCAAGGGCGCACTGTTCGCGCGCTACTCCCGCTACCCGGGCACTCTGCGCCGGCTCTTCCTCGACGAGTTCGCCCACTCCGTGCCGGACCTGCCGGCGATCGAGGGCGCCGAAGGCGCACGGGCTGCGGAGCTCTACGAGCGGATCTTCATCGGCTACGGCGACGACTCGGTTGCGCAGCTCGGCGGTGCGCACGTCGCGTGCGAGTGGACGTCGAATCTGCTGACGAAGATCCTCCAGCGCCCCCGGCTCGCCGCGTACCTCGAGCAGTCGACCCGTTACATCGCGTACGACGCGGCGCTCGACGGCTACGGCTTCCGCTATCACCGCGACCCTCGCTTCGGTCCTGCCTACGAGGCCGCGCTCGACGACCTGTTCGAGACGTACGGTCGCCAGCTCGAGGCCGCGTCCAGGTGGGTCGGCGAGCGGTTTCCGCCCGGTGACGGCGAGTCGCCGGCCGCGCATGCGCGCGCCGTCCGCGCGAAGGCGCTCGACCTCGTGCGCGGGCTTCTGCCCGCCGCATCCTTGTCGCACGTCGGCATCTACGCGAGCGGGCAGACGTACGAGCACCTCGTGCTGCATCTGCTCGCGCATCCGCTCGTCGAGGCGCGGTCGTACGGCGAGATGCTCCTCGAGGAGCTGCAGAAGATCATCCCGAGCTTCGTCGCGAGGGTCCCGCGAGAGGAGCGCGGCGGCCGCTGGATCGAGTTCCTGCGCGCGCGGCGCGAGGCTGCCGACGGCGCGGCGGCCCGTCTCGGCATCGACCTCGCCACCGACGCCCTTGCGGCGCCGTCCGTCCGGCTGCTGCGCGCGAGCGGCACGGAGGAGGAGCTGCTCGCGGCGCTGCTCTACGAATCGGCGGCGACGGGGGAAGCCGAGACGCTCGCCGCGGTTGCCGCCCTCACCGCGGAGGAGCACGCCGGCCTCCTGCGCGAGCTCCTGGGCAGGCGGGAGAATCGCCGCCACCGTCCCGGCCGCGGCCTCGAGACGCTGCGCTACCGCTTCGAGATCGTCTCCGACTACGGCGCCTTCCGCGATCTCCAACGCCACCGGCTGCTCACGTGCCAGTGGCAGGCGCTCACCCCCTCCCTCGGCGCCGACGTGCCGCACGAGCTGGTCGCCGCCGGGCTCGGCGGCGACTACGAGCGTGCGCTCGAGGTCTCCCGCGCGGAATACGAGCGCCTCCGGGGTGAAGGGCTGACGGAGGAGGCGCCCTATGCGCTCTGCCTCGCCTATCGCATCCGCTACGTCCTCGAGCTCGACGCGCGTGAGGCGCTCCACCTGATCGAGCTCCGCTCCGGGCGCGAGGGGCATCCGTCGTATCGCGCCGTCGCGCACGAGCTGCGGCGCGCGATCGCCGGAGTGCATCCGAACGTCGCCGCCGCGATGTCGTTCGTGGACGACTCGACGGAGGAGCGGCTGGAGCGGTTGCTCTCCGAGATGAGGAACGAACGGCGGCGGCCCGGCTGAGACCGGGCCCCAGTGCTTACGCCTCGGCGGCGGGCTTGAGGACGACCGGCCCCGGTTCGGAACGGCCCGGCAGCTGCCTCGTCACGACCCAGGTGTCGCCGTGCTGGATCCGGTACGGCGCGTTGAGCGTCACCGAGGTGCCGCCCGTCTTGCCCGCGGCGAGAAACGTGCCGCAGGGTGCGTAGATCTTGCCGTTGCGGACGAGGAAGACCGCGTAGTAGCCGTGGAGCGGCAGCTTCGGCAGACCGGTGACGTTGAGCCGCATCGGCCAGTTCCCCGCCGCGTCGACCGGATCGATCCGGAGCGAGGCGAGCGCGGAGGGATCGAGGCTCGTGCCGACGAGGCTCAGCGTCCGCACGCCGGCGGCCTCGTTGCCGCGGTTGCCGGCGAGATAGCCGCCCAGGAACGCGAGCCCGAGCAGGGCGAGCGCCGCCGCGAGCAGCATTGCGCGGCCGTGCGGACGGCGCTGCCTGCCGCCCAGCGTCATCGCGAGCGTCGGCCCGGCCTCGAGCTCGGGCGAGAGCTCGGGCGGAGGCCCGGCCTGGAGCAGCAACTCGTGGACTCGCCGCAGCCGCTCCCGCTCGCCCGGCTCCACGTCGAGACCGACGAGCTCGTCGAAATCCGGCTTCGGGGTCATGCCAGCTCCCCTTCCAGGAGCTCTGCGAGGCGCGAGAGGCCGCTCCGCGTTCGTGTCTTCACGGTCCCGAGCGGGATGTTGAGGTAGTCCGCAACCTCGCTCTGCGACATCTCGCTCCAGTAGGCGAGCTCCAGCACCTCGCGCTCCTTCTCCGGCAGCTCCTCGAGCGCGCGATGGACGCGCCAGGCGACAAACGACGCCTCGGCCCGGTCCGGCGGGCCCGGCTCGGCGGAGACCATCTCGGGCAACTCGCCCGCCGGCTCGACCCGGGCGCGCTGCCGGTCGACGATCGCGTTTCGCGCGATCGCGTAGAGCCAGGGCGCCGCGGGCCCGCGCTCCGGTCGGTACGTCGCCGCCGCGCGCCAGATCGCCGTGAACGTCTCCTGCACGGCGTCCTCCGCCCGCTGCCGGTCGCGGAGACGGCGCAACGCGAGCCCGAAGATCGAGCGGACGTACCGGTTGTAGAGCAGCTCGAAGGCAGCACGGTCGCGATCCGCGACCCGGACGAGCAGGTCTGCGTCGCTGTCGCCGAGCGGCGGGCTCTCGCTCCGCTGCGGGACCGCGCGCAGACGCGCAGGGGTGTCGAGCGCGAGTTCCATGTCTCCCCGGTTTCTACGCATCGCGGCCCATCGCGGATTCCGGAGTCATAGCAGCCACCCCTATGGGCGAGGCCGCGCCGGCCGGCCGGCGCGGCCTCCAGGACGAGCCTAGGAGGCGGTCGCCTCCGCGAACCTGCGCTCGACCTCCGCCCAGTTGACGACGTTCCACCAGGCCTCGAGGTAGGCGGCCCGCTTGTTCTGGTACTTCAGGTAGTACGCGTGCTCCCACACGTCGATCCCGAGGAGCGGCACGTGGCTCTGCATGAGCGGGGAGTCCTGGTTCGGCGTCGAGTAGAGGGCGAGACCCGTGCCGTCCCAGACGAGCCAGGTCCAGCCGCTGCCGAAGCGCTTCAGGCCGCCGTCGTTGATCGCGGTCCTCAGCGCGTCGAAGCTGCCGCTCGCGTCGTCGATCGCCGCCGCGAGGTCGCCGCCCGGGGCACCGCCGCCGTCGCGGCTCATGATCTGCCAGAAGAGGCTGTGGTTCGCGTGGCCGCCGGCGTTGTTCCGCACGGCTGCGCGCTTCTCCTCGGGGACGAGATCGAGGTCGGCGAGCACCTGCTCGACGGGCCGTCCGTCCCATTCGGTGCCGGCGAGCGCGGCGTTCGCGTTGTCGACATACGCCTTGTGGTGCAGGTCGTGGTGGATGCGCATCGTCTCTGCGTCGATGTGCGGCTCCAGCGCGTCGTAGGGATACGGCAGGTCGGGCAGCTCGAACGGCATGATCAGCTCCTTTTCGCGACTCCTCGCTTCCGGTGTGAGGATATGCTCCGCGCCTATGGCGACGCTCGCGTTCAGCTTCGAGGAGATCGCGCCGCGCGGGCTGCGCCCCGAGGTCTACGAGCTCGACGGGATCTCCCGGGCGGCGATCGAGGCTCATTACAAGCTCTACCAGGGCTACGTCGCCAAACGGAACGAGATCCTCGCGAGGCTCGCCGGCGTCGATCTCGCCGCTGCGAACCAGGCGTACTCCGAGTTGCGTGCGCTGAAGGTGGATCTTTCCTTCGCCGTCGGCGGGATCAAGAACCACGAGCTCTACTTCGGCCACCTCGGCGGCGCCGGCGGTGCGCCGGCGGGCGCGTTCGGTGTGCTCGTGGCACGGGACTTCGGCTCCGCAGACGTCTGGCGGGCGGACCTGAAGGCGACCGGAATGGCCGGCCGCGGCTGGGCGTGGACCGCGTACGACTGGGACGAAGGGCGGCTGTTCAACTACATCGGCGACGCGCAGAACACGTTCCCGGTTTGGAACGCGACGCCGCTCGTCGCGCTCGACGTCTACGAGCACGCGTACTTCCTCGACTACCAGACCGATCGTGCGTCCTACATCGATGCCTTCTTCGACAATCTCGACTGGGACGTCGTGAACGGCTGGGTCGAGCGGTACGGCATCCCGACGGCGTAGCCTTTCCGCGGGAGGACCCGCACGTGCTGACCGCCATCCTCGTCGCCGCCGGCTACGTCTCGGGCTCCATGCCCTGGGGCTACTGGCTCGTGCGCATCTTCCGGCGCGAGGACATCCGCACGCTGGGCAGCGGCAACATCGGCGCGTCGAACGTCTGGCGGGTGTACGGGCGCTACCTCGGGCTGCCGGTGGTGCTGCTCGACACGGCGAAGGGCTTCGCGCCCGCGCTCGTCGCGACGCTCGTCGTCGGCCACGGCAGCGGCGTGCTCGCGGGCGGGGCCGCGATGCTCGGCCACTACCGACCGCTGTTCATGAAGTTCCAGAAGGGCGGCAAGATGGTCGCCACGACCGGCGGGGCGTTTCTCGGCGTCGCGCCGCTCGTCGGCGGCGTCGGGCTCGGCGTCTGGCTGATCGTCTTCGTCGTCACCCGCTACCCGTCGCTCGCGTCGATGACGGCCTCGACCTCGCTCGTGCTCTGGTCGTGGCTGCTCGGCTATCCGTGGCCCGTGACCGTCTTCGCCGCGTTCGCGGCGGTCGGGGTGATCGCGCTGCACCGGACGAACATCCGCCGCCTCTGGCGCGGCGAGGAGAACCGGTCCCACCTGTGGAGGCGCTGGTGGCGGAAGCCGCCGCCGGACCCTAGCCCCTCAACCAGTCCCTGAGCTCGGTGTGCCGAAGCGGCCCGTGGCCGCCGAAGCTCAGCTCGGCCCGTAGCTCGCCGAGCGTCCCGTAGCGCTCGGCGACGACCTCGTGCGCATGGATCGTCTCGAAGTTCACCTGCCGCGAGAGGACGAAATCGTCGTCCTCGAGCTGCGGCAGCTGCTCGAGCACGCTCTTCAGCGCCACGCGCACCGAGTCCTCGACGAACCGGGGCTGGAGGTGCGCGTGCTCGACGACGAACAGCTCGTCCGGCCGTTTGAGCAGCTCGTAGATCGGCGAGCTCATCGACTCCTCGACGAGCACGACGAGCCGTTCCGCGTCCAGCCTCTTGTCCGTGCCGACGAAGAGCGTGCCGAGGCCGCGCTGGTTGTGGGTCGCGAGCGGGACGAGCTCGAGGATCCGGGCCACGTCGTCCGTGTCGAAGCCCGCCTCGGCGAGCCGTTCGGATGCGCGCCCGCGCACGAGGCCCTGCGCGCAGGGGCAGGCGTTGATGCCGACCGCCTCGACGCCGACCACCCGGCGCACGCGGTGGCGCGACGCCGCGGCGATGCCGATCAGCGACACCATCTCCTGCGTCGAAAGGCCGGAGACGGGCGTCCGCCGCTCGTAGGGGTAGCGCGCCGTGATCCGCACCTCGGCGAGCAGGGCGTCCTGGCGCTCGACGATGTGGCGCGCGACGTGCGCCGCGAGGTCCTCGACGAGGAACGCCTCGTCGGCGACGACGCCCTCGATCGCCTCCTCGAACAGCTCGGGGAAGCGGGACATATGGACGCCCTTCTGCGAGGGGTCGAGGTCGACCGTGCAGTCGATCGTCGCGAGGATCAGCTTCTCGTGCGAGCCCCGCCCGATGCGGACGGCCTTCTGCACGCCGGTCACGCCGGCCCGCGACAGGCCGATCGGCACCTCCGGCACCGAAGCCTGAAGATCCTGGAGCAGCTGGTGCGTCGTGTCGCCCATGCGGGTACTGTCCCGCACGGTACCAGGGGATTCGTGCAGAACGACACGTCCTTCGCCCGCCTCGTCTCGCTCGCCTGCCACGACGTGCGCACGCCGCTCGCCACCGTGCACGGCTTCGCGCGGACGCTCGCGCGCACGGTCGAGCTCGCGCCGCCCGGCGACCGGTACGTCGAGATGATCGAGGCGGCCTCGGCCCAGATCGCGGAGCTCCTCGACGAGCTGTCGCTCGCGGCGCGGCTCGAGGGCGGGCGCTACGAGCCGACGCTGCACGAGGCGGACACGCTCGCGCTCGCGCACGCGGCCGCAGAGCGCCTGGGCGGGGATCGCGTTCGCGTTTCCGGGCAGGGCGCGCTCGTGCAGACGGACGTCGAGCAGGTCGACCGCGGCGTGTCCGCGCTCGTGCAGGCTGCGCTCCGCCACGGCGGCCTCGACGAGGTCGACGTCGTCGTCCGCGGCACCGAGATCGACGTCTCGCCGATCACGAGCTCGTCCGCGCCCGTCGTGCTGGGCCACGAGCTGCGAGATCTCGGCGCCGCGGTCGCGGTGCGGCTGGTGGAGTTCCTCGGCGGCGCGGTCG
>Ga0187777_10000211_pt1 | contig 43838 bp, 38 predicted proteins | sample 1015_Q2_SP5_10_M_FD_132416 | JGI IMG/M metagenome (GOLD analysis project Ga0187777, IMG submission 132416) | Tropical peat soil microbial communities from peatlands in Department of Meta, Colombia - 1015_Q2_SP5_10_MG | ecosystem: Environmental > Terrestrial > Soil > Wetlands > Peat | place... | reverse complement strand
TGAAGGTCGATCAGCCCGGGACCATTGAACTCGAGAATGTCCCCCCTTTGGGAAATTTCCTGCGCGACGTGATGAAGTTGAACATGGACAACTTCCGCGTATTCGGCCCGGACGAAACCACGTCAAATAAGCTACAAGCTATCTACGAAGTCTCGAAGAAGTTCTGGATCGCCGACTACTTCCCCGAGGACAGCGATGGCGGCGAATTGGCACGCGATGGACGTGTCATCGAGATGCTCAGCGAACACACCATGGAGGGCATGCTCGAAGGCTATCTGCTGACCGGACGAAACGGATTCTTCTCCTCCTACGAAGCCTTTGTCCACGTTATCGATTCCATGTTCAACCAGTACGCGAAGTGGCTGTCGATCTGCAACCAGTTGTCCTGGCGTCGGCCGATAGCTTCCCTGAATCTCCTTATCACTTCTACGGTTTGGCGTCAGGACCACAATGGATTCACGCACCAGGATCCCGGTTTCCTGGACGTTGTCCTTAATAAGAGCGCCGCCGTTACCCGCATTTACCTTCCGCCGGACGTCAACTGCCTGCTGTCGGTGGCAGACCACTGCCTGAGAAGCGAGAACTACGTCAATGTGATTGTTTCCGACAAGCAGCTTCACCTCCAGTACCTGAATATGGAGGCCGCCATCGAGCACTGCACCAAGGGTATCGGTATTTGGGATTGGGCTTGTACCGACCAGGGGGTTGAACCCGATGTGGTGATGGCGTGCGCCGGCGACATTCCGACGCAAGAGGCGCTGGCAGCGACAGCGCTGCTGCGCGCGGAGTTTTCGGATATCAAGGTCCGCTTCATCAACGTTGTTGATTTGTTCAAACTGCAGCCCACAAGGGACCATCCGCATGGGCTGACTGACGCAGATTACGATTCCCTCTTCACCGTGGATAAACCCATCATTTTCAACTTTCACGGCTATCCCTGGCTGGTTCACCGCCTGGCCTACGCTCGCAAGAATCAGCACTTGCACGTGCGTGGCTACAAAGAAAAGGGCAACATCAACACCCCGATGGAGCTGGCGATCAATAATCAGATTGATCGCTTCAGTCTGGCCATGGACGCCATTGATCGCATCCCTAGGCTGCAGAAAATCGGGGCACACGCCAAGGAGAAGTTCCGTAACCAGCAGATCGCCTGCCGGGCCTATGCCTACGAGCACGGCATCGACAGCCCGGAGATCACCGGGTGGAGGTGGCCGCACTGATCGCCTCTGGACGGCAATCCCGCTCCCAAGGAACTGGATCAGAGGAATTTCTTGTGACTCCCGCAGCATTCGCCTGTAGTGAAGGAAACTGGAGCCGGCCACTGTTAGAGCCGTGGCGACGGGAATATGTAAACGCAGACTCTCCGCCCCGCCAATCATCGCAGCCTGCACCGTAACGTGGGCGCTCGGACATGGTTGCCGTCGGGACATGCTAGAGCTTATCTTGGGTGCGACCCTCCCAGTCCGCGGGTACTGTGATGAACGTTCTGGTTGTGAACGCGGGAAGCTCAACCCTGAAATTTCAGATCATTGCCACCGATCTTGAGCGGATCAAGGAATATAAGGACGATCGCATCTGTCGCGGCCTGATTGAGGGCATTGGCGGTGAGGCGATTATCCGGTTGCAGTATCGCAGCCAGCCTGCCCAGACCTTCACCGCAGCGCTACGTGACGTTTCGCCGGCGTTGGACTACCTGGTTCGTTACATCGCATCCGATCGGTCGGGCGTGGCTGAGATCAAAAGCACGGCCGACGTGCATGCTGTCGGACATCGAGTCGTGCACGGCGGTGAGATGTTCAAGGAATCGGCTCTCATCGACGACAAGGTGTTAAAAGGGATCGAGGACTGCATCGATCTTGCGCCCCTTCACAATCCCAGCAACATCAAGGGCATTCAGGCGGCCCGGGAACTGTTCGGCAAGGCTGTTCCCCAGGTAGCAGTATTCGACACGGCATTTCATCAGTCGATTCCGGAGCAGGCCTACCTGTATGCGGTTCCGTATCATCTCTACCGCCGGCATCGCATTCGCCGCTATGGATTTCACGGAACCTCCCATCGGTACGTGGCGTTCCGCTACCGCGCCCTGCGGGGGCTGACGCGGGAGCAGACCAACATCATCACGCTTCATCTGGGAAACGGCTGTTCCGTGGCCGCCATCAAGGGAGGGGCTTCAATCGACACTTCCATGGGGATGACGCCTCTGGAGGGGCTGGTCATGGGCACGCGCTCGGGCGACCTCGATCCAGCCATCGTCAATGTGATTGCCCGGAAAGAAGGCATGTCATCGCCAGACGTGGACACGCTGCTGAACACGCAATCCGGCTTGCTCGGCATTTCCGGGCTCACGAATGACATGCGCGAGTTACAGGCGGAGTTGAAAGAACACGACGATCGCCGGGTCCGGCTGGCGATCGAAGTCTTTTGTTACCGTGCGCGGAAATACATAGGGGCCTTCCTGGCGGCGATGGGCGGGGCCGACGCGGTCGTTTTCACCGGGGGAATTGGAGAAAACTCGCCGGACGTGCGCGCGCGGATCTGCGCTGGGTTGGAATGGGCTGGCCTCCAGTTCGACGCAGCCAGGAATCAAGAGACTGTCGGGCGCGAGGGCAAGATTTGCACTGACGACTCAAAGCTGCTCGCCTACGCCATCCCCACCGACGAGGAACTCCTCATCGCTCGGGACACCGTGCGAGTCATCCTGGGCGAGCCGCACCCGTCTTAAGAAACGTCCGACCCACGCGAGCCAGGAAAGGCGACGAACTTCGGGTTGCCGATCCAACAACAGGAACGGGGGGTAGGGTGCTGGTGCAGTCTGTCCAAACTGCACCATCACCGTGCGTTCGTACTCAAGCTGACAGCTCTCTTCTCCGCCGCAGATCCTTCGCTTCGCTCAGGATTTCCCCTCGGCTTCGCTCGGGACAGGTTCCGCGCGACTCCCGACCACCCCGGCAGCTCGGCGGCTCCGCTGCCTCACTCACACCGCGCAAACGCCTCAACTCAGGCCAGGTCGAAGCGATCGAGGTTCATCACCTTGTTCCACGCAGCCACGAAGTCCTTCACAAACTTCTCCTTCGCGTCCGCACAGGCATAAACCTCCGCGAGAGCGCGCAGCTCGGAGTTCGAACCGAAGACAAGGTCGACGCGGGTGGCGGTCCACTTGAGTTTGCCCGTCGCGCGATCGCGCCCTTCGTAGACGCCTCCCGAGCCATTGGACGGCTGCCAATGCGTGCTCATATCGAGCAGGTTGACGAAGAAATCGCTCGTCAGCGTCTCTGGCCGCTTGGTGAAGACGCCGTGCTTCGACTGCCCGAAGTTAGCATTCAGAGCGCGCAGGCCGCCGATGAGGACCGTCATCTCAGGCGCGGTCAGCGTCAGCAGTTGCGCCTTGTCGATCAGCAGCTCCTCCGCTGATATGCTGAACCTGGCCTTCTGGTAGTTGCGGAAGCCGTCCGCGACCGGTTCGAGATAGGTGAAGGACTCGACGTCGGTTTGCGCTTGCGGCGCGTCCGTGCGCCCCGGCGTGAAGGGGACTTTCACGTCGTGCCCGGCGGCCTTCGCGGCTTTCTCAACCGCCGCACAGCCGGCGAGAACAATCAGGTCGGCCAGCGAAACCTTCTTCCGCTTACTGCCGTTGGACTGCGAGCTGTTGAACTCCTTTTGGATCGCCTCCAGCTTCTTGAGGACCTTTGCCAGTTCTGCTGGCTGGTTTACTTCCCAATCCTTTTGTGGCGCCAGGCGAATGCGTGCCCCGTTCGCTCCGCCACGCTTGTCGGAGCCGCGGAACGTCGCCGCCGATGCCCAGGCCGTCGAGACCAGTTGAGAGACCGACAGTCCGGATTTGAGGATCTTAGCCTTCAGAGCTGTGATGTCCTTCGCATCGATCAGCTTGTGCTCGACCGCCGGAACGGGGTCCTGCCAGATCAACTCCTTCGTCGGGACCTCCGGGCCGAGATAGCGAGGACGCGGGCCCATGTCACGGTGGGTGAGCTTGAACCAGGCGCGAGCAAACGCGTCTGCGAACTCAGCCGGATGCTCGTAGAAGCGCCGGGAGATCTTTTCGTAGACGGGATCGATCCGCAAAGCGAGGTCGGTGACCAGCATGGTTGGCGCGTGACGCTTCGACGAGTCGAAGGCATCCGGAATTGGCTTGGCGCCGTTTTTCGCCTGAAACTGATAGGCGCCGGCCGGGCTCTTGGTCAGCTCCCATTCGTAGCCGAACAAGTTCTCGAAGAAGTTGTTGCTCCACTTCGTTGGCGTCTTGGTCCAGGTGACTTCCGGGCCGCCGGTGATCGCGTCCTTGCCCTTGCCTGCGCCATAACGGCTCTTCCAGCCGAGGCCCATCTCTTCAATGGGCGCTGCTTCGGGCTCGGGGCCAACCAGCTTGGGATCGCCGGCACCGTGGGTTTTGCCAAAGGTGTGACCGCCGGCAATCAGCGCGACCGTTTCCTCGTCGTTCATGGCCATACGGCGGAAGGTTTCCCGAATGTCCGTGGCTGCGGCGAGGGGATCCGGCTTGCCGTTCGGCCCTTCCGGATTCACATAGATGAGACCCATCTGCACGGCAGCGAGCGGATTCTCAAGGTCACGGACGCCGCTGTAGCGCTTGTCGCCAAGCCAGGTGTCCTCCTTACCCCAGTACACGGCTTCGTCTGGTTCCCACACATCGGGGCGGCCGCCGCCAAAGCCGAACGTCTTGAAGCCCATCGACTCGAGCGCGACATTGCCGGCCAGGATCATCAGGTCGGCCCAGGAGATTTTCCGGCCGTATTTCTGCTTGATCGGCCACAGCAGCCGGCGCGCCTTGTCGAGGTTCGCGTTGTCCGGCCAGGAGTTGAGCGGCGCGAAGCGCTGTTGGCCGGTGCCGGCGCCGCCGCGCCCATCGCCGATACGATACGTACCCGCGGCGTGCCACGCCATGCGAATCAAGAGCCCCCCGTAGTGGCCGAAATCCGCCGGCCACCAGTCCTGGCTGTCTGTCATCAGCGCGCGGAGGTCCTTCTTCAGCGCTTTATAGTCGAGCTTCTTGAACTCTTCGGCGTAGTTGTAGCCCTTGCCCATCGGATCGGACTGGGGCGAGTTCTGGCGGAGAATCCTGAGGTTCAGCTGGTTCGGCCACCAGTCGCTGTTCGACCTCATTCCAATATTCGTGGTCCCGTGTACGACTGGGCACTTGAATTCGGTTGAGATGTTTTGTTCATGAGGATGGGGGACGGCAGTCCCCGCGGCGACGGCGATTTTATTCTCCATACATTTATCTTCCTTTGAATTAGTCAAGAAACTGCGATATTTACGTTGGTTGTGAACTAGCCAAGAAACTGCGGCGAACTACAACCCCATTGCGGCCTTCCGGCTCGCGCAATTGCGGCCGGCCGTGCTTCTTGTGGCGCGTCATGCGTCCTGCCACACCTCACCAAGGTTAACGGGAAGCTTGCCGCCGAGCACACTTCGTGCAGAGCCCCCGGAAAATGAGTTCGCATTCGCGAACAATCCTCTTGCCGAGGGAGCCCGAGGCAGGCCTGGGCACGTCGTACCATTCCACGTCCTCAACATTGCCGCAGCGGTCGCAGATGAAGTGGTGATGCCGCATGCCTTTCGCATCGAATCGTGCGGCGCGGCCCTCGACGGCCACTTCCCGCACCAAGCCCGCCTGCAGCAAGTCCCGCAGATTGTTATAAGTCGTGGCCCGGGAAGAGCGCGGATCCACGCGATTCACGGCTTCGAAGATTTCCGCAGCCGTGGGATGCCGGTTGCATTCCATCAAGAATGCCATCACGGCGTAGCGCTGCGGAGTGCATCGCAACCCGCCGCCCTCCAGGGACTGTTTAATCGCCGCGGCGTCCATCAGGTAATTGGAATATATCTAATAAGACACTTTGTCAAGAGCTACGCTTTTGTTTGCTGCTGCGCGCAGAAAACTGGCGGACGTAAGTATTGATGTCTCTGAGTTCGCGATCACACCCGGCCAAAGCAAGCCATCATTTCGTGGCTTTTTCGGGCTGCGTATCGCAGGAACGGGACGGCTTAGGCTGCCCCGGTTTCGGCCCGAAAGCCCGCACCGTGTCGCGTTGCGGTCGGTTTGTGCGGGAGAATTCGTGCTGTCGCGCCAGTTCCCTGGCACCCTGTTCCGCATACTGCGAGCTGGTGAGCATAGCGAGAAAAGCGACGACGTCGTCGATCTCACCCTCCGTCAGGGCAAGCGGCTGGATATCTTCGTCGAGATAGGGGTTCTGTATCCCGTCACCTTTATTGTAATGATCCATTGCGTCCCACAGTGTTTCTTGCGAGCCATCGTGAAAATAAGGTGCCGTGATCAGCACGTTGCGCAGGTCCGGTGTTTTGAAGGACGCGATGTCAGCGTCTTTCTTGGTGATCAGAAAGCGGCCGAGTGCCGACACGTCCGTCTGAATGGCGGCATGATCGATGGCGGTCGCATTGCCGGAATTGATCAGTTGCTCCGCCTGGCACGCCAGCGCCACCACATTGTGTCGAATGATGCCTATGCCAATGTTGTGGAAGTCGTTGTCCATGAAGTAAGTGGGATCTCGCTTTTGCTCCGTTAAGGCATGACACTTATTGCAGCGAGCGCGGGTGTTGAAAAGCTCCCAGCCGCGCTTGGCGGAGTCACTGATCGCGTTCTTGTCACCAGCCATGAAGTGATCGAACGGGGAGTCGAACGAAAACTGAGTTCGCTCGTAGGACGCGATGGCCCGCACCAGGTCGGGACCGTTCGGCGCACGCCCGAAGACGTTGCGAAAGGCCTGCTGGTACTCAGGCACGGCCGCGATTTGGTTTACCGCGGCCTCGAGGCTCGGCTGGCCCATTTCACTCGGATTGGTAATGGGGAGCGCCGCTTGCTCCTCGAGCGTTTTCGCCCTCCCATCCCAGAACTGCGATTTGTTGTAAAGCGCATTGAGAATCGTCGGGGCATTGCGCTGGCCGACGCGTCCCTTGACGCCGATCGAAACCGGCCTGCCGTCGGTGAATGCGCGCGCCGGGTCGTGGCACGTGCTGCAGGCAACGGTGCCATCGACCGATAAGCGGCCGTCAAAGAAGAGCTTCTTGCCGAGCGCGATTTTCTCCGGCGTCTGCGGATTGTCGGCCGGAATCGCCGCGCGAGTAGCCTCGACCGGCGTGCCCGGTTGGTCGATTGATTTCGGTTCGGCTAAGGGGCCGGCGATGGGAATAGGACCTGGGCCCGGTGGTGTTTGCGGCGATGCTTCCACCTTTGAGGCCACCTGTGGCGCGACGGCAACACCGAGCGCAGAAGCCGCAGTTAGCAACAACCCGGCACCGAAACGCACTCGTCTCTCGATCTGGCTGAGCACAGGGCCTCTCCGTACGACGGTCGATCCTGCCGTAATCAGGATCGACAACACATCACGAAATGCAGGGTTTTGGCGGTACCACCAAAGCCGACCGCCGAAATACCACTTTAGTGTTACGAAGAAAGAGTCCTATTTCGTGATGTGCTACGGATCGACAATCGCGCAGAATGCGGTCCCATCAGGAGTTTGCAGGAAAAATCATCAGTCCGGAGAGAATGTCGTGCCTACGATTACAGCAAAAGACGGAGCGCAGATTTACTACAAGTACTGGGGCGCGGGCCCGGTCGTAACCTTCTCGCACGGCTGGCCACTGAACGCCGACGCTTGGGACGGCCAGATGCTTTTCCTGGTACAGAACGGCTTTCGCGTGGTCGCGCACGACCGGCGTGGTCATGGCCGGTCCAGCCAGGTTTCTTTCGGAAACGACATGAACGGCTATGCCGACGATCTGGCCGCCGTGATCGAGGCACTCGATCTCAAGGAGGCCACGCTGGTCGGCCACTCCACCGGCGGTGGCGAGGTCGCTCGCTACATCGCACGTCACGGGACGAATCGGGTGGCCAAAGCGGTCCTGGTCGCCGCCGTGCCGCCGATCATGCTGAAGTCTGCGGCCAATCCGGAGGGCCTGCCGATCGAGGTTTTCGACAGCCTGCGGAGTGGCATCACCAGGGACCGCTCGCAATTCTATAGGGACCTGGCGGTACCTTTCTATGGCGCCAACCGGCCGGGGGCCAAGGTCTCCCAGGGAATGCTCGATCAATTCTGGCTTTGGAGCATGCAGGCGGGCCTCTTGAACGCTTACGAGAGTATCAAGGCCTTCTCCGAGACCGATTTCACCGAGGACCTCAAGAAGTTCGATGTCCCGACCCTGGTCATGCACGGTGAGGACGACCAGATCGTTCCGGTCAAGGACTCGGCGAGAAAATCGGCCCGGCTCATCCGGGGCGCCAAGGAAATCTACTATCCGGGTGCGCCGCACGGCCTCACGGCGACACATCAGGATCAGGTCAACGCTGATCTGCTCGAGTTTCTTGGGAAACCTCAGAAAAGCTCTAAGGCAGCCTGAGGGTAAGACGCCTCGGCTCGGCGCGCCGTCGTTCGATCATTTTTTTGGAGGGAAAACTATGGCAAGGCATGCTGCAACTCAAATGCAACCTCGACGCACTGACAGCGCCCAAGCGACCATCGACCTCAGCCACAACGCGATTGAAGAAATCTGCGCCGGCCTGCGACCGTTGCTCGCCGACGTTTTCGCGCTCTATCTGAAGACCAAGAATTTCCACTGGCACATGAGGGGGCCGCATTTTCGCGACTATCATCTCCTGCTCGATGAGCAGGCGGAACAGATCTTCGCCATGACCGATGACATCGCCGAACGAGCCCGCAAGCTGGGCGGTACCACGCTGCATTCCATCTCCGACATCACACGGCACCAACGCTTGCACGACAACAATGAAGAATCCGTGAGTCCGGCGGACATGCTGTCGGAAGTCCATGCCGACAACAAGCAACTTGCAGGCGAATTGCGCGCGATGCACGAAGTGTGCGACCGGAACGGCGACGTCGCCACCGCCAGCCTGATTGAAACCTGGATCGATGAAACCGAGCGCCGAGCCTGGTTCCTGGCGGAAGTCATCGAACGCTGAACGCATTCGCCAGACGGTGTAGGCCCTGTGGCGCGGGTGTCGGCAGAGGGAAGAGCTATGTCACAGCAACCAAGACGATACCCGGAAGACGTTGTACCGGCTGCCGCTAAAAACGGCCGCTTAGACCCAACAGCTTGGGGCATGGCGGATCCTGTCGCCGTGCCCTTGGTTGTTGGCGGGAAGCAGAATTCGCCCGTCGCCTTCGACTGAGGCTCGGTCCCGTAATAACCGTATAATTTTGCGGTGGAGAGAAATTGAAGGCCATCCGCATCACCGCCTTTAGCGACAATCTCGACAACCTGAGAATGGAAAATCTGCCAGACTTGCCACTCGCACGCCCGACCTCTGGCCGAGTACCGCTACCAACAGCCGGCGTGCGCACCACCATCCACGTGTAGCACTTCTCCGGTCACTTGACTCGCCCGTGCCAGGTAGAGAACTGCGTCGACAATGTCCTCCACCTCCGCGATTTTCCCCATTGGCTGCCTTGTCTTAACAGAATCCCTGGGACCCTCCTTGTGCAGCGGTGTGTCCACCACGCCGGGGGCTACAGCGTTGAAGCGGATGCCTTCTTTTGCATACTCGATTGCGAGACTCTGGATTATTGAATTCAGGCCTCCCTTGGTCATCATCGAAACCGAGGCATTTAGTCCGGCGATCGGCTGATCGGCAAGCGCCGCAGAGATGCTCACAACGCTCCCCGATTTTTGTTTCAGCATCTGTTTGACAGCGAGTTGAGTGATGTAGATGAAGCCCAGCATGTTGGTCGAGATCAGGACGTTGATGTCCTCGGTAGTAAAGTCCGTGAAAGGCTTAGTGCGCAAGATTCCGGCGTTGTTCACCAGAACATCGATGGTTCCGAAGCGCTCAATCGCTGCCTCGACAGCTTTGGCAGCGGTCTCCTGCTTGCCGATGTCGCCATCGACGAGAACCAGGCTGGGCGAGGCAGTCAACGATTGACTGGCGTCCAGAGACGTGGCGACGACGTCATAACCCTCTTTCAGAAAGGCCGCGACCAATCCCGCACCAATACCCCGCCCTGCTCCCGTGACGATTGCTGTTTTCTTGTCTGACATACATAGCTTCATCTGCGGCGGTGTCCAGCACGCAGACCAACGCCCGCCGTGTTTTGCCACCTCACATGGTCAGCACGACGCGGAACTCTGCCTTGCCGCTCAGCATGCGCGCATAAGCCTCTCCTGCTTTTTCGAGCGGATAGGTTTCAATCATGGGACGCACGCCGGTCAGTCTGGCGAAGTTCATCGTATCCTCGGAATCGGTTGGTGTTCCCACCGCCGAGCCCCGGATAGCACGCTCTCCGGTGATGAGTTGTAAAGGTGTGACCGGAATCGGGTCAGGGGATATCCCTACGACAATGAACTTCCCAGTCGGCCCCAGGCCGTCGATCAATTCGGACATAGCTTTTGAGTTGGGCGCCGTCGCCAAAATTGCTTGTGCGCCGCCCAATTTTTGCAATTCCTCGGCCGCGTTCGTTGTTTTGCTGTCGATGTATACGCTGGCTCCGAGCTTCTTTGCTAATAACGCGTTTTCGGCCCCGCGCCCGATGGCCGCGGCTTTGAAACCAAACTTGTTGGCAAATTGAATTCCGAGGTGACCGAGACCGCCGACACCTTGCACCGCAACCAAATCGCCGGGGGATGCACCGCTGTGACGCAAGGCGTTAAAGGTGGTGACTCCCGCGCACAACAGCGGGCCTGCTTCGGCATCGCTAAGTGTGTCTGGAATTGCCGCCAGTGCTTCGACAGGAGCGAGCATGTATTGCTGGTATCCTCCGTCGTAGCTGATGCCTGCAACTTTGAGGTTGCGGCAGTAAAGGAAGCGTCCACGACGGCATTCGATACACGTGTTGTCCTGCCCGCCGTACCAGCCGACGCCGACCCGTTGTCCCTGCTTCCATCCGGCGACCTCGCAGCCCACTTCATCGATGATACCGGCGACCTCGTGGCCGGGAACCCTCGGATACTGAATTCCCGGCCAGAGTCCTTCTTTCACAAACACATCGCTGTGGCAGACGCCACAGGCTTGCACTCTGATGCGCACCTCTCCCGCGCCAGGCTTGGGAATCTCGCGCTCGACAAGCTCGAAATCTCCTCCGGGTTTGGAGATCTGAGCCACCTTCATCAGCGCCGCTTCTGGTTTCATGGCTACTCTCAGCGTTGCCATAAGTCCTCCCGTGATTCGTTAGAATTCTTATTCTCGTGGTTCACCCTACTTTGCACTTGCTTCGAACATCTGATCGTCCGCTCCTCACTACACACTGATTCGCAAGCTTTGAAGGGAAGAAATCGAGTCGACGACTTCATTCGCGGTAACAACGGCACTGGCGTAGTTCGGGATATTGATGTCGAGAGCGGCGTGCATCTCCACATCCGAGTAGTCCGCGGTCGCGTCTTTTACTACCGTGACCTCGTAGCCAAGCTCAGCGGCATAGCGAACAGTTGCTTCCACGCAGGTGTGAGCTATAAGCCCGATGACGATGAGCTTGTGGATGCCGTGCTTCTTGAGCAGCAGGTCCAGATCCGTGTTGGCAAAGCCGCTGGAACACCAATGCTCCTGCGCCACGATATCGCCCGGCTCAGGTTTGAACTCACTCCGGATCTCACCACCCCAGGTGCCGTATTCGAAAGTCTTACGCGACCAGGTCGCCTTCTGGATAGGCGCAATGTACTTCCAGGTCTCGTAATCGTCCGGGCGGTATCGATGATGCAGCGCATAGAAGACTCGAAGCTCCGCCTTCCGCGCGGCATTCAGCACTTGCGACATATTAGGAACGCAGCCATTCGCTTCCGCGACCGCCTTCAGGCGATCCCAGACTTTGCCGCCTTCGGAGATGAAATCGTTGTACGGATCGATGACAAGAAGTGCGGTGGTCTCTTTGTCATATGTCACTTTTGCCATGCTCCCTCCCTGTCAAGGCGCGTAATGGGTGAAGACAAAGTCGCTGGCCTTGGCAGGCTCGTGGCAAGGAAAGCATGTCTTGTGCATGGCGGCATCGGCAGGTTTGCCGTCCTTATCAAATTGAGCGAATCCCCAGCCGCCCGTCGCGGCGTACTTCTTTGAATCCTTGACCATAAACTGCAGGTACCACTCCGGCTGCGGCCCGGGGACGAAGGATTGACGACGGCCAAACACTTTGTTGTTTTCCTCCGAGGGGACGTAAGCCCAAGCCAGCCGGGCAATGATGGTGCCGTCCGGGAATGGAAACTTCCCTGCTCTGTAGGCCTTGATCGCTACATCGTTGCCCAGAATGGCGCGCAAATCGTTGAGGTTGCCTTCTTCGTGGGCCACGGAGATCAATCTCCAGTCACGGTATCCGGGAAGAATTTTGATCCCGAAGACCGGCCCGGCCTCGCCATCAGCCTTTCCAGACGCGGCGGCCGTGAAGACGACAATTCCGGCCACGGCAGCAACTGCAACCAGCAACAAGGTGATCCGCCTCATAGGATGCATCCTTCCGGAACAGCCGTTGCGCCAACTCAGTTCTTCCGCTTGCGGTATGTCGGCTCCTTTAACCGATGTGTCAGAGCGACAATTTGCCGTATTGGAGACGGCAACACATCACGAGATGCAGTGTTTTTTCGCTACCACTTCAAGCGGACTGCGGGATACCACCTTCGTGGTAGGCGGAAAACTGTAGGCGGCTTGTTCTGCCCGGGCTCTGGGACGGGTAACAAAATTGAGGCAGGACTGTTTAAAGTCCTGCCCGTTCTCAATGAGTTAGCGTGTTAGTGCATCACGGATTGCTCCGCTAGCTTGCCGCAAGGCAGCTTGAACTTCCGGTGTGTCGTGGATCGCGTTGAGCAGCACGAAGTCATGGATCATCCCGTCATAGCGCGTCGCCGTAACGGCTACACCGGCGTCCATGAGCTTGCGGCCATAGGCTTCACCTTCGTCGCGAAGAGGGTCATTCTCCGCAGTGATGACGAGCGCCGGCGGCAAGCCCCGGAGTTCATCGTTGCTGGCACGGAGCGGGGATACATATGGATTGTTGCGCGTCTCCTCGTCAGGCGCATAAAGGTCCCAGCCATACTTCATGAAGTCACGCGCCAGGAAGCGGCCGGTTGCGAATTCGTGGTATGACTCGGTATCGACGCTCGCGTCGGTAGCCGGAATGAAGAGCACTTGGTATGCGATCTTCGGCCCCTTCCGGTCCTTAGCCATGAGAGTTAGGGCCGCTGTCATATTTCCACCGACTGAGTTGCCGGCGACGGCTATACGACTGCCATCGGCGCCAAACTCACCAGCATGTGCGGCCACCCACTTCAGTGCAGCGTAGCTTTCCTCCAACTGCGTGGGAAACTTTGCCGCGGGGAGCGGGGTATATTCGACGAACACGCCGACCTGGCCCGAACCAACGACGAGGTCACGCAGCAGCCGCTGATGGTTCTGGAAGTTGCCGACGATCCAGACGCCGCCGTGAATGAACAACAGAACGCCCGGCTTAGCTGCTGCCCGCTGTGGCGTCATGACGTACAGTTTCACAGTACGTCCGTCCTGGGTGATCGTTTTTTCAGAAATCGTCACCCCGGACATGTCGACTTGCGTCTTGTTCTGCAACCCGGTAAGGATCTCCTGCGGTTTGGGCTGAGGGAGCTCCCAAAACGGACTGCTATCCTTGTTGAGATCTGCGAGAAAGGTGCGTACTCGCGGGTCAATGCGAGAATCCGTCGCCACGTCAGGAGCAGCGGCCAGTGTATGTGCCATAATCATCACCCCTCCTAGAGTGAAAACAGCCAACTTGGTGAAAGTTTTCATTTGCTTTCTCCTCCCGATTGGTGGAGTTACAGCAGTAACTAAGGGGAACCCGAGCCTGATGCCGTAACCTCACGCCAAGAATCCTGCCAGCAATGCGCCGGAGACACATCACGAGATGGAGTGTTTTTTCGGTACCACGCAAGGTTGAGCGGGGGATACCACGTTCACAGTGGGAGAAAATGTTTTTTGGACTAAGGACGGGGCGCCCTCAAGCGAGCCAAGTATCCAGCACCAATAATTAGGTGGTGGGTGGCGCTTTGGGAATGATGATTTCCCGCCGTCCGAACAGCCGTGCATCCAGCGAGACAGCCCCCGGGCCGAGGCAAACGATAGCGGCTGCAATAACCGTGGCCAGAGCCGCTGCGGTTCGGGTATCAAACAATGCGACGGTGGGGGCCGGCAGCCACGAACACATGGTGCTCACCCCAGCGGCTATCGCTACCAGGGCGGCCAAACGCGTAAGATACCCAGCCAGCAGCAAAGCGCCGCCGGCGATGGTCAGCAAGGCGACCACGAGCAGGAATCTCGTTTCGTGTTCACTCGTCAGGCAGGCCGCGGCTCGGACGATCAGCAGAATTCCAACCGCCGCTCGCAGGAGCAGAAGTCCGGCGCCGGGCCATCCACCTGGGTATGTGGAGAATATTCTGAGCAGCGGCTGCCTCCATAGTGCCCTGGCAGCATAGACAGTTCAGTTACAAAATGAATCCCTACTGCTCGGAATTTTTTTCTACCACTATTGGGGTATTGCTAACTACCGAACCTGTGGGAGGGTAACTTAGAGCTGGATAATTCCGCGGCGCACGCCGATTGCGACCGCCTGGGTGCGGTCCGTGGCGCCCAGTTTCTCCATAATGTGCTTGATGTGCACTTTGACGGTCTCTTCCGTGATAAAGAGCTTCTCGGCTATGTCGCGGTTGCGATTGCCGCCGGCCACCTGCCGGAGGACCTCGATCTCGCGCTCGGTCAGGGCCTCGTCGCTGTAGTGCTCGGCCAGATGTGCGGCAATCTCCGGCGGAATCCGCTTTTTGCCGGCATGGACATGACGGATCACGTCCATCAATTCCTTGGGCGGCATGCTCTTTAGCACGTAATTGCGCGCTCCAGCTTCGAGGGCGCGCCGAATTTCCGCGTCACCTTCAAACGTCGTCAGGATGAGAACTCGGGCTTCCGGTGATTGCGTGAGGATGCCAATCATGGCGTCGATGCCGCTCATGTCGGGAAGCCGGAGGTCCATGAGGGTCACGTCGGGCTGGAGTTCCCGAAACCGCTGAATGGCGTCACGCCCGTTAGACGCCTGGCCAACCAGAAGCATGTCCGGCTGATTTCTGATGACCGTGGCAATGCCCTCGTGCAGCAGAGGATGATCATCAACGCTGAACACTCGAATCCGCGTGACAGACGCCATCTAGGCTACCCGCTTCCCAGCTTCGTGCCCGGTTTTCGCGCTATTTCCCCGCCACAATCGTGCTACCCAGTTGGACGTTAGACGCGAACGGTAGGATTCAAAAGCTATATTGGCGGGGATGCGAAGTTCCAATTCCGTACCCTCGCCGCTGCGGCTCCAAAGCCTCAGCTTGGCGCCGATCCTTTCCGCCCGCTCGCGCATCCCGCACAGCCCCCAGTGCCCATCGCGGCCATGTTCCACTACGTGAGGGTCAATCCCGCAGCCATTGTCGCGGACCAGAACTTTCAACTGGTCGGGAGCATATTTCAGTTCAACCTCGATGTTGCCGGCCCCGGAATGGCGAAATGCGTTGAGCACCGCCTCCCGGCCGATACGGTAAACCTCATCGCGGATGCCGGGCTGCAGCCTCAGGGTTGGGCCTTGCACGATGATGCGAAAATCAGTTCCCTCCTGGCTGCTCAACTCCTGTGGAATTCGCGAAAATGAACTCTCCAGATCGTGAGCCATTTCCGCGGAGGAACGCAGTCCGCGAAGGGCATTCCGACCTTCTTCGATGACCTGTCTCATCAACTGCAGAACGCGGTCCAGCCCCGGGCGCGCCGGTGAGTCCGGCGGCAGTTGGTCCGCTACAACGTGCAGTTGCATAGACACGCTCAGCAATCCCTGTAAAAGCGTATCGTGCAATTCCTGCGCAACCCGCATGCGCTCCCCGAGACGTTCTTCAAAACGCAGATTGAGCTTCCTGATCGTCTGGTGCAACCACAGCCGATGTACGCCAAATATCACCAAGGCGCCCGCAACCACACCTACCAGGGGGAACCACCATCGCTGCCAAAAAGCCGGCTCACCTTTGGTCATGGCCACGGCAATAACACCCTGGCCCGGCAGCACATCCGTGGTGGCCGGCGGATGAAAATCCGGGCCGACAAGAAGGGCGGCATATGCAATCCCCGGGTGCGTGGAGTTGCTCCATCTCGAGTCTGCCTGAATGTTCGTGAAGGGCTGGTCCGCCAACGGCTGTACCCACCACATCGTCTGAGTTCGGGCGTACAGGACGATCTGCTGCCCAGGCCGCGCACCGATCACCCGTCCCTTGATGGTGTTCAGTTCCTCAGGATTGTCTGCCCCTGCTGCGGGGACGCTGGTGAATTCGATGGTAGGAGCAGCGGCGTTGGAACCAGCGCGGGTCCGCGCGACATTACAACCGGACAATAGAGCAAAAACGACCGCCAGCAAGGCTAGGCCAGCGAACCAGCCTGCTCGCAGAGAGGAATAAGACCGCATCGTCGACCCCCACTGACGGTGGGCTGGGATTATATGGTTTCGGCGACTTGGGACGCGGGTTTTGATGCCATCCTCCATCAGAAGCTGAAACGTGCCCCGAATTGACCCACACGCGGCCCCGGTTGGCCGTTGAGGTCTTGCGGAAGCACCGTGCCGAAACCCGCCGCGCCGATCTGTGTGTTGGGACCGGCGAAGCCGTGGCGGTTGAACACGTTGAACACCTGGAAGTATATGTGGGCCGCGTAGCGCCCATCCCGGAATCGCAGCGACTTGTTTACCCCCAGATCTTCGGTAGCCAACCCTGGATTGCGAAGCCCGGCAAGGTAACCGGGGGCGTTGCCAAATTCTCCAAATGGCGGGTTCACAAAGCACGCGGAGTTGAAATACGTCGCTCCTACTTGCCCGTTGTAATGTTCGCTGTAGTCACAACCAGGGACGATGTCGGCGTAGACGTTATTGATACCGGGATAATACACATTGGCGACGATGCGCATCGGCATTCCAGTGTTGTAATGGAAGTCCCCCACGACCGTCCATCCACCCACCAGGGCATTCAACCCCGGGCCGGCACCAGAAAGCAGCGCCTTGCCGCGGCCGAAAGGCAGCTCGTACAAAACGAATCCCTTGACAATGTGTTTCTCGTCAAAGGAACAGATCGTATGCCGTTCCTGCGCCAGGTCATAGACGTTTTGAAGCGGCCCGGCATAAAAAAGATCCTCGAAAGCAGTGTCCACATCCCCGTGACAGGAAGATAAGTTGTAGCTGGCCAGCACGGACAGGCCATGCGCCGATCGCTTCCTCACCGTGAACTGCAACGACTGGTAATCGCTGTTGCCGAGCGGCGCGCCCACAAAGAAGAGTGGGCCATAGGTCGCGGCCACATACGGGTATGGCGCCAGCGCTTGCCAGGCAGGTCCGGTGAATCCAGGCAGTCCTCCAAGACCCGGCCTGTTGACTGTGTCATATAGCCCGCCCGCCTGTGCCACAGCCGTGTAAGCGGCCAAGTTGGGCTGATTCGCCGGAATATAGCCGCTTTCAAGATGATAACCATGGTTTTGAAGGAAGTTGGCGTCAATGATCAAGTCACGGCTGATCTCCCGCTGAACACCCACCGTCCATGCCTGCACATTGCCCAGCTCCAGCATGCGCGGATCGATTGAGACCATCCCGTACTCGGTGAAATTAGGGTTCTTGCCGATGTTGACGGAGTGCCCGGGGTAGCCATTGTCCCAATCGAACGGCGTCAGTACCTGGTTGTTCAGAACGAAGCCGGGATCGAATCCATAAGGCACCCCGCTATACATATTGAGGTTCAGCGGAACGTAAAACACGCCGAACGAAGCCCGAGCCACGGTTTTGGCGGTGAGTTGAAATGCTCCGCCGATAAATCCGGAAAAATTGTGGTAATACTGCTTTCTCTCGAAAGAATCGCTGCCACCGTTAGCGAACTCCAGAGCGCCCGGCAGGCCGGTGACGGGGTTGAGCGCGGTTGTGTCGAAGTTCGACCAGTGACCGTACTTCTCGTGGTAACGGCCATTGAAGTCCCAGCGTAAGTCCACATTAAGAGTGAATCGCTGTGTGACCCTGATGTTGTCCTGTGCAAACAGCGAGACGGATTTTCGCCGCCCATAAAGGTTGTTGGGTTCGCTGACGGACGCCTGGTTCACGTCGCCCAGCAGGAAGCTGGCAAAGCCGAATCCACTATCGGGTCCGAGACCAAGACTTCCCGCCGTTTGTGCCGGATCAAATATGAACGTGGGCACTCCGTGATCGCCGTGCGAGTTGAATTGCTGGACGCGAAACTCGGCGCCGAATTTGTACGTATGGCGGCCGCGGACCCACGACAGGGTGTCATCGAAGATAAATGTGTTGGCCGCGTAGGAGTCGTTGAACTGGCTGCCCAGGTAGGTTTCATCGATCGGCAGGCCATCGACGTATCGATGCTGGTCGCTATTGATGCCCTGAAACTTGATAACCGGAAAATTCCCCGCGCCAAAATCGCCCAGGCCCAACGCTGCGGGCCAGTTTCCCTCCTGCGAGCGCGCGATGCTTGGGTTGTAAAAGCGGTTGAAGGTGACACTGAACACATTCAAGAGTGTGCTGGAATGCGTCCAGGAATCCCTGACCCGCGCAGAAGGCGCCTTGGTATTATGGTCATAGGCATTGGCCATGGGTCCGCCATCGGTCGAACCGGCCGACCAGATGCCGCCTTGATCCGAAAGCAGGCGTGGTACGTATGCGTAGATGAAGGACCCATCCCAATGATGGCTGGGAGAGGCGTTGTAATCGAGCTTGACGCTGAACTCATCGCTTTCGTACCAGGTTGCCGGAGTGCTGAACGGCAGCGCATTGTTGTTGGTGAGGGTTGATGACAGCGGTTGGTAGTACTGTTTGTAAAGATCGATGATTTTCTGCGACACCGAGCTGATGCGGCCCGGAGGAATCATGTTGCCGGCGAACTGTGGGCAGCCTGTCGCGGTCTGACACAACGGCGAAGACGGATCAAAGATCATGTTCTGCCGCGCAGTAACGGTATTGCCATTGGTATCCTGAACCTGAATCGGTGTCCCACCCCCGCTGCTGCATAGGCCGACGTTGCCCGACTGGTTGCACAGGGTTCCGCCCAGAAGACTGCTGAAATCGCCATTCAGAAAAGGCGTGGTCGGGACCGTCGACGACAGTGCGCCGATGCCGGCGTTGGCAAACGTATATCTTTCAAACGCCGCGTAGAAAAAAAGCTTGTTCCGCTTGATGGGGCCGCCGATGCTGGCGCCGTAGTCGTAGAGACGATCTTCCGGCTTGCCGAAGGCGCGCTGGCAACTTGCCGTCTGCGCAGGATCGCCGCCGGCGTCGGCCAGGCACAGCCCCTCGTTGTACTTGTTGCCCCAGGACCGGGCGTCGAAGGCTTCGTTGTGCAGGTAGTAGAAGCCGCTGCCGTGCCAGGCGTTGGTGCCCGACTTCATTTCGTAACGGAACACACCGCCGCCGGTGCGGCCGTCATCCGCGCGAATCCCGGCGCTGGTCACCTGGAATTCCTGTACTGCCTCCATCGGAGGGCTCGACTCGCTGAGATAGCCGCCGATCTGTGACACAGCGGAAGTGCCGTCGATCATCACCTCCTTGGTACTGCTCAAGCTGCCATTGATGTGCGAGGCGAAATCCTTGTCCTGTGCGTTAGTGCCGGTGCCTTCCACGCCGGGGACGTAGGCGAACATGAACGCTGAAAGATTGCGCCCGCCCTGGACGTTCAAGGGAAGTTCAGTGATCGCAGCGTTGTTCAGGTTGGTCGATATGGAGGAGGTCTGCGTCTCCAGCAAAGGCGCATCGGCGGTGACGACGGCAGCCCCGCTAGCGGCACTGATCCTCAGGACAATGTCGACCTCCGCCACCTGGCTGATGACAAGGTTTATGCCAGAGCGCTGATGCTTGGCGAAACCTTCTTTGGAGCAGGCCAGCGTGTATTGTCCGACCGACAGGTTCAACAATGTGTATGCCCCCACGGCGTTGGTGGATGCCGTGGATTGAAGGTTGCTGCTCAGATGGGTCGCAACCACCTCCGCACCCACTATCACAGCGCCAGTCGCGTCTTTAACGGTACCGGTGATCGCGGCAAGGTCAGATTGGGCGAGCATCTCCCCGGCTTTGAGCAGCAACGCCGCAAGAACGATCAGCCCCAACTTCATTCGGCCCCCACAAGCCGGATGAGCCGGACAGGCGCAACCCACTCGGAGGGCTCCGAGCGGCCTTAGACAGGAAGAACAGTCTACACGAACCCGGGCTGGTTTGCAGCTTCACGCCGGGGCCGGATCGTCGGAACCGCGAAGCGCGGCCGCGGCGCCGGCGGGTCTACTGGCGCGAATATACGCGAACGTAGTCCACCAGCATGCGCTGGGGAAAAACCGTAGAAGCCGCCGGACTGCCGGGCATGTTGCCGCCAACCGCCAGGTTCAAGACAAGGAAAAAAGGGTGGTCGAATACCCAGCGCTTGCCAGGCGGTAGATCGGCCGGCGTTTTGGTTGCGTAAAGACCGCCATCCACGAAGAAACGCACGACTTGCGGCTCCCATTCCACGGCAAAAACGTGGAAGCCGTCGCTAAAGCGTCCCTGCCGGAGTTGGTACACGGCCGTCGACGGGGTGGAACCGGAGTATCCGGGGCCGTGGAGACTACCATGGATCACCGCCGGTTCACTACCGACGTTTTCCATGATGTCGATTTCCCCGCAGGCCGGCCATCCGGCGCTGGAAAAGTCGTCGCCGAGCAAGGAAAAAGCCGGCCATACGCCTTGTCCTGAAGGGATCTGTATGCGCGCTTCGAAGCGGCCATAACGCTGGCTGAAGTCTCCCTCGGTCTGCAGGCGCGCCGAGGTGTAATTGCGCTCCACGCCGTCGGGCCCGGTAAATCGCTCCTTGATGGCTTCGATCACGAGGCTGCCGTCTTCCAGCCTCACGTTCTGAGGCCGCTTCGTGTAGTACTGCAATTCGTCGTTCCCCCAGCCGTTGCCCCCGCTCTCTACCACCCACTTGGTGGGATCCGGCGGCGAGCCGTTGGGGCTGTTGAATTCGTCGCTCCACCGCAAGACCCAGCCGGATTTAGAAGCGGGTATTGGCGCAGCGCTTTGCTGCTGCGTGCCGCCCCACATGCAAGCGCCAACGGGAATCAATGAGACCGGCAAAACCAGTCTTAGGGCAATTCTTCGAAATGAGTTCAGCAGTTTCGTAGTATCGGGTACGGCGACCAGCAGATCTCAGACTCACGAGCAAGCAATACACACCCAAACCATACCGGTTCGGGGCGGCGTGGCGAATCCCTAGGTCTCGGAATTCTGGACTACCACTATCGTGGTATTTCCGTATGAAACCAGCGAGTTACTCAAAAAACACTCCATGTAGTGATGCGCGCGGGGTGTTGATTCGGGCAAAGTGGCGCAATGCACCTGGTACGAGCGAACGCCGATTTGAATGCCAGGACTGAATTGGACAGTTCCAGGGGCAGTGCTGTTCACCAAGGATTTACAGACACGAGCACCTGGGACGAGATCATCCGAATTCTCGAAGAGGAAGCGCTGAGAAAGTTCGCGATTGCTGAGCGATGACTGAGTTCAAAAGTTCGTTTCGCAACGAGAGCACATCTGCTAAGGAGGAAAAAAAATGTCTAAGCACACGGCTGTATTCGCACTAGCGGCAACTGTCGCCCTGGGTGTTCTCGCTCTGGGCGCCAAGAAACCCACTTCCCTGGCCGGGTCCTGGTCGGTGGATGAGCGTCATTCCGACGCGCAGATAATCACCGACGGGACGACGGATTATGGGAAAACGAAAATCGACATCACGTTGGGCTTCGGCAGGGTCATGGGAGGATTGAAAGTCGACGAGGCGGATCCCACACTGTCTCGTGTCGATCTGCACATTTTTCCGGCTACGTCCGGCACTGAACCCATCGAAGAGGATGGAAACTTCAGGAGCCGGTGGCTGGCCAACCGCGCCAACCAGACGATGCTGTGCTTCCATTCCAAGAACGTCACCCGGACGGCTGACGGTCGGCTGCAAACCACGGGCGATCTGACTCTGGTGCGCGTGGACCGCAACGTCGAGATCCCCGCCCCCAGCGAAGCCTACTACGGTCCCGTCTATGGGCCTCCCATGATCAACCGCGTCACCCACCAAGCCACCCTGGTTCTCGATGTTCCGGCGGACGGCAGCGCGCTGAAAGACGGGGAGATCCAGGCCTCGGCTTCTGCGAAGGTGTTCCGCGAGGACTTTCCCCAGTTGGTGAAGGCTGTACTTAACACCTACTGGCCGCCCCTGGTGCAAGATGAAAAATGCACATTGCCCGGCGGACTGCCAAGCGAGGCCTATAGCGGCGCCAAGTGCACGGGAACATATCTGCAAGGGCCCGCCCTTCCGGAAGATCCTGGCACACACATCGGGGAAGACTACCCCGGGCCGCAGAATTTCAACGCTCAGGTCGGACAACGTCTGAGCCTCGTCGTTCACATGCGTTTGAAGCCGGGTGCCGGACACATGGCAGCCGGAAACTAGTCTCTCCCTCGGAGGAATTCGCCGCGCTTTCCTCCCGCCCATTGCGCGGCGATTCCTCCTTCCTTGATCGGGCGGAGGTGGCCCAGAGAAAGTACGACCTTGCCGAGACCCACTAACCCAGAGGAAATAAGGAGGATGCCTCCGTGAAGGCAACGCGGGTAGTACCGGCGGTTCGTCGGTCGCTTGCACTGTGCTTGCTGGCCTGCTGTTCACTGTCGGGGCAGACAACAGCGCATCGCACTCGAAACATTGTTCTGGTGCACGGGGCATGGGCGGATGGATCTGGCTGGAGAGGCGTGTACGAGATTCTGGTGAAGGATGGGTTTCACGTCAGTATCGTGCAGGAACCGGAGACCTCGTTTCAGGAAGACGTCGCGGCCGTAAAGCGCGTTCTGGCGCTGCAGAGCGGGCCGTGCATTCTCGTCGCCCACAGCTACGGAGGCGCCGTCATCACCGAAGCCGGCAATGAACCGTCGGTAGCCGGTCTGGTGTATATCGCGGCCCACATGCCGGACGCGGGCGAGAGCGAGGCCGACGACGGCAAGCGCTTCCCCAGCGACCTCAGCAAATCTACCGCGATAAAGAAGACTGCGGACGGTTTCACGTACCTCAACCCGGCACAGTTCCATGAATACTTCGCAGCCGACCTGTCTGCCGAGCAGGCCGCTTTCATGGCGCGATCGCAGGTGCTCAATTTTGCTGACAATTTTAAGGCAGTCATCACCACCCCAGCCTGGAGGAGCAAGCCGAGCTGGATGTTGGTAGCGACGAAGGACAGAACCATCAACCCCGATCTTGAGCGCTGGTACGCCGCGCGCGCCAAGAGCCACAAAGTCGAAGTCGCAGGCGCGAGTCACTCGGTTTACGTTTCCCGGCCCAAGGAAGTGGCGGCTCTCATCGAGGAAGCCGCGTCGTCCCCTCGGTAAGAAGGACGCTTTTTAAAAACACCATGGCTGAAGAAGAAGCAATTTCGATTGGCGCAACCATAGGAGATTGCGTTCAATTCACCGCCGGCGCTCTGCCGATCGCTGAGAGAGAGTTGGCCGCGTTCGCGCGCGCGGTTACCGAGTTGTTTGGCGCTGAGCAAACGCGACAGGCGGTCGAAGACTGGATGAAGGAGCTGGAATTGAGCGACTGGCCGGCTGGCTGGTCAGCCCTAGATTTCCGCCAGGTAACGATTGCCTCTGCCACTCGCGTCGCCAAACGCATGAACCTGGAATATCAAAGGAGCGAGGAATTTATCTGCCACTGCATTTGGGGAATCCGACACTTAAAGATCGCGATAAAGAGTGAGGAGACATCAATATGACCGAGATGAGAAAGGAAACAGACAGCCTCGGTGTGGTCGAGGTACCTGCGGACAAGCTGTGGGGCGCACAGACCCAGCGTTCGCTCGAACATTTCAGCATTGGCAAGGACCTGATCCCGCGGGAAATGATCACCTCCTATGCCATTTTGAAGAAGGCCGCTGCCATCGCGAACCATGACGGCAAGCGGCTCGGCGACCAGCAGTACAAGCTGATCGTTCAGACTTGCGACGAAATCCTCGCCGGCCAGCATCACGACATGTTTCCCTTGCACGTGTGGATGACCGGCAGCGGCACGCAGTTCAATATGAACGTCAACGAAGTGATCTCCAACCGCTGCTGCCAGCTTGCGGGCACGCCACTCGGCAGCAAGACGCCGGTGCATCCCAACGATCACGTAAACATGGCGCAGTCGTCGAATGATTCGTTTCCCTCGGCGATGTATATTTCCGCCGGGGTCAATGTGAAACAACGGCTGATTCCGGCGGTGACCGCCCTTCGCGATGCCATCAACGAAAAAGCGCAGGCGTGGAAGGACATCGTAAAGATCGGCCGCACCCACATGCAGGATGCCACGCCGCTGACCTTGGGCGAGGAATGGTCAGGCTATGTGGGGATGGTCGCCGATGATCTCGAGCGGATCGAAGCAGCGCTTACCGGCGTGTACCGCCTGGCGCTGGGCGGCACGGCCGTGGGAACCGGCCTCAACTCAGCGCCTGGTTTTGCCGAGGCCGCGGCGGCGCAGATCGCGAAGCTCACCGGCCTGCCGTTTGTGACCGCACCCAACAAATTCACGGTGCAGGGCGCCCATGATGCGCTGGTTCAACTCTCTGGGACGCTGCGGACTCTGGCGGTGTCACTGTACAAGATTGCCAATGACATTCGCCTGATGTCCTGCGGACCGCGCGCCGGATTCGCAGAACTGATCATTCCAGCCAACGAACCGGGCTCTTCGATCATGCCCGGCAAGGTGAACCCTACGCAGTGCGAAGCACTCACCATGATCGCTGTGCAGGTAATGGCCGACGACGTTGCCGTTGGCTTTGGCGGTGCGGGCGGCTATCTCGAAATGAACGTCTACAAGCCGCTGATGATCTTCAACATCACCCATTCCATCGCGATCCTGGCCGATGGCTGCACCAACTTCCGCAAGTTCCTGATCGAGGGCACCCAACCAAATCGCAAGAAAATCAACGAATACGTTGAGCGTTCTCTCATGCTGGTAACTGCCCTCTCGCCTGTGATCGGCTACGACAAGGCATCGAAGATCGCACACTATGCCCTGGACAACGATCTGACTCTAAAAGCTGCCGCCTTGAAGCTGGGCTTCGTCAACGAGGAGGAATTTGACCGCATCGTCGATCCCAGCAAGATGGTGAAACCGTATGTCGCAACCGCTGCCTGAACATTAAGAAGGAGAAGGATTATGACGACCAATAAGCGGGGAATCGAACTGCTCCATGACCCATCGCTCAATAAGTCAACTGCCTTCACCGAGGCCGAAAAGCAGGCACTCGGAATCGTTGGCCTCGTGCCCGACGTAACCGAGACTGAAGACCTGCAGTTAAGCCGGGTCATGATGCAGCTCGGCCACAAGAACACGGAACTGGAACGTTACATTTATCTGATCAATCTGCTCGATCACAACGAAACCCTTTTCTACCGCACCATCATGTCGGACCCGGCGCGGTTTCTCCCCATCGTCTACGACCCGACTATTGGCGAGGCTTGCCTGAAGTTCGGGCACATTTATCGCGGGCCTCGCGGCATGTACCTTTCGATCACGCGTCGCGGCAAGGTGAAAGAGGTGTTGAAAAACTGGCCGCAGAAAGACGTGCGGTTTATTTGCGTGACCGATGCCGGCCGCATTCTCGGGCTCGGCGATCTGGGAGCGAACGGGATGGGAATCCCGATCGGCAAGCTGCAACTCTACACCGCCTGCGCGGGAGTGCCGCCGCAATACCTGCTGCCCATGTACCTCGATGCTGGCACGAACAACGAGCAGTACTTGCACGATCCCCTGTACCTCGGTCTGCGCAGGACACGCCCATCAACCGACGAGCTGTATTCCTTCGTCGACGAGTTTGTCGAGGCCGTGCAGGAGCTGTTCCCGAAGTGCTGCATTCACTTCGAGGACTGGACCGGTGTGGATGCCGTCCACTTGCTCCAGCGCTACCGCGACAAGTACTGCGTCTACAACGACGACGTGCAGGGCACAGCCGGGATTGTGCTTGCCGGCATGGTGAATGCGGCCAAGCTCAAGGGCACGAAGCTGAAGGATGAAAAGTACCTGTTCCTGGGCGCGGGCTCGGCAGGTATCGGCCTTGCCGACCTGATTTGCTCGGCCATGGTCCAGGAAGGGCTGACGCTCAAACAGGCTCAGTCGAGAGTCTACATGTTCGATATCAACGGACTGCTGGAGACGACTCGCACGGACCTCGTCGATTTCCAGAAGCCCTATGCTCACCAGCACCCTCCGACCCGGGATTTTGTGGCTGCCATCGAGAGCATCAAGCCCACTACCATCGTCGGAGTCAGCACGATTGGCGGGGCGTTCACGCAGAAGGTTGTCGAGACTATGTCGAGGATCAACGACCGCCCTGTAATCCTTGCGCTTTCCAACCCGACCGAGCGTGCCGAGTGCACGCCCGAGCAGGCCTATACCTGGTCGAAGGGCAAGGCCATCTATGCGGCTGGCGTGCAGTTCGCGCCGGTCCACTACAACGGCCAGACATTTCTGCCGGGACAAGCGAACAACTTCTACATCTTTCCGGCGGTCGGTATGGCGATCTTCGCCACGCAGGCGAAGCGTGTCACCGACGAAATGTTCATCGAGGCCGGGCAGGCGGTGGCGGATCAGGTGCCGCCCGAACTGCTGAACCAGGGCCTGCTCTATCCGCTGCAGTCGAACATTCTGGAGACAGAGATTCAGACCGCCGCGCGTGTGGCAAAGCTGGTCTTTGATTCCGGACTTGCTCGCGTCGAGCGTCCGACCGATATGGTCGCGTTTATTCGTGAGCATGTCTACAAGCCGGAGTACAGCGAAGAAATGATCCGGGCAAGCAAGGCGGCTTAGACCGGCTGCTGGAGTAGATGGTGTGATGCTGACGCAGGGCCAACAACCCGAGATGACGCGTGATCCTGCCGTGGCGCGGCGGCACGCGTCATCTTCCGCCGACTGGATTCTGGTTGCGGTGTTGAGCATGACGGCGGGTGCGGTCGACGTTATTGGATTTCTTACGCTTGGCGGTCTGTTTGTCGCCCACATTACCGGCAACCTGGTGGTGCTGGCCGCGCATTATGTAACCGGCGGATTCGGCCAGATCGGCCCTCTGCTATCCGTCCCAGTTTTCATCATTGTGCTGGGAGTGATCACCGGGCTGTTTGCGGACAAAGTGAACGGTGGGACGCTGCGAACATTGCTGGTTTTCGAAGCGGTGGTGCTGTTGGCGTTCCTCGGGCTTGGCGTGGGATTGGGGCCTTTCAGCAATCCTGATAGTGGCATGGCGGTTTTTGTGGGCATGCTCGGTGTGGTGGCGATGGCCACCCAGAACGCTGTCATCAGGCTTGAACTCCCGCGTCTTCCCACCACTGCCGTGATCACCACGAACACCGTGCAACTGGCGATTGATCTTGCGGTACTCATCCGCGGCCAAGGGGAACCGGAGGATCTCAAGCGAGCCCGGGGCCGCGCGCCGCTGACTTTCCTGTCGGTAGCGGGATTCGCCGTCGGTTGCGCGGTGGGTGGCATTCTTGAACTTCATCTCGGGCTGTGGGCCTTGGTGTTACCGGTCGCTCTCTCCTGGATTGCGCTGGGAGCGGCCCAGTATGTGCAACAACCGATGCCAGCAGCAAAGGTGGCGCACTCATCGAGCTAAAGCGCCAAAGAGCAGCGTAGAAGAACGCTGCAGATCGCGGTTGATTTCTGTTTCGGCTTCATCGCGGTCGGCGCACTAGTCTCATGACCGGGTGATGATACATGCAGACCCCAAGCGCAACTCTGCCGTTCCTGCGGCCATCACGAGCAGTGTGAACAAGCCCATCGTTTTTCGAATTCAGGGCCGAGGTGAAGTGTTAGGAGGTTCGGGGCAGGATTATTTGTATGAATCTCAGCGGACTTGTAGCCGCCTTGCTTCCGGTATTTTTTGTCCTTGCGCTCGGTTATGGCGCCGGCAAACGCAATGCATTCGATGCCGACCAAGCTGCTGGACTGAGCAAGCTTGCGGTTTCGTTCGCATTGCCCGCGTCTCTATTTGTCGGCATGACCGACATACCCAGGAATCTGCTTCTCCAGCAAGGCCCTCTCGTTCTCGCGCTGATTCTGGCTCATGTCGGCCTTTTTTTCGCTGCTTGGGCCGCATTGGGATTCATACAAAACGTGCGCGGAACACCGGCGATCCTCTACGCCCTCATGCTGTCCACATCCGCTACCCCGGTCTTCGGCTTAGCCGTTCTCCAGCCGATCCTGGGTCCTACCGCCACGGGGGCCGTGGGACTGGTCGCCTTATCTATTAATCTGGTGGTGCCTGCAACTGTTGTTCTATTAGAGGTAGATGCGGCCAAACATCAGAGTGTCACCAAGGGCCGTTCGACGTCGAGTCCTGTCCTCACCGGATTGGCTTCAGGTCTGAAATCACCACTCCTCTGGGCGCCAATTGTTGGAATTGCTATCGTCATTGCCAAAATGCCCCTGCCGCGAGTGGTACCCGCATGCCTTCAGCTGATTGGTTCGACGACTTCCGGTGTTGCTGTCTTTGCTGTAGGCCTGGTGCTGGCCGCTCACGCCTTTCAGTTTTCCCGCACTGTATTTCTCGGCACCCTCGGCCGTATCACCGTACAGAATGTAGTGCTGCTCGCTCTCCTGCGTTTGCTGCACGTCGACAGTCCATTCGCGCGTGAGGCGTTGATATGCTGTAGTTTTCCCTTGGCCACCGTTGTCGTGCTCTTCGCCGCGCGATATAAGTCCTCCGAATCTGAGACGGCATCCATGCTCCTGTTTTCGACGCTTTCTTTAGCAGTTACGGTCCCAATCATCCTCTGGCTTACGCATCATTGGCCCGTGTAGATAAGCTGTCTCAAGGTATTTTCATTGGCTACCAGAAGCCGCTTTGAAGTTGGATTTTGCGATGGCGGAGGAGCTTTTGCGGTAAGGTTCCCATGCTGCGGATTGTCATTCTCCTCACTACCGGCTTTCTGACTTTGATCCTGGCGGCTTCCTCGCGTTCCCAGGTTCAAGAAGAGACGCTGAGTGGGCCTGATAGTCACGAAACCGGCCAGGGCCCACACGGCCATCTTTTCGGAAACTGGGGTGGGGAACGTTCACGCCTGATGGAACGGGGTGTTCGGTTCGATTTCCAGTACATCTCTGATTCCCTCTGGAATCTCAAGAGCGTGCAAAGGGAACGGTTCGCAAGCTGGAATCGCTTCCGCTGGACCGTGGACATCGATTTTGGCGAACTGGTCGGCCAGTCTCACCTTTATTTTCATGCGACTGCGCTCTGGCAGGCGGGTGGAAACCTGGGAGCCTATCTTGGCCTGCTGACCAGCCCCAGCGGCATGTCCAGCCAGGATACCTGCCGCCTGGATTCCTGGTGGCTGGAAAAGCGATGGTTGGACGAGCGGCTCACCACGCGAATCGGCCAGTTTGCCGGCCAGGATTTCTACGGGGCGCAACACTACGCTGCATTTTTCATCTTCGAACCGATGGGCTATGCGTTGGGCAATCTGTTTACTGACTTCGAGTCCTTCGATCCGCCATCAACGCCGGCAATGGAGGTTCGTGTCGTCCCTCTTCGCAACCTGTATGTGAAGTCAATGGTTGAGGCCGAAGATCGCGAACCCTTCTCTCACAATCAAACCGGACTCGTTCCGCAGTTTCGAGGAGTACCAGTCAGCCTCTACGAGATCGGGTTCACGCCCGGCAAGAAGGCAACTTCGGTGCGGGCTTTTGACAATGTCGAAAGCCGCAAAGGATACTCCGGGCTTTATCGCTTCGGCGCGTCCTACAATCCCGGGAAATTCACCTCGGCGACGAGCGCCAAGTCGGAATCCGGCAACTATCTTCTCTACTGGATGGCGAACCAGGCCATCTGGCGCGTCGACCGAAGTGAGGCGAAAGGTCTGGACGGTACATTCGCCTACGACTGGAGCCCCGGCGACCTCAACCGCAATAACACGATGCTTACAGCGGGTTTGCGCTTCAACGAGCCGCTGCCCGTGCGCTTTCACAACACCATGTCACTGGGTTATGTGCAGAATCGTCTGAGCCAGCAGTTCGTTCTAGGCGGTGCGCCACCGTTCAAGACGGAACACGGCGTCGAATTCAACGCGCTTCTAGATCCTTTGCCGATGCTCCTCGTGCAACCCGTGGTGCAGTACTACTCCAATGTGGGCGGAGGAACACAGCGCGCTGTGGTCTTAGGGTTGAGAACGAAAGTGGAGTTCTAGTGTGTGTATCTCAGACCGGAAGGAACGACTGTGACTTTGACAAAATTGTTCGGGCACATCGGCAGTCGGCGAGCTTTTCTGGAAGCCGGCACGTTCGCCGACTTGTGATTGAGGACCTAGGAGCAGCCAAGGTGCTCAATGACTGAGGGATTTTGAGTCCAATTTGAGTCCGACGTCACAGCGCGACGGACTCGGGTACTTGCAAGTCTTTGAAAAGAATGGTCGGGGAGACTGGATTTGAACCAGCGACCCCCTGGTCCCGAACCAGGTGCTCTACCAGGCTGAGCCACTCCCCGACGGCGGTGAGAAAACTAAGCAAGCAGCGGCGTTCCGCCGGAGCGCGGAACTGCGTCTGCTAGTCCCCAATTATAGCAAACGTAGATATGGAGCCCAGTGTTGCGCGGAGGGATCCGCGCCCGATGCTACAATGGCGACCTTTACTGCAACCCGTCTCCCGTTCCAGACTGGGCGTGAATGTTGGCTGAACAGGACACCGCAACCCCGAGCAGCATCACCTACGCCGACGCTGGTGTCGACATCGAGCGCGCCAACCGCGCCAAGAAGCGCATCAAGTATCTGGCCCACAAAACCTTCAATCGCAGCGTGCTCAGCGAGATCGGCGGCTTCGGGGCCCTGTTCTCGCTGGACACGAAGAAGTATCGCGATCCCGTCCTGGTCTCGAGCGTAGACGGCGTGGGCACCAAGCTGAAGGTCGCCTTCCAGATGAACCTGCACGAGACCGTCGGTGCCGACCTCGTCAACCATTGCGTGAACGACATCGCAGTGCAGGGCGCCACGCCGCTGTTCTTCATGGACTACCTGGCCACCGGCAGGCTGGAGCCCGAGGTCGCCGAAGCCGTGGTGGGCGGCATCGCCGACGCCTGCAAGCAGAACGGCTGCGCCCTCATTGGCGGCGAAACCGCGGAGATGCCGGGCTTTTACGCCGAGGGCGAATACGACCTCGCGGGCTTCATCGTAGGAGTGGTGGAGCGCGAGCGCGTGATCACCGGCAAGGCCGTGCAGCCGGGCGATGTGCTGGTGGGGCTGCCTTCGCTGGGACTGCATACCAACGGCTTCTCTCTCGCCCGCAAGCTCTTCTTTGAGGTAGCCCGCTATTCGCTGGAAACCTACGTGAACGAACTGAAGGGCAAAGCCGGGGAAGAGCTGATGAAGCCCCACAAGAGCTACTGGCCGGTGCTGCGGCGCCTGATCGACGCTGACGCCGTCTCGGCGATGGCGCACATCACCGGCGGCGGCATCACCGAAAACCTGCCGCGGGCGCTGCCCAAGGGAACCGCCGCCGTGGTCGAGAGAACGGCTTGGCCGGTACTGCCGGTTTTCGAGCACTTGCGCACGCTGGGCAACATCTCCGACGAGGAAATGTACCGCACCTTCAACATGGGGATCGGGATGGTGCTGGTGGTTCCCCTGACCAAGTTCAAGAAGGTGCAGTCGATCCTGGAACGCCTGGGCGAGAAGGGCTACACCATCGGGCGCATCGTCAAGGGCGAGCGCAAGGTGATCTATTCCTGAGGCGGTGTGCCCGCCATCACTGCAGAGCTCCGACGCATGTGATAATTCTCCAGCACTATGTCTGAAGCGAAGAACATCGGCATTCTGCTCAGCGGCCGCGGCTCGAACTTCGTCGCCATTGCCGACAACATCGACGCCGGCCGCATCCCCGGCGCGCGCATTGCGGTCGTGATCTCTAACCGCCCCGACGCGCCCGGCGTCGAGATCGCCCGCCAGCGCGGGCTGGACGCGCGCGTGATTCCCTCCAAGGGCAAGCAGCGCGAGGAGCACGACCGCGAAGTCGTCGGCGTGCTCAAGGAGAAGAACGTCGAGCTGGTGTGCCTCGCGGGCTACATGCGCCTGCTCTCGGCGTGGTTCGTGCAGCAGTTTCCCAACCGCATCCTGAACATCCATCCGGCGCTGCTGCCGTCGTTTCCCGGCCTGGAGGGGCAGAAACAGGCCTTGGAGTACGGCGTCAAAGTGTCGGGCTGCACCGTGCACTTCGTCGACGAGCAGCTCGATCACGGCGCCATCCTCGTGCAGAGAGCGGTGCCTGTGTATGACAGCGACGACGAGCACACGCTTGCGGATCGCATCCTCGAGCAGGAACACATTGCCTACAGCGAAGCCATCCGCATCGTGCTCGAAGGAAACTACGAAATCGTCGGACGCCGCATGGTTCGCCGGCCCGCACTGAAGGAAGCCGCATTCCCGCCGGCGATGTGACGCCTCTCGGCTTCGCCGCCTCGGTATAATCCCACGCATGGCATTCGCTCCGGTGGACGAGCAACTCGAGTACATCCGCAAGGGCGCGGCGGAGATCATCTCCGAATCCGAGCTCAGGCAGAAGCTCGAGGACTCGCGCAAGTCGGGCAAGCCGCTGCGCGTGAAGGCGGGCTTCGATCCCACCGCGCCCGACCTGCACCTGGGCCACACCGTGCTCATCCGCAAGCTGAAGCACTTCCAGGATCTCGGCCACACCGTGATCTTCATCATCGGCGACTTCACCGGCATGATCGGCGATCCCAGCGGCCGCTCGGCCACGCGTCCGCCGCTCAGCCGCGAGGAAATCGAGAAGAACGCCGAGACCTACAAGGCGCAGGTCTTCAAAATCCTCGACAGCAAGCAGACCGAAATCCCCTTCAACAGCAGGTGGCTGAGCGCGCTGGGCGCCGAAGGCCTGATCCGTCTCGCCGCGAAATACACGGTCTCGCAGATGCTCGAGCGCGAGGACTTCCACAAGCGCTTCCAGGAAGAGAAGCCCATCGCGCTGCACGAGCTGCTTTATCCTCTGGCGCAGGGCTACGATTCCGTCGCTATCGAGGCCGACGTCGAGCTGGGCGGCACCGACCAGAAATTCAATCTGCTGGTGGGCCGCGAGCTGCAGCGCGCCTACGGACAGCCCTCGCAGGTGGTGCTGACCATGCCGCTGCTGGTCGGCCTCGACGGCGCGCAGAAGATGTCGAAGTCCTACGGCAACTACGTCGGTATCACAGAGCCGCCGCAGGAGATGTTCGGCAAGCTGATGTCCATCTCCGACGAGCTGATGTGGCGCTACTGGGAGCTGCTCACCGATACCTCCAGCGCCGGCATCCAGGCCATGCAGCAGCAGATCGCCTCCGGACGCCTGCACCCCATGGTCGCCAAAAAGGGCCTGGCCACCAAGATCGTCGCCGACTTCCACTCCGAACAGGCGGCCCGAGAAGCGGGCGAGAACTGGGAGAAGATCTTCCAGAAGAAGGAAGTCCCAGCCGACATCCCGCAGGTCTCCGTCAGCTACGCCGAGGTCGCCGCCAAGGATGGCGCGGGCGCGGTGAAGCTCGACAAGCTGCTGGCGCGCTGCGGCCTGGCCGAATCCGTGAGCGACGGTCTGCGCAAGATCAAGGCCAGGGCAGTGCAAATTGACGGCGCCGTGAAAACCGAGCCCATCCTGCACGTCAAAGTCCCAGCCGAACTGACCATCCGCGTGGGACGGTCGCTGCGCCGGGTCACAATCTCCTAAAAAGGCCGTCGTCCTTGTTCGGTTGGGGTACCCCCTCCCCCTGGTGCGAGCGCAAGTGACTGCGGCTCAACAACTTCCAAAAATGGCGCCCGTAAATACCCTCGAAATAAGGGACTTTAACCAAGATTATTTACTTCACAAAAGACACAACTCGGCGTACAGTGCCGGGAAGGTGGTGCTAATTGAGGGTTCCGGGGATGCCGGAACCCCGCAAACCGGCAAGGAGATTGTTGGACTTGACCCTGATTGCAAGTCTTAACTGCATGGATGGTCTACTGCTGGCGGCGGACACGGAGGAAGTCATCCTACAACCGCCGCTCCTCAAGACCAGGAGAGAGAAACTGCGCGTGCTGCGTACTCCGGTTTTGTGCCAATGGCAAGTCGTCATTGGAGGAGCCGGGGAATATGACTACATCGGAATGATGGAGGACTTCATAGAGGATAAGTTGAGCACAGGAACTTTCAATCCTACAAGCGCCGAGATAGAACAGGCCATCAGAGAAAGCGTTGCGGAAGTCTGGCGCGACTATGCACGATATGAGCAGAGGGCTATTGACGTGAAAATGTTGATAGCTAGTCGTGAGAGTAAGCAGTCTCTTCCGCGTTTGTCGGTCGTAAGCGGTGCCGCTATCCGACGCGGCGCACCCATAGAGGCAATCGGCACTGGAGATGCAATTTTTAAGGCGCTGGCAGACCGATTCATGCCTTACAGCGGGTTGAGCACTGTCTCTGCTTTATCTGCTGCAGCGCGCATCTTCATGGTGTATGCGATGTTCCAAGCGAAACAATCCATACCAGGAATAGGGGGTAACACTCGCGTCCTTACCCTCACAGACAAAGGCGAGATTCGCCCGATGAAGTCATGGGCAGTGGGGGAAATCCAACGCTTCTTTAGCAGTATTGACCTTCAGATACGCGGAAGTATTCCAGCCCTAGACAGCGTGAAGGGGGATCCGGTTGAGTGGCTTATTGGTTCCTTGGCACAGACAACGCTAGAGAGTTACCGAACCCTCAAAAAGCAGCTCAAGGAAATTGAGGACGATGATTCGCTCGTCTAGGCCGTTAATCGCTCGAAAGTCAGCACTGGTGCAGTGACCATATGGCGCAGGGTATCCAAGAACAAATCCGCACGCTTCCGGCGATTGAATCGGAACTGCATCTCATCCAAGTACGCCGCGAGATGCTTCGCGCTGATACGATGCCACGTTCCGATGATGCCGCGCTTGAGCAGGCTAAATGCGGATTCCACGGTATTGGTGTGAACGTCTCCGACAACATATTCACGGCTGTGATTGATCGTTTTGTGTTTTGCTTTCTGGCCTTCATTAAAGCCGTAAGGGTAGATGACGGATTCATCTGTCACCAGAACGTCTACATCTTCGCTGATGTGCTCGCCGACGATTTCACGGATGGTCTTAGCCGTGGCATCTTTAGCGTGGATGAAGCGCAATTGACCGCCGCGTTGCCGGATGCCGATCACTACCTGCTTTACTGGCCGTTCCTCGGGCAGCATTCCCTTGCGCGGTTTTCCGCCCACATAGGTTTCGTCGATCTCTACCGTGCCGTCGAGCATCGGCTGTTCGGCCTCTTTCATCGCTGCACGAATGCGATGACACAGATACCAAGCCGTCTTATAGCTGATTCCCAGCGTCCGCTTAATCTGGTTTGCGGAGATTCCCTTGCGGGCCTCGCACAGCAGCAGCGTAACCGTGAACCACGTCCGCAGCGGCAGATGGGAATCATTAAAGATCGTGCCCGCCGTCACTGTGAACTGATAATCGCATTCCTTGCAGTAGAACAATTGCTTCTCGGTTGCCAGTTCTACTGTCTTGGCGTGGCAGCGCGGGCATTCCGCCCCATGTGGCCAGCGCAGCCGCACAAGCAATTCGCGGCACTTTGCGTCGGTATCAAACAGGCGATCTAGATCAATGAGCGTCACGGGACACCTCGCATGAACGAGAAACAGAAACGCGAGCAGTTGAAACGGATTCCGATGCGGAAGTTGCTGGCGTCGATAAAGCGGGATATTCGGCGGCAGCTACACGCGACCCGTTCAGCCGGTAAACCGAAGAAGCGTCAATAGATGCACCGAACATGGCAACATCCTATGACAGCAGTATGCTTTTGTCAAGTAAATAATCGTGCTTTAACCCCCTTTAGATGACGGTATTTACGAGATACCGTCGATCTAAAGGACTTACACGCAAGAACCGTCCAAATAAGGACTTAGCGCTAGTGGAAGCATGTATATCTAAAAGATAATAAACTGATAATATAAATATCACCATTTGCGAAATTTGTCAAGAGAAATTTTGAGAGATTCGCGCAAGAACCGCGCGGGGCGAGACGCCTGAGGGTGCCCCACCCTACAGCCCTTTCATAAATCCGATTTGTATCAGGGCACGGCTTCAGCCGTGCCGCAAGCAGCTTCCAACGACTTGGGCTTTAGCCCCTGAGCGCGCGTCGGCAGGGGCTAAAGCCCAACCCTTTTCCCCGACCCATTCGGCACGACTGAAAGTCGTGCCCTGATACAAACCATCGGACTCATTGATGAGATGACTTGTAGCCGGTTTTGCTAGGGTGGGGTAATCCGAAAATCCCCACCCAAGCAAAAGAGGCTTGGGTGGGGCACCCCCAAGAGTTTGGAGCAATGCGAGGTGTTTGGGCCGGGCCACCCGCGGTGGGGCACCCTCGGGAGCAATGACGGTGCCAAGAGTCAGGATGAGCCACCCGCCAGATACGGGTCCGCACTCAACTTTGACCCGATCAGCCGTCCCTTGCGGGACTGGTGCTTAACCGATCTGTCACCCGGCACTGACGTGCCGGGCTAGGTTCGGTCGCCCCTGCGGGGCTACAAGCTTTGAAACGATGCGAAGGGCTTGAGCCAGGGTCGCCCACAAGCGCACCGGAGACGCGCCTGTGGGCAAGCGCCGACAGGCGCGAATGAATGTAGCCCGGCACGGAGTGCCGGGAAAGCGTTGTCAGGCGTGAGTCAGTCCCGCCAGGGACGGCTGAAGTAGAATCCGCGCATGGGCGGGTGGCCCAGACAAACCCCACTCACAATAAACCACGGGCGGGCGGGTGGCCCCACGTAAAGCGTCGGGCGAGCAGAGTCCTCCATCCCGGCAAAGATCTCGAGGGTGCCCCATCCTAACGTCGCGCTGTTCGACGTTAGGGTGGGGGTTTTGACTTTATCCTGCCTCCGCCTGGCTCGCGGAATCAATCGCGACATTTGGGACTCAAAAGCAAGAATCCCCACCCTTGCCAACGGACGGCAAGGGCAGGGCACCCTCGGGAGTAATGACCATGCGAAGTGTCAGGACGGGCCACCCGCCCCAAATGCGGGCAGACGTCGGGCGCCGTCGGCCAGCAAATCCACCCCCGGGAACCGCAGAATCTCCACAGGGCACAGCGATCAAGGTCACGCAGTGCTGTGCGAAAAAGCCCACACCTGCCCCCGCCAGCAGCGCATCGGCTGACCGAAAGCGTACGCCCAACGTCGTGTTTTCTTGCAGTTATGCGTTTTCCTCGCAAAGCCACGGAGTGGTCTCCCAGTTGCCCTCCTGCTGGGGAATTGGAGTCCTTGATCACGGCCTAGTTCCGCGGCGGTCAGGAGTAAGCGGGATGTCAGACAGCTTCCACGTGGCAAGGTCTCAAAGTGGCTACCGGGTGGAACTGCACCGCCACGGCAAGCCCTACGCTACGTTCGTCGATGGCCTTAGCAAAGAAGCGGCGGAGCGGGAGGCACGCAGCCTGGACGTATTGTGGCAGAGGATTCGAGTGAATGTCGCTTCCCCCCGCGCTGTAGCGGCAAATTCGGACAAGGACTGAACGATATGCGCTATCCCATCGGCAGCAAGGCAGAACTGCAAGCTCCCCCCGGGAACTTTCGTGTGACCGGTGTCGACGTGAGCCAGCGGGCCGACAACTTCGTGGTCGGTGATTTCGCGACGCTCGAAGAGGCGAAGGAAGCCGCTAACCAGAGGGCGCAGGTCGGCAGCCCGGTGTACATCTACGACGATAAAGGTGAGTTAGTCGAGAGGTACGGAAGCTGGCACTGAACCGAGCCTGTTTGTAATTATCCCCTCCGCGTCCGCGGCATCCTCTGTGGTTTTCTTCTGGTCTTCCGGAACATTGGCCAGGCGTAGCGGTGCTGTTTCATGTCCACGCGCAAGCCAATGAAGGCGACGCCCTCGCTCTGCAGCAGGAATCTTTGCTCCGCGCCTTTCACTCCCGGCAGCAGAATCTTGCCGCCGGCGCCGAGGACGCGCTGCCACGGCAGGCCGCGCGATCCGTGCAGCGCCCAGACCACCTGCCGCGCCGCGCCAGGGAAGCCGGCCGCATAGGCCACGTCGCCGTAGGTCGCGACTTTGCCGCGCGGAATGCGGCGGATGGTCGAGCGGATGCGCGCCAGCATGCCGTCAGCTTTTGCCATCGCGGGAAATCCCCACCACTCCCATCTGCCTGCCCGTCAATCCTCTCTCTGCACGATGGGAGAAGAAGAGATCGGTGCGGCAGGCGGTGCAAAAGTTTACGGCGGTAATATTACTGGCGCCGAGCCCGGCGGCAAGCAGTTGGCGGCGGTTGGCCTCGCGCAGGTCGAGATAGATGGTGCGGCCGGCTTCGCTGTGGCCGGGCGCGCGCGCGGTCATGAAGAGGAGCGGGTACTTCTCGCGCACCGGGTCCGACTCGGTGACCTCGCGGAACAGGTCGCCGGCGTAGGCGAACTGGGCGTGGAAGCGGTCGCGGACCTCCTCGCCGACGGCGTAGCAGCAGGCGGCGATCCCCGGCCCGATGACCGCTTGCAGGTCCTCAGGCGCGGAGCCGAAATGGAGACGCATCGCGCCCACGCCTTTCTCGACGATGCGCGCCAGCGCGCCTCGCCATCCGGCATGAAATGCGCCCACGGCCCGGCGCTTGCGATCCGCGAGCAGCACCGGCAGGCAGTCGGCAGTTTGCACAGCGAGCAACAAATGCGGAGTGTCGGTCACCAGGCCATCACCGGTGAGGAGCTGCTCCGGCGGGTGATCGACGCGGTGGATGAGGTCGGAATGAACCTGGCGCAGGCGGAGCAGCGGCCACGGCTTGCCCTCGGCATTCACCGCTCTCAGCGCGCGTAGCAGGCGAAGACGATTCGCGTCCACGGCGGCGTGGGTGTCGTGTTTGGTATAGCCGAGGTTGAGAGCATGCCCGCCATAAGCGTCGGAGGCGCCGCCGCGCCGGGTGGTGAAACCATGAATCAGCCAGCCAATACGCGAGAAGGCGTCCGCGCGCAGCAGGCGGAGCTTCTTGTCGGGAGTATGGCGGGACAGAGTGGGCACTGGCGATGATTTTAGCTGTTCCGGGCCGGAAGGTGCTTTGTGTTAGTGTGTCGCGTTCCCAAGTGCTTTCGCAACACCGAGGTGTCGACTCGTGAAGGTTCCTGATTTCGCCGTCCCTATCGATCAACGCTACTTCGAAGACTATGTCCCCGGCTCCGTGTATGAGTACGGGAGCATCACGCTGAGCGAGCAGGAGGTCATTGAGTTTGCCCGGCGGTTCGACCCGCAATTCATTCACACCGATCCGCGTGCCGCGGCTAGCGGGCCTTTCGGAGGGTTGATCGCCAGTGGCTGGCACACGGCAGCGGTCATGATGCGGCTGTTCGTGGACCATTATCTGTCGCACGTTGCCAGCATGGCGTCGCCGGGCATCGATGAGCTGCGCTGGTCGCGGCCGGTGCGGCCGGGGGACACTTTGTCGATCCGGGCCTCCGTCATGGAGGCAAACCGCTCGCGCTCCAAGCCGGACCGGGGGATGGTGCGCAGCCTGATCGAGGTGCGGAATCAGGATCGCGAGATCGTGATGAGCCTGCAGGCGATGAATATTCTGCGCTGCCGGGACCTCCAAGGGGCGTGAAGGTTTGTGTCAGGGCACGACTTCAGTCGTGCCGAAATTGGCGACCAAGAAAAGCGGGCTTTAGCCCTGCCATCCGCGATTTCAAGGGTTAAAGCCCAAATCTCTGACTACCCCGTAACGGCACGCTAAAGCCGTGCCCTGATACAAAGCCGCCCTGCCTGCCGGGATCGCCTTCAGCCTGGCTTCGGACTCGGAACTTGCCACTCTCAACTCGGTACTATCGCACGTGTTTAGCGGCGGCTTCGGCGAAGGGTTTCACCTTCTCCCGGGCTGTGTGTGCGAATTCGCTGCCGCGCTCGAGCAACTCGTCGGCCTGCTCGACCGCGTCCTGGTATTTCCGTCGTAGCAGCTTGCGCATCTGGCGGCCGGACTTGGGAGCGAACAGCAGCGCCGCGAGCGCTCCCATGCCCAGGCCGATGAACAGGAAGGTGATGGCTGTGCTGACGGTGCTGCGGTCCGACGGCTGATAGTCCCCTTGGCGCTCGTAATCGGTCATTGAGATCCCCCTTTGTGCTGCATTTTAAACCGTAATCGGGACGAGCCCAAAACCACTTAAAAAGCATCCGACCCTCACGCTGTCCCACAATGAAAAATAGTTCCGCGATATTGCGTGAGATGTGAGATCGTGCCGATAACAGGGTAGGTGGGGTTACTTTGCCTGTTGATTTGCGTCTAATTGTCACATAGCGGGGGTTGGGTGTTCGGGCAGCTACAGGACAGCGCGGTCGCTCGGCGATGGTCGCGGAGCGCTTCAATTGCGGTTCACGTAATGGCCCTGGTGCTGCTGCGGCAACCGGCGCCTGTCTTTGTGCGGCCGCAAGGCATCATGGCGGGCGCGGGAGGAACCTCGGTTACAGCCTTGTATCTGCCTTACGATCGCGGTGTCCACTCCGACCCGGCGACCGAAGCCCGCGTCTCGCTCGCGGCATCGAAGACGAAGGCGCCGCGGCGGAAACCGAGCAGAGCCCCGCTTAAAACCGCCCTCAAGGCTGAAGAAGACCAGCCCGGTGATGCTCGCCAGACGGCCCGCGCCGGATCGCCCCACGGATCGCTTGCCCACGGTCCTATCGATGGCCGCGAGATCAGGCCAGCCCTGCCCGTGACATTCGTGAATCCGGAGGTGTCGCGTGCCGAGCTGCCTCCCGGCGTACAGGGAGACGTGATAGTCGAGGTCACCATCGACGCCCGCGGTAACATCGTCGCGAAGCGAATCCTGCAGCGGATCGGTTACGGCATCGACGAAAAAGTGCTGGCCGCGCTGGAAGGATGGCGGTTCACTCCCGCTATTCAGGATGGCGTGCCGATTCCCTCACAGCACGACATCCACTTCCACTTTCCGAATTGAGCGCTGTGCGCTGGCATCGTTTACAATCAAGTGTTGGCCTGTGCCCAGACCAAGCGGCAGGCGATCCCAGCACTCAAACGGAGAGTTTTCGTGGCTATACCAGCGACCCAGTTGCGCCCGGGGATGATCATCAAGCACAACAATGACTTGCATTCCATCTTCAGCGTCGAGCACCGCACCCCGGGCAACCTGCGGGCGTTCATCCAGGCCAAGCTCCGCAACCTGCGTACCGGCGCCATGTACGAGCATCGCTTCCGCTCCGCCGATGCCGTGGACCGCGTCACCGTGGACGAGACCACCATGGAGTTCCTCTATAGCGACGGCGACGACTACCACTTCATGAACACCGAGAGCTATGAGCAGACGCACATCTCGCGCGAGGTGCTGGGCGGCGCGGTCGACTACCTGACCCCCAACCTGCAGCTCCAGGTGGAGTTCTACGAAGGCAAGCCCATCGGCATCGAGCTGCCGGCCACCGTGGATCTGGAAGTGGTCGAGACAGAACCCGGCCTCAAGAGCGCCACCGCATCCTCGGTGATGAAGCCGGCCAAGACCGAGACCGGCCTGGTGGTGCAGGTGCCGCCCTTCATCAATCAGGGAGAGAAGATCCGCGTGGATACGGCCGAGGGCGTGTATCTGGAGCGGGTGAAGGCGTCGTGAGTCACAAGCCTTGAGTCGCGAGCCGAAACAGGCCGATCTCCAGTGCCGCCGCTACCTGGTACGCGGGCGAGTACAGGGCGTCGGTTTCCGCTTTTTTGTGGAGCGCGAGGCGCACATGCTGGGCGTCGCCGGCTGGGTCCGCAACAATTTCGATGGCACGGTTGAGGTGCTGGCGATGGGCACACGCGAGCAACTGATGGGATTGCGCGGCCGGCTGCGCGAGGGGCCTCGCGCCGCGCGCGTGGACGCTGTCGATGAGTCCGAGGCCAAGCCCATCCCTGGCCTGACCGCATTTCGCATTGAAGGAGCCTGGTAAGTGCAGAAGACGACCTTCGACTGTGAGCCGCTGAAGAAGCTGATTCGCGAAGTGCCCGACTTCCCCGTGCCGGGCATTCTGTTCTACGACATCACCACCCTGCTCAAGGACAAGCGCGGCTTTGCTACGCTGATCGACGCGCTCTCCGAGCACTACATCGACCAGGAAATCGACCTGGTGCTGGGCATGGAGGCGCGCGGGTTCATCTTCGGGCCTGCGGTCGCCTATCGGCTGAACGCCGGGTTTGTGCCCATCCGCAAGCCCAAGAAGCTGCCGGCGGCCACGGCCTCGATCTCCTACGAGCTGGAATACGGCAAGAACACCCTGGAGATCCACCGCGACGCCATCACCCGCGGGCAGCGGGTGATTATTGTGGACGACCTGCTGGCGACCGGTGGCACGGCGCAAGCCACCGTCTCTCTGGCCGAGTCCCTGGGCGCCCAGGTGGTGGGCTGCGGGTTCGTGGTGGAACTGGACTTCCTGAAGGGTCGCGAGAAGCTGGCAAAGTACGACGTGTTCTCGTTACTGCGCTATCAGAAATAACCCTTTTGGCACTCGATCCGCGTATTTACAAAACCGCTACGGGTGCATATAGTTGGTGCACCTCGGGGAAGGGCGCGTGGACGCAATCGCTACCAAGGCCCAATTGCCGTCGCCGGAGCAGGCCCAGAAGACCATCACCCAGCTTTCCCGGCTCTTCGAAGCCACTCTGCTGCTGAACTCAACGCTTGATCTGGCGGAGCTGCTGGATCGCATCCTGCAGATCGCCCGCAGCGAGTGTCACGCCGACCGTGGCACCGTCTTTCTCGCCGACACCCAAAAAAGAGAACTGTGGTCGATCGTGGCTTCCGGCCTCGATCACCAGGAGATTCGCGTGCCTTATGGGCGTGGCGTCGCCGGACGCGTGGCCGAGACGGGCGACATCATCAACGTCGAGGACGCCTATACCCTCGATTATTTCGACCGCAGCTTCGACCAGAGGTTCGGATATCGTACCCGCTCCCTGCTGTGCCTGCCCATCCGCCACAAGACGGGCGAGATTGTGGGCGTCATCCAGTTGCTGAACCAGGTCCGTGGCCGCTTCGAGCGCGAGGACGAAGATTTCCTCACCAAGCTCTCGGCCCACATGGCCATGGCGCTGGAGAACGCGCGCCTGCACCGCGAAGTGGTGGAGAAGCAGCGCCTGGAGCGCGAAGTCGCACTGGCCACGGAGATCCAGCGCAGCCTGCTGCCGGACGCTCCGCCGGTCGTTCCGGGATACGACATCGCCGTGGTCAACCAGATGTGCTATGAGGTGGGCGGCGACTACTATGACTTCCTGAACCTGGGCCCGCAGTCGCTGCTGCTGGTGGTGGCGGACGTTGAAGGCAAGGGAGTCTCTTCTGCGATGGTGATGTCCAACCTGCAGGCCACGCTGCGTGCGCTGGTCATGCACCTGCACTCGCTCGAGGTGCTCACCCTGTCGTTGAACGAGATGATTTACAACGACACCCGCAGCAAGAAGTTCCTCAGCATCTTCCTGGGCCTGATCGACACCCGCCGCAACGGCCTGCACTACATCAATGGCGGCCACGTGCCACCCATCCTCATCAACGGCCAGACCGGTGAGTACAAGCTGCTGGAAGAGGGTGGCATGGTGATCGGCATGTTCCCCAGCGCGGAATACTCGCGCGGGTCGGCGTGGCTGAAGCCCGGCGACATTCTCGTGTGCTGCACCGATGGCATCGTCGAGTCCATGGACGCCAAGGATGATGAGTTCGGCAGCGAGCGCCTCGCCGCCAGCATTCTGAAGAACCGTCACCGTTCCGCCCAGGAGATCGTGGACTCGGTGCTGGCTGATGTAGACGAGTTCTCTCGCGACGGCACCCACGTGGACGA
>Ga0187777_10000209_pt1 | contig 43846 bp, 38 predicted proteins | sample 1015_Q2_SP5_10_M_FD_132416 | JGI IMG/M metagenome (GOLD analysis project Ga0187777, IMG submission 132416) | Tropical peat soil microbial communities from peatlands in Department of Meta, Colombia - 1015_Q2_SP5_10_MG | ecosystem: Environmental > Terrestrial > Soil > Wetlands > Peat | place... | reverse complement strand
CTCCGCAGTCGTCCGGTGTTTTGAGAATAACAGCAGTCGCGATTCGCACATGGATATCACTGCACACGACTCCCAATTCATGACCCGCCGCACGATCGTGCTGTTCGCGATCATCGCGCTGCATGTGTTCATCGCCTGGGCGCTCGCCACAGGACTTGCGCGGCGCGCGATGGAAGTGATCGCGCCGCCAATCCAGACCGAGATCGTGCAGGAGGAAACGAAGAAGGCCGAGCCGCCACCGCCGCCGCCGCCGACCTTCGAGAAACCCCCGGTGGAGGTGCCCCCTCCCGAGGTGACGATCGATCTGCCCGTCGAGACTGCGCAGACCACCGCGATCACCGCGGTCGTGACCAAAGGTCCGGCCGTGGTCGCAAAGGCGGCGGCCGCGGCCGTCCCCGCGCACATCATCCTCAAGGGCTTCCCGAATTCCGACGACTACTATCCGCCAGCCTCCAAGCGCCTCGGCGAGGAAGGCTCACCGGTCGTGCACGTGTGCCTGAACGCGCAAGGCAAGCTCACCGCGGGTACGCCCTCGATCAAGCAAACCTCCGGCAGCGCGCGCTTGGATGACGGTGCGATCAACCTCGCCAAGGCCGGGCAAGGGCATTACGCCGCCGGGACCGGCACCGACGGCAAGCCGGTCGAAGAGTCCTGTTTTGATTTCAAGGTCAAGTTTCAGCTCCGCTAAATAACAGCATGACGCCGCGCGTTCGAGCGCGGCGCTTTTTGTCCGAGGACCACTATGGAAAACCAAGCCACCATACAAACTTCCAACCCCTACGGCCTCGCCGCTCTCTGGTCAGGGGGCGACATCATCGCCCGCTCCGTGCTGATCCTGCTGCTCATCATGTCGCTCTCATCCTGGTACGTGATGCTCACGAAGCTCTGGGATCAGCGCAAGCTCAAGCAGTCGGCGAGAGTGGTCGAGAAGCAGTTCTGGACTGCGCCCTCGGTCAAGGATGGCGTCGATCGCCTCAAGAAAGGCGATGACTTCCGCGCGATCGCCGAGGATGGCTTGCGCGCAGCCTCGCATCACGATGGCCGGCTCACCGATCGCATCGACCTGCACGAGTGGATCACCATGACACTGCAGCGCGCGGTCGATCAGGTGAACAGCAAGCTCTCGAACGGCCTCGGGCTGCTGGCGACGGTCGGCTCGACCGCACCCTTCGTCGGCCTCTTCGGCACGGTGTGGGGCATTCTCAACGCGCTCGTCAGTATCGGTATCGCCGGCCAGGCGAGCATCGACAAGGTGGCGGGCCCGGTCGGTGAGGCGCTCATCATGACGGCGATCGGCCTCTTCGTCGCGGTGCCGGCGGTCATGGGCTACAACTGGCTCCTGGGGCGCAACAAGGTGCTGCAGGATGCGCTGCGCAACTTCGCGAGCGACCTGCATGCCTATCTCGTGAGCGGCGCCCGCATCGCCGGCGAGGCGGGCGGGCATCGGCCCGCGGCCGCCAAGGCCGAGCCCGAGAGAAACTGAGTAAGCTTTCGCGGCGCACGCCGCAGGGGCGCACCCCCTGCGGCGCGGGCGTCGCACGCGAGGTGTAGCCATGGCAATGAGTGTCGGTCAGCAGGAAGAGAATTCGGCGATTGCATCGATCAATACCACCCCGCTCGTCGATGTGATGCTCGTGCTGCTCATCATCTTTCTCATCACCATTCCCGTCATCACCAAGACGGTAAAAGTGGCACTGCCGCGCGCGGTGAACATCCCGACCCAGACCAAGCCCGAGAACATCACCATCGCGGTGGACGTCGAGGGCAATGTCTACTGGAATGACAAACGCGTCGTTGACCGCGGCGAACTTCTGGCTCTGATCGAGCAGGCCGCGGTAATAAAGCCGCAGCCGGAAGTTCACATCCGCGGGGATCAGAACACCCGCTACGAGTCCATCGGGCGGGTCATGTACCAGATCCAACGTGGCGGCATCGTCAAGGTTGGGTTCCTCACCGAACCCGATCACGGCGTACGCGGCTACCGCTGAGCGAATTCCAAGGAGCCCAAAGCCATGGCAATGAGCGTCGGCACCAAAAGCGGTGCCACCTTCTGCGATATCAATACGACCCCGCTCATCGATGTGATGCTGGTGTTGCTCGTCACCCTCATCGTGACGCTTCCCGTGATGACACACGCGGTTAAGCTCGACATGCCGAACGTCACCAATCCACCGCCCCCGCCCGATGTGCCGCCGGAGGTGATCGATCTTGAGATCGATGGCGATGGCACCGTGGTGTGGAACGGCACGCCCGTGAGCGGGCTCGATCAGCTCGAGGCCTATTTCGCCGCCGATCGCGACAAGGATCCGCAGCCGGAAATTCACCTGCGGCCCGATCGCCGCGCGAAATACGACATCGTCGCCAAGGTGCTGGCGGCGGCGCAGCGCAATCACATGAAGAAGATCGGCTTCGTCAATGTGGCCGAATTCAGAGATTAGTTCTTGAGACAAAAGAGAGTCATGCCAAACCACATCCTGAAGTTCACGGCCGCATTTTCCCAGGCGCTCATCGTGAGCGCCGCTCTCGGGCTCTCGTTCGCGCCCACCACCGGGATCAGCGCCGATCAGCCCGCCAAGACTCAGCAACCGAGCGCGAAACTGCAAAAACCGCTACACGACGCGCAGGAGGACATCAAGAACAAGAAGTACTCGGATGCCATCGCGAAACTCAAGGCGGCGGAGCAGATCCAGGGCAAGACCCCTTACGATCAGCATCTCATCAACCAGTTCCTCGCCTACTGCTACATCCGCACCCAGAACTACGCCGAAGCCGCCAAGCCCGCGGAGGCACAGCTCGATGATGGCTTTACGCCGCAGGCGGAAATTCCCGGGCTCATGCGCGAGGTCATCGGCCTCAACTACCAGATCAAGGACTACGACAAGGTGATCGAAATTGGTAACCGCGCCATGAAGGCCGGCTACGCGGACGAGCAGACCAAGACACTCATCGGCCAGTCGTACTACCTCAAGGGTGACTGGAAGGGGACGCTGAAGTTCGAGGAGGGCGTGGTCGATACCGAGATCAAGGAGGGCAAGACGCCGAAGAACGATAGTCTCCTCCTTCTCTACAGCGCCTGCCAGAAGCTCAACGACGTCAAGTGCGAGAACAGCGCGCTCGAGAAGCTCATCGCCTATTACCCAAAACCCGAGTACTGGCAGCAGCTTCTCTATCAGATCCGCCAGGAGACCTCAGGGAACGAAGGCAATCTCCTTGAAACCTACCGCCTCATGAACGAGGTCGACATCATCAAGGAGGCGGCCGACTACACCGAGTTCGCCGAGCTCGCGATCGATGCGGGTTCGACCGGTGAGGCCCAGGCGATCCTCGAGAAGGGCTTCGCACGCAACGTGTTCACCGACAAGCGCAACATCGAGCGCAATCAGCGCCTGCTCGACCGCGCGAAGAAACAGGCAGCGAGTGACCAGGCAACGTTGCCGAAACTTGAAAAAGAGGCGGACGCAGCCACAACCGGCCAAAAGAACTACGGTGTCGGCCTTGGCTACTACGGCTACGGGCAGTACGACAAGGCGGTGGATCAGCTCAGCAAGGCCGTCGCGAAGGGCGGCGTCAAGAACGATGCCGAGGCGCATCTTCTGCTTGGCATCTCGCAGTTCAAGGCCGGCCACAAGGATGATGCTTCGAAGAGCTTCAAGGCCGTCAAAGGCGATCCGACTCTCGAGCGCTTGGCGAACCTCTGGAACCTGCACATGCACGAGGGCGCCGCCAAGACCGCCTCGGCCGGCAAATCGACGACCAAGAAGAGCTCAAAGTCCACCAAGGTTGCGAAAGGCTAAGGAGTTGGCGCCATGACGATCGAAGCCGGCGAGCGCATGCCCTCGGGCACGTTCAAGCGCATGACCAAGGAGGGGCCGAAAGACCTCACCACCGATGAGCTCTTCAAGGGCAAGCGCGTCGTGCTCTTCTCAGTGCCCGGCGCCTTCACTCCGACCTGCGACGCGAAGCACCTGCCGGGATTCGTGCAGCTCGCCGACCAGATCCGCGCCAGGGGCGTCGACACGATCGCCTGCATGGCCGTCAACGATGTGTTTGTCATGAACGCCTGGGGCAAGGCCTCCGGCGTCGGTGACAAGATCCTCATGCTCGCGGATGGCAACGGCGACTACGCGCGCGCCCTCGGGCTTGAACTCGACGCCAAGGGCTTTGGCATGGGACAGCGTGGCCAGCGCTTTGCGATCCTCGTCAAGGACGGCGTCGCCACCGCGGTGTTCGTCGAGGCGCCGGGGCAGTTCAAGGTCTCGGCTGCCGAACACATCCTCGGGCAGCTGTAGTAAACCCCCGCACGCGTTCCGGGCGGCGCCGTGAGATCGGCACCGCGCTCGGCTACTTGCCGATCAGGCGCTCCAGCTCGGGAATGATCTGGAAGAGATCGCCGACGAGACCAAAGTCGGCGACCTCGAAGATCGGCGCCTCGCTGTCTTTGTTGATGGCGACGATGGTGCGCGCGTCCTTGATTCCGGTGAGGTGCTGGATGGCGCCCGAGATACCGACCGCGACATAGAGCTCGGGCGCGATGATCTTGCCGGTCTGCCCGACCTGCATCTCATTGGCGGCATATCCTGCGTCGACCGCGGCGCGCGAGGCGCCGACCGCAGCGCCGATCTTGTCGGCGAGACTGAAGAGGATCTTGAAGCCCTCCGCACTCCCGAGCGCGCGCCCGCCGGAAATCACGCGCGCCGCGGTCTGAAGGTCCGGGCGATCGCTCTTCGCGGCCGACACCGAAATGAAGCGCGTGTGGGTCGGGAGCTCGACGCTGAGCGCGGCCTTCTCGATGGCGGCGTTGCCCCCCGGCGCGGCGGCTTCAAAGGATGCGATGCGCACCGTGCCCACGACCTTTGCGGCACCACTTGAGTCCACCGTGAGAATCGCATTGCCGGCGTAGATCGGCCGCCGAAAGCGCGTCGCACTCTCGAGCGCCATGATGTCGCTCACCTGCGGGGCATCAAGCAGCCCCGAGATGCGTGCCATGAGGTCCTTTCCGAAGGTGGTCGAGGGGCCGAGGAGGTGAGTGAAGGGGGCGGCGAGGGCGACGATCTGCGGGGCGAGGACCGCGGCGAGCGCGTGCGCGTTCTGCGGGTTTTCGACCGTGAGCACGCGGGTGACGCCCGTGAGTTTTGCCGCCTGCGCAGCCACCGCCGCGGCATCGACCGCGCATACGACGACCGTGATCTCGGCGCCCGCGAGCGCGCGCGCGCAGCTCACGCACTTGGCCGTGCTCGGATTCAACTTGCTGCCGTCGTGTTCGGCAACGATCAGGATCTTGGCGCTCACAGGAGTCCCTTCTTCTTCAATGCATCGACGAGTTCCGCCGCGTCCTTCACCTTGACCCCTTTCTGACGCTGCGGCGGTGGCTCGAAGCGTACGAGCTTGAGCTGCTGGCGCGGCTCGACGCCAAGCGCTGCGAGGGTGAGCGTGTCGAGCGGCTTTTTCTTCGCCTTCATGATGTCGGGGAGCTTCACGTACCTCGGCTCGTTCAGGCGCAGGTCCGTGGTAATCACCGCCGGCAGGTCGACTTCGAGCGTCTCGAGCCCCGCATCGACTTCACGCGTGACGCGGGCGGTGCGTTCGCTGAGTTCGATCTTGGATGCGTAGGTCGCCTGCGGACGGTTCCAGAGTGCCGCGAGCACCTGCCCGGTCTGACCGTTGTCGTCGTCGATCGCCTGCTTGCCGAGGATCACGAGGAAGGGCTGTTCGCGCTCGATGAGCTTCAAGAGTACGCGCGCGGCCATGAGCGGCTCGACCACCCCTTCGGCCTGCACGTGGATCGCCCGATCGGCACCCATTGCGAGAGCGGTGCGCAGCTGTTGCTGCGTGTCGGCGGGACCCACCGTCGCCACCACTACCTCCTGGGCGGCGCCGCGCTCCTTGATCCTGAGCGCCTCCTCGAGAGCGATCTCATCGAAGGGATTGACGCTCATTTTCACCCCGTCGGTGACCACGCCGCTGCCGTCGGGCTTCACTCGGATGCGTACGTTGTAGTCCACGACGCGCTTGATACCGACGAGGATGCGCTGCATGCCTTATGCTCTTTTGGCTGACCCCGCCCCGGGGGCGGCAGATTTTAAAGTATAGCGGGCGCGCGCGTGGGGGTGTTGACGGGACGTGCCGTGGCGTTGACGGATTGCGCGCGCTCTCCCTAGAGTCCCAACCCATGCTGAGCTACGCGTTGCGTCGCATCGCCGGACTCGTTCCGACGCTTCTCGTCATCGTCACGCTCTCCTTTGCGATCATCCGCCTTGCCCCGGGCGGCCCCTTCGATGCCGAGCAGACCCTCTCCCCCGCGGTGCGTGCAAATCTCGATCGCACTTACGGACTCGACCAGCCGCTGCCCGTGCAGTACGCGAATTACCTGCGCGCTCTCGTGCATGGGGACCTCGGCCCCTCGCTCCGCGAGCGCGATTTCACCGTGAGCGAGCTCATCGCGCAGGGCCTGCCGCTGAGCGCCACGCTCGGCATGGCGGCTCTCGTGATCGCAGTTCTCGGCGGCATCGCCGCCGGCATCGGGGCGGCGCTCTGGCGCGACCGCCCCGCGGATCATCTGATCAGCGCACTGGCAGCGCTCGCCATCGCACTGCCGAGCTTCGTCGTGGGTCCCTTGCTCGCTTTGGTGTTCGGCCTCTACCTGCATTGGCTGCCCGTCGCGGGGTGGCGCTACGGCGCACCGCAGTATCTCGTGCTCCCGGTGCTGACGCTCGCGCTTCCGGTCACTGCCTATCTTGCGCGCCTTATGCGCGCGAGCCTCCTCGAGGTGCTGCGCTCCCCGTACGTGCGGGCGGCGCGGGCGCGCGGACTGGGAGCGACGCGCGTGCTTTGGCATCACGCGCTGCGCCCCGCATTGCTCCCGGTCGTGAGTTATCTCGGCCCCACGATCGCGTTTCTCGTCACGGGGTCGCTCGTCGTCGAGACGGTGTTCGGACTGCCAGGCAGCGGGCGCTATCTCGTGCAGGGTGCCATTGATCGCGACTATCCGCTCGTCATGGGGATGATCCTGATCTATGCGCTGCTCACGGTCGGCTTGAACCTGATCGTCGATCTCCTCTACGGCGTGCTCGATCCGGCCATTCGTCATGACTCATGAGGTGGCCGCCTTGCCCGCGGGCGGACTGTGGCGCGATGCCAGACGGCGACTTGCGGCCAATCGTGGCGCCGCGCTCGCGCTCGCCGCGTTGACCGCCCTGGTATTGCTCGCCGTTCTCGGGCCACTCGCGAGCCCCTGGGGCTACGGCAGTCTCGACTGGCGGCATCTCGCGAGCCCTCCCGGGCTCGCGCATCAGCACTGGTTCGGCACCGACCGCTTGGGGCGCGATCTCTTCGTGCGCACGCTCGCGGGCGTGCGGCTTTCGCTCCTGATCAGCCTGGCTGCGAGCCTCGTGAGTCTCGTGATCGGCATTGGCTGGGGCGCAACGGCGGGATTCGCGGGCGGCCGGACCGATGAGTGGATGATGCGCTTCGTCGATGTGCTCTATGCGCTCCCGTACCTCTTCGTCGTCATCATTTTGACGACACTCTTCGCGCCAGGCAGCATCCTCGTGCTCCTCGTGGCGCTCGGTGCCGTCGGGTGGCTCACCACCGCGCGTATCGTTCGCGGCCAGACGCTCTCGCTCAAGCGGCGCGAGTTCATCGAGGCGTCGCGCTCGATGGGGTTGGCCCCAGGGGCGATCCTCGCGCGCCATATCGTGCCGAATCTTCTCGGCCCCGTGCTTGTGTATGCGACGCTCATCGTGCCGCAGATGATCCTCTATGAAAGCTTCCTGAGTTTCCTCGGTCTGGGCGTGCAGGAGCCGCGCGCGAGCCTTGGCAATCTGATCCTGGTCGGTGCGCGCGAGATGGAGTCCGCTCCCTGGATGCTGCTCGTGCCCGCGGCGTTTCTCGTCGTGTTGCTGTACTCCCTCAACGTCCTTGGCGATGGGTTACGCGATGCCCTCGATCCCCGCGATCACTGAGGCGGCGGCGCAAGTATCGCCCGCGGTCCTGAGCTTGAGGGCGCTCAGCGTGAGCTTCACGACCCCCGCGGGCGTCGTGCAGGCCGCGCGCGATGTCACACTGAGCGTCGCTCCCGGGGAGTGTCTCGCGGTGGTCGGCGAATCGGGCTCGGGCAAGAGTCAGCTCTTCCTCGCCGTCATGGGGCTGCTCGCGCCGAACGGCCGGGCGCGGGGCAGCGCGCGCTTTGGATCCGTCGAGCTCCTCGGGCTCGCGCCCGCTGGCTACGACCGAATTCGCGGACCCGGGATCGGGATGGTGTTTCAGGATCCACTGACCTCGCTCACCCCTCATCTGCGCATCGGCGCGCAGATCGCCGAGGTCGGCGCACGCCATCTACAACTCGGCCGCCCGGCGGCCGAAGCGCGCGCACTCGAACTCCTGCGCCTCGTGCACATCAACGACCCCAAGCGGCGCATGCAGCAGTACCCCCATGAACTCTCGGGCGGGATGCGCCAACGTGTCATGATCGCCATTGCGCTCGCGGCGAATCCAACCCTCCTCATCGCCGACGAACCAACCGCCTCGCTCGACGTCACCATCCAGGCGCAGATCCTCGCCCTGCTCGCGGAACTCAAGCGCGAGCGCGCCATGGCCCTCGTACTCATCACCCACGACCTCGGGGTCGTAGCCGCGCTCGCCGACCGTGTCGCCGTCATGCGCGCGGGCACTCTCATCGAGGAGGGGCCGGTGCGCTCGGTTCTCAAGACCCCGCGCTCTCCCTACACCGAGCGGCTCCTGCGCGCGGCATCCCGCCTCGCCGAACCCCCGCGCAAGGGCGCGCGCCGCAAAATCGCCGCGCGCGTAGCGGCCGGCTCGCTCCTCGCGCTCTCCGACGTCAGCGTCTATTTCCCGGTCAGTCGTGCCGGATTTGGCCCGCGAGCGCGCCTCAAGGCGCTCGATGGTGTGACACTCGAGCTCAACGCCGGCGAATCAGTCGGCGTGGTCGGGGAGTCGGGTGCCGGCAAATCGACCCTCGCACGCGCCGCGCTCAAGCTCCTCAGCGTCTCCGAAGGCCGCATCGTATGGCTCGGCGAAGCGGTCAATCAGCTCGCGGGTCGCGCGCTGCGCGAGCGGCGCCGCAAGCTCCAGATGATCTTTCAGGATCCCCTCGGCAGCCTCGACCCGCGTATGACGGTCGGGGAGATCGTGGCGGAACCACTGCGCGTGCACGCCCCGGAGATTGGGCGCAACGCGCGCACGGCACGCGCCTTGACCGAGCTCGCACGGGTCGGGCTCGGCGCGGAACTCCTCGACCGTTACCCGCATGAGCTGAGCGGCGGGCAATGTCAGCGAGTGGGCATTGCCCGCGCCATGGTGCTCGAGCCGCGGGTGTTGGTCTGCGATGAGCCGGTGAGTGCGCTCGACGTACTTACCCAGGAGCAGATCGTCACACTGCTGGCGGAACTCATCCGCGCTTCGGGTGTTTGCCTTCTTTTCGTCAGTCACAATCTCGCGCTCGTGCAGCGCCTGTGCGAGCGCGTGTTGGTCCTTTATCTCGGTCGCATGATGGAGCTCGCCCCGGCGGAGACGCTCTATAGCCGTCCGCGGCATCCCTATACTCAGGAACTCCTTCAGGCTATCCCCATTCCGGACCCTGACCTCGAGCCCGCACGGCTCGCGCGCGGGCTCGAGGGTGAACCCCCATCACCGCTCGCTCCGCCCTCGGGCTGCGTGTACCGCACCCGCTGTCCGCACGCGGTGGAGCTTTGCGCCAGCGAGCGCCCGGGCTTTGAAGAGGTGGGTCCGAAACAATACGTCGCCTGCCACCGTTGGAGGGAGCTCGTCGGCACGCCACCGCCCGCGCTCCCCTGAGGCGCGTTGGCGCACCCTTCGCGGAGCGCCCTGATCGTGCGGCAGCTGTTATTCTTCACCCCATGAAGAGCGACCAAACCATTCACCCGAGCGAGCGGCTCGGGCACGTGCGCTACGAAATCCGCGGACGCCTCGCACGGCGCGCCCATGAACTCGAGCGTCAGGGCTACGAAATCGTCTCCCTCAATATCGGCAATCCGCGCGCCTTCGGACTGCGCACGCCCGAGACCATGCGGCTCGCCATGATCGAAAACCTGGGGGAGGCCGAAGGGTACTGTCACCAGAAGGGGATTTTTCCGGCGCGCGAGGCGGTCGTGATGCAGCAGCAGGAGCGCGGCATCACAGGGGTCACCGCCGAAGAGGTCTTCATCGGCAACGGTGTGAGCGAGCTCATCGATCTCACACTGCGCGCGCTCCTCAACGACGGCGACGAAGTGCTCGTGCCAAGCCCCGACTACCCGCTCTGGACCGCCGCGGTCACGCTCAATCGCGGCACCGCCGTGCACTATCCCTGCCGCCCGGAAAATGGCTTCGTGCCCGATCCCGAGGAAGTGGCGCGGCTCATCACCCCGCGCACGCGCGCCATCGTCATCATCAATCCCAATAATCCCACCGGCGCGGTCTACCCACGTGCGGTGCTCAGTGCCCTCGCGCAGCTCGCCGAGCGTCGCGGCCTCATCGTCTTCAGCGACGAGATCTACGACCAGATGACCTATGAGGGCGCCGAGTTCGTACCGATGGCGACGCTCGTGCACGAGACGCTCTGTGCAACGCTTGCGGGCCTTTCCAAGGTGTATCGCGCGTGCGGCTTTCGCGTCGGTTGGGCGGTGTTCTCGGGGCGCACGCACGCGGCCGTCGAATACCTGAACGCGCTCGAGCTCCTCGCATCGCTGCGCCTGTGCAGCAACGCGGTGGGACAGTGGGCGGTACAGACGGCGCTCGGGGGGCATCAGAGCATCCGCGAGCTCGTCGCCCCGGGGGGGCGCCTGCACGCCTCGCGCGCGGCGATGCTCGCAGCCGTCGCACGCAGCCGCTACCTCAAGCTCGCCCCGTTCGCTGGCGCGATGTATGCCTTCATCGGCGTTGATCAGAAGGCGCTCCCGGATTTCGACGATCAGCAGTTCGCGCTCGATCTTCTCGAGCAGAAGCACGTGTTGGTCGCCCCCGGGGTCAGCTTCAACGTCCCGTACCGCAATCACTTCCGCGTCACCAATCTCCCCGACGCGGCGACACTCGAGGAGGTCTTCCGCCGCATCGAGGAGCTGCTCGGCGACTACGCCTCCGGGACGGCCGTGGCGGCCCCCGATAACGTCGTGAGTGCGGCCGCCCGCTTCAAGTAGCTCCCGACACTCGGAACCCCATAGCGTCAGTTGTTCCGGCTCCCAAGTGACGTAAGCGATCATCTCCGGCGCGGCGGCGCGCTCGTCGTGCCATCGCGCCAGCGCGCCCACGCCGTGCGCCTCGCGCAAGCCGCTGCCGTGCTCGCGGGGGGTGGTCGCATCTGGCCGAGCGCGGATGTACTCGGAGTCGACGGCTGGCTGCGACGCGAGGTCGAGCGCGCTGCGCTTGCAGCTCCCGAGGACTGGCCGCGGCTCCTCACCGACACCGAAGAGTGGTTCCTCTGGCGGCAGTGTGCGCTCGATGCGACGCGCGAGTTTGCGCTCCTCGATGGTGCGGCGCTTGCGCAATCGCTGCGGGAAGCGGGCGAGCTCGCCGCCGACTATCGCGTCCGCGCGGCACCGGCACCTCCCGAGAGCGAAGCGGCACTCCTGCGCGAGGTCGAACACGCATTCACCGAACGCTGCCGTGCGCTCGGGGCAGGGGGCTTGAGCGCGCTCGCCGAGCAACTGCTTGGCGCGCCCGCACCAGCGAATCCGCCCCTCCTGCTGCGCGGCTTTGATACGGTTCCACCGCGCCTCCATTCACTCGCAAGCGCCCGCGGCGATGCGGAAGCTGCAAACCGACCTATTGGCGGTGCGCCCTCGGGGGCGCGCGAGGCGCCGCGGGTCGTGAGGCCTGCGCAAGGGGAGGCAGAGCTCGAGTGCATCGCCGAGTGGTGCCGTGAGCAACTCGAGCAGCGCGCCGATGCACGACTGCTCGTCGTACTACCTGGCACGAGCGGTCGGCGCGAGCGGCTCGCGGCGCTCATCCGCCAGGCGCTCGATCCCCGAAGCGTTCTCGCCACCGCTGATGCGAGCGCGGCGCTCGTTGGTATCGAGGGCGGCTCACCGTTGGCCCAGCAACCCCTCATCCGTCAGGCGCTCGTGACGCTCAGTTTTCTAGCGGGTGCGGCTTCGGACTACGCACGCGTGAGTGGCTGGCTGCGATCGCCGCACTGGGCGGATCCTCCTCCCCCCGTACGTGCCGCGCTCGATCTGCAGCTGCGCGAGCGTGCCTTGGTGACCCTCGGCCTGCGCGAGTTCCTCGGTGCCCTGCAGCTTGTGCCCGCCGAACTGAAGGGAGCCGCGAGGCAGATCGATGCGCACCTCACCCGCGCAAGCACGCTCCTCGGGGAGCGCCCGGTCTCGCCCCGTGTCTGGTCGGAGCGCATCAGCGCCGCACTCTCTGCCGCCCTTTGGCCCGGCCTCGCAGCTACTGAGAGTGCCGGCGCACAGACGCTCATGCGCTGGCACGAACTCCTCGAGGACTTCGGGGATCTCGACGCGAGTACGGGTGCGCTTGAGCGCTCGCACGCGCTCGCTCTGCTCGCGGAGCTCGCATTTCGCAGCCGCTACCGCGGGGCTGACGAGGACGTGACCGTCGCGATCAGCGCGGTGCTCGCGGATCCTGTCGTTGAATACGACGGTATTTGGGTCGGCGGCCTGCACTCCGAAGTGTTCCCGCAACCGGTGCAGCCCAATCCCTTCCTGCCCCTTGCGGCGCAGATTGCCGCGCGACTCCCGGCCGCGAGCGCAGCGGGAAGACTCACACAGGCGCGTAGCCTGCTCGCCGCCTGGCGCGCGCGTACTCCCGAGCTCGTCCTCTCCGCGCCACGCCACGAAGGCGATCTCGAACTCCTGCCAAGCCCGCTCCTCGCGGGCGCCGGCGGGGAGGTGGCACCCAGGCCGAGCGGATGGCTGCCAGGGCGGCTGCACCGGGAGGGAATGACCGAGATGTTCCCCGACACGAGCGGCCGGCCCTTCTCTGCGCGGCTGCCCCTGCCGCGTGGCACGCGAGCGCTCGATCTTCAGAATCAGTGTCCCTTCCGCGCCTACGCGGAGCTGCGCCTTGGGAGCGCGCGGCCCGAGACCTCGGAGCCCGGCATCGCCGCCAATCGGCGTGGCGAGTTCCTGCACGAGGCGCTCGCGCGGCTCTGGCGACGCCTCGGTGACTCGCGTGGGCTCGCAACGCTTGGGGCGGAGGGTCTCAGGCCCCTGATCGCGGAGTGTGTCGCGGAAGCCGCTCAGGAGACGCTGCTGCGCCAGTCGGGGCGCCGCGCGAGAAGACACGGCGAGGGCCAGTTCGATCTCTTTGCGGCGGTCCCCGCTACCGTGGTGCGGGAATGCCGCCGCGCCGAGCGCCTGATCGCCGAGCTCTGCGAGCTCGAGAGCCGGCGCGCCCCATTTCGCGTGACCGCGACGGAGCTCGACGCGCAGCTGACACTCGCTGGCGCAACCGTGCGCATGCGTATCGACCGCGTGGATGAGTTCGCTGCGGGGGGTCGCGCGATCCTGGACTACAAGACCGGCCAGCACTTAGGCGCCGACTGGTACGGCGAGCGCCCGACGCACCCGCAGCTCCTCGCTTATCTCGCCGCCCTCGGCGAGGACATCACGGCGCTCGCAACGGTGAGCGTCAGTGCCCGAAAGCTGCGCTTTGATGGCATCGCGCGCGAGGCGGGGCTTCTGCCCGAGGTGCGGGCGCTCAAGGCCGCGCGCGGCGCGCCGTCCGAGGGGGCCGCGGACGCCTGGCGTCGGCAGCAGCGCACCTGGGTCGCCCTCATCGAACGATTGATCGAGGGATTCCTCGCAGGCGATGCCGCTGTCGATCCTAAGCCCGGCGCCTGCAAGTACTGTCACGTCATCGACATCTGCCGCGTGCTCGAGCGCGGGGGCGGAGACGTTGCTGCGGCTGGGGAGGGCACCGATGAGTGAGGAGCTCCTCCTGCTTGCCGATCAACGCGCCCGCGCGCAGGCGATCGACCCGCGCCGCTCGATCCTGCTCGAGGCACCGGCGGGGTCGGGGAAGACCACCGTCCTCACGCAGCGCTTCCTCAAACTCCTCTGCACCGTCGACGACCCGACTGCGATTCTCGCCATCACCTTCACCCGCAAGGCCGCCGCCGAGATGCGCGGTCGCGTGGTCGGTGCATTGCGCGGGGAGCTCGCCGCCGACGATCCGAGCGCGCCCGAGTTGGCAGAGCTCGCGCGAGACGCCTTGCGTCATGGGGCCGCGCGCGGCTGGAATCTCGCCGCCGATCCCGCCGCGCTTCGCATTCAGACCATCGATTCCTTCAACTACTGGCTCGCAAGCCAGCTGCCCCTCGCCGCGCGTGCGGGGGGTGCGCTCACCGTGACCGAGTCTCCCGAGGGACTCTATCGGGCAGCGGCGCGGCGCACGCTCAGTGCCCTGGACGGCGATCCGCTCCTCGCCGCCGACGCCGAGATCCTCTTCGAGCGTCTCGACAATCAATGGCGCACGTTCGAGTGGCTGCTCGCGCAACTCCTCGCGCAGCGCGGTCATTGGCTGCGCTACGTGTTGCAAGATGAGCCCGAGTCACTTTGCGCGCGCGTGCGCTCGAGCCTCACGGACCTGGTCCGCTCGCAGCTCACGCGGCTCGAGGCCGCACTCCCTCAAGCCTTGCGCCGCGCGGCGGAGGGGCTCCCGGGCGTCGGGACGCTCTCGAGCGAACCCTCGAGCCTCCCCGCGTGGAAACGCCTCGCGGCACTTGCGCTCACGCACGAGAGCTGGCGGCGGGTCTTGCAAGCGCGGCATCTCGGGCCCGAGTACGAGTCGCGCGCCGCGCGCGAGGGACTTTCGCGTCTCATTGGCGAGTTCTCGCGCCTCACGGGACTCGAGGAACGGCTGCGCGCGGTGGCGGCAATCCCGCGCGCCACGCTCGCGGCGGCCGAGAGCCGCGCGCTCGCAGCGCTTTCGGGCGTTCTCAAGCGTGCGGCGATCGAGCTGCAGCTCGAGTTCGCCGAGTCGCGACGTGTTGATTACACGGCCATCACGGGCGCCGCGCGCGAGGCGCTCACTGACCTTGGCGAACCGACCGATCTCGCACTGCGCACCGGGCTCGCGCTCAGGCACATCCTGGTCGATGAATTTCAGGACACATCGCTCGCGCAGTTTGATCTGCTCGAGCGGCTCACTGCCGGATGGGAAGAAACCGAAGGGCGCACGCTCTTTTTGGTCGGCGATGCCATGCAGTCGATCTACCGCTTCCGGGATGCCGAGGTCGGGCTCTTCATCGCGGCGCGCGAGCGCGGCATCGGCCGCGTAAAGCTCGCACCGCTGCGCCTCGCGCGTAACTTCCGTGCCGCTGCGCCGCTCGTCGCCTGGACCAACGCGACCTTCGCGCAACTCTTCCCCGCGAGCGATGACCTGCGCTCGGGAGCCGTCGCTTTCAGTGCGAGTGTCGCGGCGCGAGCGCCGCGGGGCTCTGCGGGTCCCGCAGAGGACGCCGTGCTCTTACGCATCTACCCGGGAGATCCGCTCGCGGAGGCGCGCGCGATCGCCGAGCGCATCGCGGAACTTCGCAGGGTGGAGCCGCAATCGAGCATCGCGGTGCTCGTGGCCGCCCACTCGCACGCCACCCCGCTCCTTGATGCACTCAATGCACAACGGGTCGAGTGGCTCGGGGTCGATCTCCTGCCGCTCGCCGAGCGGCCCGTGGTGCGCGATCTCGTGCAGCTCGCGCGCGCGCTCTACGATCTCGCGGACCGCAGCGCCTGGCTTGCGATCCTGCGCGCCCCCTACTGCGGCGCACGGCTCACGACACTCACCGCGCTCTCCTCACCCGAACCCTCGCCCCTCATCCTCGAGGCGCTCGCCGACCGGCGCCGCCTCGCGGCCTGCGCGCCCGACGACGTCCCACGGATCACTCGAGTGCGCGAGGTACTCACGGTTGCGCTCGCGCAGCGCGACCGCGAGCCCGTGGCGGACTGGCTCGAACGCACCTGGGCGCAGCTTGGGGCATCCGATGCGTATCCGAAGGGCGATCTCGAGGATGCGCGCGCCTTTCTCGCCGCTCTAGCCGGGCGGGCGGCGGAGGGCAGCTGGAGCGCACCCGAGGATTTTCCGGCGCTGCTCGAAAATCTGCACAGCGCGCCGCTTGCCATGGCCGGTACGACGGGCGTGCAGATCATGACCATCCACCGCGCCAAGGGACTCGAATTCGATCACGTGTTCGTGCCCGCGCTCGAGCGTGCACTCGCACCGGGCGAGCGCTCGCTGCTGCACTGGACCGATCTCGCACGCGAAGATGGCGGAAGCGATCTGCTCATGGCGCCCGAGCCTGCCGCCGGGGAGAAAAGCGCCGAGTGCCTGAGCGGGCTTATCCAGACGCTCAATGCGAAGCGCGTGCTCCATGAGCGCACGCGTCTCATCTACGTCGCGGCAACGCGCGCCCGGCAGACGCTGCAGCTCTCGGCGGCCCTCAAGCCGCGAACCGACGGTGAATGGCGTGCGGACCGGGAGAGCCTCCTCGGTTCGCTCTGGCCGGTTCTCGGCGAGCACTTCCGCATCGAAACCGCGGCGGCATCGCGAGCGGCGGATGAAGCCCGGCGACCGCCGCAACTCTTGCGGCGACTCGCGCCAGTGTGGGAGCGGCTCGAACTCGCGCCAAGGGGCACGCCGCTTCCGCACCTGCCGCTCGCTCGTGCAGCGCTTGAGCCCCCCGAGTTCAAGTGGGTGCGCGCCACGCAGCGGGAAGTCGGCACGATCGTACATGCGTACCTGCGTGAACTTGCCGAGCGCGATCCGTTACCGAGCGGCACAGCACTCGGGCGCGAACACGCCGCGCTGCTACGAAGGCTTGAGCGCGCCGGGGTGCCCGAGCGCGAACGGGGCGAAGCTGCCAACCTCATCGTGAGCGCGCTCGAGCGTACGCTCGGCGATGCGCGCGGCCGCTGGATCCTCAAGAGCACACATCGCGAAGCGAGCAGCGAGCTCGCCCTCACCGGTATCGCCGCAGGAAGCCTGCGCAGCGTCGTTATCGACCGCTCGTTCGTCGATGAGGAGGGCACGCGCTGGGTGATCGACTACAAGACGAGCCGTCACGAAGGTGGTGGGCTCGAGGAGTTTCTCGCCACCGAGCTCGAGCGCTACCGCCCGCAGCTCAGCACCTACCAGGCGCTCGCGCACGAGCTCGGACCCGAGCCCGTGCGCGCCGCACTTTACTTCCCGCTGCTCGGCGCCTTCCGCGAGCTATGACCGCGGCGCTCGAGTTGCCTCAGTCACCATTCTTCCCGCTCAGTCGCGCACTTGTGAACTGCGGCGACCTCGGTTTGTCATCGCTCGCGTGGCGCTCAGAACGTGCCGGTCAGAGCGAAGGGCCGCCGTCCGGTCGAATCAGGCGAGCCGAGGAAACGGATCGCATTGACGAGTTCAGGGGGCGCCCCGGCACGGATTCCGACCAACCCTGACAGGTCGTAGCCGGGGGGCGAATGGGTGAAACGCAAAGTCCCCTCGACGGCGAGCGGACCGGAGAGATCGCGAATCTTTCCCGTCGGCTCGCCTTCGCCCCCTGGGAACGTGATGACGTAGCTGCCAAGCGGGGTGGTGTGTTCGCTGTGATCGGTGAGATCGTGCACCTCGAGGCGGCCCTCGAGCGATGTGATCGCCCCACGCTCGATGACAGCGCGCTTCGCGTCGATGTGCGCGCGACCGGTGAGGCTCGCGGGGAGTACGGCTGCAAGCGAGCGATCGAGCGGAAAATCGGCAAGCACGTTGCTCGCCGTCATGCGCCCGCCGAGGCCGAGGCCAACGTCGGCGCGCACGGTGCCCGCGCCGCGCGTGGCACTCAGCGTGGCTGCAAGCTGACCGAGCAAGATGCGTGCGGGATGTACATCCCAGTGCAACTCGTCGAGGGCGATGCGGCCGGAAACGAATCCCGCGCACTCGCCCTCCCAGACCGTGCCGGTCACCTCGGTACAGGAGCCCTTCGTGCCCGAGGGCGAGATGAACCAAGCCGCGGGCAGGCGCGCAACAAAGATCGTCGCAAAGGCGAGCGCTGCCAGCAGCGCGATCCAAGCTCCGCGATTCACTTCAACCCGTGCGCAGGACGATGGCTGCGTTCACGAGCCCAGGTCCCCCGGCCTTCTCGATCGTCGCCGAGTCGACGTACACCCCGTTCTGCTGCGCGAGCCTTGTGAGCCAGGCGAGCAGCGTATCGAAGGAGGCCTTCTGCAACCGCACCGAAAGACTCCCCGGCGCGCCCGGCTCGCTCCCTGCAAGTGCGCTCCCGAGCCCCGCTTCGCGCGCGGAGCGATCGATGATCACGAGAAGCGACTCACCCTGCACGGTGGGCGGGGGCGCGAACGCGCTCACTTCGGGGGCGACGCTTTCCATCCAGCTCAGGTCCGCACGCTTTTTGTCGAGGCGTTCCTTTTCGTGTGCGACGCTGCGATCGAGCGGAATCAGAATCCCGAAAACGAGTAGCACCACCGCAGCCACGGCGCCGATGATCAGCGTGCGCCGCTCGCGCTCGGAGAGGCTCGAGAGGTACTCGAGCGAGAACTGCTTCGGCAGTTTGAAACCGGCGAGACTGAACGAGGCGAGTGACAGCTTCTTCACGCTCAGCTCCCGCTCGGGCGCACTTGCAACCGTCCTTCGTAACCCGAGGCGGTGTTGTCACCGCCGATGAGGTCCGCGTGCCAGCCGCTGCTGCGCATCGACTGACTGACCCGCTCGAGGCTCGCAGCATCGGGCGCCGAGAGCTTCAACTCGAGCGAGCCCTGCTTGAAGGAGAGCGTCTGCAGGCTCGTCCCCGGGGCCGCATCGCGCGCCTGCGCGAGCGCCTGGAGCGCCGGCAGGAGCCCCCCGCCCACCCCGCGGGCGGCCAGGAGCCGCTGCTCCATGCGATGGCGGGCGTCGAGGGTGTTCGGATCCCCGGGCATCGCTTTGTGGAAGGTGTCGCGGATCGAGGCGTCGACTTGCCGCTCGCGATGCTTGAGGAGCGTGAGCTCCGTCACCTTGCCTACCACGTGCAGTGCAACGAGTGCGCCAAGCAGCATCGCCGCGAGACGCCAGGCCTTGAGTCCCTCGGCGCGAGTCTTCGGGGCGTACGCGCCCTGCAGCAGGTTGATCGGCGCACCCGTCGGCAGCTGCTGCGCAAAGAGCGCGAGCGGCCCTGCGCTCAGCAGCTGGACCTTAAGCCCATCGAAACGAACGCGCGCCGCTTCCACCTCCGGTGAATGCCGCTCCCAGGTGGCGAGGTCCGTATAGAGAAGGAGACCGCGCGTGCCGCCGGATGGGTCCGGCGCCGCCTGCGACATCTCGAGCGCATCCCCGATGAGCTCTGTTGGTAAGGTGATCGCAGGCCCGTGCGGCGGACGTACCGAGACCGCGTCCTCCTCGAGCAGCGCGACCGCATGACCTGGGTTCACGGGCAGGAGGTCGCTGTCGGCGTAGATCGCATCGGGTTCGATTGCGGCAGAGCGCAGTTTCGCAAGCCATTCATCGAGAAGCGCACGCGTCACCACTGCCGTGGGAATGCGCGGGGAATCCCCGACGCGCTTGCCGATCGCAAACTGCAAATCGTCGATATCGTCGGCGAGGTGCTCTTCGAGCGCGTAAGGAACGAGCTGCTGGAGTTTCGCGCCGGCTTTTACCGGTATCTCAGGTTCAGCCAGTGTCACGTCCGTTCCAGAAACGACGACGCATACGCGCCGCCCGGCGCCGCGCGCTGCGGCGAGCTCGAGGGGCCCGCTCTCGGGCGAGGCGAGTGGGGCGCCCGCGGCATCCACGATGAGCCAGCTCGCCACTTGCTCGGCGGTGCGCGGCAGACGCAGGAGCAAGGTGTCAGCCATGGGCGGATGAGGTCATTGGCGTGGGCGCGTGCGTCACGATGCGGCGGAAGTCAATCCTCGGTGTAACTGCGCAGGATCGGGCGCGTCATGCCGGTTCCATCCTGATAGAGAAGACTGTACAAGCTGAATTCCGTACTGCCAATAGTGATGTAACTCTTGAGTCTGAAATAGCTCGAGTTCATCTGGAACAACGCCGCGTGCTGCTGCTGCGCGTTCTGCTGGGAGTTTCCTGGCGAGGCCTGTTGCGGGGTCTGCGGCGCCGCGGGCGCCGTGGTCATCGCCGCGGTGTAACTCTGCAGCGTCGGAAAGCAGCCCGTGCTGTTCTGGCGATTTGACGCGAGCGTGTCGGGATTGGCTCCGAACTCGCTGTGCCCGCTGCCGAGGTAGGCGTCGAGCACCAGTCCCGACGCGGTGCAGACATTGAGCGCCGTGTTGTTGGGGAGCGCAGTCACGTAGGGCGCGAGTTTCACGTAGCGGTCATAGCCGAAACCGGGAAGCGCGAGCAGCTCCGTCGCGCTCGTGATATAGCGATTCGCCGTGCGATAGGGCGGCGTCTGCCCCATGTATACGCTGTCCTCGGCGCCATCTGGGTTCGATGGCACGAGGTCCATATCGATCCAGTCAACCATGTAGCCTGCCCACTTCGTTTCAAGACCCAACATCTCGAGCAGGTTCGTGAACGCCTGCACCTGCGCGGGGTCGGGCGTGCCATCACTCCTGACCAGATTGTTGAGGTTGAACCGGCCCTGCAGATCCTCGAGCGAAGCTTCGAGCATGACCACCCCGGGAACGATCTCGAGCTTTTGCGGCTTATCCCAGCCCTGACCGAGGTAGATGTGCTGCGGATCGTTCTGGCGGATCAGCTGCAGCCCGGAGGCGGCGAAGGCTTCGGCTGCCTCCTCGACGAGCAGCGCCTGATCGAAGGTGAAGGTCGCCGTGCTGCGCCTTGCGGTCATCGCATTCTCGTAGGCGACGGTCGCGGCGATGATGGTGCCGAGCGCCACGATGAGAATGGCGAGGAGGAGGGCCACGCCGCGTTGAGCGCGGCCAGCTCGCCCGAAGTGGCGGGCACTCCTCATCCGGCAATCTCGACGATGCGCACGATCTTGCCCCAGTCTTCGGTGTCGAGCGTGATCTCGACGGCGAGCGGACGCATGCGCAGCGTAAGTTCGACCGTCGGACCTGCGATCGTGGTCGCCGTGGCCGGGGGCCACTGGTCCTGCCACTGACGGCTCTGATCGAGATAGCGGATCGTCACGGTCTTCACGTGCTTGAGGAGATCGCGCTTGACGGTGGGGCTCGCAAGCGTCGGATCGAGCACATTCCAGTACTCGCGCTTGAGCGTGCCGTCTTCGAGAAGGTAGGCGACGCGCTGAAGCCCGGTGCGCTGCAGTCCCGCTGGATTCGCCCAGCCCCCTCGGGTAAGAGCCGCGATCGGGTTCGCGCCGGGCGTTCCACCCTGGAGCGCGGGCTGCGCCGGCTCGGCGCCCTGCGCCTGCCGCACCGGTCGCGGGACGAGCTGCACGAAGTCCTGTTCAATCAGACGCACCGCGGTCTGCAGTTCGAGCAGGTGGGCCTGCTGCTCCCGAAGCTCGGTGCGGTTCTTGATGCCCTGGTTGATGACCGACCAACCCATGAACGCGATGACCACGGCGATCGCGACCGCCACCGCGATTTCGATCAGCGTGAAGCCCCTCGAGCGACGGATCACTGCGTGGTATCCGGCGGGTTATCGGGCGGGTTATCCGGCGGCGGGAGCGGCATCGCGGGCAACGGCATCGCGGGCAATGCCGCACCGCCTGGGGGTCCGACGGCCGCGGAGGCACCTTGATTGGGAGAGCCGGGCGCGGTTGTTGCGCCCTTCGGGATTTGCACGCCCCAATCCGGCTGGAAGCCATTGGGCGCACCCACCGCATTTCCCCACACGCCGCTTACGGTGGTAAACCACCCGCTGTCGTCGTCGCCCTTGACCTCCGCCGGGCGCACCTTGATGTCGATCCGTTCGACGCCTGCGATCTGGGTCGTCGCGATGTCCTGCCGCCAGTGCCAGCTGCGGCCCGCGTAGTCCGTGTCACCGGTCTTCGTGCCAAGTGGCGGCTGCCCCCCGGCGAGGCGCAGATTGGCAAGCTGGTTGAGCGCCACCCACTGGGCGAAGGTCTTATCGCGCAGATAGATCATCGTGCCGCCCGAGGAGGAGAGCGCACCGAGCACGGCCGCCATGCCCACCGTGACGATGACGAGTGCCACAAGCACCTCGACGAGCGTGAACCCGCCCCGGCGCAGCGCCTTCGCGATGGGATTGGACCCTTGGCGGTTCATGGCTGTTGCTTCGTCTCAACCATGGGCTGCTTGACGAGCTGACCCTGATCGTTCTCAGTCACAGTGACACTACGCAATCCGCCATCGCGTTCGAGCGTCGCGCTGAAGCTCGAGAGGTCCCCGTTCGACATGATCATCACCTGGGGCTTCTTCTCGGTGGTCTTCGTGATCGCCGTGAGCACCACCGGACGCGCATCAACCCTGAGCGTCAGGCTCAACCCCGCGGGGAGCTTGCGCTCGGTGAGCCAGTCCTCCTCCTCCGGGATGCTGCGCCAGATACCGCGCCGCGGGTCGTAGGTGAGAAATTCGTACCTGTCATCCTGAAAGAGCACCCCGTACTCGCGGGTCTGCAGCTCCGCCTGTTCGCGCACGTAGTTCATAAGCGTATAGAGCCGCTCGCTCTCCTTCTCGAGCTCGCGGTCGCGGCCCGTGAGGGACACGGACACCACGATGGCGGCGGAGACGAGCGCGATGATGGCCACGACGACGATCAGTTCGATGAGCGTGAAGCCCGCGCCCGCCCGAAGCCCGGGGCCGAACTGGCGCGCGGGCCCGGGCGGTCTACTGGCCGATGTTCCAGTTGCCGATATCGGCATTGATGCCCTCACCACCTGGGGCGCCATCGGCTCCGAGCGAATAGAGGTCATACTCCTTGCTGTGCGTGCCTGGGGCCGCGTACTGGTAATCGTTGCCCCAGGGGTCCTTACTGATGCGCTGGATGTAGCCCCCGGCGCGCCAGTTGCGGATCGTCGGGTCAACGGGCTGCGTCACGAGTGCCGTGAGCCCCTGCTCGGTGGTGGGATATTTCGAATTATCGAGCCGGAACATGGTGAGGGCCGTCTCGAGGCTCTGGATGTCCTCCTTCGCCTTCGCGACCCTGGCTTCATCCACGCGGCTGATCACGGTCGGAATGATGACGGCAGCCAAAAGCCCGATGATGACGACCACCACCATGATCTCGATGAGCGTGAAGCCGAGCGCGCGGCGGCGCCCGATCAGGCGGTGTCTGCTAACCTCGCGACCGAAGTCATTCATGGCCGTACCGTGGGCGGCGGCGTGCCGCCTTTGCAATAAAAACGGGGGCGGAATCATAGCAAAAGGGGGCCAGGGGGCCTGTGAAGCGCTGGCAGGAACTCCTTAGGTCACTGAACTTCGATGGCAGCAGGGGGCTCGCACTCCTTGCAATGGTGGTGGCGCTCCTTCTGCCGACGCTCGCGGGCGATGCGGGGAGGCGTCTCCTGCGCTACGACCGTGCGGGCCTTGCGAAGGGAGAATGGTGGCGGCTCGTCACCGGGCACTTCGTTCACCTCGACCTGCGGCACGCGCTCCTCAACGGCGCGGGTCTCGCTCTCATGTGGGCGCTCTTCGAGCGCGACTACTCCCCACGAGAGTGGTTGATCATCGTTTTCGCGGCGATCGCCGCGATCGATACGGGGCTCTGGCTCTGCGATTCGACCGTGCTCTGGTACGTCGGTTCCTCGGGGGTCCTGCACGGGGTCATGGCCGCAGGAACACTCGCGCACCTGCGCCGCGGCGAGCGTGATGGCGCGATTCTTGCGGCGTTTCTTGTCGCAAAGCTCGCGTACGAGCACTGGGTGGGACAGCTGCCGCTCTCAGGCAGTGAGGTGGTCGTGAGTGCACACCTCTATGGCGTGATCGGCGGTGCCGCGGCTGCGCTCTTCATCACGCCCGTACGCGCACCCGTATAATTCTGTTAAATAGGCGGAGATCGACTTAGTGGCGTTCGCGTTCGTATTTCCGGGTCAGGGCTCGCAGTCGGTCGGAATGCTCGCACCCCTTGCAGCGGGCGAGCCGCTCGTACAAAAGACCTTTGCCGAGGCCTCGGGCGTTCTCGGTTACGACCTTTGGAAGCTCGTGAACGACGGTCCCGAGGAGGCGCTCAACGCCACCGAGCGCACGCAGCCGGCGATGCTTGCTGCCGGTGTGGCCACCTGGCGCGCGTGGCGCGCCGCCGGCGGTGGCCTGCCGGATCGCCTCTCCGGCCACAGTCTCGGGGAGTTCACGGCGCTCACCTGCGCGGACGCGCTCGACTTTTCCGCAGCGATCGATCTCGTGCGCTTTCGCGGCCAGGTGATGCAGGAGGCCGTGCCCGTGGGCCAAGGTGCCATGGCCGCGATCCTCGGGCTCGATGACGAGGTGGTTGAAGCGCTCTGTCGCGAAGTGAGTGCTGCGGGGGGGATCGCGGAGGCGGCGAATTTCAACTCCCCTGGCCAGGTCGTGATCGCGGGCGACGCCGCCGCTGTCGCGCGCGCCATCGAGGCCGCGAAAGCTCGCGGAGCCAAGCGCGCCGTCATGCTGCCCGTGAGCGTTCCATCGCACACAACATTGATGCGCGGTGCGGCGGAGCGCTTCAAGGAGCGACTCCGGGGGGTCGGGCTGCGGGCGCCGCGCATCCCTTATGTAAGTGCGGTGGACGCAAGCGTTCACGACTCGCCCGACGACATCCGCGAGCTCCTCGTGCGGCAGCTTTCAAGTCCGGTCCGCTGGTCTGCGACGCTGCGGGCGCTCAGTGCGCCTCCGATCGCTCAGGTTATCGAGTGCGGTCCGGGACGGGTCCTGACGGGCCTCAACCGCCGGATCGAGCGGCGGGCGGGACTTGAATTTCTCTCGCTCGAGGATCCGGCGGGAGTCGCTGCGGCGCTCACGGCGACGCGGGGAGATGCACATGCTTGAGAACGAAACCGCACTCGTCACCGGGGCCTCGCGCGGCATCGGCAATGCCATCGGGCTCGCCCTCGCGGGTGCCGGCGCACGGGTGATTGGGACATCGACGAGTGCGGAGGGCGCCGCCAAGTTCGGTTCGGCGCTCGCGTCGCACGGATACAACGGACGCGGGGCAGTGTTCGATGCCGCGGATCCCGCCTCCACCGAGGCGCTGCTTGCGGAGCTCGAGGCGAAAGGGGAGGTGCCGACCATCCTCGTCAACAACGCCGCGATTACCCGCGATGGCCTCTTGCTGCGCATGAAGAACGAAGACTGGGACGCCGTGATCGCCACGAACCTGACGGCGGTGTTTCGCCTGTCCAAGGCCTGCGTGCGTGGGATGATGAAGGCGCGCCGCGGCCGCATCGTGAACCTCACCTCAGTGGTGGGCCTCACGGGCAACGCCGGCCAGGTTAATTATGCGGCCGCCAAAGCTGGAATCCTCGGCTTCACGAAGTCACTCGCCAAGGAGCTCGCCTCGCGCGCCATCACGGTGAACGCGGTGGCGCCAGGCTTCATCGACACCGACATGACGCGTGCGCTCACTGAAGAGCAGCGCACGGCGCTCCTTGCGCAGATCCCGCTCGGGAGGCTTGGCAGTCCCGCCGACGTCGCCGCCGCGGTGCTCTTCCTCGTCTCGCCCGCAGCGAGCTACATCACCGGCGAGACCCTTCACGTCAATGGCGGCATGTACATGCCGTAGCGGGTGGTCTTGGCGTCCGCGCAACAGCGCCCGGAGCGAGGTCCCGCCCGCGGGAACTCTTTCGGGCAGTTTCGCCTGTAAAAACAATCACTCGCGGGGCATCCGCGCGAGTGGCACCCCAGGGGGTGTTCCCCTACAATACCGCGCCCGCCAGGTCCCTCACCGGGGCGAGCGGCGGCACCCCTTTTTTTACAAAGTCGCTACAGAAGGACCAATCGCTAATGAGCACAGTTGAGCAGCAGGTTAAAGCCATCGTTGCCGAGCAGCTGGGCGTCAAACAGGAGCAGGTCACGAACGATGCCTCGTTTGTCGACGATCTGGGAGCCGATTCGCTCGACACCGTCGAGCTGGTGATGGCACTCGAAGAGGAATTCGAGATCGAGATCCCCGATGAAGACGCCGAGAAGATCACCACCGTCCACCAGGCCATCGACTACATCAACGAGCGTCGCAGCAAGTCCTGATTTCAGCACGGACGCGCGAACAGGAAAGGTGTGAGCAAGCGCCGCGTCGTCGTCACGGGACTCGGCCTGGTGACTCCGCTTGGGAGCACCGTGCAATCGACCTGGGACGCGATTCTCCAAGGCAAGAGCGGTATCGGCCCGGTGACGCGTTTCGACGTGTCCGCGTTTCCGGTGCGTTTTGGCGGTGCGGTGCGCGACTTCGACGTCGCGCAGTTCATGTCGCTCAAAGATGCCCGCCGCATGGACGAGTTCCAACAGTACGGCGTAGCGGCGGGCGTGCAGGCGGTCACCGATTCGGGGATCGATTTCACGAAGACCGACCCGACACGCTGCGGCGCGGTCTGCGGCTCGGGCATCGGCGGCCTCGCCACCATCGAGGCCGAGTACGGCGATTACCTCAAGGCGATGAGTCCCCGCAAGATCTCGCCCTTCTTCGTGCCCTCCGTCATCATCAACATGATCTCCGGACACCTCTCGATCCGTTACGGACTCAAAGGTCCGAACCTCGGCGTGGTGACCGCCTGCACGACCTCGACGCATGCGATCGGCATCGGCATGCGCACGATTCAATACGGGGACGCGGACGTGATCGTCGCGGGCGGCGGGGAGATGGCGACGACGCGTTGCGGGCTCGGCAGCTTCGGGCAAGCCAAAGCGCTCTCGACTCGCAACGATGCGCCCACCGAGGCCAGCCGGCCGTGGGACAAGGATCGCGATGGCTTCGTGCTCGGCGATGGGGGCGGCGCTGTGGTGATCGAAGAGCTCGGCCATGCGCGCGCGCGCGGCGCGCGGATCTATGCCGAACTCATCGGCTTTGGAATGAGTGGCGATGCCTTTCATATCACTGCGCCGCCCGAGGACGGCGAGGGCGCGCGGATCTCGATGCTCAATGCGCTCAAGGACGCGACAGTTAATCCGAACGAGGTGCAGTACATCAACGCGCATGCCACCTCGACGCAGCTCGGTGACACGGCTGAGACGATTGCCATCAAGCGCGCCTTCGGCGAATACGCCTACCGCGTCCCGGTGAGTTCCACGAAGTCCATGACCGGACACCTCCTTGGCGCCGCGGGCGTGGTCGAGGCGATTTTCTCGATACTGGCGATGCGCGATGGTGTCGCACCGCCGACCATCAACTACCACACTCCCGACCCCGACTGCGATCTCGACTACGTCCCGAACACCGCGCGGCGGATGAAAATCGACGTGAGCCTTTCGAACTCGTTCGGCTTCGGGGGTACGAACGGGACGCTGATCTTCCGGCGCTTCAGCGCCTGAACCCTCCGAGGCCTGCTTCCCACGCGCGCGCCGATCGTCCGCGAACTCGATGTTCCGCCAGGCGTGCTGCGTCGCCTCGCGGCGCGCGCCCCCGAGCGCTATCCGCTGCTTCTTGAGAGCGCTGCGACCGGCCCCCTCGGCCGCACGAGCGTACTGCTCGCCGCACCGCGCGCCGCGCTTTGGCTCGAAGCCGACGGGCGTCTCGGGGCCGAGGGCGTAGAGCCCCGCGGCACGGAATTCCTCGCCGCGCTCGAGAACTGGTACCTGAGCGAGCGCGATGCGGAAGGCGCGACCGCCCCGCACGAGCTGCCCTTCACAGGAGGCTGGGCGCTTTTTCTCGGTTACGAACTGGCCCAGGAGATCGAACCACATCTCAGTTTGCCGCGCAGTCCGCTCCCCTGGCAGGCGTTTGCGTTGCGCACCCCCTGCGCGCTCGTGCACGAGCTCGAGAGGTCGCGCGTCTTTGCCGTGGGGGAGAGCGAGACCTCCGCCACTCTCGAGCTTCTAGAAGAGGAGGCGCACGCCGCCGCCCGCGCCGCCGATGAGCGGGATGATCTTCGTATCGGCACGGTGCGCGAAGAGGAGCCCACGGCCTTTCTCGAGCGCGTGCGCCGCGCGAAGGAGTATGTTTCCGCGGGCGATATCTATCAGGCGAATCTCTCGCGTCCGTGGGACGTCGAGGTCGATGCCGTCACGCACGGTCGGCCCGCCGCGGCCCTCTACCGGCGGCTTTGTGCCACGAACCCGGCACCCTTCGCGGCTCTCGCCCAGTGGCGTGGCACGGCAATCCTGAGCTCCTCTCCCGAGCGGCTCGTGCGCGTGAGCGGACGGCGCGTCGACACCCGCCCGATCGCGGGCACGCGCCCGCGCAGCCGACGCCCCGGGGATGACTCGCGCGAGACGACAGAACTTGCCGCTCACCCCAAGGAGCGCGCCGAGCACATCATGCTGATCGATCTCGAGCGCAATGATCTTGGGCGCGTCTGCGAGGCGGGCAGCGTGCGCGTCGACGAACTCATGACCATCGAGTCCTATGCGCACGTGCATCACATCGTCTCGAACGTCACCGGAGTCTTAAAGGGCGATGTGACACCGGTCGGCGCGCTGCGCGCCGTATTCCCGGGCGGCACAATCACCGGCTGCCCGAAGTTCCGCTGCATGCAGATCATCGCCGAACTCGAGGGTGTGGGCCGCGGCGCGTACACGGGCTCCCTCGGCTACCTCGGGCGCGATGGGCGGCTCGATCTCAATATCCTGATTCGCACCATGGCGCTGCGAGGCGGGAAACTGAGCTTTCGCGCCGGAGCCGGCATCGTCGCGGACTCGATCCCCGAGCGCGAGCTCGAGGAAACGCGCGCCAAGGCGCGCGGCCTGCTCGCAGCGCTTGGCGGCGCGCGGTGAGCCGCGCCGACCACAACGCGCCTTTGAGCGACGCCAGACCCGAAGTCGCCTGGGTGAACGGCCACGCGGCGGAACAGGTGTCGGTGCTCGAGCGCGGGCTTCAGTACGGTGATGGCCTCTTTGAAACAATCGCCTGTGTGGAGGGGCGGCCGCGGCTGCTTGAGCGGCACCTCGAGCGGCTCGCGATGGGATGCGCGCGGCTTGGGATCGAAGGGATCGAGCCAACGGAGCTCGGCGCGGAGATACGATCGCTCGCCGCCGAGGCGGAGCGCGCCATCATCAAGCTCATCCTGACGCGGGGCCCGGCGCTCGCGCGCGGCTACGCTCCGACCGGGCGCGAATCCCCGACGCGGATCGCGCTGCGCTATGCCTGGCCGGTGCAGGAGACTTCCGGCGAGGCGGGGGTGCGTGTGCGCATCGCGCGTCTTCGCCTCGGGGAGAACCCGGCGCTTGCCGGCCTCAAGCATCTCAACCGACTCGAGCAGGTGCTGGCACGGCGGGAGTGGAGCGATCCACATATCGCCGAAGCACTCCTTTTCAGCGGCTCAGGGGCGCTCATTTCGGGCACCATGACCAACGTGTTCATCGTCATCGATTCGAAGCTCTACACCCCGCGCCTCGATCGCTGCGGCGTCGCGGGCGTGATGCGGCGGCTCGTGCTCGAAGTCGCCGCCGCTGCCGGTGTCCCCGCCGAGGAGCGCTCGCTCGATGCGCACGCACTCGAGAGCGCCCAGGAGCTATTCCTCACGAATGCGCTGATCGGGATACGTCCGGTCGGGGAGCTCGAGGGCAAGCGCTTCGCGCCTGGTCCCGTTACCGCGCGGCTGAGCGAGCGAGTCGACGCGCGACTCAAAAGCGCGCCGCCCGCACCGCGAGGGGGCGCAGGTGCCTAAGGCGAGCCGCGCGCGGCGGTTTCTTCTCGCTCTCTTCGTGCTTGCGTTGGCCGCGGCGGGCGGCTATGGCTGGCTACGTCACGAGTACGTCTCTCCCGGTCCCCAGCCGGGCGCGACGATCATCGATGTCGGTCCGGGTGCGAGCGTGCGCAGCGTTCTCACGGCGCTCGCCGCCACCGGCACGATACGCGATGCCCCTGCGGTCGAGTGGTATTTGCGCCTTTCGGGGGTCAGGCCACGCGTGCAGGCGGGGCGCTATGAGATCCCGGCGCATGCGAGTGCCGAAGAGATACTGGCGCTGTTTGCCGAGGGCAAAGTCATCCTCGAGCAGCTCACGGTCGTCGAAGGCGCAACCTTCAGGGAGTTCGTGGACGCGCTCGAGCAGGATCCGAACGTCGCGCACACCTTGGGGGGCAAAAGCGACGCGGAGATCATGACGGCGCTCGGCCACCCGGGCGAGCCAGCCGAAGGGAAGTTCTTTCCCGACACTTATCGCTTCGCGGCCAACACCCCCGACCTCGCGATCCTCACGCTCGCCTACGCGGCCATGCAGCGAGCGCTTGCGGACGCCTGGCAGGCCCGCAGCGCCGATTTGCCCTTCGACACACCCTACCAGGCGCTCATTCTGGCCTCGATGGTCGAGAAGGAAGCCGTGCTTAAGAGCGAGCGGGGGCTGATCGCCGGTGTCTTCGTCAACCGCCTGCGCAAGGGGATGCTGCTGCAGTCCGATCCGACCGTCATTTATGGCCTCGGCGGCAGGTACGACGGCACAATCCACAGCCGCGATCTGCACACCGATACGCCGTACAACACGTACACGCGCGTGGGGCTTCCGCCCACCCCGATCGCGCTTCCCGGACGTGAATCGCTGCGCGCTGCCGTGAGCCCTGCGCAAACGAACGCGCTCTATTTCGTCGCGACCGCACTTGGGGATGGTGCGCATCACTTCTCGAGCAGCCTCGAGGAGCATAATTCGGCAGTTCAGGCCTACCTCGTCCACCTTCGCGAGCAGACGCGCGCGAGCGCGCACGCGGCCGTATCCCCCCAGCAGGCGAGGGAACATCGATGAGCGGCGCAAAATTCATCACGCTCGAGGGGATCGAAGGGGCCGGGAAATCCACCATCGCGGCCTTCGTCTGCGCATCCCTCGAGCGCGCCGGGGAGAGCGTCGTCAAGACTCGCGAGCCGGGCGGCACCCCGCTTGCGGAGCGCGTGCGGCAGATCGTGCTCGAGCGCGGCACGGAAGTGCTCTCGCCTGTGAGCGAGACGCTGCTCATGTTCGCGGCGCGCTCGGTGCACGTGGAAAACGTGATTCGCCCGGCGCTCGCGCGCGGCAGCTCGGTGGTGTGTGATCGCTTTACGGATGCGACGCGGGCTTATCAAGGCAGCGGTCGCGGTGTCGACCGCACTCTGATCGAGGTGCTCGCAAAATCGGTGCACCCGGGACTTGAGCCCGATTGCACGCTGTTACTCGATCTGCCGGTGGCGACGGCGCTTGCACGCGCGCGCTCGCGGCCAGGGGGCGCCGCCGCCGACCGCTTCGAAGCCGAAACCCAGAGCTTCTTCGAGCGGGTACGTGCGGGCTATCTCGAGCTTGCCCGTGCCGCGCCCGAGCGCTTTCGTGTGATCGATGCGAGTGCCCCCTTAGGTGAGGTCGAGGAACGCGTTCGCGCCGTTCTTGCCGAGCTCGGCACGGGAGCGACGCCACAATGACAAGCAGCGTCATTGCGGGTGCACCGGGGGTTCACTCACTGGCGGCGCCCGCCTGGATCGTCCCGGAAACCGCCGCGCTGCGCGGGGCGTTCCGGGGCGCGCACCTCCCGCACGCGCTCCTTATCCACGAGGCTCCCGGTGCCGGCGGCGAGTGGCTGGCGCGCTGGGCGGCGATGCTCGTTCTTTGCGAGCACCCTGAGAGGGCGCCCTGCGGGGAGTGCCGCGGCTGCCGACGGGTGGCGCTCCTGCAGCACCCCGATCTGAGCTGGGTGACTCCGCTCGAGGACTCGCGCCAGATCCGCATCGAGCAGGTGCGGGATCTTGCCGCGGACCTGGCACTCACGAGCCACGCATCGGGATACAAGGTGGGCGTGATCACTCCCGCCGACGCACTCAATCGATTTGCGGCCAACGCGCTTCTGAAAACGCTCGAAGAGCCACCCGCCCGCACGTTGCTCGTGCTCGTCGCGACGCAGCCCTCGCGCCTGCCGCCGACGATCGTGAGCCGCTGCCAGCGCCTCAAGGTGCGCGCGCCGACGCGCGCCGAGGCGATCGAGTGGCTCAGCGCGGCGCGCGGACCTGGGGACTGGAACGCGGCGCTCGAGACACTTGGCGAGGCGCCGATGCTCGCGGCGCTCTCGGACCCGGGCGAGCTCGCGGAAGTCGGCACCGATACCCGCCGCTCGCTCGATGCGCTCGCAGCGGGCCGGGAGGACCCGGTCGCCGTCGCCGAGCGCTGGGCACGCGGGGACTTTGCGCTGCGGCTGCTCTGCTTTGAGAAATGGCTCACAGAACGCATCCGTCGCAGCGAGCCCCCGGGGGCTTTTTTGCCGGAAATGCGCTCTGGCCCCTACTTGTCAGTGGCCGGCGGGTCCTTGAATATACGCAGGCTTTTCGCACTCGGAGACGAGCTGCGCGATCTGCGCGCCTCGCTCGATGTACCCCTGAACCGGGGTGTGGCACTCGAGGCGCTCCTGCGACGCATCGCCGCAGGGGAGCGGACAAACTGAGGGACGCAGCGAGTCATGGCCGTAAACGGTGGAGAGAGGAGCTTGAGAGCAGGCGCGAACAAACCAGGCCTACTGACGCTCACGATCAAGGACAAGAGCGCACTCTATGTGGCCTACATGCCGTTCGTGAAGAACGGCGGCCTGTTCATACCCACGAACAGCAACTACCGTCTCGGCGATGAGGTGTTCATGCTGCTCAATCTCATGGGCGAGGATGAGAAGCTGCCGGTCGCCGGACGGGTGATCTGGGTGACGCCCAAGGGCGCGCAAGGCAATCAGGGCAAGCGCACTGCGGGCATCGGCGTGCAGTTCAGCGAGCAGGACCGCGGCAACACGCAGAAGAAGATCGAGAACTATCTGGCCGGCGCGCTCTCGGGCGACAAGGCCACGCATACCATGTAAGGGCGCCGGACCCCGCCGCCCGCTCTCAAATGACCCGCTTGAACGTCAGGGCTTCGCAGCCGGCGGGGCCGCGGCGCCGCGCGTGAGCGGCAGGCCGACACTCGGACTGACTCCGCCCTTGAGCACGTAGGCGTCGAAACCGCGCTCGACCAGGATGTACGCTGCGGCGGAACTGCGGCGACCGGTATCGCAATAGACGATATAGGGCTTGGTGCGATCGAGCGTCGAGATTTTCAGTCGAATGAGATAGAGCGGGATGTTCAGGGCGCCCTCGACCGAAAGATTCTGATACTCGCTCGGCAGCCGCACGTCGAGCCAGCGCCCGCCGCGCTCGATGACCTTGCGCGTTTGCTCGGGGGTGAGGTACTGCAGGACCGGCTCGTTCATCAATGAACGGAAGTCGTCCTTGCTCAGGCGCATGACGACGCCATCGCTCAGCATGGTGACCGTGGCGTTGCGCTTGGCTTCGGCGATCAAAGCCTCCTCGCCGAAGCTGTCGCCGACGCCAAGTTCGGCAAGTTTGATGCCTTCGCGGCTGAGGGGAGTCTCACGCGTCACGAGGCACTTGCCACTCACGATGATGTAGAAGTAATCGCCGTCATCGCCCTGCTTGATGAGGACCTCGCCGGTCTTGGTCGCCAGGCGCTGCAGGCGCTGGAAGATCGACTGGATGTTGCCCGGCGGGATGCGGGAGAAGGCGTTGGTCTGCAGCAGCGTCGTCATCCAGTCATCGGAGCCTGCACGCCGCAGTTGCGCCTGCAGCTCCTCGACCTCGTAGCTGCCGGTCTGGTCCCAGGTGATCATCATATCGAGGAGGTCGCTGTCGATCGCGAGGTAACTTACGTCGGTCACCGAACGGGCCGTGACGCGCCGTGGCAGGTTTGGGTCGAGCGGGTTTTTGGCTTCGGGCGTCCCGCCCTTAATGAGGGCGACGCTGCGATTGCCATCGAGCAATTCAACGGTGCCGGCCACCAGCCAGATCGTGCGCTTCTCGGTGTCGCCCTGATTGAAGAGATTGCGGCCCGCATTCCCCTCGCGCACCGTCACTTTCTTGGCGAGCGCGATGAGATTATCGCGTTTGAGCCCATCAAGCGGCGCGAATGTGCGCAGCAATTGCACCGATGCTGCCTGCTCTGCGGGCATTTATCTCCTCATGCCTGGCGTGCGTCCTCGAAATCTCATCACCGCCCTGCGCGAGGACCGGGTCGCGCACACGCGTGTAAGGGCGCTGCGGCGCCGCACAGGATGGTAGCACAGAGCCTTGCGCCGCCCGGACTCGGTCAGGCTTTCGCGCCACCGCCCAGGAGCGACCAACCGGCATCGGGTTGGAAGCGCGCCCCGTAGCGCGCGGCAAGCTCCGCGAGGCGCGCGACGACGAGTGGCACACCGCGCGCACGCGCGTAGGTGAGGGGGCCACCGCGGAAAGGCGCGAAGCCCGTACCGAAAATCACCGCCGCATCGATGAGATCGGCATCGTCGACGACGTGCTCGCGCAGACACGCGATGCACTCGTTGACGAGCACGAGAATCATGCGGTCGATGAGATCGGCGGGCGCCTTGGCGGTCGCGGCCGGCTTCACGGCCTTGCCCTCGCGCCACACGTAGAACCCTTCGCCCGTCTTGCGGCCGAGTTTTTTCGCGGCGATCAGCTCTTGCAGCCGGCGCACCTCGGTCACCGGGCGCCCGAGTTCCTTGGCGATGATCTCGCCAACATGCGCGGCGACATCAAGGCCAACGACGTCGATGAGTTCGATGGGACCGACGGGCATGCCGAAGTTCACCGCGGCTTCATCGATCGCCGCGAGCTCGACGCCTTCCTGCGCGGCGAGCATCGCTTCATACATATAGGGGGTGAGCACACGGTTCACCATGAAGCCCGGCGCACTGCGGCAGGGGAGGGGGAGCTTGTCGAGGCGGCGTGCAAAGCTACTCGCGGCGGCCGCCGCGTTGGGGTCGGTGCGCTCGGCGTGCACGATCTCGATGAGCGGCATCTGCGCCACGGGGTTGAAGAAATGTAACCCCACGAGGCGCTCGGGGCGGCTGAGCTTCGCAGCGAGCGGCTCGAGCATGATGCTCGAGGTGTTGGTGGCGAGGAGCGCGCCTGCTTTCATACGCGGCTCGAGCCGCGCATAGAGCTCCTGCTTGGCCTTGAGATCCTCGAAGATGGCCTCTATCACGATGTCGGAGGAGGGCACCCCGGCGCCGGCGACATCGGCCCGCAGCCGCTCACGCGTGGCGGCGTTCTTCGATGGATCGCGCACGCGCTTGTCGAAGAGTTCCTGCGCGCGCTCGATCGCAGGCTGGATGTACTCGAGGCCCCGATCCTCGAGCGTCACTGTAAAACCTTGTAACGCCGCCCAGGCAGCGATGTCTCCGCCCATGACCCCAGCACCCACCACGTGCACGTTGCGCATGTCGGCGGCGGCCTTGCCACCTGCGCTCTTCAGCCGATCCTGCAGCAGGAAGACACGCACGAGATTGCGCGAGGTCTCGGTGGTGAAGAGGTGGGCGATCGAGCGCGCTTCGGCTTCAAAGGCGCGCATACCGTGCGCGCCGTAACGCGCCCAAAGATCGATGATGGCGTAGGGGGCCGGATAGTGAGCGCGCGGGGCACGCTTTGCGACCTGGGCGATGAGGGTGCGGCGCACGAAGGGGCGCACCGGCGCCGTGCTCAGGAGCCGCTCTGCGAAGGGCGCCTGATGCGGCCGCGGGGCACGGCGAATCAGGTCGAGCGCTGTGCTACGCAGCTCGGCTTCCGGCACGAGTGCATCGACGAGACCGCTCTTGAGCGCCTTGTCGGCGCGCAGCGCTCGACCCGTCAGCATCAGCTCCATCGCCGCGCGCACCCCGATCAGACGAACCGTGCGCACCGTGCCGCCAAATCCCGGGTGGATTCCGAGCTGCACCTCCGGTAGCCCGAGTGCGAGTCGATCATCGCCGACGGCCACGCGGTAGCGGCAGGCGAGCGCCAACTCGAGCCCGCCGCCGAGCGCGAACCCCTGAATCGCCGCCACCGTCGGGAAATCGAGCACCTCGAGGTGATCGAGCACCTCCTGGCCGCGGCGAATGAGCCTGTAGCCACTCGCCTCGTCCGTGAGGCCGGTGAACTCCTTGATGTCGGCGCCCGCCACGAAGCCGCTTTTCTTCCCGGAGATCAGCACCACCCCACGCGGTGGGTCTGCCTTGAGTGAGCGGATGAGCGCATCAAGCTCGAGCAGCACCTCCCCCGAGAGCACGTTGGTGGAGGTGCCCGGCTTATCGATCGTGAGCCAGGCCACTCCGTTCGCGTCCCGTTCGCTCTTCCAGCTGGTAGCGGCGTTGGCGTTCATAGGCAGGCTCTTCTGTTTATCGCCGTGGGTTCAGGCGGCCGTGGCGGCGGCGCGCGTCGCGCGGGCTCGGACCGCGAAGTCGCAAACGAGCGGCCGGTGATCCGAGAAGCGCACGTCCGGCACGCGAAAGTTCGTCACCTCGATCCCCTCGCTCACCAGGATGAAATCGAGCTCGATGCGCGGCATGCGCGCGGGGAAGGAGGGCAGCCCGGCGGTGTTGGCGCTGCGGAGCCCCGCAGCGCGCATGAAAAGATAGATCTCGTGGGTGCCCCAGAAAGTATTGAAGTCGCCCGCGACGATGACCGGCTTCGCCGCCTGGAGGATCAGATCGTGCAGCGAGCGCAGCTGATACTGCCGCTGGCGGAATTTGAGCGACAGATGCACGAGGAAAATGCAGACGTCCTCGAGCTCGAGCTCGATGATGAGCCGCTTGATGCCCGTGTCGAAGTAGTGGAAGCGCTCGCCGTGCACGTGCGGGGCGGATAGGAAGGCGTTGCCCTGCTTGCGCACGATCGGCATGAAGGTATTGATCGAGCCCGTGCCGTACTTGCACTGGTAGGTGGAGTAGTGGCCAAGTTCCCCCGCCATGTGCTCGGCCTGATTGAGCATGCCGGTGCGGATCGAGCCCGTATCGACCTCGATCAGCCCGACTACATCCGGGTTCTCAGCGCGGATGAATTCGGTGATGGCGCTCAGCACCCGGCGGTTGCTGCGCAGATACCCCGCGCCCGGCACCGGCAGGTGGAACGCGGGACCGGTGCCGGTGGCGTAGCGGATGTTGTAGATAAGGAGACGCACCTTGAGCGGAATTTAACGGAAGCTGGTCGGGGAGGCGCGCATTGTAGCGCGCCATTATGCCTGCGGCGGCCGTCACAGTTCGCGAGCGCCGCCACGCCCCGGGAAGTACGCAGTTTCGCACCCGGGGGGCTTGTGCGAGACTTGGAGGCGGTGTCACAGACGAATCCAATCCGGCTGTTCGTGACCCACGCCTGGGAACAGAGCGACGACTACCTGCGCGTCTTCGAATACCTCGAGAGTGCGCGCAATTTCTTCTATAAGAACTACAGCACGCCCGATCAGCGACCGGGCGGCGACCAGGAATCGCAGCGCGAGAATCTGCGCCAGCAGATCAATCAGGTCGAAGTGGTCATCGCGCTCACGAGCCTGCATGCGACACACCCCGTGCTACTGACGTTCCAGCTTGCGTACGCGGCGGGCAACAAGAAGCCCGTGATCCTCATGAAACCCTTCGGGGCCGGCAAGGAGGTGCCGAAGGCGGTCGCGGATCTTGCGAACGAAGTCGTCGACTGGGACGAGCGGGCGCTCGTCGATGCGGTGCGCCGACAGGCGCGCCATGAGGAGACTACGCGCTGGGACGTGGTCGAATTTAAGCTCGACTGAAGCGCGCTCTACGCCTCGCCCGCATAGAGCGAGGTGACCTGACGCACGCCGTTCGGCATTCTTACGCGCGGCGCAGCGCCATTCAGGCCATTTCCATTTACCGAGCCGTTGGTGAGCAGCGGCGCCGCTTCGCGCAAGGTCTCGCGCACCATCGCGGCGAAGAGCCGCACGACACTGCCGGCGAGCTTATCCGCTTCATAGGTCGACATCTTGCGCACTGTGGCACGCACGGCGTCTTCGCCCTGCATCGGCCGCTCGCGGGTGATCGCATCGTGAAAGGCGCGAAACTCCTCGTGGAGCGCACCGGGAAGCTCCTCGATGTCGATGCGCGCGAGATGATTTCGATACGCTTCACTCAACCGGTCTTTGATCGGACCCGAGCGCGCCAGCGACAGCGCGGCCTCCTCAATCTCTTCCCATGCGGTGCTCATCGCTACCTCGATGAAACGCCTTACCACATCAGGATTCGTCCGGCTCGAGCCTGCGCGGTGCGGCGTCGGTTAGTTCTTGTTGTGCCGGTCTTCTACTGAAACGTAAGCCAGCTCGGATTACTAGGTTGACAATATAACTCAGACTTTCGTAAAAAAATATCGGAAAACAAGCCAAAAAACGCTACGCGCAGCGCGTCCCGCCGCGGCACTCCCCGCCGCGTGAGCCGCCGATGAGCTGCACAGAGACTTCTCGCCGAGTGGGCGGACATCACGCGAGCGATGGGAGCGCGAGCGGCGCGAACGGTGATCGCGACCGCACCAGGGGGGTGCGATTCTCGATCACTAATGGGTATTATCCCATTGATTTTAAAGGACTAATCAAATAGGATTGCGTCCATCCGGGCGGACGCCTGCGAGTCGGACGGGTCGCGCGCGCGCGGCTGAGTTGGAGAGTCGGGTGCAGAGAGGTTCGCTCGCGTGCAAGAACACCCGCGCACCCTTGCTCCGGCTCAAGAGGGCGGGCGAATTCGCCGAGATTTACGCTGAGATCGATCGCGTCCGCTCGCTCGAGCCGCCTGATCCGCCCCATCCTGCGGCCGATGCGCGGCCGTCCCGCGCTTCCGCTTAACCGCACCTGAACCGGAAGCGGCTGGGCCGATCAGCGCCGGCTCGTCCAGGTGAGGCGCCGCCCGGCGGTATTGGGCGGGAGGTTCAGACCGAGTGCGCCGCTACCGATATTGGCGCCATTGCCACCGCTCGCCGCCTGGTTGGTCTCGTACACCAGAAATCGGGTGCCGGCGCTGTTGTCGAGAATGTAGGCGGTGCCCGTGGCATTGGTCTGCATGGCGATCGCGGCCGTATCCGTGTAACGCGGATCGGTGTTCACCGCAGTGTTGTTGACCTCACTCGGGGGCAGGAACACCTCGTTGAACGCGCCGCCCGTCAGCGCCGAGACGATGTAGGTGTAGCCGACATCGGTCAGACTGGTGCAGGCGGTGGGGATGTTCGGGGCGGGAACCACCGTATTGACCGTGAACGCCTGTCCGACGAGCTGTGGGGTGTAGACGACCTGCTCCTGTAAGCCTGGCAGGTTCAGATACCACCCGAACTTGCCGGGTACGCACCCCGTTTGGCCGGCCCAGCAGATGGTGGCATTGCTCGCGATGTCGCGGTTTTGAGTCGTGGGGTTGATCGTCGCCGTCTGCGCCTGCAGGTTCGCCTGCATTACGGTGTAATTGCCGCTAAGCCCGGTCGCACCCGGCGCCATGCTGGCGTACTGAGTCGTGGATGAGAGCGCATTCCAGGCGCTCATGTTCCAGTCCCAAACGCCATAGAGGCTCTGCGTACCGTTCGCGTAGAGCGCCGGGCTCGTGTTCGTAAGCGGGGTCCTCTGGCCCGTGCCGAAGAGGATCATGAGCTGCTGTGCCATCCCCGGGCTCGGTGCACCCGAGGCGGCGACCACCGCGGTCGTGATGGGCTGCCCAGCGGGGGACCTAAAGAGGGGTCCGGGCGTCAGTATCCAGGCCGATTCCGCCGTACTCGTGAGATCAAAGCGCCAGATGTTGCCCTGAAGATCACCCGCGTAGACGTAGTCGGTGATGTGATCGCCATCAAGGTCCACTGCGGTTACGTACGCGATGCCGTTTGGATTTGAGGCGCTCCCCGTCCGCGAGCTCAGGTAGTAGAAGGTGGAGCTGCCCGAGTTCGGGTCGATCGTCATGATGTAGATGCCGCCATCGCCCGAGGCGCTGCCGTACCCGTTGCCGAAGATCACGGCCCACTTACCATCGTGCAGGCGTCGCAGAACCGGCGTGCCGTAGGTAAGACCCATGTTATTGCCGCAGCTGCCGACGTTTGCGCAATTGATGGTCGCGGACGTCCACTCGCCCACGACGAGATTCGCGGCGTTGCCCTCGGTGAAGTTACTCGCGGAGGGATTCGTGACGTCCAGGGCGAAGATCGCCGACCCACCGGGACCGAGTCCACCGACGAGCCACGAGTGCCATTGCCCGCCGTAGAACACATCCCCCGTCGCTGGCGTCGCATCGACGAAGAACTGGTGCCCGTACTGGGTGTTGGCGTAATCGACGTTCGCGGTGGTCGAATGGATCGTCTGTACGATCGCCCCAGGCATGTACGCGAGCACTTCCGCCCCGTCGTTGAAGTTCGGAACGAAGTTATTGTTCGCATCGAAGGAGCCGGTCCGGAACCCATGCACGAGGCCGTCATCGGAGCCGACGTATACGACGTTGAGGCGCGTCTGCGCCGCAGTCACGTACTGCGGATACGTCTGGCCGGCGTTTTCGAGCATGCTCGCCGAGCTATGGATGCGGTCGGTCCAGGTGGCCGGGTAGGGCGCGATCGGGGGTCCCACCCAAATCGGGCTCGAGTCGATGATGTCGCCAAGGACGCTGCTGCGGGCGCGGTAGAGGCCGACACCGAGCGAAGTGACCTCGTTGGTCCGATCACCGCGCAGGTATGCGAGGCGATTCGAGTTGATGGGGGTGGGATCACCCGCATCGAGCGTTGACTGCTCGCCTGAGGTGATACTGCCCCACTCGAAGGGAACCCCGCTCGTGCCGTTCCAGGTGAGTATCGTGCGGCTCGTAGGTGCCTGGGCTGGGATTGGCCCGGCAACGAGAGTCGTTTTGCAGAGCTTGCCCGCCGCCACTCCGGTGAGCGTGCAGGAGGCGTCCCAGTTCGGCGTCTGGGCGATGACGATGTTGCCGAAAGAATCAAGACCGAGACTGCTCGCGGTCACCCTCCCGGTCCAGTTGCTCGGGTTGTAAAAGGCGAAGTAGGCCTGCACACCCGTCTGCAGCGCCGAGGACTCCTTCTCGCTCACGCCCGCGGACGCCGCCGCGGAGGTCTCAGGATCCGCCTGGAAGCAGAGGATCTCGTGGATATTGGTGCTTCCGCCAGTCGAGCCTGCAAACCCGAAAAGGAAGTTAGCCGGCACCGGGCCGTTGGCGGCGGTGATGTTCTGGTTCGTGATCACCCGCTGATAGGCGCCGCCGTTAATGCTGTAGGAGAAGCTCAAGAGCCCGTTTTGCGAGATCTTGAGGTTGTAGAAGATCACCGACGCACCGCCGCGGTTCATCGTTGCTTCGTTGGCGATCTTGGTGGTCGAGGGGAGTTCGACATAGGCGCCCGGAATCGGCGCGTAGTCGTAGAGCGGAATCGTTGCGCCGCCCGAGGTCGCGGCCTGATTGTTCACCAGGTCCCAGACCACGCCGTTCTGGCAGGTCGCCTGCACCGCCGACTGCTGCTGCGCCGGGCTGAAAGTGCTTGGGTAATACGTCGGATAGTTCGCGTTCAGCCATGACCAGGCGATGTTGCCTGCTCCACGAAGTCCGATGCGGCCCGGCCTGTAGCCGTAACCGAGTGCGCTGTTATCGCCCGTGGCGTTGTTGGTCCCGGTGTATCCGGGCATGAGGGTCGCGCCGTTAAGGAAGTTGCCGTACTCATCGATACCGACACCGAGGTAAGCCCCAACTAAACCATCCTTAGGGTTGTTTACGTTCGAGCAGGAGTAACCGAGACTTCCGCCCCAGGCGCCAATGTTAGGCGGCTGGCTCGCGTCCATCAGGAAGAAGCTCATGCCGTCGGCGCCGTCGCCGCCCGCGCCGCCGGAATTACCGCGGTAGGTGACCGTTTTGAACGCGACCGAGATTCCCTGGCCAGTGGAGAATGGCGTGGCGCTGATGATGGCGCCGTTTTGGCCGTAACCGTAGGGATAGCCATTTGTGAAGCGCAGCGCGCCCTGACCGACGGGGTCGGGAAGGGTCTGTGCGGTGCCTGTGACACCGTTTTGACCGCCGACCAGGTTCTGGCCGTAGTAGCTGCTTCCGATCGCGGTGCAGCCGGGAATCTGACCACCGGCGCCTCCGCTTGGCTGCACGCCGGCCGTTGTTGCGGCGGTCAGGCAGGCGCCATTGAGGAAGTACCAGCTGTTTTGCGTGGTCGTGCCGGTGAAGTCTTCGTAAGCCGACTGCGCTTGCACAGCAAGCGGTGCGCCGAGCGCGACGAACACCCCGAGCACTGCGATAAGACTAGTGCGCTTTGTCACAAAGCACCTCTGTTCCTGAGACCCTCGGGGTGCTGGCCGCAAGCCCAACGGCCCTGGCCACGACGCGCATCGAGTCGCTGAGGCGCTGAATCGAAGATGCGGCGATCGTCATGAGAGAGACGACGGCCCTCAGCACCAACACGCTCGCTAAGCGCTCAACCCCCTAACTCGCTCCACGGAACGAATGTACTGGCTTCAGGACAGCCCGCTGCACAGGGGTGGTGCGAGCCGATGAGCGGTGGCCCCGAAGCTACCAACGGCTGTTGGAGTGGACATAAACCGCGGATCCGTCGCGAACTGCATTCACCGCACTTTATTGTTGACTTGAATCGCATCGCTTTTGGCCCAATGCCAAATGTGCCACCGCGCGCATAACGCGCGTCCGTGAGCACGCGAGTGTCGCGGCGGTGATTTTGCAGTTGGCATCCCCAGCGCAAAGATGCTAGGGCAGGGCATGCAAGCGCCTCGATGTTCTGTCAAAAACACACAAACTCACGAAGAGCGCGCCGCCGTCATGGGGGCATCGCTATTTCCGCACGTGAGAAGCGGTGGGGAACTGACGGACGCGATTCAATCGGCTCGAGAAGCCCCTGCTGCCCTGATCGGCTCTGGGTCTTGGTTGCGTAGGGCCGGGGAAAGCCCGGCGCCAAGGCGCTTGTGGCGCGTCTCTGCACGCGGCGGGGTTTGCTTCAACCTGACATATCGCGACGGGGCCGTCTGGCGCGCGGACGCAGTTCGCGATCGCGCGCCAGTGGCCCCGCGGATTTCGACCCTTACCGCCGTTCGACCCAGCTCAGCCGGTGACCGACGCTGTTTTGCGGCACGTTCAACCCGAGCGCACCGCTGCCGATGTTGGCCGCGCTGCTGCCGGCCGTGCCCGCAGCCGTGTCCGTCTCGTATATGAGGTATTTCGTGCCCGCGGAGTTATCGATGATGTAGGAGCTGCCGGTCGCATTGGTCTGGATGCCGATGGCGGTGTTGTCCAAGTACATCGGATTACTGTTGTAGGCCGGGTTCACCGCCTCATCGGGAGGCAGGAACACCTCAGTGAAAGCGCCACCCGTCATCGCGTTAAGCGCGTAGGTGAAGCCCGCATCGATCACGTTCGAGCAAGAGAGCGGGTCGTTCGATGCCGGCACGATCGAGTTCACGGTGAAGGCGGCTCCGGCGAGCTGCGGGCTGTAGACGATCTGCTCCTGGGCGCCGGGAAGATTCAGGTACCAGCCGAACTTCTTGGTGCTCGCGCAGCTCGCCTGACTCGCCCAGCAGATGGTCGCGTTGCTCGCGATCTCACGATTGCCGGCGGCCGTGGTGGTGCCGCTATTGACCGTTACGGTCTGCGCCTGGAGCGTCGCCTGCGTGACTGTGTACGGGGAGGCAAGCCCCGTCGCAGCGGCGGTCAGACTCGCGTACAGCGCCCCCCCGACCGAGAGCGTGTTCCAGGCACTCATGTTCCAGTCCCAGATTCCATACAGACTCTGCGTCGCGGTGGCATAGGTAGCGGGGCTCGAGTTGCTGAGGGGGAACTTCTGGCCCGTGCCGAAGAGCAGCATTATCTGCTGTTGCATACCAGAGCCCGGCGAGCCGGAAGCGACGATGATCTCGGTCGTGATCGGCTGCCCTGCCGCTGTCTTGAACAGCGGCCCCGTGGTCACCTTCCAGTTCGATTCCACGTTGCTGGTGAGGTCAAAGCGCCAGACATTGCCCTGAATGTCGCCGGCATACACGTAGTCGGTGATGTGATCGCCGTCGAGATCGGCCGGTGTCACGAACGCGATGCCGTTCGGGCTCGCGCTGCTGCCGGTGCTGGTGCTGAGGTAATAGAAGGTCTTCGCGCCGGTGCTCTGGTTGATGACCATGACGTAGATGCCGCCATCACCGGAGGTGCTGCCGATGCCGTTGCCGAAAATCACGCCCCAGTT
>Ga0187777_10000208_pt1 | contig 44100 bp, 46 predicted proteins | sample 1015_Q2_SP5_10_M_FD_132416 | JGI IMG/M metagenome (GOLD analysis project Ga0187777, IMG submission 132416) | Tropical peat soil microbial communities from peatlands in Department of Meta, Colombia - 1015_Q2_SP5_10_MG | ecosystem: Environmental > Terrestrial > Soil > Wetlands > Peat | place... | reverse complement strand
GTCGGACCTCCGCAACATGGCGACCGCGGAAGAGTCGTACTTCTCCGACAACCAGACCTACACCACGAACCAGACGGCCATGAACTTCGTGGCGTCGCAGGGCAACACGATCGTCGCCGCCAATGCGTCGGCGACCGGTTGGAAGGCCGATGCGACGAACGTCGCGACGACCCGTGCCTGCCACGTTGCGTTCGGTACGGCTGCTGCGTCGACCCTCACCGACGGTATCATCAGCTGCGATCCGTAACGCTGGACCGATAGCAGGGATTCTTTACCGTTCGGGTCAGGCTTCGTGCCTGGCCCGAACGCGTTTTGCGCACCACCATCGGACGGCGCCACGCCTCACGAGTGCGAAGGGAACTTCGCGCCGACCTCCACGACTCGATCGGACGCCGACCACCTGAGCTCTCCCGCGCACACTTCCCCGCCCGGACAACCCGGCGTTCGCCCCGAGCTGCTCGAGCTCTTCGTCGTTCTCCTCGCGGCCACTTTTCCGTACTTCGTCACGCTGACGTACGGCTTCGTCTACGATGATGTCGGAGTCATCGTCGACATCACCGCGCGCGAGGGGTGGAGTGGCCTCTGGCGGGCATGGGTGTCCAGCTACTGGGGGAATCCGGACACCGGACTCTATCGCCCGCTGGTACAGTTCATCTACTCGCTGCTCTGGAACGTCGGCGGTGGTCACGCCTTCGTCTTTCACCTCTACGCCATCCTTCTGCACGTCGGCGCGACGCTCGGCGTGTGGTATGTGCTGCGCTACGCGCTGACCCGCTGGGCGGCGCTGCTCGGCACGCTGCTCTTCGCCGTCCACCCCCTGCACGTCGAAGCGGTAGCCAATATCGCCAACAGCTCCGAGGTGATGGTGACGCTGCTGGCGCTGCTCGCCGTGATCGCCCTCTGGCGCGGCGATGCGCACACGCCTGACGGGACCCCGGTCGGGTGGGCGTGGGCGGCACTGGTCGCGGGCATCTACTTCCTCGCTCTCTGCGCCAAGGAGAGCGCCGCCACTATTCCCGCCATGGTGTTCGTCTCCTGGTGGGGGTGGAATGATTGGCTCGGCCGCCAGAGCGAGTCCACCTCGCCGCGCCCCGCGGCGCGAGTCCGAGACACGCTCTGGCGCGGCTGGCGCGTCTGGAGCGCGTGCGTCTTGGCGCTCGTCGCGATGTTCATCATCCGCCGCATCGTGCTCCACGGCCTCACAGTGCGCGGCGACTGGATCATCGGCGAACTAAGGGAGCTCCCCTTCGGGCCTCGCTTCTGGACGATGACGAACGCGTGGCCCACCGTCGCGCGTATTCTGGTCTGGCCGGCCGCGCTCCGAATGCACTACGGCAGCGACGCGATTCCCCTCGAGCAGGGAGCGACGATGCGATCGATTGCGTCGTTCGTCGTCGTCGGTTGCGCTCTCGCGTACGCGCTGCTGCTCGCGCGACGCGCGGACCGCCGACCGCTCGTCGCCCTTCTCTGGATCGGCTTCGCGTACCTCCCAGCCTCGAACATCCTCGTGCCGACGGGACAGCTCCTCGCCGAGAGAACGCTCTACCTCGCCTCCGTCGGAGCAGTGATGTTGGCGGCGTGGGTTATCGACTTCGCGATCGCGTGGGCGGGGATTACCCTGCCCGCGAACCGCGCGCGGCTGGCGGTGGCGGTTCCTGTCGGCACACTCGTTCTCCTCGGCGCCGCCAAGTCGACTTCGGCGGCGATCCCTTGGCAGGACAACTTCACCCTGTTCCAGACCGGCATCGCGGAAGCGCCCGAGTCCTCGCACCCCTACTGGCTGATGGGCAACCTGTACGTCACGAAGGGGGATCATCGGAAGGCGTTGGCATATCTCTCCAAGGCGTACCGGCTCGATCCGTCGAACGCCGTCGTGATCTTCTACTATTCGCGCGAGCTGCACGGCACCGGGCAGGGGGAGGCGGAGTTGGCCGTGCTTCGCGACGCCGTGCGTCGCTTGCCGAAGTCGGAGGAGATGCGCGTGATGTACCGAATCGCGCTGAGTGACATGCGCGGCCCCGACTCGGTGATCGCCGACGCTCGCGCCGATCGCGCCACCGATTCGGTGGCGGTGCATTGGCAGACCGTGTTCATCGCCGAGGCCTTCGCCCGCAAGGGGATGGTGGACTCGGCACTCGCCGCCTATCGCGCGGGGATCGAGCACCAGCCGGGGAACGGGCTGGTCAGGTTCGAATACGCGAAGCTCTTGATGCACAGCGGCGCGCTGGCCGAGGCGGACAGCCAGCTCACCCTGGCCTCCAGCGCACCCGGCGTGAAGCCCGAGGCGGTATGGCGCGTGCGCGCCGAGCTGGCCCTCGCGCGGGGCGACACCGCGGTCGCCCGTGCCGCGCTTCGCTCGGCGCTCACCATCGCGCCCGCCGACACGGCCCTGGCGCGTCTCTCCCGGCAGCTCGGGGCGGCGCCGGGAGCGGTCGTGACTCCTACCCCCGCGCACACCACGTCTCGTTAGGCGGCGGTCACCGCGCGCCGCCGGTGTGGCGCGCCGTCAGCGCCAATTCCACGCGCTCGGCCAGAATGTCCTTCGGCGTGACCAGCACCGCGATGAGGTTGCCGGAGATGATGAAGCGCGGCCGGTCGAGCGCCGGCAGTCCCACCACCGTGGTATCGAGCGACGTGCTCTCCCTGCGCCGCGCATCGGCATCAGGGTAGACGTACAGCTCGAGTCTGCCGCCGCTCACATCCAGGACGTGCCCCTCGACTCCGATCCCGGGCCGCCTCGACGTTCGCGCCGAGTCGGTCACGACGAGGCCGGCTTCGGTGAGCCGCTTCGTGACCTCGGCGACGTTCCAGACGTCGCGCGCGACGGCGACGCTCTCCGCGGACGCGCGAGCCCCCGAGTCAGGCCTCGTGGCGCGGGAGGGCGGAGTGGACTTGTGGTCGCTCGTGCACGCGGCGAGCGCGAAGAGCGTCACCGCCAGATGACTCCACGGAGTGAGGGCCGCGAGTAGCGGCCGATCGGTCAGGCCGCCCCGGGAGCGGAGTGGCGATCGAGCGTACGGTGAAATGGCTCGGTCGGCATGCGTGGGCCGGCGTGGTGCTCGGCCCCGGCGGAAGACACGTCGCGGGAGGCGGCCGCCTGCACCACGCGCTCCAAGGCATCGCGGGCCACGGCGGGGAGGTAGAGGAACCCGGCGATGCCGTTGATGTCCACCACGTGCACCTCGTCCGGCCGGCGCGTCAGACTCACCGCGATGACGGGAATCGTGCGGAGAGTGGCATCGCACTCCCACTCCGGAAGCGGAGCGGCGACGAGGAGGTCGTAGTCACACACCACGACGTCGGGACGGAGCTCACGCGCCGCGGCGGAGCCGCTCTCGAAGCCGACCGCGGCGCGACAGTCGATTCCCAGATCGGCGAAGACGTCGCAGATATGCTCGCTGAGGTACCTGTGACGGGCGATGCAGATGGCGCGCATGCGGGCGTAGACAGGGTCGCGAAGCGGACGCAGCGTGGATCAGGAGCATAGACACCGACACCTGACCTTGGCAAGCGCCGGTCACCGCTTTTGTGGCTGGCTGCGCCTACGTGACGATTACGCGCCGGAGCGCACCGTTGCGTCGCTGCGGCCGATCAATTTCTGGGCGCGCCCTCGTCGATCCAATTGACGATCGTCTGCAGCTGATTGCCGGTGAGCGGTTGGGCCGCCAACGGCATCTCCGGGTACGTCGGGCGCAGAGACTGGTCGCTTTGCAGCATCCGCCAGAGCCACGAGTTGGTGTGGTCGCCTGGGAGAACGCGCTGGTACACATCCGACAGAGACGACGCGTGGTTCACGAGGGCGTCGTAGGAATATCCCTCGGCGAGCACCAGCCCGACCTGCGCGCTCGCGACGGTGTGACACCCACCCTGCGCGCACCGCTTGGTGAACATCGGTTGGATGTCGCGCTCGAACATCGGGTTCGCCACCACCACATCCGGGAGACCGCCGGTGGGGTCGACCGGCGACGTGAAGTCGGCGCACGCCCAGAGGGTGAGCGCACCGACGGCGCCGACGACCACCATCGTCATGCCGACGTGTGCAGCGCGAGTCGCCCGATCCCGTCGCATCGTCACTTGCTGTGGAGCGCGACACGCGCGAGGAAGCGCGCCGTGAAGAGGCTCCCCGGTGCCCAGTACAGCTCTCCGCTGAAGGAGAGCGGGCTCGCCGCGAGCCACGTCACGCCCGCCACGCCGAACCCCCGATACGCCTCCATATGGAGGATCGGGTGATCGGTGTCCCGACTGCCATCGGTGTTGATCACGCCAATGTCGAACTTCGTGTCGTAGTGCTGAACGCCGATGCCCGCGTAGGGCACCAGGGCGCCGCCCATGATCGCGGCGCTTCCATCGATCTCTCCGCTCCACTGGCTCGGCTCGAAGTGGTCATCGCTTTCGCGGTCGTGGCAGACGAGCTGGTAGTAGATCTGGAAGCTCTGGTTCGGGCTCAAGGCGAGATCCGAATTACAGGTGATCGGAGCCTTGATGGTGCCCCAGGTATAGGTCGCCCGCGGAACGATCTCGACGGCGCGGATGTGCGCGACCGGCGCCGAGAGGGCGACACTGCCGACGTTGGGTGTGACGCCGAAGAGTTCGAGCGGCGGAAGCCACCCAAGCTCGAGGCGGATGTTGGCCGGGAAGACGATCGCAGCGCGTGGTCGGAAGTAGGCCGGCGCAAGATTCGTGGCTTCCGGCTTGTCGCGTCCTGCGGTCCGCTGATCTTCGCTGAGCGGCGGGATGAACCCCGTCTCCACATCGAGGTCGATGGTCCACGCCTTCGCCTTCGCCGCCGCACCGAGCGGAGAGAAGGCGACGACCGCCGAGTAGTAGCCCATGAGCAGCCCCTCCGGGTCATCGAAGGGGTGCTCCTCGACCACGCGTGTGCCGCCGCTCTGGGCGCACGCCGGTGCCGCGGCCGCACCCATCGCGACCACGAGGGCAAGAATGCATTCAACTGCGTTGACGAAGCGGCGCGTGAGGCCCCCCGGATGGCCAGTCGGATAGCCGACCGGACGTCGAGGATGATTCAAACTTCAATCATCCAACGGTCGGGGTACACCCCGACATCCGCCTGGTTCCGCTCACGACGAGAGAAGGGCCGACGAGGCAACGACGGCAGAGATGGCCGTCGGCAGCGCGCGACTACACCGTCTTCACCTCTGAGACGAGCTTCGACAACGAGCTCTTGGCATCGCCGAAGAGCATCGACGTCTTCTCGTTGTAGAACAGCTCGTTCTCGATGCCGGCGAAGCCGGGGTTCATGCTCCGCTTGAGGACGATCACGCTCTGCGCGCGGTCGGCGTTCAGGATCGGCATCCCGTAGATCGGGCTTCCGGGATCCGTGCGCGCCGCCGGATTCACAACGTCGTTGGCGCCGATCACCAGGGCCACGTCGGCCCGATCGAACTCCGGGTTGATCTCATCCATGTCGTAGAGGCGGTCGTACGGCACGTCCGCCTCGGCGAGCAGCACGTTCATGTGGCCGGGCATGCGCCCGGCGACCGGGTGAATCGCATACTTCACCTCGCCGCCATGCTTCTCGATCAGTTCCGCCAATTCCCGCACGACGTGTTGCGCCTGCGCCACCGCCATCCCGTACCCGGGAACGACGATCACGAGCTTCGCGTAGGCAAGCTGGATCGCCGCATCCTCGGCGCTGATCGCGCGCACGCTGAGCCCCGCGGCTGACTTGGTGGACGCGGCTTGAACTGTGCCGAAGGCGCCGAAAAGGATGTTGTTGAACGACCGGTTCATCGCCTTGCTCATGATGATCGAGAGGATGAACCCTGACGCGCCGTCGAGTGCGCCGGCGATGATCAGCACGTTGTTGCCGATGGCGAACCCGGTCGCGGAGGATGCCAGGCCGGCGTACGAGTTGAGGAGCGAGATCACCACCGGCATGTCCGCGCCGCCGATCGGCAGCACCATGAAGATGCCGATCAGGAAAGCGAGGCCCATCATCGTGTAGAAGACGATGGGGCTCGCCGGCTCTACGATCAGGTAGACGAACATCCCGATCGTGACCGCGAACAGCGTCAGATTCACCGCGTTCTGGCCGCGGTAGGTGACCGGCCGCCCGGTGATGATCTCCTGCAGCTTCCCGAAGGCCATGAAGCTGCCGGTGACGGTGAGGGAGCCGAACAGAACCTCGAAGCCGAGCGCCCCCATGCGCGCATGGCCGATGTCCGTGCTGTGCAGCCAGTACTCGGCCACGCCCACGAGGGTCGCCGCCAGCGCGCCGAACATGTGCGAGATGGCGATGCGTTGCGGCATCGCCGTCATCGGCACCATCACGCCGAGTGGTATGCCGATAATCGTGCCGATGATCAGTCCGGCGGCGATCCAGTCATACCGGACGATCTCCTGTTGCGCGAGCGTCGCGATGATGGCGAAGAGCATGCCGAGCGCCGCCTGTTGCATCCCCCGCCGCGCGCTATCGGCCTTCGTCAGGCTCCGGAGTCCGAGAATGAAGAGGACCGAGGACGCCAAGTAGACGAGCTGAATGATCGTATCACGCATGGCGCGGAGATCGATGGTCGGTGATGCGTCGGATCGCGAAGTGGCGCGGCGCGACGCGCTCGGAGCGCGCGCCTCGGACGCCGGACGAGGGGGTCGGCATCAGAGCGCGGATCGCTCGGCCTTGGTCGGCGGCGCCTGACTCGGCTCGGCGGCGCCCTTGCGCGTCTCGCCCCGTTTGAACATGCCCAGCATGCGGTCGGTGATGATGAATCCGCCGACCACGTTGATCGTGGCCGCGGTCACGGCCACGAAGCCGAGCACCGTGCTCACCGTGCCCCGGTTCGATCCCGCCGCCACCAGAGAGCCGACGAGGGAGATGGCGGAGATGGCGTTGGTGGCCGACATCAGCGGCGTATGCAGCAGTGGCGGCACGCGCGTGATCACCAGATAGCCCACGAACGCCGCCAGCACGAAGACGTATAGCTGAATCACCGACGTGGTTGTCATGGTGTGGTTCCGTTGTGGGTGACCACCATCGCCTTGGTGATCTCGTCCTCGAGATTCACGGCGAAGGCGTTGTCCTTGATCAAGTGCTGGAGGAGCGTCAGGACGTTCTTGCTGAACATCTGCGACGCATGCAGGGGAACCGTGCTCGCCAGGTTCGTCACGCCGATGATCGTCACGCCATTCGCACGCACCGTCTCACCGGGGCGCGTGAGCTCGGAGTTCCCGCCCGCTTCGGCAGCGAGGTCGACGATCACAGAGCCCGGCTTCATCGACCGGATCATCTCGGCGGTGATGAGCCGCGGCGCGGGCTTCCCCGGAATGAGCGCCGTCGTGATCACGAGATCCTGCGATGGGATATGGGCGGCGATCGCCGCGAGCGTCCGCTCGCGCTCCGCCTCACCCTGGCTCTTGGCGTAGCCGCCTTTGTCTTCGGCGGTCGCGCTAACCAAGTCCCCGCCGACGAAGGTCGCGCCGAGGCTCAAGACCTGCTCCTTCGCTGCCTGACGCACATCGAACGCCGACACGACCCCTCCGAGTCGCCGCGCCGTGGCGATGGCCTGCAATCCCGCCACCCCGGCGCCGATCACGAAAACCTTGGAGGGCGTAATGCTGCCGGCGGCGGTCGTCAGCATCGGCAGGAAGCGATCGAGCGACGCCGCGCCCAGGAGCACCGCCTTGTAGCCGCTCACCGTGCTCTGCGACGAGAGCACATCCATCGACTGCGCTCGCGTGATGCGCGGTACCCGCTCCAGCGCCATCGCGGTCACGCGGCGCTCGGAGAGGCTCTTGAGCAGTTCCTCGGACACGGCCGAGCCGAGGAGGGAGATCAAGAGCGTCCCGGGCCGAAGGAGCGCGACCTCGCTCGGCGTCGGTGGGCGCACCTTGACCACGATGTCGGACTGGAACGGGGCAGCGGGATCGCCTGCGACCTCGGCGCCGGCGGATGTGTACGCTGCGTCGAGGAACCCGGCCTCCGTTCCGGCGGACGGCGCGACCACCACCTGCGCGCCCGCCTTCACCAGCTTCGCGGCGCTCTCTGGGATGAGCGCCACGCGCCTTTCGTCGGGAGCACTCTCCTTCGGAACGCCGATGCGCATGCGGACTCGCTGGCAGAATGGCGGACTACGGTATCACGACGAGCTTCTCATCACAAGCGGAGAATCGCGTAGGAGCGCCTTGTTCGCATGTGCCTGAAGGGTCCGGGCACGTTCACGGCCGGCGGTCTACCCCGCTCTGGGGTGGCACGGCGCGACACTCGCCCGACGGACGGAACCTTGCGGTATGTTACGGTCGGGGCGACACGATCTGTCGGCCCACACGCTTCCCATCGTGTGACAGAGTCCACGCATGCTGATACGCCATTCGACCCACATCCGCTCGGCAGAGATCACCGACGAGCGAGACTACATCGACCGGCGATCCTTCCTCTGTACCCTCGCCTCTCTGGGGCTCGCTACGGCAGCTGTGGCCGGACCGGCTTCCGGTGAGGCGGCGGAGACGGTGTCGAGCGAGCTCACTCAGAGCGACGCGCTCACGCCGTACGAGGATGTCACGACCTACAACAACTTCTACGAGTTCGGCACCGACAAGGGCGATCCCTCTGAAAATGCCAAGAACTTCGTCACCAAGCCGTGGACGGTGAAGGTCGAAGGGCTCGTAGGGAAGCCGGCCACATATCAGCTCGAGGATTTCATCAAGCCGTACAAGCTCGAGGAGCGCGTCTACCGGCACCGCTGTGTCGAGGGCTGGTCGATGGTGATCCCCTGGCTCGGCTTCCCGATGGCCGACTTTCTCAAGGCGGTTCAGCCTTCGTCGTCCGCCACGTTCGTCGAGTTTACGACGCTCCTCGACCCGAAGCGGATGCCGGGGCAGCACACGGACGTCCTCGACTGGCCCTATGTCGAGGCGCTCCGCCTGGATGAGGCGATGCACCCGCTCACACTCTTCGTGGTCGGCCTCTACGGCAAGATGCTCCCCAACCAGAACGGGGCACCGCTGCGGCACGTGGTGCCCTGGAAATACGGGTTCAAGGGATGCAAGTCGATCGTCCGTGTGCGCCTCACCGACAAGCAGCCGATCACGACGTGGAACAAGGCGGTGCCCGGCGAATACGGCTTCTACGCCAACGTGAATCCGGAAGTCGATCATCCGCGGTGGAGTCAGGCGAAGGAACGACGCATCGGCGAGCTCCGGCGCCGTCCCACGCTGATGTTCAACGGCTACGGGGACCAGGTGGCCTCCCTGTACGCCGGCATGGATCTGCACAAGTACTACTGAATGAAGGCGCTGGCAGGCGTCCGGCGGGTTCTCGCAGCCGCGCAGCGCCGAGGGCGTCGTGCGCCCCGGTGGCTCTATCCCGCCGTCTTTGCCGCCTGCTGCGCCCCGCTCCTGTATGTGGCGGTCGTCCTTGCCTCCGATCTCGCGCGCGGCACGCGCTATCTCGGCTCGAACCCGATCCGCGAAGCGGAGCACTTCACCGGTGAGTGGACGCTGCGGTTCCTGATGTTCACGCTCGGCGTCACCCCGGCGCGCGAGCTCACCGGCTGGAATTGGCTCATCCGCTACCGGCGGACGTTAGGCGTCTTCACCTTCTTCTACGCGATGTTTCACTGGTCGACGTACCTCGGCCTCGACATGATGCTCGACCTCGGTGACATCATCCACGACATCAAGAAGCATCCATACATCATGGTCGGGATGGCGGCCTTCCTCCTCCTTGTCCCCCTGGCCGTCACGTCCACCAGGGGCTGGGTCAAACGGCTGGGTGGGCGCCGGTGGAACGAGCTTCATAGCCTCGTCTGGCCGATCGCTGCCTTTGGCCTCATTCACTTCGCGTGGGGGTTGAAGAAGGATATGGACGACCCGATCGTGTTCGCGTCGATCTTCGCCGGCTTGTTCGCCTACCGGATCTGGCGCTGGACGCCGTTCGGAAGACGGGTCGCGCTCCCCGGTGCGCCGACCGCCGCCGCTCGGTCGGAGGTGGCGAGTTCGCCCGCCTGATCGTTCCCACGATCCCTACGCGCCGCTCCGATCGCGCGACTTTCGACGCTTTCTCACCGGGCGAGTCGCCGCTGTCGTCGGCTCCCAGATGTTCGAGGTCGCGGTCGGGTGGGAGCTGTACGAGCGCACCCATCTGGCGATCGCTCTCGGCCTGGTCGGATTGGTCCAGGTGATTCCGATCGCCCTGCTCGCGCTTCCCGCAGGAGAGCTGGCCGACCGCCGCGACCGACGATCGATCTCCGTCGCCACACTCGGCGTCCTGGTCGCCTGTTCGCTGGCGTTGGCGGCGATCTCTTTCACGCAGGCACCGGTGCCCCTCATCTACACGGTGCTCTTCGTCATCGGCGTGGCCCTGGCCTTCTACCGGCCGGCCACCGCCGCTCTGCTGCCGCAGCTCGTGCCGATCGAGCAGTTCGCGACGGCGGTGACGTGGAGCAGTACCGCCTGGCAGCTCTCGAGCGTCGTCGGGCCGGCCCTCGGTGGCGCTCTGATCGCCTACGCGCACCGCGCCGGGCCGGTCTACGTCGTGGACGCGGTTCTCATGTCGGTCTTCATCGGGATGCTCCTTCGGATCGAGGGCCGTCAGGCACCGCCCGCGCCGCGGGAGCGGTCGGCCCGGAATCTCCTCGCCGGCCTGGGCTTCGTCTGGCGCGACAAGGTGATGCTCGGAGCTATCACGCTCGACCTCTTTGCCGTTCTCTTCGGCGGCGCCACGGCCCTCCTCCCGCTTTACGCGAAGGACATCCTCCACGTCGGCCCGGCGGGCTTCGGGTGGCTGCGCGGCGCACCGGCGATCGGGGCGGTGGCAATGGCATTCACGCTCACCCATCGACGGCCCCTCCAGAACGCCGGCCGCACCCTCCTCTGGGCGGTGGCCGGCTTCGGCATCGCCACCATCGTCTTCGGCTTCTCCCGCTCCTATCCGCTGTCCCTGTCCATGATGATCGTCGCCGGGGGGCTCGACATGATCAGCGTCGTCATCCGGCATTCGTTGGTGCAGGTTCGGACGCCCGATCACATGCGGGGCCGCGTGTCGGCCATCAATGGCGTGTTCATCGACACGTCCAACGAGCTTGGGGCCTTCGAATCCGGCGCGACGGCGCAGCTCTTCGGGCCGGTGGCGTCGGTAGCCGGGGGCGGCGCCGCCACCCTCCTGGTGGTAGCCGTTATCGCGCGGATCTGGCCGGCGCTGTCGCGCCTCGGTACGCTTACCGAGCCACCCCTTCAGCTCTCTGAGGAGATCTCGACATGAAATTCCTTCTTCGCATCGGCGTCAACGCCGTCGCGCTCTTCGCCGCGACAAAGTTGATCAATGGGATACAATTCACCGGAACCTGGTGGCAGCTGCTTTGTGTCGCTCTGGCCTTCGGCATCCTCAACGCGGTGGTGCGCCCCTTCCTCAAGGTGCTGTCGTTGCCGGTGATGATTCTCACCCTGGGATTGTTCACGTTCGTCATCAACGCACTGATGCTCTACCTGACGAGCGCAATATCGGGCAAGATGGGGCTCGGGTTCCACGTGGACGGATTCGTCCCCGCCCTCCTGGGCGCGATCGTCGTCAGTCTGGTGAGTGTGGTGCTGAACCGGGTCGTTCCGGATTGAACCAGAGGTCGCCCGAGCGCAGGGGCCGGAAGGGCGGCTCGGGAATCGCCCGGCTGCGTCGACGGAGGACGGCCCGCCACTTCGTCAGGCATCGGGCACGATCGCGGTCACGATGCGCACGCGCACGCCGCCGTTGGTCGTCGCCAGGACGGCCACGGTCGGCAGCGCGAGCTGGCTCTCGAGCTGCGTGTCGGCCAGGAGCAGCGCCACCGTCCAGCCGCGGAGTGATCGGCGGGCGAGTTGGCCGAGGCGAGCGTAGAGGTCGCGGAGACGGCGGCGATCACCCACGCGGATGCCGTACGGCGGGTTCGCGATCAGCCACCCGGGTCCGGCCGGGGGAGTGACGGCGGAGAGTGCCAGCCGGTCGAAGTGGACATCGCTCGCCACGCCGGCGCGCTCGGCGTTCTCACGGGCCGCTGCTACGGCGCCGGCATCGCGGTCGGAGGCGAGGATCGGCGCTCGCGCGGCGGGGAGTGCCTGACGCGCGGCATCACCGAGAATCTCTCGCCATCGCGCCAGGTCGAAGGCCGGCCACGACATGAAGGCGAACCGGCGATGCGCGCCGGGAGCGAGGCGGCGGGCGATCCACGCCGCTTCGATGGCGATCGTCCCGGCACCGCAGAAGGGATCGAGGAGTGGGGCATCTCCCGGCCACGCGCTCGCCGCGATCAGCGCCGCGGCCAGCGTCTCGCGCATCGGCGCCTTGCCCGTCGCCTGGCGGTACCCTCGCCGGTGGAGAAGATCTCCGGAGGTGTCGAGACTGATCGTACACACGTCTCGCAGCAGTCGTACCACCACTGTTTGGCGGTCGCCTGCAGCTTCCTCGTCATCGTCCGATAATCGGGCACGTGCCATGCGGCCGCCGGCAAGGTGCTCGACCGCTCGACCGAGGCGCTCCGCCACCGCATCCGAATGGTAGAGGCGCGACTTGCGACAGGCGACGCGAAACCGAACCTCCCTCCCCCTCGCGATCCACTGCGGCCAGTCCACACGCGCCGCGTGCCGCTCGAGCTCTGGGAAGCCACGCGCCCGAAAGTGCGCGATTCGCAGGGTGACTCGTGTGGCCACCCGCAGCCACAGATTCGCCCGGTAGAGAGCGTCCATCGCGCCCCGGAAGGTGACTCCGCCAGGCTCCGATTGCCCGTTGTAGCCGAGGGCGCGTAGCTCCTGTGCGACCAGCGGCTCGAGACCCGGGGCGCAGGCCGCGAACAGCTCCACTGGTTCGGCGGCGGCGGGCGCCGTCTCGTCAGGCAGCGCGGCTGGATCTCCGGCGCCGACGGGGCGAGGCACGCTTTGCGCGACTGGTCCGCCGCGGCGCCCCCGCGCGCCGCCGCTGGCGCCGCCCGGGCGTGCCGGCTCGCTTCGCCTTGCGTCTACGCGCCGGTGACGCCCCATCCAGGCTCCGCCAGAGGTACCAGCTGGCGACGCTCGCGTACGGTGCCCAGCTCTGACCGATGCGGTGCACACGTTCCGCGTCAGGCAGCTGGCGCAGCCGGTACGCGACCTGGATCGCCTTGCGGATGCCGAGGTCGAGCTCGGGCAGGACATTGAGCCTGCCTAGCCGGAAGATGAGGAACATGTGCGCCGTCCATCGCCCTACGCCCTTGATTCGGGTGAGGGCGGCGATCACGGCCTCGTCATCGAGCGTGTCGAGGGCATCGAGCGGCACGTCTCCCCCTGCGGCGCGCTGCGCCAGGTCGCGCAGATAGCCGATCTTCTGCCGGGAGAGGCCCGCGCCGCGAAGCGCTGCGTCGGACAGACCGATCAGCTCTCGAGGGCTGGGCGCTCCCGTGTCGAAGAGGGCGAGCAGACGACTATGGATGGTTCGCGCCGCCTTTCCCGAAAGCTGTTGATAGACGATGGCCCGCACGATGTGGTCGAGGTGCGTCCCCGACGATTGCACAGCGAGGCGGCAGGGCCCCACTCGCTCGATCACGCGCGCGAGTACCGGGTCGGCGCGCTTGAGGTGACGCACGGCAGCACTGGTCACGCCCCCAATGTAGCGCGCTCACGCCCGCGCCCGCGATGCGCGAGCTACGCCGTTTGCAGCCGCCGCGCGCGTGCTCTGGACCGGACTCCGGAGGCGACCCGCACCTGCCGAGGCGGCCCGTGGCGCTCCGATTCACGACGCTCCGCGTCCAGGAGCAGCCGCTTTCGGTCGAGCCCCCACCGGTAACCACCGAGCCCCCCATCGGTACGCACCACCCGATGGCAGGGAATGACGAGCGCGGCTGGATTGGTGGCGCACGCACGAGCGACCGCACGGAACGCGGTCGGCTGACCGAGTGAGCGCGCCACCTCGGCGTAGCTCCGCGTGGCACCGTAGGGAATCTTCCGGAGCACCTGCCATACGCGACGCTGGAACGCCGTGGCGCGGACATCGAGCGGCAGTTCGAGCGCCGGCTCTTCGCCGCGTAGGTGACGAAGGATCGCCGCTACCCAGACGGCGAGTGCGCCATCGTCCCGCTCACGAGTCGCGCGAGGAAACTCCTCCTCGAGCACGGCTTCCAACTCCCGCTCGCTTCCTCCGAGCGTCACCGCGCAGATCCCCTTGTCGGTTGCGCCGACAAGAAGCACACCGACAGGTGACGGAGCGAGGGTGTATCTGATCCGGGCGCCGGCGCCGCCGCGCTTGTACGCACCGGGAGTCATGCCGAGCTGCCCGGGGGATCGCTCGTAGAGCCGGCTCGATGATCCCAACCCGGCGTCGTACATCGCACCGATGATTCCCTCCCCCGAGCGGAGCCGCTCCCGTAAGCGGCGCATCCGTGCGGCTTCGGCGTATTGGCGCAGTGTTATACCGGTGACGCGGCGGAAGTCGCGCCGCAGCTGGCTTTGGCTGATCCCTTCGGTTCGCGCCAGTGCCGCGACGTCCGCGCGCCGCCCGGGGGAGGCATCGATTGCCCTCGTCACGCGGGCCACGGCTGCCGACGCTCGGTCCTCACGCTCGTTCGGACGGCAGCGCCGACAGGCGCGATAGCCTGCGGCCTCGGCTTCGTTGTACGCGCGATAGAACTCCACCTGGTCGCGAGCGGGCCGGCGCGAAGGGCAGGCGGGACGGCAGTATATCCTCGTCGAGCGGACGCCGTAGACGAAGTTCGCGCGCGGGTCGCGCAGAAGGATGGCGCGCCAGCAAGCGGTACGGTTCGCGATCGTCGAAAGAGCGTGTGTCATGGCCACCTCCGTGGTGCCATGATGGTATCGCCCTGGGGGAGCGCAATCTATCCGAAATTGATCACCAAAGTCGCCGGGCGACTGGGCTGGAGCCTCCTTCCGCAGCGTGCTGGCGTACGGCCGTCAACCCCGCTAATCGTTCTCCTGGCGCTGCGCCTCTTCGCGGCGGCGCAACGCCATACGAACCCATCCCCGGAGAAGACTCGATGTCCGTTGCGCAATCACCTCTGCAGATCCGGCGCTGGGCGTCGCTGACGCTCTCCCTCGCGGCCGTCGGCGGCCCCGCCGCCGCAGGGGCGCAAGGCACCGAACAGGGCGCCTACATCGTCCGGATCGGCAAGGACACCCTCGCGGCGGAACGCTTCTCTCGAACTCCCACGGCGCTCCGGGGCGAGAGCGTGGTGCGAAGCCCGCAGACGGTGGTGCGCAGCTACGCGTTGACCTTCGACGCCAACGGCAATCTGCTCAAGTACGAGCTCACCGCCCGCAAGCCGGGTGCGCCGCCGTCCTCGCGCCCGCTTCAGCACGCGATCCTGACGCCAATAGGGGATAGCCTTCGCGTCGAGATCCACACCGACAGCGCTCGCACGATGATGGTCGCCGCTCCCCGCGGGACGCTCCCAGCGCTCAACCTCGCGTACGGCATCTACGAGACGGCGGTGATGCGCGCGGTGAAGATGGGTAAGGACAGCGTCGTCATCCCGATGCTCTTCATCGGGAGCAATCAAACGAATGACATCCCGATCAAGCGCATCGGCAAGGACTCGATCACTCTCGCGGCCCCCTTCGGCGTATCGCGCATGAGGATCGATGCCGTTGGACACATCATGGGATCGGCGTCCCCCGGATCGACGCAGCAGGTGACGGTCGAGCGAGTGAACAGCGTGGATCCCCAGGCCCTCGCCCTCGCCTTCGGCGACCGCGGCCTCGGCCCGCTCTCACCGCGGGACACAGCTCGCGCAACGGTGGCGGGAACGACACTGCTCGTTGACTACAGCCGCCCGATGAAGCGTGGCCGCGTCGTCTTCGGCAACGTGGTGCCATGGGACTCGGTCTGGCGTACCGGGGCAAACGCCGCGACCACCTTCGTGACCAGCAAGGACATCGTGCTCGGCGGCACGTCGGTTCCTGCCGGCACCTACACTTTGTTCACTCTTCCGACGCAGGGGGCCGGCTGGAAGCTCATCATCAGTCGCCATACGAAGGAGTGGGGGACCGACTACGACCCCAAGGCGGATCTTGCCCGGGTCGACCTGAAGGTGGTCACGCTCCCCGCGCCGGTCGAGCAATTGACGTTTGCGATCGACACACAGGGGAGCGGCGGGACGCTCCGCTTCTCCTGGGACGAGACGGAAGCCCGAGTGCCCTTCGAAGTGAAGCCCTGACGGCCGCGCATGCGCCGCCTCGTCAACTACTTCCTCCGCGGGCTCGCAGTCACGGCGCCGCTCGCCTTCACGCTCTACATCTGCTGGGCGGTATTCCGCCGCATCGACGGCTGGCTGCAACTCCCGATTCCGGGCGCGGGCTTCGTGATCACGGTGGCAGCGATCACGCTGGTCGGCGCCGCAGCCTCCAACCTCGTCACCCGCAGCGTCGTGTCGCTGGTAGAGACGACGATGGGCCGTCTTCCCTTCGTGCGGCTTCTCTACACGTCGTCAAAGGACTTGCTCAATGCCTTTGTCGGCGAGAAGCGTCGCTTCGACAAGCCTGTCGTTGTGACCTTGTACCCAGGGAGCCAGGCGAAAGCACTGGGGTTCGTGACGCGCGAGTCCCTCGAACAACTGGGCTTGGCCGACCACGTTGCGGTGTACATCCCGCAATCGTACAACTTCGCGGGGTCGCTCCTTCTCTTTCCCGCGGATCAGGTGCGTCCGATCCCCGCTGAGAGCTCCGCCGTGATGGCCTTCATCGTGTCCGGCGGGGTTTCGGCTTCCGAGCGGGATGCAGCGGGCCATCTACACTCGTGAGATAGGACCGCCGGGAGATCGAACGCCGATCAGCTCGCCGGCGCCAGGGAAGCGTCTCGCGCCATGAGCTCGACGTCGAACCCCTCGGTTCGCACGCGTAGGTCGTAGTAGAGCACCGTCTCGACGCTCGCCAGCAGCGGATAGGTCGCGGCGACGACAACGGTCTGCAGCGCCAGCGCCGCCGTCGGCTGTCGCAAGAGAGTGCCGATGAGCGACGACAGCACGATCACGGAGACATAGATGAGCCATGCCATGATCAACGCGGCCAAGGCGTGACGCGTCTGTCGGCGGGTGAGAGCGAAGGAGCGACGCAATGCGGCGATCGGGCCGAGGCCTTCGAGGACGATCGCCGGAGTGACGGCAAGCGTTCGGACCGTCGGGTACGCGAGGGAGCACGCGATGAGGGCCCACATCACCGCCGCCCACACCAGAACGGTACCGGGGCCGAAGCCGTGCATGGGGCGCAGCGTGAGCGGCACGACGACCGCCAGCACTGCGGGGAGGGCGAAGAGGGCGGACAGACCGAGGCGGAGCGCGCCGCCCGCGAGAACGGGCCCGCTCCGCGAGGCGGTCCGGCCGAGCGCGGCGCTCACGCTCATCCGCCCCTCGAGATACGCCTCCGACAGCGCCAGAATGAGCGCCGCGTCGGCGATGACGAAGATGACGAGGCGTACCGCGGCGACGACGGCAAAGGTGTGCCAGCGCCCGCTGAAGAGCTGCCGCGCATCGGCGAGCTTCTCGACGTTGAGCAGAGTGATCGCGATGTATGGGAGCATGACGATCACCGCCAGCGCGACGACGCGGCTGTAGTGCGCCCGCAGGAGCTGCAGCGCAAAATCCACGATGCCTGTGGCCGAGCGCGGGCGTAGCGTGTCGGGACGCACGACGCGGAATCTGATCGTCGGGTTCGTCGTCGCAAGACTCCTTCGTCCAGGTGGAGTTTGTCTGTGCGCGGGGCGAGACTTACGGACCCCGACCGCCACTCCCGGCGCCACCAATCATCGCCCGCGCGTGTCCCTGCGAGCCCTCTCGTGCCTCCTTCTCGCGATCCTGCTCCCCTGCCGCGCCCTCCGAGCGCAGGAGGTACCGGGCCCGTCTCCCTCCGACACCTCCGGCAGCGCGGGAGGGCGCGACACGACGGCGGCGGCGGTACACCATGTGCAGATCATTCGCCAGAGCGTCTTCGACTCGTCGGAGCTGCATCTCTGGTACGCGCGCCTCACGAACAGCCTCCATTTTCGCACCAAGGCCTATGTCGTCAGGCGCGAGATACTGATCGACTCGGGCACGAGGTACGACTCGACTCGCGCCACCGAGACCGCGCGCAATCTCCGCAAGATCGGCGTCTTCCGTTACGTCAACGTGGATTCGGTGGCGACCGACTCGGGCCTCTTGATGCGCGTGATCACCAAGGACGCCTGGTCGACGAAACCGTACTTCAGCTTCCGCCTGACGGGGGGTCAGGTGGCGTTCGCCGCCGGCGTCGCCGAAACCAACGTGCTCGGCACGACGAACTCGATCGATTTTCGCTACAGCCAGAACCCCGATCGAAACGCGCTGCGCCTCGGCATCACGCTTCCGCGCCTGATCGAGAACAAGATCGGGCTGAGCGGATTCGGCCAGAAATTCTCGGATGGCACCGAGTGGCAGGGGATGATCGCCTATCCCTTCTATTCGATCGACCAGATACAGTCGTACTTCGCCTCGGCGCGCGGATTCGACGGCACGATCCTGCAGTTCGTCGGCGGTGACACGACCGCGGCCGACTCCCTGCACCGCGAGTACGGGCTCTTTCTGCTCGGCGGCACGTACGCCCTGCGCGCGAGCAAGGAGGGATACTTTCGCGTCGGGATGCAGGCGCAGGTGCGTCGCGACGACTTCGTGCCGATCCCGTTCGCTGGCCCCGTGCCGCAGACGATCACCGGCGCTACCGACATGTTCGTCGAGTCGAGTCAGGCCAAGTTCCTGGTCGTGCACAACTACGAGAACATGGGGCCGCAGGAGGACTTCGACGTGAGCACGACGTGGCATGTCGGCCTCACCCTCGCGCCATCGCTCTTCGGATACCCCGCCACAGGGGCGGGCCTGGAGACATACTTCTACTATGGTGCGGGCCATGAGCACGGGTTCTACTCGCTCGAGGGGACGGCGAACGGACTCTGGAGTTCGCAGGGGCTCGACTCCGGGTACGTGCGCCTCATCGGCTCCGCGGCAGTGCAGCCGACCGACCGCGCGATGGCGGTCTTTCATCTCGAGGGGGGCCTTGAAGACAATCAATATCCCGGCGAGGAGTTCGATCTCGGCCTCCTCTTCGGCCCCCGCGCCTTCCCGCTGCACGCCTTCACCGGCAATCGCTACTTCTACGGAATGACCGAGGTCCGTCACACGACATTCACCGACGTCTTCAAGATCCTGAACATCGGATTCGCCGCGTTCGCCGACTATGGCGGGGCGTGGTACTCGGGCTCGCCGGTGCGCACCGGCATCGACGCCGGTGCCGGCATTCGTCTCGGAGCGACCCGACTCGCCTCGACGAACGGCGCCACTCGGATCGACCTGGCGTATCGATTCGCCAACGACGCCCTGCCGGGCAAGTGGGTCGTCGTCGTGGGAACGGGCTTCCCCTTCATCTCCATTCGTTAGGCACGGTCGGCTGATGACCTCGCCACCCACGCCGCCAACCGAGCGCCGGATCGTCGTCCTGACGGGCATCGCGGTCCTGATCGCGGCAGGCGCCGGTGTGGCGGCCAAGGTTCTCATCGCGCTGATCGATTTCATCACCAATCTCAGCTTCTTCGGCCATCTCTCCTTCGCCCCGGCCTCGCCGGCGACGAATCACCTCGGTGCGGCCGTCGTCATCATCCCGCTCATCGGCGCCTTCGTCGTCGGGCTGATGGCCCGGTTCGGATCGGCGGCCATTCGCGGCCATGGGATCCCGGAGGTCATGGAGCGGGTGCTGCTCAACGAGAGCCGCATCTCGCCGCGCCTGACGATCCTGAAGCCACTATCGACGGCCATCTCCATCGGCACCGGCGGCCCCTTTGGCGCCGAGGGGCCGATCATCGCCACCGGCGGTGCGCTCGGTTCGGTGGCCGGACAGCTCCTCCGCATCACGGCCGATGAGCGGAAGACCCTGCTCGCCGCCGGCGGCGCCGCCGGCATGGCGGCGACCTTCGGCTCCCCCGTCTCGGCCGTGCTGCTCGCGGTCGAGCTCCTCCTCTTCGAGTACCGCGCGCGATCGCTCATCCCCGTCGCCTTCGCCGCCGCCACCGCCACCGGAGTCCGTTTCGCCTTCGGCGGCGGCGTCCCGATGTTCGCGATCCCGCAGCTCGCCCAGCCGACGGGCCTCGCCCTCACCGCGTACATCGCCATCGGCGGGATCGTCGGACTGGCATCGGTGGGAGTGACGCGGGCGATCTTCGTGATCGAGGATGCCTTCGACCGCCTCCCCTTCCACTGGATGTGGTGGCCGATGCTCGGCGCCATCGTCGTCGGCGTCGTCGGCTTCGCGGAGCCGAGGACCCTGGGGGTCGGTTACGACAACATTTCGCACATCCTCTCGGGCGACATCGCCGGCAAGGCGCTCGTGGCCCTCGTCGTGCTCAAGTTCGTCTCCTGGTCGATCGCCCTCGGCAGCGGCACGTCCGGCGGCACTTTGGCGCCCCTCTTCACGATCGGCGGCGGACTCGGCGCTCTCCTCGGCGTCGCCGCACTCTCGGTGCCGGCGCTCCACGTCGATCCGCATGTGGCGGCGCTCGTCGGCATGGCCGCCATCTTCGCCGGTGCGTCGCGGGCGCTTCTCGCGTCGGTCGTCTTCGCCTTCGAGACGACGCGCCAGCCCATCGGCCTCCTCCCGCTCCTCGCCGGCTGTAGCGCCGCGTACCTGATCTCGCTCCAGCTCATGCGCACCACGATCATGACTGAAAAGCTCGCCCGCCGCGGCGTTCGGGTCGGCTCCGACTACTCGGTCGATTACCTCGAGCAGGTCCCCGTCATCGAGATCGCGACGACCGACGTCGTCGTCCTCCGCACGGGAGACGCCGTGGAGGAGATCCGGGATTGGATGGCCGAGCGCGCTCCGGGGTCGACCCACCAGGGCTTCCCGGTCATCGATGAGGCCGGCGCGCTCGTCGGCGTGGTCACGCGGCGAAATCTGCTCGATCTCGACTTACCCATCGATTCGCGCGTCGGCGAGCTCGTACGCCAGCCGCCGATCACGATATTCGAGGACGACACGGCTCGTCAGGCAGCCGACCGCATGGTGCACGAAGGGATCGGGCGCCTTCCCGTCGTCAGCCGCTCCGAGCCGCGGACCGTGCTGGGGATCGTGACCCGAAGCGATCTGCTCGATGCCCACGCGCGCCGCCTCGATGCGGCGCACCGGGCAGTGCGTCACATCGAGTTCCTTCCGAGCAGCTGGCTCCGTCGTCCTCCGAATGTCGATGGCGTGGGCTGACGCGCTCGCGTCACTCGAGGGTTTTTTGGAACCGCCGCACGCTCACCGCGATCAAGGCTGCGGCGAACGCAAAGAGAGCCAGCATCTGCGGCCAGAGCGCCGACAGCCCGGCGCCCTTCAGCAAGATCCCGCGCAGCACGTCCAGAAAGTACGTCAACGGGAGCACGGCGCCGATCCACTGCGCCGCCACCGGCATCGCCGCCCGCGGGAACATGAACCCCGACAGTAGGAAGTTCGGCATGATGAAGAAGAAGCCCATCTGCATCGCTTGCACCTGCGTTTGGGCGAGCGTCGAGGTCACCAACCCCACCGCGAGGTTGGCGATGATGAAGGCGCCGGCGATCAGATAGAGCAGCCCGATGCTGCCGCGGATCGGGACGTCGAAGAGAATGCGCCCCAGGAAGAGCACCACCGACATCTGCACATAGCCGACGATCACGAACGGCAGGATCTTTCCGAGCATCAAGCTCGTCTTGTCGATCGGCGTCACGATGAGCTGCTCGAGGGTGCCGCGCTCACGCTCCCGCACGATGGCCATGCTCGTGATGAGGATCATCGTGATCGACAGAAGGATCCCGATCAGTCCGGGAACGATGTAGACCTCGCTCCGGAGGTCCGGGTTGTACCAGGGGCGCACGCGCACATCGAGCGGAACCGGGACCGCTAGGCGACCGGTCAGCAGGGCCTCCGTTCTCGCCGCCCCGGCCAGGGCCGCGCCGGAGAGCGCGCTCTGCGAGGAGAGCGGATCCGCCGCGTCGACGATCACCTGAGCCTGAGCGGTACGCCCGCGCCGAAGCTCCCGCATGTAGTCAGGCGGGATCACGACCGCGGCGGCGGCCGCCCCTCGCTCGATCATCCGTGAGATGTCGTCACGACTGTTCACCGTGGCGATGAGATCGAAGTTGCCGGAGTTGCGCATGACGTCGAGCAGGGCGCGGCTCTCGGACGTTCGAGACTCGTCGAGCACCACCGTCGGCAGGTGGCGCACCTCGGTGCGGATGGCAAACCCGAAGAGAATCAGCTGGATGGCCGGGAGCACGACCATCATGGCAAGCGTGAGGCGGTCTCGGCGCATCTGGATGAATTCCTTCCAGAGCATCGGCCAGAGCGGCGAGCTTCTGATTCGCGTCGCGAGATTCATACGGTGACCCCCTCGTCCCGCTTCTGCAATTCGATGAAGACATCCTCGATGCTGGATAGCCCGAACTGTTCCGAGACCGCCGCCGGCGTGCCGAGCGCGATCAGTCTCCCCCGCGATAGGAAGGCGACCCGGTCGCAGCGTCCGGCTTCGTCCATGTAGTGCGTCGTGACCAGCACCGTCGTTCCCGAACTGGCGAGCTGGTGGACGATCTCCCAGAAGTGGCGCCGCGCAGCCGGATCGACGCCGGCCGTCGGCTCGTCGAGAAAGAGCATGTCGGGGCGGTGGGCGATGGCGCACGCCAGAGCGAGTCGCTGCTTCCAACCTCCGCTCAGCTCGCTCACCAACTGGCTCGCCAGCGGGGCGAGGTCGAGGTTGTCCATCAGCTCCGTCATTCGCGCGTCGAGCTCGGCACCGCGCATGCCATAGACGGCCGAGTAGAAGCGCAGGTTCTCGCGCACCGTGAGATCGTCGTAGAGCCCGAAGCGTTGCGACATGTAGCCGATGCGGCGGCGCAGCTGCTCAGCCTGAGTGACGATGTCGAAGCCGACAACCGTCGCCGTTCCCGATGTCGGCGCGATCAGGCCGCAGAGCATACGAATAGTCGTCGTCTTCCCCGAACCGTTGGGCCCGAGTACGCCGAATACTTCGCCCTTGTTGATGGTGAGGTCGAGCCCTTCGACAGCCACCAGCTCGCCGAACACCTTGCGCAGCTGGACCGTCCGCACGGCGACGGGCACATCCGACGTCGGTGCCGTAGCGGCCGGCACGGGCGCCGTCGGCCCGCTCATGGGCGGCTCGTGATCGGGACTCGCGCGGGCTGGTCGGTCGGCGCGCCTCGATCTCCCGGCGTAGCAAACCGAATCGTGAGAGGCAGCCCCGCCTTGAGGAGGCCGGTGGTGTCCTGGAACTGCACCTTGACTCCAAAGAGCAGGTCGGCGCGCTCGCGCTCGGTCAGCGCGATGCGCGGCGTGAACTCCGCCTTGTCGCTCACCGCCACCACACGCCCCATGAGTGGACGGTTGGGAAATGCATCGAGCCGCGCGACCGCGGAATCGCCGATGTGAATCAGCGGGAAGAGGCGCTGATCGACGTAGACGCGCACCCAGGGCCTCGAGACATCACCGAGAGTGAGGGCGGCCTCGCCGACGCCGAGGAGCTCGCCCGGCTCCGCATGTCGTGCCATGACCGAGCCGTTGATGGGCGAGGTGAGCACCAGATCGCTCGCTGTCCCCTCCGCCATCGCCAGCGCAGCCCGGGCGTTGGCCAGCTCGGCGCGGGCTGCTCGGATCCGCTCGGGGCGCGTCCCCTCCTGCGCGAGGCGGAGGGCTTCGGCGGCCGCGTCCCGACGCGCAGCGGCGGCCGTCGCCGCGCTGCGGAGCGCATCGTACTGCTGAGCGCTGATCGTTCCCTTCGCCGCGAGAGGAGCGGAGCGCTGCGCGTCGCTCGCCGCCTGCTTGGCGTCCGCCTCGGCCGCTCGGAGCTGTGCCGCCAGTTGATCGAGCTCGGCAGGGCGCGCTCCCTGGATCAAGTCGCGAAGTGTCGCCTCCGCCGAAGACACGCGCGCCCGCTGCGCCTCGATGTTCGGAAGCACTGAGGAGGTGGTGAGAGAGACGAGCGTGTCGCCGACCCGCACCCGCATCCCCTCGTCGACCCACATTCGCGTGATCCGGGCGGGGAGCAGCGGCGAGATGTCGACCTCTGCGACTTCGAGCGTACCCGTCGCTTCGACCACGTCGGGGTCGCTCCGCCGGCAGCCAATGGCGAGGCAAAGAACGAGCAGCGCGGCGGCGCGACGCGGCCACTCGTTCCCCACCCCGCCGCAAGGCACGAGAGCCCGCATCGGCTCGATGGCTGGCTGCTCAAACGAGCGCGGCGTCAAGCTCGAATACTCGGATTCCCTTCAGCGCCTTGGACACCGGGCACCCCACCTTCGTCGCCTCGGCGGCCTTCTGAAAGGCAGCCGCGTCGATCCCAGGCACGGAGGCGCGCACGACGAGCTTCATCGACGTGATCTCGAAGCTGTCGCCAACCTTCTCGACAGTGCACGCGGCCCTCGTCTCCACCCGTGTGGCGGGCTTGCCGGCGCCCTCGAGCGCGCCCGCGAGCGCCATGCTGTAGCACGCCGCTTCGGCGGCGGCTACTAGCTCTTCCGGGTTGGTCCCGCCCGCATTCCCGAACCGGGATCCGAACGAATACGGCGCAGCGATCTTCCCACTCTCTCCCTCAAAGCGTCCGTTGCCGGACCTGAGCCCGCCCTCCCAGACGGCGCTCGCGTTCCGCGTCGGCATTGCTCACCTCATGCAAATGTTGATATGCAGCCGGAACGTGAATCGGCTACGCTCTCACATGGAAGGTGGAGAGAAGATCTCTGCGCACAAGAGTCGTGGCAACGTCGGGCAGCGGGTCGCTCGCTCGAGGGAGCGAGTCTTGACGCCGCGCTTTGCGTGCCCGCTTCTTTCAGCCATGCCGGATACCGAGACCTCCCCGGTGCCCCTCCCTCCCTCTATCGAGCGCATCCTCAAGTCGTTTCGGGCGCTCGGTCGCGAGGAGAAAATGCAAGCGCTCGTCTCGTACGCGAAGAAGCTCGAGCCTCTCCCGCCAAGGTATCTGGCGATCGATCGGACGAACTTCACCATCCCGGAGTGCCAGACGCGCGTCGACATCTTCCCGGAGGTTCATGACGGCGCCGTGCACTTCTACGCCGACGTCAATACGCGGCAGTCGCCGACGATTGCGGCCTTTCTGTCGATTCTCTTCTCCGCCGTCAACGATCAGCCGCCATCGACCACGCTCGCCATCCCGAACGACATCGTGCGGACGATGATGGAAAACATCGGACTCGGAGCACGCGAGGCCGGCCTGAACGCAATGGTCCAGCGCCTGAAGCGCTACGCCGCCGACATCGAGCGGAGCGCCGCCTAACGTCCGGACGAGCGCAGTCCGAGGCACCCGCCTCTGTGGAGGAGCTGGAGGAGCGCCTCTCGCGCCCCACAGGGGGGGTGGTCGATGCGCTTCGGCAGTCGTCGGGCGATGTCCTGGTGCTCGGCGCGGGCGGGAAGATGGGGGTAACTCTCTCCCGGATGATCCGCCGCGGTCTGGACGAGGCCGGCTCCGACGCCCGGGTGGTCGCAGCGTCGCGATTCGGAAATGCGGACGCCGAGCATCGCCTGCGATCGGCGCGCGTGGATACGGTGCACTGCGACCTTCTCGATCCGGGCGCCGTCGCCGCTCTCCCCGACGCGCCCAACGTGATCTTCATGGCAGGTCAGAAGTTCGGCACGATGGCCGCGCCAGCGACGACTTGGGCACTCAATGTCGTGGTGCCGGCGATCGTGGCCCAGCGCTTCTCAAAGGCGCGCTTCGTCGTGTTCTCGACGGGCAACGTCTATCCGCTCACGCCGATCTCCCGCGGCGGATCGCGCGAGGGAGATGCGCTGGGGCCTGTGGGGGAGTACGCCTATTCGTGTGTCGGGCGCGAGAGGGTCTTCGAGCACTTCGCCACCCGATTCGGCGCGCCGCTCGCAGTCGTGAGGCTCAACTACGCCAACGATCTGCGCTACGGCGTGCTCACCGACATCGCCCTCGCCGTCTGGAGGCGAGAGCCGATCCAGCTGGCCATGGGCGCGGTCAACGTCATCTGGCAGGGGGACGCCAACGCGTGGGCACTCCAGTGCCTCCCTCGGGCGACGGAACCGCCCTTCGTGCTCAATGTCACCGGTGCGACGACGCTCGAGGTTCGGTCGATCGCCGAGCGCTTCGGAGAACTTCTCGGCCGCGAGCCTGTCCTCGTCGGGGAAGAGGCGCCCGATGCGCTGCTGAGCAACGCCGCGCGTGCCGAAGCCCTCTTCGGGCCGCCGGTTGTGAGCACCGAAAGCCTCATCGAGTGGACCGCATCATGGGTTAAGCACGGCGGTGAGCTCTTGGGTCGTCCGACCCACTTCGGTGAACGCGGAGGGAGCTTCTGAGCCAACAGAGAAAATCCACGCGGTGCGCGGGGGCGAGTGTCTTGCCTGCCGGTGACCGCGCTATCAAGTTGAGTCCGGCTCAGTCGGCGAGTGCGACGTCATGCCAATGACCGGCTCCTTCACAGTCAGGCGTCTCGAGCACGACATCCTCCTCCGGGTCGTGCTCTACTACGTCTTCTTGGCCCTCGCCATCGCGGCGATCTGGTACTGGATCCCGGCGTCGGTCGCCACCGCGTTGGCGGAGCCGTGGGCGGAGATCACCGGCGGCGGCGGACTGGGACGCGCGGCGGGTCGTGCGGCTCTCACCGAGGTCCAGCAGGCTACCCCGCAGGGCACGCTCTTCGTGGCCTCGCTCCTGGCGATCATCTCCGCCCTCCTGCTCGCGCTGCCTGTCGCTTGGGTCTATACGCTCACTCGCTCCAAGAAGGGATACCGGCAATCGGTCGTCCAAACGCTCGTCATGCTCCCGCTCGTCGTGGCGGGCGTCGCGGTGCTCGTCAAGCACAGCCTGGCGCTCGCGTTCAGCCTGGCCGGTATCGTCGCGGCGGTGCGCTTCCGCAACAACCTCGATGACAGCAAAGACGCCGTCTACATCTTTCTGGCGACGGCGATCGGCCTCGCGTCAGGCGTTCAGGTGACCGTGGCTGGCGTCCTCTCGGTCGTGTTCAACACGCTCGTGGTGCTGCTCTGGTACACGGACTTCGGCAGCACGCCGGCGGCGCTCGAGGGTGCCAGGGCGGCCGCCAAGCTCGAGAAGGCGCGCGAGCATCTCAGTCGCACGAGTTCCTTCGTCGCGCACCTCGACGACGAGCTGCTCAAGGCAATGTCGCCGGTCCAGCTCGACGCGCTCGCCGATCGGGCCTGGCGCCGCCGGAAGCGGATGAGCCCCGATTTCGAGGATCATGAGCGGACGGAGTACGACGCACTCGTTCGCGTGCGCACCGGGGACGCGGGGGCGTGCCGCGAACTGGTCGACCCGGTGATGGCCGAGCGGGTCTCCCGCTGGCGACTGGGCGGCGTCTTGCACGATCCCGACGGCACGCACGTTCTGGAGTACACCCTGCAGCTCGAGAGCGAAGACGCGCGAGACGCCCTCCTGAGCGAGATACGGTCTCGCGGCGGAGCGCTCGTTCTCGATTGCGAGGTGCGCTGACATGGGCGCCCTGCGGCGCACTCTTCGACTGGCGTGGTCGCTCGGCGCGATCGCGGCTCCGTCGAGCCCGCAGGCGCAGGATTCCGTCTCCTCCAAACACGCCGCCGCCAACGCGCCCCTCTTCACAGCCGACGCGCCGGTCACGATCGCGATCGCGACCGACCTCAAGGCGTTCGTCAAGAACAGGGACAGTACCGCCGACTACACGCCGGCCACGTTGACCATCGCCGGCGCGGCATCGGAGGGGGGCGACGGGTCGGCGCCGATCGAGGTCGGCATCAAGTCGCGCGGACACTTCCGTCGACAGAAATCCAACTGCGACTTCCCGCCGGTGCTGATCAAGTTCCGCGGACACACCAAGGAGACCGTGTTCGCGCACCAGGACAAGCTGAAGCTGGTCACCCCCTGCAAGCCCGGCAACGCGGACTATCAGCAGTACATCCTGCAGGAGTACCTGCTCTATCGGGTCTACAACACGCTCACACCGTTCAGCTTCCGTGTCCGGCTGGCGAACGTCACGTACCAGGATGTGAAGAACGAGATGAAGCCGATCGCCGTCCAGGCCTTCCTCATCGAGAACGAGGACGCGATGGCGGCACGGAACGGCGGCACGGTTCTCAAGGCCAAGAACGCGCACCGCGAAGACGTCGACAGCGCGCTGGTCAACACGCTCTCGATGTTCGAGTATCTGATCGCCAATACCGATTGGTCGATCTCGGGGCTGCACAATGTGCGACTGGTGCGGCTCCCCAACGTCTTCGGCGTGACCTTCCCCGTGCCATACGACTTCGACTGGTCTGGTGCCGTGAACCCACGGTACGCACGGCCCGATCCCCAGCTGCCGATTCGCACGGTGGAAGATCGCCTGTATCGCGGCTACTGCATGCCCCCGGCCGATCTCGAGAAGACCATCGCGCTCTTCAACCAGAAGCGTGCGGACATCAACGCTCTCTACACCACACCCGCCCTCCTCGAGCCCCAGCGCGCCGAGCGCACGACGAAGTACTACGACGACTTCTACAAGATCATCAACGACCAGCACAAGCTGGGGCAGGAGATCAAGCGGGCGTGCGTGGCCTGACGCCCGCCCTCCAGTCAGTCGCCGAGATTGCCGCATTTCTGCGGGAGGGACACGTCATCCCCGCCCACCCGCTCGCCCTCGACGCACATCGCCGCCTCGACGAGCGACGCCAGAGGGCCCTCACGCGCTACTACCTCGCCGCGGGCGCCGGCGGTGTGGCCGTGGGTGTCCACACCACTCAATTCGCGATACGAGATCGGGCGCACGGGCTGCTGCGGCCGGTGCTCGAGCTCGCATCGCGCACTGTCGACGAGGCGGCCGCCGCGCGCAGCCGCCCCGCCATCAGAGTCGCCGGCATCTGCGGGCGAACCGATCAGGCGGTGGCCGAAGCCCGGCTTGCGGACGATCTCGGCTACCACGCCGGCCTTCTGTCGTTAGGCGCGTTGCGTGACGCGCGCGACGAAGAGATCCTCGCCCACTGTCGCGCCGTCGCCGAGGTGATTCCGCTCTTCGGCTTCTACCTGCAGCCCGCCGTCGGAGGGCGGCCGCTCGGGTATGCCTTCTGGCGCGCGTTCGCTGGCATCGACCGTGTGGTCGCCATCAAGGTCGCGCCCTTCGATCGCTACGCGACCATCGATGTGATGCGGGCGGTCGCCGCCTCCGGGCGCGACGAAATCGCCCTCTACACCGGCAACGACGACAGCATTGTTCTCGACCTCCTGGCGCGCTTCCCCGCCTCGGGCCAGAAGGGCCCGCGGTGCTTCGACGGCGGCTTGCTCGGCCAGTGGGCGGTGTGGACGCGTCGTGCCGTCGAGCTCCTCGGTGAGATCCGGGGAGCACGGGGCGCCCCGCTCGACCCGCGCTGGCTCGAGCGCGCCGCCCGGTTGACGGATGCCAATGGCGCGATCTTTGACGCGCCTCACCGCTTCGCCGGCTGCCTCCCCGGCATCCACGAAGTCTTGCGCCGCCAAGGGCTCCTGACGGGCACCTGGTGCCTCGACCCCGCCGAGGTACTCTCCCCCGGCCAGCGAGAGGAGATCGACCGAGTTCTCGCCGCCTATCCCGAGCTCAACGACGATGACTTCGTCGCCGAGCACCTCGACGCGTGGCTCAGCTGACCTGAGGCGGCGTCAGGCGTGAAGGGCGTCGAGCTTGGCTTGCATCTTGTCGAGCCGCGCCAGGATGTCCTTACGCCACGCCTCGTCGGACGTTGGATGCTTGAGGACGAAGGTGAGCGCGCCTCCCACCTCGAGGCGGGCACAGTCCACCGAGTCGAGCGAGGGGATCCCCTGACGACGGGCTGCCGATGACAGCTCTCCGCGGGTGATCAGTTCCCGCCGGAGATTTCTCATCAGAACCTTGCCATCCTGCACGAGGATGACGTCCTTGCCGACGGCAGCGCGGTCGAGCTTGGGATGACTGAAGAGGTACCGGACGACGATGTAGTTGAGCATCAGGAGGGCCGCCGCTCCGATGATTCCGCCGAGCACCGAGTTATCGTTGCCGATGATCGCGTTCTGCACCGTGTTCGACAGGACGAGGAGTACGACGAGGTCGAACGGGTTGAACTGGCCGAGCTCGCGCTTCCCGGCCAGCCGCAGCCCGATCAGAAGGAAGAAATAGACGATGACGACGCGAATGATCTTCTCGGCGATCGGCACGCCCGAGACGAGGACGTCCGTCCAGATGCTTTGCATGATCGTGCTCAGGTGGAAGGTGGACGGTGGTCGGGACCCGACGCACGGTGGCGCACCCAGAATAGCTCGCGCTCGCCGGCTGCACCACACGTCACGACTCTGTGAAGAAACCATCGGCGTCCTCCCCGGTGTCATATCATCAGTCGAGGGGGGACCGATGGTGGATCAGAGACGTAGTGGTGCCGGACGAGGCTTCTCCCCAGGGGGAGAAGGGGGAATGTGGCAGGCCGCCGCCGCCGCGCCCGAGCGCGGGCGATGGATCGGGCGCCACGGGATCGAGCGCGTGGCGCTCTTCCCGAAGGGGCTCGGCCTGATCGAGATACGCTCCTTCCCCTCGGGCGAGCCGGCGCGAACCACCGCCATCACAGCGCTGCGCCTGCTCGCCGACGCAACGGTGCTGGTGATCGACCTGCGGCGTCACGAGGGCGGGGACGAGCGGATGGCGGCGTTGCTGACGAGCCTCCTCTTCGACACCGAACCGCTCTATGGGGAGTGCGTATACACGGGAGGCGCGAAGCTCTTCGCCGGCACGAGTGTCGAGCCGCGGTGCGTGACGCCTCGCGTGGAGCTGCTGGTGAGTGACCGTACGAGCGCGGTCGCGCGTTCCTTCGCGCAGAACATCGAGCGGCTCGGCCGCGGGCACGTCATCTACTCGCAGCGGGAAACTAGGCCGGCCCGCTAAGCGTGCGCCCGGTGGGGTGCAGGGTGCTGCGCTCGTGCGCGAGCACCGATGGCCCCATCTCCGTGATTTCGACGGCCGCCGGTGTTGGGTGAACGGCGCGCGCGGTATGTTCCCCCGGCGATGCCGTCCCTTCATCACTGGGCAACAGCGCGCTCCCTGCGGCGCGACGCGATCAAGCGGCTCGTCAGGCATGTTCCCATGGCGGTGGGCCTCGCGGTGTCGCTGTCACGAGCGGGCGTCGCTCAGGACGAGCCTCCGCCACAGAAGGCCGTCTCCCTGGGCGTGCTGGGCGGAGTCAGCATCCCCGCGCATGTCTCGTCGGACGTGCTCGACATCGGATGGAACGTCACCGGCGAATTCCTCCTCAACCTCGACAAGCTGACGGCGCTGCGCGTCGACCTGAGCTACGAGCACTTCGGGTTCGTCACGTCGGGGCGCTTCGAGAGCGGCAGCGCGCATACGTTCGGCGGAACAGCCGGGCTTCGCCTCAACCTGCTCGAAGGCGGGAGGGTGAAACCCTACCTCGTCGTCGGCTTGGGCGCATTCAACTTGACGACTGACGGAGTCACCCGCGGCGGCGCCAATCTGAGCTCCAACGCCACCGGCTTCGGGTTCGATGCCGGGCTAGGGTTGAGCGTCGCCCTCAAGCGGGTGGAGCTGCACTTCGTGACCACGCTCCTCAACATCTTCGTGAGCGAGAGTCCGATCCCGAGCGACAACGTCTACATCGTGCCGATCGCGGTCGGCGTGATGTTCTGAGGATCCGGTGCGGCGCGCCCGCACCGCCACCCGCATCTCGGACTCGAGGTTACAGGGGTCATGCCGACACGATATCGGGGCGCGCCGCGGGAGGTGCGGGCGCTCGACACGTACATCAAGCTCGCCCGCGCGCAGAATGCCCTTGCCGCGGCGCTCTACCGCCCGCTGGCCCTCGAGGAGGGGGTGACGGAGAGCCAACTCGGCGTGCTCGAGGCCCTCCTCCACCTCGGGCCTCTCTCCCAAAGTGAGTTGAGCCGGAAGCTCCTGACGAGTGGAAGCAATCTCACCACCGTGCTGGACAACCTCGAGCGGCATGGCCTGGTGCGCCGCCAGCGTCGATCCGAGGACCGGCGCGTTCAGGTCGTGCACCTGAGCGACGAGGGGCGGCGGCTGATCAAGCGCATCTTTCCGGCTCACGTCGAGCGCCTGACGCGGGGGATGGGTGTGCTCACGGTGCGGGAACAGGAGACGCTGGGTCGCCTCTGCCGGAAGCTCGGGCGGGGTCAGCTGCCGTAGGCGGAAAGCGGGCTCGGCCGGGGAGGAGAGAGGGAACGATTGTTCGACGTCGGACATTACATACTTGAATTACATGCGTCGACGATCGTCATCCACGCTGGTACCTTGATGTCAGAGTCCGCTGAGCCGACATGCCCAACCAGACCGAATCCCTGAGCGTACGCGAGGCCGCCGAGAGCCGTCGCTCGATCCGTCGCTTCGCCCCCGGCGCGGTCCCCGAGGAGGATCTGCGGGAGATCATCCGAGTCGCCGGCCTCGCCCCGTCGGCGTGGAACGCCCAGCCCTGGCGATTCATCGTCGTCCGCGACCCTGAGCTCAAGGCGCAGCTGGCGGTGGCCGCCAACGGCCAACGCCAGATCCTCAGCGCCCCTGTCGTCATTGTGGTGTACGCCGACATCCGCGATGTGCTCGCCCACGTCGACGAAATCATCCATCCGACGGCGACGAGCGACCGGCGGGCCTCCACATCATCGAGCATCGCCCGCTTCTTCGCGTCGAAGACCACGAGCGAGCAGGCAGCCTGGGCGAACGCCCAGAGCAACATCGCGCTCGGCTTCCTTCTCCTCGCCGCTCAGTCGCTCGGCTACGCCACGTCGCCGATGCTCGGATTCGATGCGGTGAAGGTGAAGGAAGTCCTCGGCCTGCCCGCGGACGTCGCCGTGACTGCGCTCGTCGCCCTTGGCGTTGCGGACGAGCAGGGACGCGCACATCACCGCCATCCGACCGAACGCATCGCCACCTTTCGGTGAGCGGTTGAGGAGAGATTCATCATGTCCATCACACTCGAAGGGATTCATCACGTGACGGCGATCGCCAGCGATCCCCAGAAGAACGTCGATTTCTACGCCGGGGCCCTTGGCCTTCGCCTTGTCAAACGCACCGTGAATTTCGACGATCCCACCACCTACCACCTCTACTACGGCGACGAGAAGGGCGCTCCGGGGAGCCTGATGACCTTCTTCCCTTGGCCGCGCGCCCCTCGAGGCCGAGCGGGCACAGGGCAGATCAACGCCACCGCCTTCTCGATTCCGCCCGCATCGCTCGGATACTGGCTCGAGCGCATGGTGCGGCACGGGATCCCGCATGAAGGCCCGGCTAAACGGTTCGATGCACAGGTGCTGACGGTGCGCGACCCCGATGGCCTGGTTATTGAGCTCGTCGCCACGAGTGATGAGCGCGCACCGTGGGAGGACGGGCCCGTCCCCGCGGCTCACGCGATCCGCGGACTTCACTCGACGACCATCTGGCGCGATGCCGAGACGGCGACTGGCGCGATGCTCATCGACCTTCTCGGCTTTCGTGAGGCGGGTCGAGAGGGCGCCGTGACACGCTATGCCACCGGAACGGGCGGCCCCGGTGCATTGCTCGATGTGCGCGATGCCACCGGCTTCTGGCGCGGTACGATCGGAGTCGGTACGGTGCACCACATGGCCTGGCGGATGCCCGACACGGACGTCGAGGATGCCGCGCGCAACGAGTTGGCGAGGCGCGGGGTGCCGGCGACCGACATCATCGATCGGCAGTACTTCAAGTCGGTCTACTTCCACGAGCCCGGCGGCGTGCTCCTGGAGTTGGCGACGGACGGCCCCGGGTTCGACCGCGATGAGCCTCTCGCCACATTAGGGACCCAGCTCATGCTCCCACCCTGGTTCGAGCGGGATCGCGCAATGCTCGAGGCGACTCTCCCGCCGATTCACTCGCCGGCGCACCGGGAGACCGCCGTACCGTGAGCGAGACCCTCAGCGGGTTCATTCACCGATACGAGCCTGCCCGCACCGCCGGCTCGCCCACACTGCTCATGCTCCATGGCACCGGGGGGGACGAGACCGATCTCCTCGCTCTCGGGCGCGAGCTGGCACCGGGTGCGGGCCTGCTGAGCCCCCGCGGACGAGTGCTCGAGCGCGGGATGCCGCGCTTCTTCCGTCGCTTCGCCGAGGGCGTGTTCGATGTCGAAGATGTGCGGCGGCGCGCGCACGAGCTGGCTGCGTTCGTGGGCGAAGCAGTCCTCCAATACCAGCTGGACGCAGACAGTATCTACGCCGTCGGGTTCTCCAATGGGGCGAACATCGCGGGGGCGGTGATGCTCCTCGAGCCGCGCACACTCCGCGGCGGTGTGCTCCTCCGAGCGCAGCCGGTGATCGCGCCAGAGGAGGCACCGCGACTCGGCGGCCGCAGCGCCCTCCCCGCCGCCGGTCTTCGCGACCCGATCGTGCCGGCGACAGAGACGGAGCGGCTGGCGGCGGCATTGCGGGATGCCGGAGCCGATGTGACCATGCACTGGGCGGATGCCGGCCACCACCTCACGGCGAGCGATGTGAACACGGCTCGCGAATGGCTCGCGCAGCGATTCAGCTCGCTCGCGCGTTAGGTAGCGTCTCCGGCGCAGAGCAGCTGCCCGCGACAACCGGATCCCACGGCACCGTCCATCACCACCGGTGAGCGAGATGAAGTTCCAGACAATCGCCTACACCCTGCTACGGATTGTCACGCCCTTCCTCCTCCTGCAGCACGGAGTCCAGAAGCACTTTGGGCTCCTGGGAGGATTCGGCCCACAACATGGAACGGCGGAGCTCTGGTCGCTCTTCGGAGCCGCCGGGGTGATCGAGACCTTCGTCACTCCCTTCGTGCTCATCGGCCTCTTCACGCGCCCAGCGGCGTTCCTCGTGTCCGGCGAGATGGCGACGGCGTATTTTCTCATGCACATCAAGAACGGCTTCTGGCCGATCCTCAATCACGGCGAGCTACCGGTGCTCTTCTGCTTCGTCTTCCTCTTCATCTCATCGTACGGGCCCGGCCCTTTCAGCGTGGACGCTCTTCTCGCTCGCCGCTCCGGAAAACCTTCATGACACGGCGCCGGTGGTGCGCACCGGTCGGCGTGGCGAGCGCCTTGCTCGCGCTCGGCACCGCGTCCGCGCAAGCGGCGGCGGCGGCCGATCAGCTCATCGACGCCGCGGTCGGCGACAGCGCGGCGTACCGCCGGCTCGCGCTCTTCGTCGACACATTCGGCAACCGGCCGAGCGGGTCGGAGCGCCTCGAGCGCGCGATCGACTGGGTGGTAGCGGAGATGAAGCGAGACGGGCTCGAGAACGTCCACACGGAGCCGGTGCGAGTACCGCACTGGGAGCGAGGCGCGGAATCGGCGGAGCTCACTTCGCCTCGCCACGTGCGACTCGCCATGCTCGGCCTCGGCCTGAGCGTCGGTACCCCGCCCGCCGGAATCACCGCGCCGGTGTTGGTCGTCACCGACTTCGCCAACCTGCGAGCCCGCGCCGCGGAGGCGCGGGGGAAGATCGTGCTCTACGACTTCCCCTTCGACCCCGACAAGAAGCCCTTCGAGGCGTACGGGGAGGCCGTGCAGTATCGCGGATCGGGCGCGGATTCGGCGTCACAGTTCGGCGCCGTCGCCATCCTCGTTCGGTCGGTCACTCCGATGTCGCTCCGCTCACCGCACACTGGCGCCATGCACTACGGGGACAGCACGGGGCGAGTGAAGCACATCCCGGCGGCTGCGGTGAGCGTGGAGGACGCGGAGATGCTTCACCGCATGCAGGACCGTGGCACTCGGATGGTGGTGACGCTCAAGATGGGCGCGCGAACGCTCTCCCCCGCCCCATCGCGCAACGTCGTCGCCGAAGTGCACGGGTCGACGCACCCCGGGGATGTGATCGTCATGGGGGGCCACATCGACTCGTGGGACGTCGGGCAAGGTGCGATGGATGACGGTGGAGGCAGCGTGGCCACATGGGAGGCGTTGCGCCTGATCAAGCGCCTAGGGACGCGACCGAAACGCACCATTCGAGTCGTGCTCTGGACCAACGAGGAGTCCGGCCTCGCCGGTGGCCGCGGATATCGCGATGCGCACCTCTCCGAGATCAATCGCCACGTGCTGGCCATCGAATCGGACAACGGTGTCTTTCGCCCCACCGGCATTCGCGTCAACGGCACGGAGGGAGCTATGACGGCGGTGCGCGGCGTGATGGCTCCGCTCGCACGCATCGGTGTCACCACCGCGGAGCCCGGTCAGCCGGAGGCCGACGTCTCTCCGCTGTCGGAGCTCGGAGTGCCGACCGCTGCCCTCGAGGTGGATGGCTCTCGCTACTTCTGGTACCACCACAGCGAGGCCGACATGGTCGACAAGCTCGACCCGGCGGACATGGCTCGCTGCGTTGCCGCCTTGGCCGTGCTGGCCTACGGAGTGGCCGACCTGGAGGAGACTCTCCCTCGGGGACGCGCTGCCACGACGCGCTGAGCGAGCCGACGCGACTTGCCTACTGCTCCAGGCCTCGGGGAGTGGTCGTCGATAGGCGCGCCCCGTAGCGGCAGGCATCGAGCCCGTCGCCCGGCGCTAGAGCGCAGAGCTGCTCGCGCGCCGGCGTCGCCGCTCGGAGAACTGCAATCTCCTCTCCGACCGCGTTGTAGCACGCCACCCGGCCCGCGCCCGGCGCAACATCTCGGCAGAAAGAGAAGCCATCGGTCGGGTTCGCGGTGACATCCACGTAGTTCTTCACCACGCCGACGTAGCACCAGGGCTGATAGGCCGGCGTGCCCAACGAGCAGAGACGCGCCGACTCGGCGTGGTTCATCAGCGTCTCGCCGCTGATCGTCGTGCCCGTTCCCTGATAGCAGCGGCGTCGAAGATCGGGCGGGACCGCGTCGCACCAGGTGAAGGTCTTGGCGTAATCCCCGCTGTTGATGGTGAGCATCACCGCCGGCTGCGTTTGATAGCAGTCGTCCTGATAGCGGGCACCGAGGATGGAGCACGGGTACTGCGGATCGGACGGATCCACCGCGCGAAATGTGCTCGCCCCGGCCGAGCCATCCTTCCCCATCGGCATTCGCGCCATCGAACCGCTCCCGACCGACAGCGGGTCGTGGTCGTCGTGCGGGTTCGTGGCATGGACGATGTTCTCCATGAAGGCGCCGCCGTAGCAAGATTTTCGGTCCCACTCCTCGTCCAGAGCATCGCAACCGGCGAGGCTCGCGCGCAGGTCGTGATCGTAGAACATCGTGAGGCCGTGCCCCATCCCGTGCACACACTGGAAGCGAAGCCAGCGATCCGCATCCGGCGCCGTGTACGGGGAACACACGGCATTGATCTCGTCGTGCCCGACGTGCGGGAGGCTGCGGAGATACGTCTGGATGACGCCGTGATAGCAGCCGGACTGGAAGATCTCGGTGCACGTCGCGAATGTCGCGGTCACTTCCGGGTGCGCGCGATAGGCGGCGATGCCGATCATGTGCGCGTACTCGTGGCCGTTGAAGCGGACGTCGCGGTCGCGATCGCCGAGGCGGTGCAGTGTTCCCATCGCCGTGCGCGCGCCTGTGCCATTGACGAGCGGGAGAAGCACCGCTTGGTAGCACGCGGATTTCGCCGCGCCCTCCTTCCGGGCGCAGCGCGCATACGCCCGATCGGCGATCGCCGTCGTGTCTCCGCCGAGCCAGCCCATGAGCGCCTCACCGGCGGGCCCGCGAGCGAGTTGCGAGCGGATCGGTTGCAGCGCGCCCATCCGCTCCGCTGCCGCGAGCCCGGCGAAGAGGAAGAGCGCCGCCAGCATGATCCAGCCCGCGCGGCGAAGCAGCGGCCCCCTGTCCGTCACGTCCGTCCCTCGGCCGGCACGACCCCCAGCGTCAGGCGGCGGCCATGCCGCAGCAATCCGAGGTCGTAGCGAGTGCCGATCCGCTCATCGGTGAGGAACTTGTGCAAGGCGTCCACTCCGGCGACTGAGGTATCGCCGATGTGGACGATGATGTCCCCGGTCTCGACACCGGCCTGCTCGGCAGGACTGTCCGGCTCGACCGCGGTGACGAGTACACCGCCCTCCGCCGAAAGGGCGTGCAGATGCACCGACCGCCGAGCGAGGCGCACATTCTGCCCGCCGACGCCGATCCAACTGCGCCGCACGCGGCCATATCGAATGAGCTGCGAGACGACTCGCTTCGCGGTGTCGATTGGAATCGCCAGGCAGATGCCTTGGGCTTGCTGGATGACGGCGGTGTTCACGCCGACCACCCGCCCGCGCGAGTCGACGAGCGGGCCCCCCGAATTCCCCGGGTTGAGCGCCGCGTCCGTCTGAATCACGTCGTCGATGAGACGCCCCGAGGCGGCGCGGATCGACCGTCCGAGGGCGCTGACCACACCCGCGGTGACTGTGGTCTGAAAACCGAGCGGACTGCCGATCGCGATGACGAGCTGGCCCGGCGCCAGGCGCGCCGACTCTCCCAGCTCGGCGGGCACCAGGTCGCTCGACGCGATTCGGATGACCGCCAGATCCGTCTCCGGATCGTCTCCGACCAGATCAGCGTCGGACTCGCGGCCGTCGGTGAGCGTGCACCGTATGCGCGACGCGCGGTGAACGACGTGCGAATTGGTGAAGGCCAGACCGTCGGGCGTGAACACGAATCCCGATCCGCTGGCGAACGGTGCAGGTCGCCGCGACGGCCGTGATCCCCCACCTCCGCGCGTGGCGCGCACCTCGATGAAGAGGACCGACGGACTCACACGGTTCACGGCGCGGGTCACCGCGGCCGAATACGCATCCAACAGCTCCGCGTCCGCCTGGCCGGCCAGGGCGGCATCGACACCGTCCGAAGCCGGCTCCGGTACCGCGCCCCCCGCGGAGCTCAAGCGCAAGACGCGACTCATGTCCGTTCCTTCACTGGCGTCCGATGAGAGACTCTGCGAGCCCCTACTCAGCTATTCGGCGGCCCGCCGCGCCCGCGCATCTGCTGGCGCATGGCCGCTACGTTCTTGTCGAAAACCGTCTGCTGATCCGGCGTGAGCGTCCCGCGGATGTCGCTCATCCGCTGCTGCATGAGATCTCGAGCGGTCTGCCGATCATCCGGGTTCTCCCTCGGATGCAGCGCCTGCATCTTCGGATCGTACTTGGCATTGATGCCATCGATTTGCTTCTTCTGCGCGTCCGTCAGTGTAATGCCGGCGAACAGCTGCTCCTGCATGTGAGAGCGCATCGCCGCTCGGGAGGCGCTGTCTCGAGGCATGCCACGCATGCAGGTGTCGCACATTTGCGCCTGGCCGACGGCCGCGAAAGCCAGGCTGGAAAGGAGAAGCGTAGCGGTTGCGGTGAGTCGAAACACAGTGGTCCTCCACATTCTGCAAGAGTTGCGGCACCGTGGCGACAATCACGTTCAGCCTCGGTGCCGGCCGACGCGCACGTCGTCAGGCAGGAACCGGCGCGCGCTCCCGCTGCCACTCCTTCAGCAGCTGGTCGACGGTCTTGAACTGGGCCTTCTCGTCCGTGGCGTACCACGCCTTGAAGTACTCGAGACCAGATCGGTGCGCGTCCTCGGTGAACGCGTCCAGCGCGTCGGTCACCCAGACGAGATCATATCCGCGCTGGAAGGCATCCCCCGAGGTGTGGCGCGCACAGCAATCGGTGTGCAGGCCGGTGATGTACAGCCGGGTGATACCCCGCTCGCGCAGGATGCGATCGATTTCGGTGCTCACGAACGGGCTGTAGGTCCGCTTCGGCAGCACGACGTCGCCCGGATGCGGGGCCAGCTCGGCGACAATGCTCGCCTGCGGCGTCCCCGCCATCGCATGGGGCGGCCACTTGCGCAGCTCGTCATCCGCCGGCGTGTGGGCGTCCGTCGTGTAGACAACGAGGATGTCGTTGTCGCGCGCGCCGGCCAGAAGCTTCGCCAATTTGGGGATGATCCCCTTGGCACGTTGCTGATACGCGGGACCACCCGCATCGGCGATCGTTCCGCCTGCGTGGACGAAGTCGTTCGCCAGATCGATCACGATCACGGCACTGCGTGGCACGCGAGACGTCGGATTCACGGACATGGCGATCTCCCATTGTTCGAGTTCGCACGCGGGGGGCCGATTGGGCAACGCCTCGATCGTCCCAGGGGGACGACCTCTCCCACGGCGGGCGCTCGTTCGAGCGCCGGTGACAAGATACCTGCCGAAACGTACGGCTTCACGCCACGGACTTCCGCACCCGCTCCTGGCCGAGCAGCATCTCGAGCTGGCCGAGGCGAGCGATCCTCTCTTCGACCTTCGCCACCTCGGCACTGCAGCGGCGCCTGAACGCATCGAACTCTCGACGTGAGCGCCAGAGGTCGCTCGTCAGGTAAAGCGTCCGATCCTCGGCGTCACGCCATAGCTCGCTGCGGACGAAACCGGGCGCCCCTGCCAGCAACGCCTCCCACGCCCCACGCCGTCCAAAGATCAGCTCGAACTCTCGGGCATTCTCGCGGCGAACGCGAAACGCCGACAACCGATGGAATGCGTGCTCTCTCATCTCTCTCCCCCGGGCAACAGGAGATGAGACTCACGCCGGCACTCAGACCAGGGAGTGCGCGGACACGGTCTCCGTTAGGTAGACAGCTGAGCCTCTCTCAGGAGCGCTTGCCCCACTGCAATCCATGCAACGGGCCAAGTGCGGCTCTATAACTTGTATCCCGACGATTGATAGTTAGATAACCAGGCGAGTGTGACTTGTCAACTCCGTTTTAGAGGTTAGAATATCGGCTATGGCACCGCAGCCAGCCGATCATCGAGGGGAGGGCTCCACCGGCCTCCCAGACCCCTTCGAATGGGTCGGAAACGCCCTGCCGGCGGACTACGCCAACACCGCCTCCTGGCCCCCCGAGGGGCCAATCGAGGAGCGGTTGACGGATTACTCGCGCCTCGTCGACTGGGCGCTCCGGAGCGGGATACTTTCGGTCGCTGAGGCGAACCCGATGCTACGCGAGGCCGCCGCGCACCCCGCGCGCGCCGCCGCCACCCTAGATCGCGCGAGGTCTCTCCGTGCGGTGGTCCACCAGGCTCTCGCCAGCCTGGCGAGAGGCAACGCGCCACCCGCGTCGGCGTTGGGCGCTCTCAACGGCTTCTTGCCGGACGCGCTCGGGCACCTGGCGGTCGATTCGACAGGCGACGGTTGCGGCTGCAGCTGGACTTGGCGACACGATGGGGTCGATCTCGACCGGATGCTCTGGCCGATCGTGTGGTCGACCCTGGGGCTCCTCACATCCGACCAGTCGCGCCTGGTGCGACAGTGCGGCAATCAGCGTTGCGGCTGGACCTTCGTCGACACAAGCCGCAATCGGACCCGCAAGTGGTGCACCATGCGCGATTGCGGCAACCGCGCCAAGGCGCGACGCCACTACGAGCGGAAGAAGCGCAGCACGCGCGGGACGGGCACCGCGAGCTGAGGGATGCCGCGGGCGATCGTTATGACCCGAGCGCGGCGCGCACGATCGGGATCAGCCGCTCCGGATGGGCGTAGCTGTCCTCACCGAGGATGAGGCGCGCCGCCGGCATCGCGGCGACCCGACGCAACAGGGAGACCAGGTGAGGCGCCACCACCCGGTCCGCCATCACCCAGGGGCTCTGCCTAACGACTGCCGCGAACGCATCGGCCGAGCCAAGGGCGCGGAGATGTGTCGAGTCGTCGACCACCTGCGAGAGCAAGAGTCCACCCAATACGGCGGTCCGCCGCCAGCGACCCGCACCGAGCGTGGTGGGGTCGACCGATACTCGGTCGCCGGTGACCACACGATCCTTCCATCCGGCGTCGAGATGGAAGGTGGACCGCCAGCCCTCGACCACCACCGTGTCGCCGTCGGGCCCCGGCGAGAGCACCAGCTGGTCGTCGGAGAGGTAGTCCCAACCACCCGCAATGAGGGTCGCGATCGTCGACGACTTCCCGCTCCGCGAGTCGCCGACGACCAAAAACGCTGTGCCGTCGGGAGCGATCACCGCGCCGGCGTGCACCAGTACATGGCCAAGGCGGCCCAAGAGCAACGGCACAGCGATGCTGAAGGCGGAGACGGCATCGCGCAGGTCACCAGCGCGTTCGGCGATGCTGATCCGTGAGCGACGCGACTCCAGTTCCAGCGTCCCGCTGACGCGACCGTTGTCGCTGCGCAGGAGCGCGTAGGGCGCGCCCGCGGCCGACGTCCAGAGTCCGACACGCCCGAGCCGCAGGACGGGTGGCCGGCCCGGGGCCTCCGGCGGAACGAGTGCGCCGGCGTCACGCGCCACGCGCACGTGAGCGGCCGGCTGTGCATGCCCCGCCTCCACTGGAGGAGGCAGGATCTCGCGAAAGGCCGCGGCGTAGCCGGGGTCAATGTCGAGCACCAATCGGCTGCGCGCCAGGAGCGAGAGCCGGACTAGCGGCGTCGGGGGGAGCCCGGCCGTCGGGGCGCCCGCCGTCACCGTCACATGAGCCAGGGTCGCCCCGCTGCTCGAGCTCACGCGGTCCGCGGGGGCACTCATCGCTCCCCCGTCCCGTTCTCGGACGACATGCCGCTGGTCGTGATCGGGTGAATGGTGGACGGCGATGTGGGGTCGAGCCACGCGAGCTGCGACGGGCCGCCGTTGGAGAACTCCGTGAACACCACCTGACCCGAGGCCAGGTACGAGGGCTGGCCGACGTTCCCGATCGTCGTTAGGCGCTTGACGTCGCGCGTGGCCACCGTGAGCAGGTAGAGGTCCGACTGATGCGTGAGCGTGTCACGATCGGACGTGAAGACGACCTGCTTGCCATCCGGACTCCAGGAGGGCTCGACATTGGAGTTACCGTCGCCGGAGAGGAGCGCCGTGGCCGAGCCGGTATCGGCACCAAGCGTCCCGACGTACAGGCCGGCGTTCCCGTCGCGCGTCGTGGTGTAGACGATCCGGGTCCCATCGGGCGACCACGCGGGACCCGCTTCGATCGCCCCGCTGAATCCCGAGTCCGCGGGCTCGAAGCGGCACCCGCTCGGGCAGCTCGTCCCCATCACCCAGATCTTCGGCAAGACGTCGGCATCCGAGGAGTACGCCACGGTCGCCGTCTTCGACACCGCTGGATCGAGCGCAGTGTAGCTCCCGCCGATCAGCTCCGTTTCCGAGCCGCCGGCCGTCGGCACGGTGAAGATCGCCCCTTTACCCGTGCGGAACGACACGAAGTAGATGACGCCGCCATGGACCGCCGGATGGAGATCATCCGCCGGATCGGTCGTGATCCGGTGGAGGTTGGATCCATCGAGCGACACCGAGTAGACGTCGCGGTTCCCCTGGCTCACGGCATCGAAGTAGATGACCGGGACGGTCGGCGGCGACGAACCGGTGCTCGAGCTGCAGGCCGCTGCCACTATCGAGGCGGCCACCCCGAGAAGCGGGCCATGTGCTGCGCGGAAACGCCGGATGTTAGGCATGCACCAGCGGCAGCGCCGCCCGCCTCCACGTCGAGTCCGGGCCTCGGGAGAGCCAGTCGAGCTTGCCCGACGCGCGGGCGCAGCGCAGGCAGGGGAGGCCGGCCAGCGGGTCATCGGCGCCGAGCGAGGCGGAGTCCGCCTCGAGCCCCATCAGCCGCGCCGAATACTCGCGAAAGGCGTCGGCGAGCTGAGTGTGGTGGAGATCGACCACCACATCGCTGTTCGTCGCGCCGTAGTCGGAGAGCTGGCAGCAGAGCGAGAGCTCTCCGCTCACGTTCACGTACAGGCGCTGGTGCCGGTACGTCTCGCAACGCTCGAGCGCCTCGCCGTCGAGCGGCGGGGCGCCGTAATCGACGGTGATCGCCGTCCTCCGCCCCGGAACGCTCGCCAGCACGCGCGCCTCTCGTACGACAGCCGGCCACTCGTCAGGCTCCAAGTCGGACACGCGGCTCACGCTCTGCGGGACCGGCTGCGGGAGGATCACCTGCAGGCGCACTGCACCCAGCCCCTCCGCCAGCTCGCTCGCCGCCGCCAGCTGGTGGCGATCCCGACGGTCGATGACGATCGAGAAGACCATCGGAATGCGCCGGCTCGTGAGCAGCGCAGCCGCCAGCATCACGCGCCGAAAGCTCCCCCGTCCACGCTCCGCATCGTGCACCGCCTCGGTCGCGCCCGACAGCGAGAGCCGCACCGCTTGCGGCGGGTGGCGGGCGAACAACGGAAGGGCACGCGCCAGGTGCCAACCGTTGGTGACGAATCGCCAGGGTACACCGCGCGCGCGGAGACCCTCCACGATCGTCTCGAGCTCAGGGTGCAGAAGAGGCTCGCCCCCCGTCAG
>Ga0187777_10000207_pt1 | contig 44243 bp, 33 predicted proteins | sample 1015_Q2_SP5_10_M_FD_132416 | JGI IMG/M metagenome (GOLD analysis project Ga0187777, IMG submission 132416) | Tropical peat soil microbial communities from peatlands in Department of Meta, Colombia - 1015_Q2_SP5_10_MG | ecosystem: Environmental > Terrestrial > Soil > Wetlands > Peat | place... | reverse complement strand
TTCTTGTAACCGGGTTGTAACACGCAAACCTTACTAATCATTCGCTATTCTATACACAGGGAGGATTCGACATTGAGGAGATTCCTCGCGCCAGTCTTGCTTTGCCTGGCCGTCGCCGTGCTGGTAACAGGCACCCAGGCACAAACCCTCAATGGGGCAGGGGCGACGTTTCCCTACCCTGTCTACTCCAAGTGGTTCAACGAATACCGCAAGATCCATCCTGACGTTCAGATCAACTACCAGTCGATCGGCAGCGGCGGCGGCATTCGGCAATTGACGGCGGGTACCGTGGATTTCGGCGCTACCGACGGTCCTATGAGCGACCAGCAGTTGGCAGAGGCCAAGTTCAAGATCTTCCACATCCCGACGGTGCTGGGGGCGGTAGTGCCCGCCTACAACGTACCGGGAATACAGGCGGAGCTGAAGTTCAGCCCCGAGGTCATTGCCAACATCTGCCTGCTGAAAATTAGCAACTGGAACGACAAAGCCATCGCTGCCGACAATCCCGGCGTGTCGCTACCCAATAAGCCGATCATTGTGGTTCACCGTTCGGACGGCAGCGGCACCAATTACATCTTCACAGATTATCTCTCGAAGGTGAGCGGAGAGTGGACGGTGCGGGTAGGCAAAGGCACCTCCGTGAGGTGGCCCGGCGGCCTGGGCGCCAAAGGGAACGAGGGTGTCGCGGGAATGATCCGGCAGATGGATGGCGCGTTTGGCTATGTCGAACTGATCTATGCCATCCAGAACAAGATCCCTTTCGGCATCGTGAAGAACAGTTCCGGCTCCTGGATCAAGGGTAGCCTGCAAAGCACCACTGCTGCGGCGGGCTCGGTGAAGAACATGCCCGACGACTTCCGCGTGTCGATCACCAATCCACCGGGCAAAGACGCCTATCCCATCGCCAGCTTCACCTGGCTGTTGATACCAGCGCAGTTCAAAGAGGCGGCCAAGGGCAAGGTAATGGTGGACTTTCTGACCTGGATGTTGGATCAGGGCGAGTCTATGGTTTCCCAGCTCGATTACGCACCCCTGCCCGACAGCGTAAAGAACAAAGTGCAGGCTCGGATTAAGGAAGTCCGCTTTTAGGGGCCTGTTCTCAGAAATCGTTTCGCAGAATGATATCCCGTTTTGTGGAGAGGAAACGAATGAACGCCAAGCGCATCATCTCTGTATTAGTAGTGTTGTCTATTGGTCTGCTGGCGCAATCCGCGTCACCGGACCCGCAGACCAAGCCCAAAACCAAGAAAAAGGCGACTGCTGAGGCTACGTCGCCCACGGCAGAGCTGGCTACCGAGGTGCGCCAGTTGCGCCAGAGGATGGAAGCTCAGGACCAGAAGATTCTGAGACTGGAACAGGATGTACGCAGCCGCGACCAGCAGATCGCGGACCTGCAAAACTCTGCCGCCCAGGCGCGCAGCAGTGCGGAATCGGCTGTGTCCAGCAGCTCACAGAGTGCCCAAGCTGTGAGTGCGCTGCAAAGCACCGTCAACGACATCAAGCTCAATAACACGAACTTGGCGATGACAGTGCAGGAAGAACAAAAGAAGGTCGGCGAGATGATCGAGAGCCCGCTGGCTATTCACTACAAAGGAGTCACCATCACTCCGGGCGGCTTCCTGGCGGCAGAAACTTCGTGGCGCCAGCATGCCACGGCCTCCGATGTGAACACGCCATTCACCTCGATTCCATTTCCCGGCAACGATGCTTACCACCTGACCGAGTTTTTCGGGTCTGGCCGTCAGTCACGAATCACTTTGCTAGCAGAAGGCAAGATCAGCAATGCCAAGCTCAGCGGCTACTATGAGACAGACTGGCTCTCAGTCGGCGTGACTTCCAACAACAACGAGAGCAACAGCTATACGAACCGCATGCGCCAGCTCTTTGGGCAGGTCGCGCTTAATAGCGGGTGGACATTTACCGGCGGGCAGATGTGGAGCCTGGTGACAGAGACCAAGAAGGGTCTTGATAACCGCACCGAAGCAACGCCGATGACCATTGATGCTCAATATACCGCAGGCTTCAGTTGGATGCGCCAGTACGGCTTTCGGGTAACTAAGAATTTCAACAACAAGGTGTGGCTCGGTCTCTCCGTCGAAAACGCAGAGACGACTAACCTTGGAGGAGGCGGCTTCCCAACTGACTTCCTTATTGGATCGCCTGGAACTAACGGTGGACTTTACAACGGCGGTGTGCAGACTTCCGCGGCTGGAGGCTTATCACCGAACGCCAATTATTCCTTCAACTACACTCCGGACTTCATCGTGAAGGCGGCGTTTGAACCGGGTTTTGGACACTATGAGGTGTTTGGGATTATCAGCAACTTCCGTGACCGCCTCTACCCGACCGCGGCCGGAATACCTGCCGGCGCCGTCGTCTGCGGTGTTACAGAACCGGCACCAGCAGGCACACCGCCCTGCAACAGTACGCGAACGGGAGGTGGAGGCGGCGCCAATGCTCGCTGGTCGGTCTACCAAAAGCATGTAGATATCGGCATCCACTTCCTGGGCGGCGATGGCGTAGGTCGCTACGGCACGTCCCAGGTGGCCGAGGTTACGGCACATCCGAACGGAACGTTGGCCCTTATCCACAATTACCAGGCATTGGGGACGCTTGAATGGCATTCCAAGCATTGGGATGTTTACGGTTACGGTGGCGGGGAGTATGCACAGCGTACAGTCTACAAGCTGACGCCGGCCAGCTCCTTCGTGGGTTACGGGCGCCCTGACCAGACCGGCACAGGGGCGTGCCTGCTCGAACCTAATCCTGCGGCAAACCAAAACGGGACCAAGCCGGGATTTCAGCCCGCCTCAAACAGTTGCAACGACCTACGTAACATTCTCGAGGGTACATTCGGGGTCTGGTACAAGGCCTACAACGGTCCGAAGGGCAGGATTCAGTTCGGGACCCAATACTCGTACATGGTCATCAATACGTGGTGGAACTCGTCGCGATTGAATAACGTTGGAACCAACCCCGCCGCGCCCACTCCGCACACGATTGAGAACATGTTCTTTACCTCCTTCCGGTACTATTTGCCGTAAGGAGCAATACGCAGTGTTAGAATCCGGCGCTGGCCAACCAGCCGGCGCCGGGGTCCCCGGAACGCCCGGTTTTGCGTTCTGGGGTGGGGCGCCGGGCATCCCACCTGTAACCGTGCTGTAACAATCGGCTGTTAGCCTGAGCCCGGGTAACCAACTTGGCTGAAGCTGCTCCTCTCCCGCAAGGACCCCGGGCCGAGACCACGCACATGGCTGCGACGGGAGTCACAATACCGCTCATCCCGGCGAAGGCGAGCAAGGTTCCAGACCACGTCTTCTCCTCCGCCATGCTGGCTTGTGGTTTGTCGCTGCTGGCGGTGGTGGTGCTCATCGTGATCGAGCTGGTGCTGCAATCCAAGCTGTCGATCCACGCGTTCGGCTTGAAGTTCTTCAAGGGAACCAACTGGGACCCGGTGGCGGGCGACTTCGGCGCTTTGCCGTTCATCTATGGCACAATCGTCTCGTCGCTCGTAGCCTTGGTAATCGCAATTCCACTTTCGCTCGGCGTGGCGGTGTTCATCACCGAGATGTGCCCCAAGCCGCTGCGCGGGACGATCTCCTTCATGACGGAACTGCTGGCGGCCATCCCCAGCGTGGTCTATGGATTGTGGGCGATCTTCGTACTGGCGCCGCTCTTGCGCTCCTACGTTCAGCCGTGGCTGGCACGATACTTCGGCTGGACCGGCCTGTTCACGGGGCCGCCCTTCGGCGTTGGCATGTTGGCCGCGGGGATTGTCCTGGCCATTATGATCGTGCCCATCATCGCCTCCATCACGCGCGAAGTGCTCACCGCCGTGCCGCAGCAGCAGCGGGAGGCGGTGCTGGCGCTGGGCGCCACGCGCTGGGAGATGATCCGGATGGGCGTGTTGCGCAATGCGCGCACCGGCATCGTCGGGGCTATCATCCTGGGACTGGGCCGCGCCCTGGGAGAGACGATGGCGGTCACCATGGTAATCGGCAACACGCCGCAGATCGCGAAATCGCTTCTTGCGCCCGGTTACACCATGGCCAGCGTGATCGCCAACGAGTTCACCGAGGCTACCGGCGATCTGTACTTGAGCGCGCTGGTTGAAATCGGGCTGGGGCTGTTCCTGGTAACGATTGTGGTAAACATACTGGCCGGTCTGCTGGTGTGGTCGGTCACCCGCGGCCTGCCTGCGAGGGTCCGTGCCTGAACATAGCCCATCCCGAGAGCGCTTCTTGAATTGGAAACGCGTCCTCATGGATCGATTCGCCACCGGATTCGCCGTGTTGATGGCGGCTCTGGTGGTGGCTCCACTGTTGGCTGTCTTCGGTTACCTGCTCGTGCGCGGCGTGGGCTCGCTGAACCTCGCGTTCTTCACCCACCTTCCCGTGCCGGTCGGGGAAAAAGGCGGCGGCGTGGCCAATGCTATCGTAGGATCGGCGATGATCCTGGGCATCGCCAGCCTCATCGGCGTGCCCTGGGGTATCGGTGCCGGCATCTATCTGGCCGAATATGGCCGCGGAAGCTTCGCCTCGCTGTTGCGGTTCACGGCCGACGTGCTGAACGGCGTGCCTTCGATTGTGATCGGTATCGTGGCCTATGCGCTGGTAGTGGTACCGCAAAAGCACTTCTCGGCGCTCTCCGGAGGGGTGGCATTGGGGATCATGATGATCCCCACCATCACCCGTGCCACCGAAGAAGTGCTGCTGCTGGTGCCGCTGTCGGTGCGTGAGGCGGCATGGGGCCTGGGAGTGGCGCGCTGGCGGGCCACACTCTCCGTCACTCTGCGCACGGCGAGCGCCGGCGTGATTACCGCGGTGATGCTGGCTTTCGCCCGCATCGCCGGCGAGACCGCACCGTTGCTGTTCACCGCCTTCGGCAATCAATTCTGGAACTTCAATCCCAACCAGCCCACGGCCGCGCTGCCCTTGCAGCTCTTCGTTTACGCCATCTCGCCCTTTGACGAGTGGCATCGCCTGGCCTGGGCGTGTGCGCTGGTGCTGATTGCGCTGCTCGTGGGAGCGGTCACGGCGGTGCGGCTGGCGGCGCGGCGCGGCGTGTTCCAAGGAGCGAGCTAAGCGATGGGTGTCGGCGTCCACGTCGAAAAGCTGAATGCGTGGTTCGGCGCTACGCAAGCGCTCTACGACATCGCCATGCAGATCCCGGCAAACCACGCTACCGCCATCATCGGGCCGTCCGGGTGCGGAAAATCGACCTTTATCCGCTGCCTGAATCGCCTGCACGAGACGGTGCGGGACGCGCGCCTGGAAGGCAGCGTGCGCATCGGCGCGCTTGAGGTTTACGGCAACGGCACCTCGGCCGTGGAAGTGCGCCGCCGCGTCGGCATGGTATTTCAGAAACCCAACCCCTTCCCCACCATGTCCATTTACGACAACGTGGCCTCCGGGCTGAAGCTCAACGGCTTCCACAACCGGCGGGTGCTCGATGAAGTAGTGGAGCGCTCGCTGCACATGGCCGCACTGTGGGACGAGGTGAAGGACGTGTTGAAGAAGAAGTCGGGGGCGAGCCTCTCCGGAGGCCAGCAGCAACGGCTGTGCATCGCCCGCGCCCTCGCCGTGCAGCCGGAAGTGATGCTGATGGACGAGCCCGCCTCCGCGCTCGACCCCATCTCCACCAGCAAGATCGAAGAGCTGATCTTCCAGCTTAAGGAGCAGTACACCATCGTGATCGTCACGCACAATATGCAGCAGGCGGCGCGGGTGGCGGAGTACACTGGCTTTTTCCTGTTGGGAAAACTGATCGAGTTTGACAAGACCGAAAAGATTTTCACCAATCCCTCCGACAAGCGGACGGAAGACTACATTACAGGCAGGTTCGGATAGTGCGCACCCGTTTCCATCAAGGCTTGGACCTGTTGAAGCAGAAGCTGCTCACCATGGGCGGCATGGCCGAACAGGCCGTGGAGCGCGCCGTGGAAGGCTATCGCCGCCGGGATGGCGAGCTGTGCAAGCTGGTGCTCGATGGCGAACCCGCCATCAACACCATGGAACGCGAGATCGACGAGCTCGCGCTGGACCTGCTGGCCATGCAGCAACCCATGGCCATCGACCTGCGCTTCATCACCGCGGTCATGAAAATCAACGCCGACCTGGAACGCGTGGGCGACCAGGCGGTCAACATCGCGGAGCGAGTGCTGCATTCGCTCGACTTGCCCGAGGTGGAATTGCCCGCGGACATCCCGCGCATGGCGGGAGTGGCCAGGGACATGGTGCGCCGCGCCCTGCAGTCGTTCATCGATGCCCGTCCGGAATCGGCCCAGGAAATCCTGAAGATGGACGACCTGGTGGACGACATGAACCGCGAGATCCACCGCGCCATGATTGCCCATATGAAACAAGTCCCGGACGCGCTGCAGCAGGCCTTGGATGCCCTGCTGATCTCTCGCAACCTGGAGCGCGTCGCCGACCACGCCACCAATATCGCCGAAGACGTCATCTTCTGGATCAAGGGCGCCGACGTGCGCCACCATTTCGGGATGAACGCCGTCCAGCCGTAGAACAGGCCCTACCTTCGTGCTCTGTCATGCTGAGCGAGTGCGGGGTAGGTCTCCCCGCACGAGTCGAAGCACCCCTACTCTTCCGAGCATCCCTGATACGATTCGGGCGCGTCGGTTCTCGGTAGGTACCCCCTCCCCCTGCCCATTTAGCAAGTACCTGCCGTTCAATCACTTGCAAATGCTGTTCGCTAAGTACCGTCAAAATAAGGACAAGGCCTCAAGCCCGGAGGGCGACACAGCTTCTGCTCGCGCTCAGTCGCATTGCTCCCTCGCGCTCGCCAACCTCTGAGGCCGGTGCCCCGCATCTGCCCGCCTTTGGCAGATGTGGGTCCGCAGATCACCGGTAGGCGAGCACCCACGTCTGCTAACGGCAGCGGGCGTGGGGGACCGTCACGACCAGCCCGTAGGGCGGCAGGTGGGTTAGCCCAGCGCGTGAGCGCTGGGTAGGAATCGAAGAAACGCCACCAGCCCGGAGGGCGATCCGATCAGCTGTCCCTTGCGGGACTGGTGCTAAACCCATCTGTCACCCGGCACTGACGTGCCGGGCTAGGTTCGGTCGCCCCTGCGGGGCTACAGGCTTTGGAAGGATTCGGGGCTTACGCCCAGGGCGGCCCACAAACGCACTGGAGACAGGCCTGTCGCCAAGCGCCGCCAGGCGCGACTGAGTGTAGCCCGGCACGTAGTGCCGGGAAGGCGTTGTCATGCGTGAGTCAGTCCCGCCAGAGCCTGCCCTGAGCGAAGCCGAAGGGGACGGCTGATCGCATCATCCGAAGAGGTGTTGCTCTTCGTGCGCCACGTTGTAGGCGCGCAGCAGGGTCCGATATTCGTCTTCGAAGGCTCGCTTCCTGTGGTGTGCAGGCTGGTTCTGTATGTACGAAACCGTCTTCGCGACCTGCGACGCACCGATCGTAAACGCACCGTACGCCTCCTGCCAGCTAAACGAGCGCAGAGCTTTCTGCTCGCGCAGCCACTTCGACGATCCCGCCTTGATCAATTGCACGGCTTTGGCAACCGGTATATGGGCAGGAATGCCCATCAAAACATGCGCATGATTTTTGGTTCCACCCACCGCAATCGCCACGAACCCGTTCCTGCGCGCAAGTCCGCCTATATACGCCCACAGGTCGGCTTGAACCTGTTGCGGGATTAGCTCCCGCCGTTCCTTGGTAGAGAACACACAATGAACCAGCAATCTGGTGTAGGTGTGTGGCATGCGCGGATTTTACTTCAGCCGTCCCTGGCGGGACTGGCGTTGATCCTACCATCCGGTTACCCGGCACTAACGTGCCGGGCTACATTCAGTCGCGCCTGGCGGCGCTTGGCGGGCTGGTGCCCCACATCTGCCCGCCTTTGGCAGACGTGGGCCACCCACCCATCCGTCCTGTCGGATGTCCCGTTTCAGTCCAGCTTTTTTGATCGGTTGCATCACTTTTTTGGCAGGATCGAGGCGGAAAGTGACGATAGACTAAGGGTTCTTTATGCTCGAGTCGGGCCAGAATTCGACCGCGTCGCGGCTGATTATGGTCACAGCCACAGGCGGTGGTCTCTCTGGCAGGGGGACTTGAGCTAAGCGGAAACACAAAAGCTCCTGAGCCCACCGCCAGACAAGGCGAGTGGGTTTTTTGTTGTGCGGAGAATTTTCGGAGGACGGCTGGAGCAGTTTCAGAATTGGTGTAGTCGGAACAGCAGAACCAAAATCCCTCGACTCGGGTTTCCCGCGCTCTGCCCCAGCAAACCAAAAGCGGGTTTGCCGGGGGACCCCGAAAGCGCGCGGGAACCCTCCCTCGCTCGGGATGACAATCGACTACGGTAAGAAGTCAAAGGGCTCTAAGATGTGGTGGGAACGGGTGGTGCGGCGATGATCGTCATGAAATTCGGGGGCACTTCGGTGGAGGATGCGCCGGCCATCGAGCGGGTGGCCGAGATCGTGCGCAGCCGCGCGGCCGACGACCCTGTGGTCGTGGTCAGCGCGCTGGCTCGCGTGACCGACCAGTTGCTGGGGGCCGGCAAGGCGGCCGCGTCCGGCGACCGCGAGCGCGCCCTGGACTTGCTCGCTGGCCTGAGACAGCGACACCTCCAAACCGCCTCGGAACTTCTCTCCGGAACTGATTTATTCAAGCTTCAGCCTGCGCTGGAGACCAGCTTCAACCTGCTGCAGGAGCTGCTGACGGGCGTGGCGACTCTCCGCGAGCTTTCCCCGCGCAGCACCGATTGCCTGCTCTCTTTTGGCGAACTGCTCTCGAGCGAAATCGTGAGCGCGGCTCTGGTAGCGCGCGGTCTCGAAACCGAGTGGGTGGACGCCCGCGAATGTCTCATCACCGACAACTCTCACACCCGGGCCGTGCCCCTGGTTGCGGAAACCCGGGAGCGCCTGGAAGCCCAGTTGCGGCCGCTGCTTGAGCGGCAGGCGATCCCGGTCATGGGAGGCTTTATCGGATCGACGGTCGATGGCACACCCACCACCATCGGCCGCGGCGGCTCCGACTACTCGGCTTCCATCGTGGGAGCGGCCATGGAAGCGGCGCGGATCGAGATCTGGACCGACGTACCGGGGATGATGACGACCGACCCTAACCTTTGCCCGGAGGCGAGGCTGATTCCGGAGATCAGCTTCGATGAGGCGGCGGAACTGGCCTCGTTCGGCGCCAAGGTGCTGCACCCGGCCACGCTGCTGCCGGCCATCGAAAAGAATGTCCCGGTCTACGTGCTGAACTCTCGCGATCCGGCGGGCGCGGGTACCTGCATCCGCGCGCATGTCCCGGGCAACCACCACCCGGTGCGTGCCATCGCCGCCAAGCGCAACACGACTATCGTCAACGTCGCGGGAGAGCGCGCCTGGATGCCGCGCGGGTTCCTGCGCGAGGTGCTGGCGGTCTTCGACCGGCATGAATGCCAGGTGGACATCGTGGCCAGCTCGCAGGTGCGCATTTCACTGGCGGTGGAGGCCGGCTCCGTCGCGCCGGAGCTGCTGGCCGATCTGGAACGCCTCGCGGAGGTGAGCTGCGAGCCGCGACAGGCCATCGTGAGCGTGGTGGGCGAGAACTTGCGCGGACGGCAAGGCATCGCCGCCAGCGTGTTCGGGAGCGTCGCGGCGGCCGGCGTCAACGTGCGCATGATCTCGCAGGGAGCTTCGGAGATCAACATCAGCTTTGTCATCCAGGAAGAGGACGTACCGGCTGCGGTGCGACGACTGCACAGCGATCTCTTCGCCGACGCGAAGCCGCAGGAAGACTGGCGATGGGTGGCCGCCAGGGTTGGCCTATCAGAGCCCACGCCGGCAACCGACAGAGAGAAAACCGAAGGAGTCACTGCTCATGGGCCCGAAATCTGATTTCATCTGGATGAACGGCAAGCTGGTCCGCTTTCAGGACGCCACCGTTCACTTCATGACCCCCGGCCTGCATTATGGGATCGGCGCATTCGAAGGCATCCGTTGCTATGCGGCGGCGAACGGCCCGGCGATCTTCCGCCTGCACGATCACATGCAACGCCTGGTGGACTCGGCGCGCACGCTGGGCTTTCTGGAGCTTCCCTACACGCTGCGCGAACTGACCGACGCGGTGAAAACCACCGTCGCCGCCAACGGCTTCCCCGACTGCTACATCCGGCCACTGATCTACCTGGCCGAGGGCGGCTGGAACCTTACGCTCGACTCGGGCGTCCCGCACGCGGGCATCGCGGTATGGAAGTGGGAGAAATTTCTGGGCGAAGAAGCGCTGGCAAACGGAGTACGCGCTAACACCTCGTCGTTCACCCGACATCACGTCAACGCAAGCATGACCAAGGCCAAGATCTGCGGCAACTACGCGAACTCGGTGCTGGCGCGGACGGAATCGCTGCGCCTGGGCTTCGACGAAGCCATCATGCTCGATCCCCAGGGTTACGTCGCCGAGTGCACCGGCGAGAACCTGTTCCTGGTGCGCCGCGGCGTGGTGCACACGTCGCCCAGCGCCGCCATCCTCGAGGGCATCACGCGCGACACTGTCATGACGCTGGCGCGCGACCTCGGACTCAAGGTTGTGGAAGAGCCAATCTCGCGCGACCAGCTCTATCTCGCGGATGAAGTGTTCGTCTGCGGCACGGCGGCGGAAGTCGCGGGCCTGCGCGAAATCGATTTCCGGCGCATCGGCGATGGCAAGACCGGGCCGGTCACGCGCCGGCTGCAGCAGGCCTACCAGCAGGCGACGCGCGGTACGCACCCGCTCTCCGCCAATTGGCTGGAATACGTTGCCATGGTGGAGGTCGGCTATGGTCACGGAGTTTGAGGGACGGTCAGGATGAACAAGAGTTCGCGTATTTCTTCCGCTGCCGCGCCGGCTCCCGCCAAAGACGCTGGTGCGGTCGCCCATCCTGAGGCAGCGCCGGTCAGTGTGGCGCTGGTAGGATTTGGGACGGTCGGGCGCTCGGTGGCGCGCATCCTGTCGAGTTCTCCGGCGCACCTCCGCCTGACGCATATCGTCAATCGTGACGTTGAACGCAAGCGGGTGGACTGGCTGCCCGGTCACATCCGCTGGACCGACAATTTCGAAGACGCGCTCGACGATTCCGTGGACATCGTGGTGGAGTTGGTGGGTGGGCTGGAACCGGCGCGCGAGTGGGCGCGGCGGGCGCTCTCGGCGGGCAAATCCGTGGTCACCGCCAACAAGCAGTTGATCGCCCACCATGGGCCCGAATTACTGGAGCTGGCGCGGCGCCAGGGATGCCAGCTCGCCTTCGGCGCCTCTGTCGCTGGCGGCGTTCCGGTGGTTTCCGGACTGCAGGAAGGACTGGCTGGGGACCGCCTCTTCAGGGTGTGCGGTATCCTGAACGGGACATGTAATTACATTCTCAGCAAGATCGAAGAAGGCGGCGTAGGTTTTGCCGGGGCCCTGCGCGAGGCGCAGCAACTGGGTTACGCGGAGAGCGATCCCACCGATGATGTCGAGGGTTTCGATGCGCGCGCCAAATTGGCGATACTGGCACGTGTCGGCCTGAACTGCGAGGTCGCGCCAGGCGACATTGCGTGTCGCTCCATCGCCAGCCTGGAAGCCGTGGATTTTCTGTATGCGCGAGATCTGGGCTGCACCATCCGCCAGATCTCGTGCGCGGAATTGCGGGACGATGGCCGCCTGTTCGCTGCCGTGCAGCCGGCGCTGGTGCCGCTTCGCTCGCCGTTGGCGCGCGTGCAGGGCAGCCAGAACCTGGTGATGGCCACCGGCGAATTCGGCGGAGAAACGGTGTTCTCCGGCTACGGCGCCGGCGGCGATCCGACCGCGGTGGCCGTGGTCTCCGACCTGATCGCCATCGCCCAAGGCCGGATGAATGGGTTCCATTTAGCGCCGGTGCGGAAGGTGGCCGTGACCGCTGAATTCAACGCGGAGCATCACTTGCGCTTCACGGTGAGCGATCGTCCGGGAATCATTGCAGCCGTCTCCGGGATTCTGGCAAAGTACGGTATCAGCATCGAGGCAGTGTTGCAGAAGCCGGGATATCCCAGCTCGCGGTTGCCTTTCGTCATGACCCTGGTGAAATGTCCAAACTCGCTGGTAGAACAGGCGCTGGAGGAACTTCGTCACCTGGATTTCATGGTAGAACCGATTTTGAGCCTGCCGATGCTGCCTTGAAGGAGCTGAGTGTATCTACGATGCAGTGACGAACGCTGTGCCACCAAGCTGGAGTTGCACCAGCGCGCGCTGGCGTGTCCGCGCTGCGGCAACCTGCTGGAAGTGGCTGCCGGCCCGCTGATGTTCAGCCCGGAAGTGTTGAAAGAGCTGTGGTGGAACCGGCGCTGCTCGCGCGATCCCCGCGACCGCAGTGGCGTATGGCGGTTCCGCGAATTTTTGCCCGATTACCCGCCGCGGGACATCGTCACCATGGGCGAGGGCAACGTCCCGCTGGTGCCCGGAATCAAGAGCGCCGACTGGGCCGGGCTTTCCAACATCCGCTTCAAGCACCTGGGCTGGAACCCGACTGCCTGCTTCAAAGACCTGGGGATGACCGTTGGGGTGACGGAGGCCAGGTTCCAGGGTGCGCAAACCGTGGCCTGCGCCTCCACCGGCAATACGGCCGGCTCGATGGCGGCCTATGCCGCCCGCGCCGGGATGACGGCTCGCGTTTATCTGCCTGCGGGCGCCGTCTCGCCAAATAAGGTCGCGCAGGCGCTCGACTACGGCGCGGAGATCGTCGAAGTCGAGGGCAGCTTCGACGAGGCGCTAGCAACGGTGCTGCGCGAAGCCGGGCCGGAGATCTATTTTCTCAACTCGATCAATCCATTCCGCCTCGAAGGTCAGAAGACCGTGATGTTCGAACTGCAGGAAGAACTCGGCTGGCATTCGCCGGATTACATCGTCGTGCCAGGCGGAAATCTGGGGAACACGGCAGCCTTCGGTAAGGCGCTGTATGAACTCAAGTCTGCCGGGCTGATCGACAAAGTTCCGCGGATGGTGGTAGTGCAGGCCGAAGGCGCCAATCCTCTGGTGCGCACCTGGCGCGAAGGTTCGGACGAGCTGCTGGCAGTCAAGGAGCCGCGCACTGCAGCCACCGCCATTCGCATCGGGGCGCCAGTTTCCTGGAAAAAGGCGTTGAAGGCGCTGCGCTTCACCAACGGCCTCGCCATCGACGTGACCGACGACGAGATCGCGGAGGCCAAGTCGGTGATTGGGCGCGACGGCATCGGTTGCGAACCGGCCTCGGCCACCACACTCGCGGGCGCGCGCAAGCTGGCGCGCGAGGGGACCATCGCTCGCGATGCGAGTGTGGTCGCCATCCTCACCGGGCACGTGCTCAAGGACACCGACTACATCACTCGATCACGGTACACTGCCGCCGTGCGTGCCTCGGCCGAGGTCCAGGCGGACTGACCACGATGGAATCCACAGCCATGGCCATGCGAATGCGACCGAGTCTGGCCGACATAACGGTGCCGGCTTCGGTCGCGAATCTGGGGCCGGGGCTCGATGTGCTGGCCGTGGCCTTGGAGCTCTACCTGCACGTGCGCGCGTACAGCTTGCCGGGCCAGGGGAAAAATGAGCTGCGGTTCGACTTCGTCGGGTTTGAGCTGGACGGCGAAAACTTCATTGAGCGCGCTTTTCGCTTCATGGCGGTACGCCGCGGCGTGGACTTCCCTTCCCTCAGCGTGGAAGTGCGCAGCGAGATCCCCAGCCGCTCCGGGCTGGGCAGCAGCGCGGCAGCCACGGTGGCGGGTCTGCGGCTGTACGATGCCCTGTTCGGTCCCATTCCTCTACAGGAATTGCTGAACACGGCGTCGGAACTGGAGGGGCATCCGGACAACGCCGCGGCGGCGATCCTCGGCGGCTTGACCACGAGCTGCGCGCTCGAGGACGGCTCGGTGATCGCGCTTTCCATGCCCTGGCCGGAGGCGGTCCGCTTCGTGGTGCTGACTCCCAACCTGGGCTTGGACACATCGGCTTCTCGCCGCGCCCTGCCCAAGCAACTTCGCCGCGAAGACGCAGTTTTCAATTTGCAACGGGTGGCGCTGCTGGTGCAGGCGCTGCACAGCCGCGAGCATTCGCTGCTGCGCGAGGCCCTGCGCGATCGCTGCCATCAGCCCTTCCGCCTGGTGCTGGTGCCGGGATTGGAAGAGGCGCTCGAACTCCAGCATCCCGACCTGCTGGGAGTGTGCCTGGCGGGCGCGGGACCATCCATCCTGGCGCTGGCGGAAAAGAACGTGGCGGCGGTGCAGGAGTTGCTCGCGAACGCGTATCGGCCACTGGGAATCCCGTTCCAAGTGCGCACGCTTCGCGCTTATCAGGACGGCACCTGCCAACGCCAACCCTGTGTGTTGCCCGCGACCACGCCGGCGAACTTGGGCTGAAAAACCTGAATGACGGTGCCGCGTATGGCGTTAGCTGGCGCAATGCTATGCTCAACTTCTCGAGGAGAACGCGTTCACACGTCGCATTCGGCCTAAATAAGAAGCCCCGAACTGGCGGATCGGAGTCGGCGGCCGACCGCCGCCAAATTGGGCGTAAACATTATCGTCGCAGATCAATAGGCGGGAGTATGCGCGATGGCTTTGGGTAAACGGTTTCACGATTGCTCGGCCTGGCTCAAGGCTAACATTCGTGCCATTTTTGTATTTGTCCTCTGCATCCCTGCGACCCTTGTCCCGCAATACCTGCTCAACAATCACCTCAATCCGCCTGTCAGTGTTTACATCGCCATCATGGGCCTACTGGCTGCTGTGGCGACTTTTATGGAGCCGCGTAAAGCAGAAAAGGCTGCATGGATTGCGCTTCTAACGCTTCTGGTGGTTGCCGAAATCCGTAATCTGTACGTCGCCGACGCAGAGCAACTCGCGAAATTTGAGAGGATCTCTAACGCTCTCGACTCCACCAAGAAAGGGCTAGACGACGCTGCCGCTCGACTTGGTGGACTATCGGGTGACATAAAGGATGCTGCGGAGAAGAGCCAGGGACAGTTCGGTACGATGATGTCAGAGATGACTGGCGGAAATAGTTACATATATATGGAGCCGCTGCAAATAATCGGGCCAATGGAGGTTCAGATTCCTGGTTTTGCGCACCGACCAGTGATGGAGGCTATGACAGTCCCTAAGTTCGTAGGCACCTATCCATTACAAAATGTGCGAGTGTATGTCGATGATCCAATTGGTAGGTCTGATGTTTGGTATGGCACCATGTACCCGGGCAGGCTAGGTGGGCCAGTACAGAGTCCGGTTCTGCGGATTCGACCAGAGTTTGAGAGACAACATACTGGCATCTCTATTAATTGTTCAAACGGGACTTACTTGCAGCTGGTCTTGTTCATCAATCTTGATGGAAAATGGGTATGGGCCAGCCGTCTTTATAAAGGAGCAGGTGAGAAGAGGCAGTTGATACGGGAGTGGGCCGAGCCGAACTTTCCCAAGAGCCGCCTATCTGATTGGGATAAGAGTGATGAAAAGAGAACGAACTAGGCTGCTGTAAGCTCTTTGAATTCTAGATCCTCGGCACTCAGCATCCACCGTGCTTAGCACTCACACGATGTCATGTTCCAATGTCGGCTAGTGGGCGCGCGCCGCGACGACTGCTGCAGTGCGCTGCCGGACCAGGGCGATAAAAGCCAGAGCAGCGCGCGGCAGGCTGCGGTCCTTGCGGTAGATCAATCCCAATTCACGCCACAGCTCGACTCCCTTGAGGGGAATCAATATCACCTGGCCGGCACGGGCTTCGTTTTGCGCGAAGCTGGCGCTGATCAAGGTTGCGCCCAGCCCCGCCGCTACAAAGTTCTTGATCATGCCCACGCTGGGCAGCTCCATGGTCACGCGTAACTTCTCCCGATAGGGACGGAACAGCTTGTCGAGCAGCAGGCGCGTGTATCCGGTCTTGGGAAAGATGAGCGGGTGCTGCGCGATCTCTTCCACCGTGACGGCGGCATGCTTCGCCAGCAAATGCTGCGGGCTGACCATGACCATGAGCCGATCGCGGAAGATGGGATGAATCTTCAGGCTGGGAGAGCGCACCGGCAGGGTGACCACGCCGACGTCGAGGGCGCCGGACTCGATCCGCTCCACAATCTTGCGGCTGAAGTTGCGGTAGATGTTGATCTGCACCGCGGGGTAGAGGCGCGAGTATTCCGCGAAGACATCAGGCAACACGTAAAGGCACGTGGCTTCGTTGACGCCGAGGGCGAGGAGACCACGCGGGGTCACGTTCTGGTCGGCGACGGCGCGCAGCGACTCGTCGCGCAGGCTGAGCATCTGCCGGGCGTAGTCGAGCAGCACCTTGCCGGCAGGCGTAAGGTGCACGCTCTTGCCGGCGCGATCGAGCAGCTTCTCGCCGTACTCCTCCTCCAACTGGTGGATCTGCGCGCTCACCGCCGATTGCGAGCGGAAGACCTTCTGCCCCGCGCGGGAGAAATTCCCCTGCTTGGCGACCTCGATGAACGTGGTGAAAACGTCAAAATCCATGAGCGCCTGGAACTGCCGTCCCCGGATTTCTCGCCGGGTGGAGCAGGCCTTCAGGCCTGCATTAATGAAAACCTTAAATTGTGGGCTTCAGCCCCTGTGTCACAAGAAAAAGGACCTCAGTGGCTGAAGCCGAAACCCGTTGTGCCGCATTTGGCAGGGCTGAAGCCCTGCTCCACCCTGCCTGTCCGGTGCATCGCGAACTAATCAAATGTCCTCCAGCAGGGCCTCGGCCAGCGCTTTCTGGCGTGCCGCATCCAGCTTCGCTCCACCGACGGTCAAGTAGAAGACGTCGATGGCTTTCTGGCCCTCGGTGTCGATGAGTGCAACTTCGATATTACATCCGTACTTGGCCAGCTTTGAGCTGACGCTATACAGCAGCCCGGGGCGGTCCTGCGCCACCAGTTCCAGCAGGGTGCTGTGCGAGGAAGACTCGTCGTCAAAGGTGAGCTGGGGAGAAACCGTGACCTTGGCGGGGCGCATGCCGCCGGACTTGGCCCTGCCCGCCATCAGCGCCGCCAGACTCACTTCACCGCTGAGCACCGCCAGCAGATTGTTCTTGAAGCGCTCGATCTCCGAGGGATTCAGGTCAAAGGTGCGAAACAGATCGGTGAAGTGAAACACGTCGAGCACGGTCCCCGCGCGGTTGCAGAATGCGTCGGCCTTCACGATGTTCATCCCCCACGCCGCCAGGGTGCCGGCCACGGTGGCAAACAGCATGGGCCGGTCAGGGGTGACCAGCGTCAACTCGTAAAGATGGGAAGGTTTGCGCAGCGACACCTGCACCGGATTCTCGGCAAGCGCCATCGCCATGCGCAGATGCTCGGCGATCTCTGCCGGCGAATGGGTCAGGACGTAGCGCTTGGGAAACCCATCCAGGAACGCAGCAAGACCCTCCGGCGCGGTTTCGTGGGCCAGCCGCCCGCCCTCCCGTTCTATCTGCTCCGGACGCAAGCGTTCCTCGTCGAGGCTGCGATTCATGTGGTTGATGGTGGCAGCGTAGAGCTGCCACAGCATCTCGGCCTTCCATGGCGTCAGGGCTTCGGGGTTCACCGACTTGATGTCGGTATAGGTGAGCAGGCACAGCATCTTCAGCCGCTCCGGGGTACCGACTCTTTCGGCGAAAACTCGCACCGTTTCGGGATCAAAGATATCGCGGCGCGAAAGCGTCATCGACATCTCCAGGTGACTCGAAACCAGAAAGCGGATGGTATCCTCGGCCTCGGCGTCCAGCCGCAGGCGCGCCAGGATCTTGTCGAGCGCCTGCAGACTCCCGGTAATGTGGTTGGCGACGGGCATGCCCTTGCCGATGTCGTGCACCAGCAGCGTGAAGTAGAGCAGCTCCGGGCGCTCGATTTCAGTGAGGATCTCCCCGATTCTCTTGTCCCAGGGGTCCTCGGCATCGCTCAGCCGGTGCAGGTTCTCGATAGTGATGAAGGAATGTTCGTCGACCGTGTAACGATGATAGTAGTCGCGGATAACCAGCGCGTCGACGGCGTGGAATTCCGGCAACAGAACGGTCAGCAGCCCGTTGTGGTGCATGGCGCGCAAGGCATCGGCGGCGTAGCGCAGGGTCAGGATCACGCGCAGCCGGTCCCAGAGCCCAGCCAAGGCTGGCAGGCGCCGGCGCAGCAGGGGCAAAGCTTTTTCGATGCGGCGTTCGGCGTCACGGCTAAGCTTGAATCCGTGGCGCGCCACGAACTCGAACAGCGAGAGAACGGTGGAAGGGTCCTCCATGGCCGTGGTCTGGCGCAGCAGAATGCGATCGTGGCTTACGTGGAAGTCGGGGTTGGAGAGCCGCGAACGCCAATCCTCGAAGGCGCGATAGAGCGACGAGCGCGCTTCGGCGGCGGCATCGAGAAGTTGGGTCGTCACCCGATCGATGACGCGGGCATGGCGGAAGTACAGCCGCATCCACTCCGCCGGATCCAGGGCGCCTTCCGCTCTTGCGCCGATGCCCTCGGCGGCCGCTTCGGCCTGAAGCTCGTAGCTGAGGGTGTTGTCGTCCCGCCCTTGCTGGTGATGCAGAAAACAACGGACCGCACACAGGAAGTCGAAGGCACGCAGGCAATCGTCGCGCAGCTCCTGCGCCAGGAGCTGGTCCGGGGGCGGCCAGGCACGACGCTTTTCCATGGCCGCAATCAGGGCCAGCCAGCAGGCGACGTTGTAGTCACGCAACCCGCCGGGCCCTTCCTTGACGTTAGGCTCGAGGTGAAAGATGGTTTGGCCGTACTTGACGTGGCGCGTGCCGGTCAGCTCCACGAGGTTCTGCACCAGCGGCTGACGTTCGCGCACGATCAGTTGCGGCAGGACTTCGTCATGCAGACGGGCGAACAGTTGCGCATCTCCGGCAAGGTAACGGCAGTCCAGGAGCGACATATTGAATTCCAGGTTGTCGCGGTAGAGGCGGCCGCATTCCGCCAGGCTGCGAGTGGTGGGGCTGACGCGCAAGCGAAGGTCCCACATCTCGCGGCAGAGGTTGGCGATGGCCGGCTTGTATTGCTGCTCGCTGCGCGCGTCTTCGAGGAGAAAAAGAAGGTCCACGTCCGAGCCGGGAAACAGGAGCTTGCGTCCGAAACCGCCCAGCGCGGCCAGGCAGAAGCGCTGGGGAGCGCTGCTGTCGGGCGCGACAAAGGCCGCGTAAAGTTGCAGGGCAATGGATTCCACCAGCGCCGCGCGCTCGTGCACCGCCGCCACACCGTCTCCGCTCTGTTGAAAGCGCGCGCGGATCCTCTCCGATTCGAAGAGATACAAATCCCGGAGATTAGGAATAGCAGCAGCAGACATGGCGGTCGTTAGTTGTTAGTCGATAGCCGTTCGCCGGAACAGGCGTCTTTTTGCCAAAAGCCAACCACTAACGACCAACGGACGTGTTTTATAAGGCGGACTCGCCGCGCTCCTCGTTGCGAATGCGGACGGCCTCGTCGATGCGGGAGATGAAGATCTTGCCGTCGCCGATCTTGCCGGTCTTAGCCGAACCCACGATGGCGTTGACCACCTTCTCCACCAGGTTATCGGGAACGACCATCTCGATCTTCACCTTGGGTACGAGATCCACGGTGTACTCCCGACCGCGGTACACTTCCGTGTGGCCTTTCTGGCGGCCGTGGCCACGGACGTCGGTGACCGTCATTCCATCCACACCGATCTCGCGCAGTTCTTCCTTGACCGCTTCGAACTTGGACGGCTGAACAATCGCCTCAATCTTTGTCATGCACTCTGCTCCCGCGCGCTAGTACTCCAGGTTGTAGCCTTCTTCGCCGTGCTGCGAGAGATCCAGGCCCTGGATCTCGTGCTCGGGCGCAACGCGCAACCCGATTACGACATCGACGACCTTCAAAATGATAAGGGTTCCAACCGCCGCCAGTATCCAGGCGGTCGCGACGCCCACCAACTGATTCAGCAACTGGTGGGCGTTGCCTTCGATCAGGCCCACGGCCGTCGGATTGCCCGCACTATCCTTAAAAACCGGATTCACCGCGCTGACAGCGAAGACCCCGGTCAGCAACGCCCCGATGGTCCCGCCGGCGCCGTGGACGCCGAAGGCATCGAGGCTGTCGTCGTAACCAAAGACAGCTTTCACTTTGGCAACCATGAGATAGCAGCCGACTCCGGCCACGAAGCCGATCACCAGCGCCGACATCGGACCTACGAATCCGGAGGCCGGCGTGATGGCGACCAGTCCGGCCACTGCCCCCGAGATTGCGCCCAGGGCGCTGGGTTTGCCGTTGCGCACCCACTCGGCAAGGGCCCATCCGATTACGGCGGCGGCCGCGGCAAAATGCGTCGCCACAAACGCGCTGGTGGCGAGGCTTCCGGACGACAGAGCGCTTCCAGCGTTGAAGCCGAACCAGCCCACCCACAGCAGACAAGCCCCGATGAAGCTGAGCACCACACTGTGCGGCGGCATGGGTTCCTGGGGATATCCCAGGCGCTTGCCAAGATACAGCGCGCATACCAACGCTGAGACGCCCGAGGTGATGTGCACTACCGTGCCGCCGGCGAAATCGAGGGTGGGGAAGTGTCCGCCCAGACTGGCGTTCAGCAGGCCTCCTTTGCCCCAGACCATGTGCGCCATCGGGTCGTACACGATGAAGGACCACAGGACCATGAACAACACCATGGCGCTGAACTTCATGCGCTCGGCAAAGGCGCCGGTGATCAGCGCCGGCGTGATGATGGCGAACATCAACTGGAACACCATGTAGCTCTGCTGGGGGATGGTGGCTGAGTAGTCGGCATCGGGGGCAGCGCCCACGCCGCGCATAAATGCGTGTCCCAGCCCGCCAATGAAGTCCGTGCCCGACGCAAAGCACAGGCTGTAACCGATCAGGGCCCAGAGCACGGTCACGATGGCCATCAGGCCGAAACTCTGCATCATGGTACCCAAGACGTTCTTCTTCCGCACCAGCCCGCCGTAGAAAAGCGCCAGGCCGGGGCCGGTCATCATGAGAACCAGAGCCGAGCTCGTGAGCATCCAGGCGTTGTCGCCGGAACTCCGGGCCTGCGCCACGTCCTTCTCCAGCTTGGCGAGTCTGTCCGGAACCGCGGGGGTCGGCGTCTGTGCTGCAGCCATGGTTGCCGACACCCCCATTAGAATCACCAATGCCAGACAGGTCTTGAGGAGAGCACTACGCATGGATATCCTCGGTTTCATGCTCAGTTACCCGATTCGTGGGTGTCACAGTTCGACGCGTGGCACCGCGTCGGTGCAGCACGGGCAGGCGAGGCACACCCGCTGCTGGTCCCGCGCCGACATGGGCTTCACGAAGAAGGTCAGAACAGAAATACTTATCGTGTAGCCATGCGTCGGGGAAATAGAAAATTCTTATCCCGGCTATCAGCTATTTCTATTCGGAGAGCAGGTCATCTGCGCCACAGGTACGCTGAGTCTCGGAAGTTTGCTGCGCAGGATGGAAAACACTTCCGGATCATTAATCTCCACCTACTTCGCCTTGGGTTCAAGGATGATCTCGCGCGCCAGGCGGTCGCCGATGATCTCGCGCCAACTGGCGCGCTCCTGATACCCCTGCATCAATTTCTGATCGTTCAGGTCGAGCGCCTGCATGGCGACGGCATCTATCTTGTCCTCGTTGGCCTCCAGGGTGGCCAGGTCCTTGAATTCGGTCATGAGCATCACGTCCCAGTCATTGGGATTGTGGGCTTCGGTGCCGATGACCTTGTAATCGAGGATCAATCCTGCTTTCTTCAGCGCATCCTGCTCCTTCTTCCACTCGCTGGCGAGGAACTCCATGTATTTGAGGCTCAGCCCAGGCTTGGTGTGCACGAAAGTGAGAGTCCACACTGGCCCATCATGAAAGGGGCGAGCGGGAGGAGTTGGTGAAGACGCTGCCTGAGCCAACACCACGCTGGGAATAAGCAGAGCAACACAAGCCAAGAAGGCGGTGATCAAGATCTTATGCAGCATTAGCTTTCTCCTCTCCATCGCGCAAGCGATGCGGCACGCCGTTGTCGTGAACGCTCTTTCAACCCGGCCTGCGATGGTAGACGAACTGCCTGGGTTCGTCCACCCGGTCACGACCGTGTGTTCGAACCTGGGGAGTTATTCCTGCGGGCCACGTCAGGGACATATCGTCGAGTTGCCGTAGGCGTCGCGGCGATAGCATGAAATCGCGTCTCAGTTCAGCTTTGCGCCAGTTCGTCGTGCCCAATGGCGTGCTGCTCGCCGCCGCGGCATTTCTCTTATCCTGGAAGCTGGCGCCCGTGTTCGCGCCGCCTGCAGGAGCGTTCATCGGGCTGGCCCTCGCCGCCGCCGGCGTCCTGCTGGCCTCGAGACTGCGCTCACCGCGCCTGTTGCTGATGCTAACCCTCCTGCTGGTGACGGAATGGGCATGGCTGACGCCTTGGATCGCGAACTCATCCGGCATCCGAAGCGCGCTCGCCGTGCTGTTGCCTCTCAACGTCGCTCTCCTCCTGTTGATAGACGATGCCTACGTCGATTGGGAAGCATTCGCCTGGTGGAGCGCGCTGGTCGCCGTGCAGGCGGTGGTGATGGCGGTGATGATAAGGACGGAAACGACCTGGGTCCTGCGGATCCTCGGCCGGCCGCTACTGCCGCAGATTCTTACTGGAGGCCGCCTTCCGCAGCTCTCCGCGCTGTTCTTCATGGCCAGCGGAGTTGCCCTTCTGGTGGCCTTCGTCATCAGCCGCAAGCCGCGGGAGAGCGGCCTGTTCTGGTCGCTGTGCGCCTGTTTCCTGGCGACGAGCGCGGCGAATCCGCGCCTCGCTGCGGGCTACTTTGCCACGGCCGCCGTGATCGCGTGCGCGAGCGTGATCGAGACCGCCTACCTCGTGGGCTATCACGATGAACTTACCAGCCTGCCCGCGCGGCGCGCCTTCAACCAGGCGGTCGCTGGACTCGATGGCGAGTATGCCATCGCTATGGTCGATGTCGATCATTTCAAGCGCTTCAACGACACTTTCGGTCACCATGCCGGCGATCAGGTGCTACGCATGGTAGCTACGAAGATGCTGGAGGTAGGCGCCGGCGGCAAAGTCTTCCGCTACGGAGGCGAGGAGTTCGCCATCATCTTTCGCCATGTCAGGGCGGAGGAAGCGCTGGAACACGCCGAGGCGCTGCGCCGCTCGATCGCCGAGACCAGCTTCGTGGTCCGCGGCCCTGATCGCAGCCAGCGGCAGCGGCAAGAACGCCGCTCCCATCATCGGTCCCGCAAGCTTCGCCGCGAGAGGTTCGACACCACAGTGACCGTCAGCATTGGCGTGGCCGAACCGGCCTCGCCTGACACGGCCGCAGAGAATGTGATCCACGCCGCGGACAAGGCGCTCTATCGCGCCAAGAAGCGCGGCCGCAACCGAGTAGAGATTTCCGTTGCGCGCCGACTGCGCGCAGTGGTCGGGCGCGCGATTTAGCAAACACCAAGCGCGGGTTTTGCGGGCGTCCAGGAACTGACTTTCCCTACGCGGCGGCGGAAGCCGGACGTCCCAACGCTACGCGCACCGCCACGTCGAACTTTGTGTAATACCTCCTCACGTCCGCCGTTCCGTACTTGGCGCGGAACTTCTCGACCACCGCCTCGACTACCTTCGGGTCGTGCACCAACACGGGGTTGAAGCTTCCCTCCCAACCGCCGGCCACGATACCCAACAAGCGATTCTTCTTCAGGTTCTTGAACCACTGGGTATCCGATCCGTAGACAGGCAGGAGATAGAGCTTGTCCGGTTCGAGGACAAACCACACGGGAATGGTGATGGTCGCACCGGACTTTCGCCCAATGACCGAGATCTTGATCTCGCGCTTGCGCGCGAGGTGCTTTTTCAACTCTTCCACGGGGTCGGTCATGACTTGACTCCTCTTACGGCGCCCCGGCTTCATCTGAAGGTAGGCAACAATACGACGTCATCCTGCGGCACAGGTTCCAGGGAATAGCCGCCCTTGGTCCAGGCGCGCAGGCCGCCGTGGATCACGTAGGCATCGAAGCCATGTTCGCGCAGGATGTGCGCCACACGGGCGCTGGTAGCTTCGCGCACTCAAGTGCAGTAAAGATAAATCTCCTTGTCGCGAGGCCAGTCTTTCACCGTGGCCAGCAGGTTGTTGGGTTCGAGGCGGATCGAGCCTTTGATGCGCATGGCGCCGGGATCGTAGTATCCGTGGCTGCGGACGTCGGCCACGATCATCTTGCGGTCCTCGCCTGAAGCCAGTTTCTGGGCAAGTTCCGCCACCTGAACCCGCGGCACCACACGATACTTCCTGTGCTTCCAGTAGAGATGTACGCGATACGCAACATATCCCAGGACCGCGAGCAGCAACAACCATTCCACCGCGCGCCCGACGGTTCGCGCCGCCCCTGCAACCGCCTCGATGACACCGCTGAAGAGATAACCAATCCCGGCATAGGCAATCGTGTAGAGACAGGCGCCGATCAAATCCAGCCGCACAAACTGGCCGTAACTCATGCGCATGCTGCCGGCCAGCGGCGGCGCCAGACTGTTGATGCCGGGGACGAACTTGGCAAACATCAGCGTGGTCCGGCCGCGGCGATAGAAAGATTCCGCCGAGCGCAGAATGCAAGACTCAGGATTCAGGGCCAACCGGCACAGGAAACCGAGCAGGGTCCATCCTGTGGAACGTCCGAGGATGAACAGAAGCGTATCTCCCAGAAGCATCGCCGAGAGGGCAACCATCAGTACCATCTCCGCGCGCAGGTGATGCCAGGCGCTGGCCGCACCGGCCGCGATCAGGCCCAGGGCGGCGGGCACCGGCAGGCCCACGGCCTCGCAAAATACGATCAGCGCCAGCACCGCGTACCCGTGCTTCTCCAGCAGTGAAACGATTTCGTGCATGTCTCAGCTTATGATTCGGAAAACGCCGGAAAGCTGCGCCAATTTGTAGAGGGCGCGCGTCCGGGATCGGCTTCGCTGCATCTCTTAGAGGCCGGTTTCCGTAGACGACTGTGCCATGAAAAGTTTCCTTCGAGCTGGAGTGATGATGCTGGCGGTGGTGTCGGCATTCGGAAAACCTTCGGGCGCCCAGGAAACTACAATCGTCCTCGACCCGGAAAAAACTACCGTTGGTTTTGTCCTGGAAGCGACGCTGCACACTGTACGCGGTACGTTTCGGCTGAAGAGCGGCGTCGTCCGGTTCGATCCCGCAACCGGCGCGGCCAGCGGGGCCATCGCAGTGGACGCCACTAGCGGTGAAACTGGGAACAAGAGGCGCGACCGCAACATGCACCAGGACGTGCTCGAGAGCGAACGGCACCCCGAAATCACATTTACTCCCACGCGAGTCACGGGCAGCCTCATTGCCCAAGGCGAATCCAGCGTAGCGCTGCAGGGTGTGCTGCGCTTAAAGGGAGTGGACCACGCCATCACGCTTCCCTTCAAGGTTCAAACCAGCGCGGGCGACCTGAAGGCAACAACACAGTTTGCAGTCCCGTATGTTGCGTGGGGACTGAAGAACCCGAGCACGTTCTTTTTGCACGTCGCCGATAAAGTGGACGTGGGTATCGTGGCTAGCGGCAGGCTGACGAGCGCAGTTCCACAGCACTAAGCCCTTTTACGGGAGCTGAAGCTGGGCCAGTTCCTTCCGGTAGAGCGGGTTCTGGGGGAACTCGTCGGCCAGGCCGGAAAGCAAGCGGCGCGCAGTATCGCGATCGCGGTCCCGCAGGGCGGCCACCGCCAGCAGAAGCCTGGCATAAGGAGCCAGGTAACGCCCCTTTTCCGCGGTGAGGCGCAGCTTGGCGATGCCGTCTTCCTTATTGGTCTCCGCCCCGCCGATCTTCAGGAACCAGCGCACTGGAGCAGAATTCAGGCCCAGCAGATAGTTTTCCACCCCGATTGCGAGATAAGCGTCGTAATAGGACGGGTCCAGGGCGAGCAGCTTCTGGGCCAGCAGCCGCCCCGCCTTCATGTAGCCCAAACCGGCCATATTGCGCTTCTCGACCATGGCCGCATAGTCGCCGCGCAGGCCGTTGGCCAGCACCTTGGCGAAGAGCGCATTCGCGTCCTGGGGTGATTTGGCCAGAGCGCGGCCGGCGATCTCGTCGCCCATGTTCAGTTCGTCGTCGAAGGCCGCGCGAACCTGCGGATCAGGAACCAGCTTCTTGCGCTTGGTGAATTTGTCGTTATCGGTGAAAAGCTCTGATTCCAGAATGTGCAGGCGGTTGAACTCGCTGAACAGATAAGCGGCAGCGTTCGACACCGGACCGACCGCGTCCTCGGGATGAGTGGCCTCCCACGCCTGGAACGTAGCGTGGGCGCCGTCGAAATCGAGGTTGTACATCTGCCGGTAGCCGGCTTCGAGAGTAGGAGAAAGGGCAACCGAGTCCGCGCCCGCCGCGGGCTTCGGCAGCACGGTCACGATCCCCAGCAACAGCGCCGACACTATCCACTTGTGCATGGCAGACAGTAGTACTCCCCCACAACTGGGCCCTTCTTGCCGACCAAATGAATGCTTAGATGCAAGCTTGGAGCCGAACGTTACTGACTGAAGCCCGGACTGGCCCTAGGAAACCGGCACCGCCTCGCTCTTACGGGACCCGATCGCAATCGCCGGCCGAGTCAGTACCCCCATAGCGGCCTGGACTCCGCCCGGCCGGTACGGCACTCCGGCGGCGTGCAGCCCCATCTCGACTCCGGCCAGCGTCCCCATCAACATCAGATCGTTGAAGTCGCCCAAGTGGCCGATCCGGAAGATCTTACCCTTGAGCTTGCCCAAGCCGGTGCCGAGTGACAAATCATACCTCTCCAGGGTGAGGTCGCGAAAGTGGTCAGCATCGTAATTTTTTGTAAACAAGACGGCCGTGAGGGAGGCCGAATATTCGCGCGGATCGAGCGCCAGTACCTCCAGCCCCCAGGCCTCGACCGCTGCGCGCGTGGCGGCGCCGTGACGCCGATGCCGGGCAAAAACGTTCTCCAACCCTTCCTCATGCAACATGGCAATCGCCTCCCGCAGTCCGTAGAGAAGATTGGTGGCCGGAGTATAGGGGAAGAAGCCGGCGGGATTAGACTTCAGCATGTCCTCCCAATCCCAGTAAGAACGCTTCATCCGGTTCGTCTTTGAAGCGGCGAGCGCTTTCTCGGAGACGGCGTTGAAGCCAAGCCCGGGCGGCAGCATCAACCCCTTCTGCGAACCGGCGACCGTCACGTCTACGCGCCAGGCATCGTGCTGGTACTCCATCGAGCCCAGCGAAGAGATCGTATCCACCAGAAACAGCGCGGGATGGCGGGCATTGTCGATGGCCTTGCGGATCTCCGGGATGCGACTGGTAACGCCCGTCGAGGTCTCGTTGTGGACCACAGCGACAGCCTTGATGGCGTGATCAGGATCGGCCGCCAGCCGCGCTTCGATCTTGGCCGGATCGACGCCATGGCGCCAGTCCCCGGGCAGGAACTCGACATCGAGACCGAGCCTCTTGGCCATCGCCTGCCACAGCGTGGCAAAGTGACCTGTCTCGTACATCAACACCTTGTCGCCGGGCGAGAGCGTGTTCACCAGCGAGGCTTCCCAGGCGCCGGTACCGGAAGACGGAAAGATAATCACCGGTCCCGAGGTCCGGAAGATAGTGCGCAAGCCTTCGAGAACGTCCTTGCCAAGTTGCGCGAACTCGGGCCCACGATGATCGATGGTGGGGCGATCGATGGCGCGCAGCACCCGGTCGGGCACATTGGTGGGGCCGGGAATTTGAAGGAAATGACGGCCGGGCCGATGTACCATGACCGCCTCCTTGTTCTGCGCCTTCATGCCGTGTGACGCTTGATTGGATGCACGACCCGGCTGATTATATCCCCTCTCGATGCGCTCCGAATCGGTATCGAACCGTACCCCCCACCCTGGCACGCCTGCAGAATCATCAACTTAGCGCACGTCAACCGATCAATACCGATAATCTAAAGGACTTACACCTAAAAACCGATTCTGAAAGGACTTAGGGTCTGTCGGTTGGATGTTATCTATTTGATATAATAATCGATTAGAACATATCATATTTGAGGGGAGTCTGTCAAGGGGTTGTTACTTCCATACAAGGAAATGGTACGCTACTGATCCACAAGAGGTACGGTGGTCAGGAAAGCTGACAAATCGTCCGCTGGCGGGAACGCCCACCAGCGGGCAGTCGCCAATCAACAGGCCAAGGGCAGCACGTACATCCCAGAATCTACATTGGCACCACATCAACCAGCTCGCAATTGGGGGGCTGTTCTCACCTACTGGGGGACCTTCTGCGGGTGGGTCGGAGTCGGCTACGCAATGAGCGACCGACTCCCCCATATTGCCTCGCTCTTTTACTTGGCTGCCTTTGTTCAGTTGGCTATTGGATTTTGGCTTAAGGCGCACTGGAAAAGAAATCAAAAGATCATCACAGCAATCGTTGGCATTGCCGCATTTGGGATATTTGAGTATTACTGGATGGCCCACATACCAGCGCCGTTTTTTGTCAGCACTGGCCCAGTTATAGCGGGCACAACCCCACAAGACACGGGGTTTCTTTGTCTCGCTAATGGAAGCACGACCGCGTATCCAGCCAACCTTGCAATTTCAGTAAACATCGTCAATGGTAATGCCTCGACCGTCATAACCGATGTGGCCTTACAAATTCGCACTCCTCGCTGGTCTTGGCTTCCATTCATATCGCGCTGGATAGAACTCAAACGCGTAGATACGATTGGCTGTAGGATGGCAGACACATTTGCTCCGCCTGGAATGGGGTACCTGATAGATGGGGGCAAGTTCCTTGATAGAGAGCTCAGCGGTAAGACCCTCCATCCGTATGATTCTGCGTCTGGGTGGCTGATGTTTGCGTACCCGACCGATGTTCATGACACCAGATGCGCTCGTATGCGTATCACCGTTTTCGATTCGCAGAGAAATGCAGCGAAGGCAAAAGTTAATGACGCTGATACACGCAACTCCATGCAGGGCGGCGAATTCCCAGTTGGAGGCCTAATTGATCTGCGCCAGTACACAATTAGGCCGCAACGAGGTCCTTAGTCCACTTCATTCACCGGCTCAGGGTGGGGACGCCCCTACAGATTTTCCCCGCTCAGTGAGTGACCTTCTTCAGCGCGTAGGAGCTCAAGACCCGCATGTAATTCGCGCGCTCGAAAGCTGCAGGATCGGACACATTCTTCCGCGCCATGCTGCCCTGCATCTGGCGGATGGATTCGTATTCGTGCTCTTCCATCCAGCGCCGGAGATCATGCAGCACATGGCGGATGTGTCCAACGCCCTGCTCCAGCAGCGCCGAGGTCATCATGGCGACGCGCGCGCCCACCATCATGCTCTTGAGCACGTCCTCGGCGGTGTGGACGCCACCGGTGATGGCCAGATCGGCCTTCACGTGGCCGTAGACGACGGCGATCCAGTTGAGCCGCAGCAGCAGATCGTAGGAGCGGCTCAGCTCCAGGTGGGGCACGACTTCGAGCTCTTCCAGATTGATGTCCGGCTGGTAGAAGCGGTTGAACATCACCAGGCCGTCGGCGCCGGCGAGATCGAGGCGGCGCATCATGTGCGGGATGGAACTGAAGAAATAGCTGACCTTGACGGCAAGCGGAATGCGCACCGCTGCCTTCACCTGGCGCACCACGTCGTAGTACATCTGCTCGAGTTCCGAGCCGGGCAGTTCGGGGTTGGCGGCCACGTGATAGGTGTTCAGTTCGATGGCGTCGGCGCCGGCCTCCTCCATCATCTTGGCGTAGCGCGTCCATCCGCCCATGGAGCTGCCGTTCAGGCTGGCAATGACGGGGATCTGCACCGCCTTCTTCACCTTCGCCAGATGTTCCAGGTACGCTTCCGGCCCGTGATTATAGTTTTCGAGATCGGGAAGGTAGTGCAGCGACTCGGCGAAGCTCTCGCTGCCATACTCCAGCCAGCGATTCAGCTCTTCGCTTTCGATGTCGATCTGCTCCTCGAACAGCGAGTGCATGACCACGGCCGCGGCGCCGGCGCGCTCCATTTCTCGCACGTTGTCGAGCTCGCGCTGCAACGGTCCGGCGGAGACCACGATCGGGTTCTTCAACTGCAGACCGAGATAGGTGGTGGAAAGGTCGATCATTCCTTGCCTCCTTTCGCGGCCAGGACGGCGGCCGCCATGTTCCCGTCAGCGGGCAGCGAAGCCAGCTTCTCGTAAAGCTCCCAGCGGCTGCGCACATCTTCCTCGGCTTCACGGAGCAGCTTCTTGGCGGCTGCCTCGTCAGCATGGTTCAGGATGTTGAACCGCGTCTCGTTCATCATGTATTTCGCCAAAGGCACGCTGGGCGGGCGGGAATCGAGCTGCAGCGGGTTCTTGCCCTGCTTCACCAGCTCCGGGTTGTAGCGGAACAGCGGCCAGTATCCGGACTGCACCGCCAGCTTCTGCTGGTCCATGCCATACACCAAGTCGTAGCCGTGCGCCACACAGTGCGCGAAGGCGACGATGAGCGATGGCCCGTCGTAAGCTTCAGCCTCTTCGAATGCCTTGAGCGATTGCATGTCGCTGCCGCCCATCGCGACCCGGGCCACGTACACGTTGCCGTAGTTGACGGCCATCATGGCCAGGTCCTTCTTGGCGGTTTCCTTGCCGCCGAAGGCGAAGCGCGCAACAGCCCCGCGCGGCGTGGCTTTGGAACGCTGGCCGCCGGTGTTGGAGTACACCTCGGTATCGAGCACCAGAACGTTGACGTTCTGTGCCGAGGCCAGCACGTGGTCCAGGCCGCCGTAGCCGATGTCATACGCCCAGCCATCGCCGCCGATGATCCACACGCTTTTGCGGACGAGGGCGTCGGCGATGGCCAGCAGATCGCGCGCCTCCGGAGTATTCACGCCTTGCAATTTGCCGGTAAGAGTGCGCACCAGTTCGCGCTGACGCTCGATGCCGGCGTGGGTGGACTGATCGGTGGTCAGCAGGGCTGCCGCCAGCTCGCCGCCGATCTGGGCTTCCAGGCGGTGCACCAGGTCGCGCGCGTACTCCTCTTGCTTGTTCATGGCCAGCCGGAGGCCCAGGCCAAACTCGGCGTTGTCCTCGAAGAGCGAATTCGACCACACCGGCCCGCGGCCCTGCGCGTTCACCGTGTAAGGCGTCGTGGGCAGATTGCCGCCATAGATCGAAGAGCACCCGGTGGCGTTGGCGATGACGACGTGGTCGCCGAAGAGCTGCGTCACCAGCTTGATGTACGGGGTCTCGCCGCAACCGGCGCAGGCTCCGGAGAATTCGAACAGCGGCTGGAACAACTGTACGTCCTTCACCTGGCCGGGCTTGAGTTGCTCGCGGCTGGCTTCCGGGAGCGAGAGGAAGAACTCCCAGTTGTCGCGCTCGGGCGCGCGCAACGGCGCCTGCGGCAGCATGTTGATGGCCTTGTGCTTGACCTCGGTCTTGCTCTTTGCAGGACAGATCTCCACGCACAGGGTGCAGCCAGTGCAGTCCTCGGGAGCAACCTGCAGCGTGTAGCGCAGATTCTCGAACTCCTTCCACTTGGGTTTGGCGTACTTGAATCCGGAGGGCGCCTTGGCCAGCAGCTCGGGATCGTAGATCTTGGCGCGGATCACCGAGTGCGGGCACACCAGCACGCATTTTCCGCATTGGATACAGAGTTGCTCGTCCCACACTGGGATCTCGAGCGCGATGTTGCGCTTCTCCCATTGGGCGGTCGCGGTGGGGAAAGTGCCATCGATGGGCAGCGCGCTGACCGGCAGCAGGTCGCCTTCGCCGGCGATGATGCGCGCCGTGACCTTCTGCACGAAATCCGGCGCGACGGCCGGCACTGGCGGCTCCAGGTGCAGCTTGCTTGTCGCCTGTGCTGGCAGCTTGACCTCGTGCAATTGCGCCAGCGTGGAGTCAACCGCCGCAAAGTTCTTCTGTACTACCGCTTCGCCGCGCTTCTTGTAGGTCTTTTCGATGGCCCTCTTGATGGCGGCGATGGCTTCCTCACGCGGCAGCACGCCGCTGATGGCGAAGAAGCAGGTCTGCATGATGGTGTTGATGCGCCGTCCCATGCCGACTTCCTCGGCTACCGAGTCGGCATTGATGACGAACAGTTTCAGCTTCTTGTCGAGCAGTTCCTGCTGCATCGTGACCGGCAGGTGGTCCCAGATTTCCTCCGGCCCGTAAGGACTGTTGAGCAGGAAGGTGGCCCCGGGCTGGGCCAGCTTGAGCACGTCGAAGCGCTCGACGAACGAGAACTGGTGGCAAGCGACAAAATTCGCCTGCGTGATCAGATACGTCGAATGGATGGGCCGCGGTCCGAAGCGCAGGTGCGAGACGGTCATGGCGCCGGCTTTCTTTGAGTCGTAAACGAAGTAGCCCTGGGCGAAGAAGTCGGTGTCCTCGCCGATGATCTTGATGGAGTTCTTGTTGGCGCCGACCGTGCCGTCCGAACCCAGGCCGTAGAAGACGGCGCGCACGGTATCCGGGCTTTCGGTGGAGAACTCGCGGTCGTAGTCGAGGCTGGTGCGCGTAACGTCGTCAATGATGCCGACCGTGAAGTGGTTCTTGGGCTGCGTTTTCTTCACCTCGTCGAAGGCAGCCTTCACCATCGAGGGACTGAATTCCTTCGAGGAGAGCCCATAACGACCGCCAATCACCCGCGGCATAGCCTTGAACGGCCCCTTGCCGGAGGCCAGCGCCTCGCTCAGCGTGGTGATCACGTCCATGTAAAGGGGTTCACCCGCCGCGCCCGGCTCCTTGGTGCGGTCTAGGACAATCAAAGACTTCGCGCTGGCCGGCAGGGCCGCCAGGAAGTGTTCGGCTGAGAACGGGCGGTAAAGGCGGACTTTGAGCAGCCCGACTTTTTCTCCGTGGGCGTTCAGATATTCGACTGTCTCTTCGGCGGCTTCGGCGCCCGAGCCCATCATGATGATGACGCGGTCGGCATCCGGCGCGCCCACGTAATCGAACAGGTTGTAGCGGCGGCCGACCACCTGAGCAAACTTGTCCATCGTCTTCTGCACGACGGCAGGACAGGCAAGGTAGTAGGGATTGATGGCTTCGCGCGCCTGGAAGAAGACGTCAGGATTCTGGGCGCTGCCGCGCAGCACCGGACGGTCTGGCGAGAGTGAGCGCAGACGATGGGCGTGGACCAGCTTCTCGTCGATCATGGCGCGCATATCGTCGTCCGTCAGCTCTTCGATCTTGTCCACTTCGTGCGAGGTGCGGAAGCCGTCGAAGAAGTGCAGGAACGGGATGCGCGCCTCCAGGGTGGCGGCGTGCGCGATCAGCGCATGGTCCATCGCCTCCTGTACGGAGTTCGAGGCCAGCATGGCGAAGCCGGTCTGGCGGCAGCCCATGACGTCGCTGTGGTCGCCGAAGATGGAGAGCGCGTGCGTGGCCAGGGTGCGGGCGGCCACGTGAATTACCACCGGCGTGAGCTCGCCGGCAATCTTGTACATGTTGGGGATCATCAGCAGCAGGCCCTGCGACGCTGTGAAGGTAGTGGCCAGCGCCCCCGCCTGGACCGCCCCGTGCATCGCTCCCGCGGCGCCGCCTTCGCTCTGCATCTCCACCACCGTGGGCACCACGCCCCAGATATTCGTCTGGCCCTTGGCCGCCCACTCGTCGGCGAATTCCCCCATGTTGGACGACGGGGTGATGGGATAGATCGCAATCACCTCGCTGGTGTGGTAAGCGGAATACGCCGCAGCCTCGTTGCCGTCAATGGTGACCTTGGATCTATTCATGAGTGCAGAACCTCCCTCGGGGATAAGAAGACATCCCCAAAACTAATCAGTTTACGCCCGATCCAGCGCGCAGGGGACGTGTCTGCATCACATTGCGAAGTTCATTGGTCACATTTTGGGGCGGGGAATTTTTCGGATCGCGGTAATATCCGAGGCGCACATGATCAGCCTGCTTTCCATCATCGCGCTGGGGTTTTTCCTCGGCATGCGGCACGCTACCGATCCCGATCATGTCATTGCGGTGACCACCATCATCACGCGCCAGCGCAGGATCGCGCGGGCGGCGCTGACCGGTATCGTCTGGGGGATCGGGCACACGCTGACCATCTTCGTGGTGGGCGCCGCCATCATTCTCTTTGACCTTGTCATCCCGCCACGTATCGGACTCAGCATGGAGCTTTCGGTGGGGCTGATGCTGATCGTGCTGGGAGTGATGAACCTCTCCAGCTTCTGGCGCGCCGTACCCGGAAAGCTCGGACAATCCGGCGCGGAATCGATTGTCCACTCCCACGCTCACAGCCATGGAGAGTATGTGCACAGCCATCCCCACGGCCACCCGCCCGACGTTCACCCGCACGCGCCGGAGGAGACTCCGCTGGCGAGGTTGGATCGCAGCCTGGGGACGCTCAGCCTGTACCGGCAAGCCCGGCCCCTGGTGATCGGCGTGGTGCACGGGCTGGCGGGATCGGCAGCGGTGGCTTTGCTGGTTTTGACGACTATCCGTGACTCTCGCTGGGCGATCGCCTATTTGCTGGTGTTCGGCGCAGGCACGATCGCCGGCATGATGCTGATCACTATGAGCCTGGCCTCCGCCTTCCGCTTCCTGGGAAGCGCTCGCGAGAATTTCTCGCGCCGGCTCGGCGTTGCCGCAGGCCTCATTAGCCTTGCCTTTGGTCTAGTCCTCGCCTATCAGATATGTTTCGTCAACGGGCTGCTGGGCGGCCATCCGCAGTGGACACCGCACTGAAAAAGGCGCGCGGTTGCCTGGCATCGTGCGTGTGCTAACCACATCCGCGCTTTCGTGCGGCAGCGATTAGGCAGCCTTCTTTCGGCGCTCCGCCCATCTCTTTTTCATCATCTCCGAGAGCCGCTTGCGGCCCTCGGCCGTGAGCCGGCGCTTGCGTTTCCTGCCACCGGCGGGACGCCCGGGAGGTCTGCCTTTGCGTACGCGGCGGGAACCGATGCTGCCGATCGCGGTGATCGCCTGATCGATGCGATCACGTTCGGCTTTAAGCTCAGCCAGTATGCGATGGATGTCCAAGGTCGTGGTTTCCTCCTGCGGTGAGATTCGGGCCGAGCAGTGTATCAAATAGGCTCGCTGGCGCACCGCGAAAACAGGGCCCGGCTCGAACCATGATGGTCACTCCAAACCGCCCTGCCGACGCAGGTTTCCCCGGCTCTCCCCCTTGTGACGTGGGGTATACTCCTCGGATAACAACCGGCAGCCGGCCTGCGCATGCGTTGAGGGCTACAGGCTCTCAGCGTGTTTGTGTCCGCTCCTCTCAGGGAAACCGATGGCAACGCCATTTTCACGCACCTTCCGCGCGCTTCAGGCCGACAGCTTCCGCGGTTCTTTGCTGGCGCTGCTGGGTGTAATCGTCCTGCTGGGCGGCTGGCTGGCGTGGTTTTTCCTGGCCAGGGTCGCGCGCTACGAGGTAACGGATAGGGCACGGCTGGAGGTCGACCAGGAAACCCATCCCGTGCAGTCGCCGGTGCTGGCGCGCGTGGTCACCAGCAACCTCGTTCTGGGTAAAGAGGCGCAGGCCGGAGACGTGCTGGTGGAGTTGGATGCGAATGCCGAGCAGCTTCAGGTGGCAGAACAGCGCACGCAACTGACCGCGCTGGCTTCGCAGATCGATTCCCTGAAGACGCAGGTCGTTCAGTTGGAAGAGGCGCGGGCGCGCGAGCAGCAGACGGCGCGTGTCGCCATTGAGCAGGCGGGAGCGAAATACCGCGAGGCCGATGCTCTGGCTCGTTCAGCCGACCACGAGGCGCACCGCCTGGAGAAACTGGCGGCTGAAGGCCTGGTGCCGCGGCGCGATTATGATATCGGCAAGATGGAGGCGGAGCGGCTGCGCGACGCCGCCGACAGCCTCAAGCTTGAGCCCGACCGCATCCAGCGCGATCTACGCACCCGCGAAAGCGAGCGCCGGGCCCAACTCGACAATCTGCAGAGCCAGATTCGCAAGCTGGAAGGCGACCGGACCACGGTTGCCGCCAGCATCGAGCGACTGAGTTATGAAGTCGAGCGCCGGGTGATCCGCGCGCCGATTTCCGGACGACTGGCCGAAGTGGCCGCCACGCTGAGGCCAGGAGCGGTTGTAAACGAAGGTGACCGGCTCTGCGCCATCCTTCCACCGGGACGCCTGCGTGCCATTGCTGAGTTCAGTCCCCCGGCGGCCTTCGGACGCATCCGGCCGGGACAGCCCGCGCGCCTGCGTCTGGAGGGATTTCCCTGGGCGGAGTACGGCAGCATCGCCGCTACGGTCTCGACGGTGGCCAGCGAGATTCGCGACGGCAGAGTGCGCGTGGAGCTGAGCCTCGCCCGCAGCCCGGCGTTTGCCATTCCCTTGCAGCACGGGCTTCCGGGAGCGGTCGAGGTGGAAGTGGAGCGAGTCACGCCGGCGGCGCTGACGCTGCGCACCGCCGGCCAGTTGATCACACGTCCGCGAAGCGTTTTTGCTCCAACCCTGTAATCGGAACATGAAGATACAACGCCATTACCTGGTGCCGGAGGCGGTGCAGGCATCGGCCATGGACTGCGGTCCGGCCGCCCTCAAGAGCCTGCTCGAAGGCTTCGGGATCCATGCCAGCTACGGGCGCTTGCGGGAAGCCTGCCAAACGGACGTGGATGGCACCTCGATCGACACCATGGAAGAAGTTGCACGGCAACTCGGCCTCGACGCCGAGCAGATCATGCTGCCGCTCGACCATCTTTTGCTGCCCGAGGCCGCCGCCCTGCCCGCCATCGTAGTCGTAGTGCTTCCCAGCGGGGTCACGCACTTCGTCGTGGTCTGGAGGCACCATGGCAAGCTCCTGCAGCTCATGGACCCTGCAACCGGGCGACGCTGGATCACGAGCCAGCGTTTTCTCGACGATGTTTACGTCGGCAAGACGCCGGTGCCGGCAGCAGGTTGGCGGGAATGGGCGGGCTCAAAGCCGTCGCTTGACGCCATGCGGCATCGTCTCAGGGAAGTCGGCATTCGCGGGACTTCCCTGCTGGATGCGGCCATCGCCGATCCGGCCTGGCAAAAGCTGGCGGCGCTCGATGCCGGCATCCGGCTGGTGAGTTCGATGGTCGAATCGGGAGGCGTCGGCCGCGGTCGCCAGGCGCAGCGGCTGCTGGAACGGTTCCTCGAAAACGATCAATTGGTCCCGGCCGAGTACTGGTCGGTGCAACCGCGCGGAAAGGACGAACTGCTGCTGCGTGGCGCAGTGCTGGTGCGCGTGCGCGGACGCCTCGAAAAGACGGCCCCGGATGCCGCGCAACTTCCACCCGAACTGGTGGCCGCCTTAGAGGAGAAGCCGGCGCGTCCCGGCCGCGAGTTGCTCAAGCTCCTGCGCGAGGACGGCGTCTTCGCACCTTCACTAGTGCTGCTGGCTTTGCTCGCGGCGAGCGCCGGCGTGATCCTCGAAGCCATTCTGTTCCGCGGACTCTTCGACCTGGGACGCGACCTCGGACTCTCGGGCCAGCGCATGGGCGCGATGGCGGCGCTGGTCCTTTTCCTGGCGGGCCTGCTGTTCCTGGAATTTCCGGTTGCCACCAGCCTGTTGCGCCTGGGACGGCATCTGGAGACACGACTGCGACGAGCATTTCTGGAGAAAATTCCCCGCCTCGGCGACCGCTACTTCCAGAGCCGGCTGAAGTCGGACATGACCGAGCGCAGCCACCTGATTCACCGCATCCGGCACCTGCCGGAGCTTGGAGGCCAGCTCCTGCGCAGCAGCTTCGAGCTGGTGCTGACGGCGGCTGGCATTGCCTGGCTCGACCCGCGCAGCGCCCCGCTGGCGATCGCAGCGGCCGGAGTGGCGCTGGCCTTGCCCCTGATGCTGCAACCCGTGGTGATGGAGCGCGACCTGCGCGTCCGCACTCACACCGGCGCCCTGTGCCGCTACTATCTGGATGCGCTGCTTGGACTGGTCCCCATCCGCGTGCACGGAGCGCAGCGTGCCGTGCGCCGCGAGCACGGAAAATTGCTGCTCGAGTGGGCACAAGCCGGCATCGGTCTCCAGCAGGTCGTGGTGTGGGCCGAGGCAGCACAGTACGCGCTGGGATTTGCGCTCGCGGCGTGGCTGTTGTTCGCGCACCTGGGACGCAGCGGCGAAGCCGGAGCGGTGCTGTTGCTCATCTACTGGGCGCTGAACCTGCCGGTGCTGGGACAGGACATCGCGCAGGTGGCGTGGCAGTATCCCGCATATCGCAACATGACGTTGCGTCTGCTGGAGCCGCTCGGCGCTTTGGAAGAGCCGGCCGTGGAGGCGGCGGAACCCGATCGGGCCACAGCTTCAAAGGCCGCCGCCATTCGTCTGGAGAATGTGAGCGTGCGCGCCGCCGGCCATACCATCCTTGAGGACATCAATCTCGAAGTCCCGCCCGGGGCGCACGTCGCCATCGTCGGACCTTCCGGCGCCGGCAAGTCCAGCCTGGTCGGGCTTCTGCTGGGCTGGTGGCGGCCGGCCACGGGAAGCGTGCTGGTGGATGGCGCGCCCCTCGCCGGACGCCTGGAGGAAATTCGCAAAGCCATCGCGTGGGTCGATCCGGCGGTACAGCTTTGGAACCGCACGTTCTTCGAAAACCTGCGCTACGGATGCATGAATGGCGACACCCGTCCCATGATGCAGGTGATCGATACTGCCGACCTGAAGCGCGTCTTGGAGCGGCTGCCGGAAGGCTTTGAAACGCACCTTGGGGAGGGCGGCGGATTGGTATCGGGCGGCGAAGGCCAGCGAGTGCGGCTGGGACGCGCGCTGCTTCGCGCCGAGACGCGCCTCGCCATCCTGGATGAGCCCTTCCGCGGGCTTGACCGCGAGCAGCGCCGCGAACTGTTGCAGCGGGTGCGCCGCCTGTGGCGCGATGTCACGCTGCTCTGCATCACCCACGACGTCAGTGAGACCCGCGCTTTCGACCGCGTGCTGGTGGTCGAAGGCGGGAAGATCGTTGAGAACGACCATCCCGACGCGCTGGCCGAGCTGCCGGCGTCGCGCTATCGCTCGATGCTCGACGCGGAGCGCGCGGTGCAGCTCAGCGGATGGTCGCGCGGCGTGTGGCGCCGGCTGCGCCTCGACAACGGCAGCATCTCTCTGCCTGTGGAGCGCCAGCGCAGCCAGGGAGCTTCCTCGTGATCGCGTGGCCGGCATCCCGCATCGGCGAAGCCCTGGAGGCGCTGGCACGCCGCAGCGACCTGCGACCAAGGGAGATCGAACTCCCCGTGCCGCCGCCGAACATCGCCGACGACCCTCGCCGCCTGGGGCTCTGGATCGAATCGGCAGCCAGTGCCCTGGGTCTGGAAGCCGAGCCGATTGAGATTCGGTACGCGGAGGTCGAACGCAAGCTGGCAACGGCGGCTCCGGCGCTGTTGCGTTGCTCCGATGGCCGCCTGCTGGCCTTGCTGGACGCGGGAACAGCGCTCGGACCGGATCTTGAGCTCCATCGTCTGGGCGCGGAAGTGATCCGCGCCGAACTGTGCGCCGAGGTCGAAGCGCCGCTCAGCGGCGCCCTGGATGGATTGCTGGACGCCGCCGCGATTCGCGGGCTCCGCCGCGAGCGCACGCGCGCGGCTCTGCTGCGCGAACGCTTTGCGGGTACGCGCATCGGCCACGCCTGGCTGCTGCGACTTTCCCCTGGCTCCAGCTTCGGGCGACAACTGCGCGCGGCCGGCGTCCCACAGCGCGTGGGAATGCTGGCCGCCGCTCACCTCATGCAATACGTGCTCTGGCTGGCTGCGTGGTTCATCGTCGGCCTAGGCGCGCTGGAAGGGCGTCTCGACCGCGGGCTGCTACTGGCGTGGGCCCTGCTGCTGCTGACCCTGGTTCCTATCCGCGGAACGATCACCTGGTTGCAGGGACTGGTCTCCATTACCGCGGGCGGAATTCTGAAAGAGAGACTGCTGTGCGGCGCGCTTCGCCTCAAGCCGGACGAGATCCGCCACCAGGGTGCAGGCCAGTTGCTGGGACGAGTCATCGAGTCTCAAGCGCTGGAGTCGCTGGCGCTGAGCGGCGGTTTCCTGGCGCTGGTGTCGGTGATCGAGCTGGTTCTGGCGGCCGTGGTGCTGGGAGCGGGCGCCGGCGGGGCCGGACATGCGCTGCTGCTGGTGCTGTGGGTTGCGATGGCTGCCGCGCTGGGCTGGCGCTATTTCCAAGAGGAGCGCCGCTGGACGGATGCGCGCATCGGGATGACCCACGACCTGGTCGAGCGCATGGTCGGCCATCGCACGCGCCTGGCGCAGGAACCGCGAGAGCGCTGGCACGACTCCGAAGATCAGGGACTAGAGCGTTACCAGGCGGTTTCCCAAGCAGTGGACCGCCGTGGCGCTATGTTGATGGCGGTTGTCCCGCGGGGCTGGCTGGTGGTCGGGGTGGCGGGACTGGCGCCGGTGTTCGTGTCCGGCAGCCCGGCAGCGGCATTGGCGGTCAGCGTGGGCGGCCTGCTGCTGGCGTACCGCGCGTTCCGGCGTCTGGCATCCGGCATGTGGAACCTGACCGAGGCCGCCATCGCCTGGAAGCAGGTCGCACCCTTGTTCGAGGCCGCCGCTCGCGAAGAATTGCCGGGCTCGCCCGCGCTCGCAACCATGGAATCCGCCAGCCAGCATGAAGCGGTGGTCGAAGCGCGTGACCTCATCTTTCGCTATCCCAACCAGCCCGAACCGGTGCTGCAGCGCTGCAACCTGAGTATCTCCGCCGGTGACCGGCTGCTGCTGGAAGGACCGTCAGGCAGCGGGAAGTCCACGCTGGTTTCTTTGCTTACCGGCATGCTGCGGCCGGAATCCGGACTGCTGCTGGCCCGCGGCCTGGACCGGCAGACGCTGGGCTCGCAGGGCTGGCTGCGACGCGTCGCCTCCGCACCCCAGTTCCACGAAAATCACGTGCTGACCGGCACCTTCGCTTTCAATCTGCTGATGGGCAAAGACGGCTGGCTCACCGAGAAGGACCATCAGGAGGCGGAGACGATTTGCCAAGAGCTCGGCCTTGGGCCTCTGTTGGAGAAAATGCCCGCCGGAATGTTGCAAACGGTCGGGGAAAGCGGATGGCAGCTTTCGCACGGTGAGCGCAGCCGGCTCTATATTGCGCGCGCGCTTCTGCAAGGGTCCGACGTGCTTGTTTTCGACGAAAGCTTCGCCGCTCTCGATCCGGAAAACCTGCGGCTGGCGCTGGACTGCGTGCTCGGACGGGCATCCACGGTAATGGTCATCGCCCACCCGTGACATTCGCAAAGTTTGCGTTAGAATGAGCCCTTCCCCGGGGGGCAAGGGGTCTCTCCATGGTAGGTACCACGCTCTGGTCCTATCGTATCGAGTCGAAGATCGGAGCGGGCGGAATGGGCGTTGTCTACAAGGCAGTAGACTCGCGCCTGGACCGCCCGGTCGCCGTCAAGGTTCTGCCTGCATCCGCGCTCGCCAGCCCTGACCGGCAGAAGCGCTTCGTGCAGGAAGCCAAGACCGCCTCCTCGCTCAACCATCCCAACATCGTCACCATCTACGACATCAACACCCAGGAGGTAGATGGCCAGCCAGTTCAGTACATCGCCATGGAGTTCATTGCGGGCGAAACGCTGGACAAGCTGATCGGACGCAAAGGGCTGAAGGTGCGCGAGGCCCTGAAGTACGCCATCCAGATCGCCGACGCGCTGTCCGCAGCGCACGCTGCCGGCGTTGTACATCGCGACCTGAAGCCCTCCAATGTGATGGTTACGCCGCAGGGTCTGGTGAAGATTCTCGATTTTGGCCTGGCGAAGACCACCGGGCCGCTGGATACGGACGCCTACGCCGAGACCGTGCACGCGGAGGCGTCGCCGCGTACCGAAGAAGGCACGATTCTCGGCACCGTCGCCTACATGTCCCCTGAGCAAGCCGATGGCAAGAAGATCGATGCGCGCTCGGACATCTTCTCCTTTGGCTCGGTGCTTTACGAAATGATCACCGGCCGCCAGGCATTTCCCGGCGCTTCCAAGCTCTCCACGCTTTCCTCCGTGCTGTACAAGGATCCGCAGCCGGTCTCGCAAGCGGTGCCGGACGTTCATCCGGAACTTGATCGCATTATCAGCCGCTGCCTGAAGAAGAATCCCGAACGGCGCTGGCAGACGATGGCCGACGTGAAGGTAGCGCTCGAGGAACTGCGCGACGAGCTGGATGCCAGTGGCGTTGTCCCTGTCCAATCGCGAGTCTATGCAGCCAGGCCCGCCCCTCGCCGCGTTAGGGGCTGGCTTGCGATTGGTGTCCTGGCCGGAATCATTTTGGCGCTCGTGCCAACCGCTTACCTCGCGCCGAGATTCTTCCGCTCCGAGCCTCCCACCTTCCAGCGGCTCACCTTCCGCCGTGGGGACGTAACTTCCGCCAAGTTTGCCCCGGGAGGGGCTGTCGTTTATACGGCCGAGTGGGACAACGGTCCTCCCACCACTTACTCGGTGATCCCCGGCGATCGCGAAGCACGACCCTTGCAGCTCCCGACGGGCACCGTGCTGTCGGTCTCCTCAGCGGGAGAGATGGCAATCCTGCTGGGCAACGGTCCCGCAGGAACGCTCGCACGTGTGCCTTTCGGCGGGAGCGCCCCCCGCGAGATCCTCGAGGACGTCTATGCTGCGGATTGGGGGCCGGACGGGGATTCGTTGGCCGTGGTGCGGAAGGTGGCGGGACGCTATCGCCTGGAGTACCCCATCGGTACGGTGCTGCATGAGACCGAAGGCCGCCCGCCCATGACCGCGCGCGTTTCAATTGACGGCAAGCTCATCGCCTTCTTTGAATTCGATGTCGGCGTCGGAGACTTCTCGGTGTGCATCGTGGGGCCTCATCACCCCAAACAGGTGCTCTCGCGCGGATGGCGCGGCCTGGGATGGCTGAGTTGGTCGCCCAAGGGGGATGAGATCTGGTTTTCCGCCGCCGCCGCCGGCGGTAATCCCGCGCTGTACGCCATCAACCTTGCGGGCACGCAGCGCCTCCTCACGCGAGCTCCGGGTTTCATTGTGACCCAGGACGTAGCGCGCGACGGTCGAGTGCTGCTCACTGCCGTAAACTCCAGGCTCGGGATCCTGTACGCTCCGCCTGACGGTTCTGCGCCACACGACCTGGCCTGGCTCGATGCTTCCCAGGCCTTCGCTCTCTCTCAAGACGCAAAGTCGCTCCTGTTCGTTGAACTCGGCAGTGGGGAAGGGCGAAATTCCGCTATCTACCTGCGCAAGACAGACGGATCACCGGCCGTGCTGTTGGGTTACGGCAACCACCCCGCTCTCTCGCCCGACGGCAAGTGGGTGGTGTGCATCCGGCACCAGCAGACGCGTTCCGAGTTGCTTCTGCTGCCCACCGGCCCCGGGGAACCACGCGTGCTGGACATCGATGGCATGCATTACCAATCAGTCGAATGGTTCCCCGACGGCAAGCAGGTGTTGTTTACCGGCAACCAGTCCGGACGACCCGTGCGTAGCTGGGCTCTTCAGGTGGACGGCAAGGAACCGAAACCTCTGACGCCGGAGGGGACGCAGGCGATGCGCGTATCGCCCGAGGGGCGATCCTTTGTCGTCGTCGATCCGCACAAGCTGGTGATCGGCGAGGTTGGTGGCGGGGAGGCCGAGACCATTTCCGAACTCCAGGGTGGTGAGAGCGTCGTCGGCTGGAGCGCCGACGGGCGTTCTATTTTCCTCGCACAAGTGCAAGGGGACACCCTCCGCATTAACCGCCTGGATCTCGCTACCCGGCAAAGGCAGCCCTGGCGGGTTTTGAAAGTCCCGGAGAGCGGGGCCGAGTTCTTCCCTCCGGGGCCCGTAGTTCTCTCTCCCGACGGCAAAGCGGTCGCTTGCACGTTCCAGCACGACTTGGCCAACCTGTATTTGGTCAAGGGCCTGAAGTAGCCTCTTACGCCTGCCGCTGGCGCTTGGGCTTCAGGTTCAGCGTCTTGATCAGCCGGAAGAGATGGTTGGGATGGACGCCCAGGATCCCAGCGGCCTCGGTGTAGTTCCCGCCGGCCTGTTCGATGGCGCGCTCGATCAGCGCCTTCTTGGCTTCGCGCAACCCTTCATGGAGCGCCGTGACCGGCTCGCCTTCGGCCGCAGTCTCTTCTAGCAGCGTCTCCGGCAGGTCCTCCGGCAGGATCAACTCGGTCGAACCCAGCACCACGGCGCGCTCGATGGCGTTCTCCAGTTCGCGGACGTTGCCCGGCCACTCGTAGCGCAGCAAGCAAGCGCGGGCCTTGGGAGAGATCCCGGCAACGCGCCGCTTCACCTTCTCGCCGAAGCGCAGGGCGAAGAAGTTGGCCAGCAGGGGGATGTCTTCTTTGCGCTCGCGCAAGGCGGGCATGCGTATGGAGACAACATTCAGCCGGTAATAAAGGTCCTGGCGGAAGCTGCCGGCGCGCGCGGCTTCCTTGAGGTCGCGGTTGGTGGCGGCGATCACCCGGATGTCCACCTTGATAGGCCGCGTCCCGCCGACGCGCTCGAACTCACGCTCCTGCAAGACGCGCAGCAGCTTGGCCTGGAG
>Ga0187777_10000206_pt1 | contig 44264 bp, 39 predicted proteins | sample 1015_Q2_SP5_10_M_FD_132416 | JGI IMG/M metagenome (GOLD analysis project Ga0187777, IMG submission 132416) | Tropical peat soil microbial communities from peatlands in Department of Meta, Colombia - 1015_Q2_SP5_10_MG | ecosystem: Environmental > Terrestrial > Soil > Wetlands > Peat | place... | reverse complement strand
TGCTGCGCAAGAAGGACATGGCGTTCGTCATCAGCTTCGACGCCGATGTGGACCTGCTGCAGGACTTCACCAACGACACCCGCGAGCTGCGGGTGGCGCTGAACCGCACCAAGATCGGCGGCGCCTCGCCACAAGGCGGTATTACCAACATTCCCGGCATTGGCCAGGGGCCGATCCCCGCCGGCCGCGACGCTTGCTGCACCCATCTCTACGACGCCGTGTACCTGGGCGCCCGCGACCGGCTCTCCACCGAGGTCGGCCGCAAAGCCATGATCATCCTGACCGACGGCGAAGATGAAGGCAGCAAGGTCAAGCCGCGTGAAGCCATGGAAGCAGCGCAGAAGGCGGACTCCATGGTGTACGTGCTGCTGATCGCCGACCGCGGCCTGCACGGCATGTACCAGGGCTTCGGCGCCGGCGAGATGAAGAAGCTGGCGGAAGAAACCGGCGGACGCGTCATCGAAGTAGGCAACAAGTTCGACAAGCTGAAGGAAGCCTTCGACCAGATCTCCGCCGAACTGCGCAGCCAGTACAACATCGGCTACACTCCCACCAACTCCGCCCACGACGGCAGCTATCGCAAGATCGAAGTGAAGAGCAAAGAGGGCTACCGCATCCAGGCCCGGCGCGGGTACTACGCGCAGGCACGGTAGCATTCAGATTTCGTTGTCGGAAGCCTCGTCGGCGCCGCGAGCAGGGTCGTGGCGCCACGATTCCCAACCACCGTGCCGAGGGCTAAGACAAACTCGATGCTGGCATTGCTTGAACCACCCCCGAAGCGGCCGGCTGTTTCTCTCGGCGGAGAAGCGCGTCCAGCGACCATTTTCCCGGGCCGTTGATCAAGAGAAACAGAGACGTGAGCAGCTGGGCATACTCTGACCGAACCTCATGCAAGACCGCCCACATCCCCACCCGGGGCGGCGCCGGCGGCAAAGGCAAAGGCGAAGTTCCGAGATAGAGCGCGATCTTGGTGGAAAGGACGGCTACGATCATCTCCACGATGAACGGAATAGCAATCAGCCGGGTCAGGAGGCCGGAGAGCAGCAACAGGCCGCCCACGATTTCGAGGCCACCGACAAAGTCGGCCGTGAAATGCGGAAACGGCATGCCCAGCTTGGTGAATCGTCCCACGCCTTGATTGGCATAGACGAACTTCAGGATTCCTTCCCATAAAAACACGCCTCCTGCCATCAGCCTCAGGACGAGTGCGGACTTGGGACCATCCGTCGGGGGATTCATGAGCCATGTGAACACATTCTTCATAGCGTCTTTCATTTCCTTTCGTAGGGGGCTTTTTCGCCCATGCGCTATGAATAACCGGCAAGGTGAGGCTTTTATTCCCGGCCTCTGATGATGGCTTCTTTGTGGGGTGGTGGAGCCGACCCAGGATCTTGAAGCTAAGAGCGAAGAGCCAACTGCCGTCTTACTGCGTGGGCGCGTAATATCCCTTGCGCGCGCGCACGTGGTACTTCTTGTTGTCGGCGGTGATGTCGATGGTACGGTAACGGCCGTTGGGCTGGAAGTCCGCCGGCTTGTAGGCGACGGCGTACTGGCTGCGCAGCTCGTCCTGGATCTCGGCGAAAGCGTTGGAGACGTCCTCGATCTTGAAGGGGAAGAAGGCGCGACCGCCGGTGGCCTCGGCCATTTTCTCCATGACCTTGTCGCCGCGCATCTTGATGTTGCTCACGTTGGTGCTGATGGCGTAGAGGATGACCTCGGCGCGCTGCGCCATCTCGATGGTCTCGCCCATGGTGACGCGGCTCTGGTTGTCCTCACCGTCGCTAACCAGGATGATGGCGCGGCGGACCGGTCCGCCGGCCTGCGCCTTCATCAGCTTGTCACGGCAGGCGTAATAGATGGCGTCATACATGGCTGTGCCGCCGCCCGGGCGCAGCATGCGGACGCCGCGCGCCAGCTTCTCGGTGTCGTCGGTAAAGTCCTGCGTAATCTCCGCGGTGGTGTCGAACCCCAGCACAAGAGCTTGGTCGGACCTGGGGCGGATGATCTGCGACAGGAAGTACATGGCCGCTTCCTGCTCGAAGCGGAAGCGCTCGCGGATGGAGTTGCTGGCATCGATCAGCAGTCCGACTCGGAGCGGCAAGTCGGTTTCGCTGCGGAAGGCCACTACCGAGGAGGGCGGTTTGTGGTCGTCCAGCACGCGGATATCGTCTTTCTTGAGGTCCTTGATGAAGTGCCCGTGCTTGTCGGTCACAGTGAAGATGACGTTCACTTCATCGACGCGCTTGCGGAAGGTGGCGATCGCCTCCGGGTCCTCGTCGGCTGCTTTCGCGGCTTCGGCGACGGGCTTCGGAGGCACGACGGGAGAGGAAAAACTGGGCAGCGCGGCCTGCTTCTGCGCAGCAGTCGGCGCACTTGGGGTCGGAGGGTTCGCGGGCGCAGGAACGTCTTGCGCCGTGCAGAAAACCCCCAACAACAACAATACAACGGAAAGCCTTCTCATCTCTGTTGGCATTATAGTCCGGATTTACCCGCCTTCCAGATGGCTTAAGAAATCCTCCAGCTCGGGCGGCAACGGCCGCGAGAATTGGAGCAGCGCGCCCGTGCCGGGGTGCTTAAGCTCAATGGCAGCAGCATGCAGGAAGTTCCTTCCCAGCGCCAGCTTACCTCCGCGCGTGTCCTTCAGTTCCCGGGGAGCGCCGTACAGGGCGTCGCCCACTACCGGGTGGCCGAGCGAGGCCAGGTGGACGCGGATCTGGTGGGTGCGTCCGGTGTCGATCTTCAGTTCCAGCAGGCAGAACTTGCCAAGCCGGGACTGGATGCGGCGGAGCACGCGCCAATGCGAAACGGCCTCACGTCCTCGGCGAGCGCGGGTGGTCATGCGCGTACGCCGGATGCGGTCGCGCGTGATGGCGCTCGCGATCGTGCCGCGCTCCTGCTTCATCCAGCCGTGGACCAAAGCGAGGTACGTCTTCTTCACCGCGCGCCGCGCGAACTGCTCCGCCAGGCGGCGATGCGCCAGGTCATTCTTGGCCACGACGATCAGCCCGCTGGTGTCTTTATCCAGGCGATGCACAATGCCGGGCCGCAACTCGCCGCTCACCCCTGAGAGCGACCCGAACCGGTGCAGTAGCGCGTTTACCAGCGTGCCGCTCTGCGAGCGTGCTCCGGCACCGGCGTGGACAATCATCCCCGCGGGCTTGTTGATCACCGCCAGGGCGTCGTCTTCGTAGACAACGTCCAGAGGAATGTCTTCCGCGAAGGCCTTGAGCGGTGGAGGCTTGGGCAAACCGAGCATCTCAACTTGATCATGCTCGCGCAACCGGAGCGAGGGCTTGGCCGTGGCGCCATTTACGCGCACTCGCCCGTCGGCAATGAGCTGCTGGATGCGCGCGCGGCTGACCTCCGGCGCCTGCGAAACCAGAAAGCGGTCCAGGCGCTCGCCCGCCTGCTCGGCGGAGACAGTCAACGTGGTAGGAAAGTCTTGCGCTAACACCTAGGAGGGTTGTACCACAAAGGGAAAAGCAACAGCCGCGGCCCACGGTTGGGGGCGCGATGCTATCGGGAGAGCCGGCAAGATGCCGGCGCTTCAGAGCCCACATGCAGAAAGGCCGACCCGCTGGGCCGTGGGTAGGACCGTTTTATGAACCCGTCCTAAGACGGTGGGAACTCCCCGAGGCCCTTTAGGCATTTCCGCGTGGCGGAACAGCGCACCAGGCCAAATAGCGAGTCGAGCTCCCGTTTTGTGACTGTTGGTTCAAAAAAACGGCCTCCAGCCTCACCAACTTTGCAGGCCGGCGACGGGATGATGCTAGAAGAAATCTAGAGCGGTTGGCAAGGCCGGCAAGGTAAATAGTTGGCAAAAGGGTTGCTTAGGACCAGCTTCCCGTTTCTAGTTCCTTGTTTCTCGAAGGAAGCCCGGGCGCGTTTCTGCCGAGAGACTGGAAACGAGAAACTAGAAACTGACAGCTATCCCGCGCGGCGCTCTTCGCGGAGGGCTGCGTCGAGAGCGCCGGAGAGGTCGGTGGCGCGTCGGTTGTACTCGGCGGCGACGGTGTCGTACTTGCGCTTCAGCAGGTGATACTCGTCGGCGATGTTGAGGGCGGCCAGCACCGCCAACCGCAGCGAATCCACGGTGGAGGTCTGTTCGGCCACGGCGCGGATCTTGGCGTCCACGTATTCGGCGAGCTTCTCGATGTATTCGGGATCGCTCCCGCGCAGGCTGTAGGCCTGGTCGAAGATCTCCACCCGCACGTAGTTGTTGGATTTCGCCGCCGTAGTCTCGGACATGATGAACAGGTCTCCTTAGCGGCGATTATGCTCCGCTTTCTTCCTGGGTCAACGTATCAATCTGCTTAAGCATCTTTTCTACCCGGGTACGTACTTCCTCGCGCTCGCGGCGCAGGGCGACGTTCTCGGCGCGCAAGGCCTGCGTCTGGTCGTCGTGCGATTCCAATTGCTCGCGCAGGCGCGCCGCCGTGCGCTCCGCCGCAGCTTTGGCTTCGCGCGCTTCTTTGAGCAGCTCGATGGTGCGGTAGATCTTCTCTTCCAGCGCGTGAAAATCGTCGGTGGGAACCACGGCCGTCAGGTCTTCCATCGCCTTCGCAGACATACGTCGGGAGCCTCACATTCTGGATTTCTCGGAAGCGCGCGAGCGCAGTATAGCGCATGAGGGCGGTCGGAAAATCCACATTCGAACTATGCCCTCAGTATCCCGCCGAGGCCCTTCAAGGCCTTGATGATCTCGGTGGACCAGAGCGCGACCTCGTCGTCGCGCAGCGTGCGCTCGACCGACTGGAACTCGGCACGCAGCAGCACCGAATACTGGCCGGCCGGCACCGTACCGCCGCGGAATATCTCCACCGGCCAGAATGCGCGCAACTCCGCGATGCGCAGCCCTTCCACCGCCGCGCGCACCCGCTCGAACGTGATCTCGTTCGCGAACAGGAACGAGAAGTCGCGGTCCACCGCGGGATAGCGCGAGATGGGTCGATAGCGCACCGGGCGGAGATCGTGACGGTAGAGCCGGTCGAGATAGATCTCGGCCAGATAAACGTCCTGGCGCAGCTTGCGGGCGGCTGCGACTTCGGGATGCAATTGTCCCAAGCGCGCCACCATTCCGCCATCGAGCACGGCGCGTGCATAACGATACGGGTGGTAGTGCGCGGGCGCGCTGTTCGAATCGAAGTAGAGTGAACTGCACTGAAACTTCGCCAGCAGGGTTTCGACGTCTCCCTTCAGATCGAAGAACGAGTACGCGCGCCCGGGCTCGTGCACACTCGCGGCAATGGCCTGGCCGGTCGCGCCGATGGCGATCTGCTTGCGTTCCTCCGTGCCCGCACCGGCCAGCTCGTAAACTTTGCCCGCCTCGAACAGGCGCACGTCATTCACGCCGCGGTTTAAGTTGTACGCCAGCATGCTGACCATGCTGGGGACGAGCGACGTCCGCATCACGGCAGCTTCCTCGCTGATCGGGTTCTCGAGTGCCACCGGCGTGGCGGTCGAGAATTGCTTCGCCTCCGCGGCCGAAATGAAGCTCAGCGAGACCGCCTCGTTGTAGCCGAGGGCCAGCATCGTGGAGCGCAGCGCTGCATCCTTCGGCGCGTCAGCAGTCTCGATGACCCCTCCGGCGAACGCGGGCAGCGTGTTGGGGAAACGGTTGTAGCCATAGATGCGCGCGATCTCCTCGATGAGGTCAATCTCGCGTTCGATGTCGAGGCGCCACGTGGGAATCGCAACCGTGTCGTCCGTGACTGCGAATCCCAGCCGCCGCAGGATGCGCAATACCTCTTTGTCAGGGATCTCCTGGCCGAGATGGCGGTGCACCTCGGGCGGCCGCAAGCGGATGCACGGGCGCTCGATGCGGCGGCCAATGGCGTCGACGAGGTCACCTTCGAGTTCACCACCGCCGGTCTCAAGGATGAGTTCTGCAACGCGGCGACAGGCCAGCGGGGTCGCGCCCCAGTCGGCGCCACGCTCGAAGCGGTGCGAGGCATCGGTGTGCATGCCGTGGCGGCGGGCGGTCAGCCGGATGCTCACTGGGTCGAACCACGCCGACTCGATCAGGATGTTGCGCGTGCGGTCGGTGATCATGGTGTCTAACCCGCCCATGACCCCGGCGAGCGCGACCGGCTTCACCGCGTCGGCGATCACCAGATCGTCGGGATCGAGCTTGCGCTCGACGCCGTCCAGAGTCCACAGCATTTCTCCCGTCCGGGCGCGGCGCACGATGATCTTGCCGCCTTCAAGCGTGTCGAGGTCGAAGGCGTGCGTGGGATGGCCCATCTCGATGAGCGTGTAGTTGCTGGCGTCCACGCCGTTGTTGATAGGACGCGCCTCCACCATTTCCAGTCGCCGCGCGATGCGCGCCGGCGAGGGCGCGATGTTGATGCCACGGATGATCTGGGCTGTGTATCGCGCGCAGCCTTGCGGGTCGGGCAGTTCAATGGCGAACTTGGCTTTGCCTTTTGCAGCGGGCAGTTTCGGCTCGATGGGCTTGAGGTCGAGGTCGTAGATGGCCGAGCACTCGCGCGCCACGCCGTAATGGTTCATGGCGTCTACGCGGTTGGTGGTGATCTCCATGTCGAAGACGAGGTTGTCGCCTTCGCCCGAGATCAACTCAACGGCGAGCCCGGCGGCCGTGAGGTCTTCGGCGAGCTGCTTCGTGTCAACCTTGATGTCGACGAACTCGCGCAGCCAGTTGGGAGAAATCTTCATTCAGTACCGAGTACCGAGTTGCGAGTACCGAGTAAACCTCCGCGTCCTCGGCGGCCTCTGCGGTTTTCAGTTACGCAAACTGCTCCAGGAACCGCACATCGCCCTGGAAGAACAACTGAATGTCGTCCACGCCGTACTTCAGCAGCGCGATGCGGTCGGCGCCCATGCCGAAGGCGAATCCGGAAACTTTCGCCGGGTCATAGCCGTTGTTGCGGACGAACTCGAACACATTCGGGTCCACCATGCCGCAGCCCAGCAGCTCGATCCATCCGCTCTGCTTGCAGGTGCGGCAGCCCTTGCCGCCGCAGAAGATGCAACTGATCGCCACCTCCGCGCTCGGCTCTGTGAACGGGAAGAACGACGGCTGAAAGCGCGTCCTGACGCTCGAACCGAACAGCGCCTTCATGGCGTGGTCGAGCGTGCCCTTCAGGTCGCAGAAGGTGATGTTGGTGTCCACGGCGAGGCCCTCGACCTGGTGGAACATGGGCGAGTGGCTGGCGTCCGGCGCATCGTTGCGGTGCACCTTACCGGGGATGACCACGCGGATCGGCGGCGGCAGCTTCTCCATGGTGCGAATCTGCACCGGCGAGGTGTGCGTGCGCAAGAGCAGGCGCTCGCGCAAGGGCTTCGATTGCTGGCCGGCGATGAAGAGCGTGTCCTGCGTGTCGCGCGCCGGATGGTTGGGCGGAAAGTTCAGCGCCTCGAAGTTGTAGTAGTCGGTCTCGATCTCCGGCCCTTCGCTCACCGAGTAGCCCATCGCCTTGAAGACGGAGACGATCTCGTTCAGCGCCTTGATGACGGGATGTTCAGCGCCGATGGGGCGGCGAATGCCAGGGAGGGACATATCGACTCCCTCGCGCTTGAGCTCCCAATCGCGTATCTCGTCGAGAGTGCCACTCACCAATGTGACGGACTCTGAAATGATCTTTCGCTCCAGGTCACTTTGTACGAGCGAGACCGCGTGCTCGACCTCTTCCCGGATGGAATTCACTCGCTTCCCGACTTCTCGCTTTGCATCTGGAGGCGCAACCTTCAACCACACATCGTTGATCTGCGTTAGGATTCCATTCTTGCGTGCCATCCAGCGGTCGCGATAGTCCTTCCAGGCAGACTCGTCGTTGACGGCTCTGGATTCGGATTCCAACGCGGACAGCAATTCCCGGACGGCAGAATCCAGCGCTGGCGGCGAGTAATCGTCGAGTTTGGGAACCGTGTACATCTGTAGCGCCGGGGTCTCGCCGGCTGTCGCGCGGGCGTCCCGCCCGCGCATGGTTTTCTGTCGTCCCTAAAGGGACTCACGTTTCAAAAACTGGCTTACCCGGCACTTACGTGCCGGGCTACATTCGGTCGACCCTTCTTGACGAGAGCCTCTTCAGTTCGAACCGCAAAGTTCTAGCGCAGAGGATTGCAGAACCTGAGGTGAAAAACCCGCGTTTGTCCGCGCAAATCCGCGGTGAAGATCCTAGGCTGCGCCCAGAGCGCCCTTGGCCTGCTCGGCCAGGCCTTTGAACGCGGCCGGGTCTGCTACCGCGAGGTCAGCCAGGATCTTGCGGTCCAGCTCCATGCCGCTTTTTTTCAGGCCGTTGATGAACTGGCTGTAGCTCATGCCGTTCTGGCGGGCGGCAGCGCCGATGCGCACGATCCACAGCGAGCGGAACTGGCGCTTCTTCTGGCGGCGGCCGGCGTAGGCGAACTTCAGCGCGCGCTCGACGGATTCCTTTGCCGAGCGATAGAGCTTGGACTTAGTAAGGTAATAACCGCTGGCGCGTTCGAGAATCTTCTTGCGTTTGGCGCGGCGCTTGGTGCCGCGTTTGACTCGGGGCATGTCTTCTCCTTTTCGTGATTCGTGTTACTCAGCGGCTGGAGGCAGGATGTGCCTCTTCACACGCTTTGGTCGTTGGTCCTTGGCCGTTGGTCGTTCGCAAGAGCCAGCTAACGACGAACGACTACCGACCAACAACTAATACGGAATCATCCTCTTTACCTTGGGCGCATCGGCCTTACTGACCAGCGTGCCGGTATCGAGGTGGCGCTTGCGCTTCGTCGGTTTGGAGGTCAGGATGTGGCGGATGAACGCGTGTCCGCGCTTGATCTTCCCCGTCGCCGTCTTCTTGAAGCGCTTGGAAGCGCCGGAATGTGTTTTCAGCTTAGGCATGTCTCACGCTTTCTTTGGGGCCAGGATGGCGTGCAGGGTGTTGCCCTCCATGCGCGGCCGGAACTCGACCACGCCTTTGTCGCCGATGTCCTTGATCAGGCGGTCCAGGATTTCGCGCCCAAGATTAGTGTGCGTCATCTCGCGGCCGCGGAAAAATATGGTCGCCTTCACCTTGTCGCCGTCCTCCAGGAAGCGCAGCACGTGGTTTTTCTTGAACTCATAATCGTGTTCGTCCACGTTGATGCGGAATTTCACTTCCTTGACGGTGATGATCTTCTGGTGCTTCTTGGCCGCGCGTTCCTTCTTCTCCTGCTCGTAGAGGTACTTGCCGAAATCCATGATGCGGCACACGGGCGGCTGTGCCGTCGGCGACACCTCTACCAGGTCAAGGTTCTTTTCCCGCGCCATTTTGAGCGCTTCGAAGGGCGGCAGGATACCGATCTGTTTGCCTTCATCGTCGATCACGCGCACTTCGCGGGCACGAATGCGCTCATTCGTACGGATAAACCTCTTATCGATGCACAACCTCCGGGAGAAAAAGTGCAGCAAAAAAGCGAAAAAAATTATAGCACGGGAGAATCGGGTGATCGGAAGATTGGGTCGTCGGGAGAATCGCCGGAATCGCCGACATCGCCGTGATCGCCGAAATCGGAAGCAACACCAACGAGCGCATCGCCACAAATGGCGAGTACCTGTGCAGGAATAATCTGGTTTGCCGGGTGCTCGCCTTCCAGCCACAGCTTCTGATAGTTGTCGGTCAGGGTCTCCGTGCGGCCGGCTTCTACCACGCTGAGGGTGATGGTGGAAACCGTCTGCCCGACCAGAGACCGCATGAATGCCCGCTTTTTCTCCGCTGCCAGCTCGCGCAGCACGCGGTTGCGTTCGCGCTTGACCTCCGCCGCGACCTGCTGCGCCATCTCCGCTGCAGGAGTCCCCGGTCGCGGCGAGTAGGTGAACACGTGCAGATAGTTGAAGGGCAGGGACGCGATGAACTGCCGGTTCTCTTCGAACTCGGCATCCGTCTCGCCGGGGAAGCCGACCATCACGTCGGCGCCGATGGCGGCCATTGGCAAGGCGGAGCGGATCCGGCGGATGCGGTCTTCGTAATGCCACGGACGATACTTGCGGTGCATGCGCCGCAGGACGCGGTCGCTGCCGGTCTGCAAGGGCACGTGCGCGTGCTTGGCGACGCGCGACGAGCCGGCCACCAGCTCGATCAGCTCGTCCGTCCAATCCATCGGCTCGATGGAACTCAGCCGCAGCCGCTCGACACCGGTGTGCGCCAGGATCGAGCGCACCAGGTCTTCGAAGCGCTGCTGGGGCGCGAGGTCGCGGCCCCAGCGCCCCAGGTTGATGCCGGAGATGACCACTTCGCGGAAGCCGGCATCGACCAGCGCGCCTAGCTCGCGCAAAACATGGTCGCGGCGCAGGGAACGGCTCTGCCCGCGGACAAACGGAATGATGCAGAACGAACATCGGTTATCGCAGCCGTCCTGGACCTTGAGGTTGGGGCGGGTCTTATGGTAACCGAGGCCGTCGAACACGGGCGCAGCCATCAGCTCGGTGTGGGCGAAAATGTCGCCGACATAGGTGGACGCCGGGGCTTCGACAGGGAATAGGGGTCCCTCGGTCGCAAAACCGACGACCCCGGGATGACAAGGTTGGAGGATTTCGCCGATCTGGTGCTTATGTGAATTTCCCACCACCCACGACACGCCTGGCAATCCTTCCAGCTCCTGGGGAGCGCGCTGGGCGTAACAGCCGGTGACCAGGATACGGCAGCCGGGGTTCTCGCGATGCACCCGGCGGATGGCGGAGCGTACATCCTTGTCCGCTTCGGCGGTAACGGTGCAGGTGTTCAGCACGACCACTTCGGCATCGCGAGCGCTGGTGGCCCGGTCCATCCCACGCGCCAACAGATCGCGCTCCAGCGCGGCGCCGTCGGCTTGGGTGGCGCGGCAGCCGAAGTTATGCACAAAGAAGGTCGACACAGAGGTGTATTATAGCAATCGAGGCCGGAGGCTTTAGTAGGCGCAACCGCGACCAGAAGTAAATGCTGGCGTCAGCATTTTCGCGCTGGCCGCGCTTTCTTTGGGAGTTGCTTATGAAACGGCGCATTCTGCTGGTGGACGACGAGCTGGCCATCCTGCTGACCTTGCGCGCCATCCTGGAGATGAACGGCTTCGAGGTCGAGACCGCTTCCAGTGGTCAGGAGGCCATCACCAAACTGCGGAACGGCAGCCTGTATCACATGGTGATCAGCGACTTGCGGATGGAGACCGAAGGCGCCGGCTACGACGTGATCCGCGCCGCCAAACAGCTTGCCCACAAACCAGCGGTGGCCGTGCTGACCGCCTTCCCCAGTCTAAGTGGCGGATGGCAGAACGCAGGCGCGGATTCCCTGCTCGTCAAACCTATGAACACCGAGGACCTGCTGCGGCAGATCGAAGTGCTACTCATCCAGCACGAGGACGAAAAGCAGAGACAGCAAAAGGCCGCCGCCCGCATCAACGCTAATTCCAGGCAGAAGAACGCTGCCAAACGGGCCAGCTAGGAAGGTTCCGAGTACCTGATACCCAGTATCAAGCACGAGGTATCAGGATGGGCGCTTCGCCATCCCGCCATTCTCCGGAACAGACGATCAACAACCTTGACCGCCGTGGGGTAGCCTGGACACACGCCCGCTCTGGCGGGCAGAACCGTAGCCTGAGAGAAACGGGTCAGGCGGTGGCCGCGGCGGTGCGGCGCTGCTGGAAACACTCCCGGCAGAAGACCGGCCTTCCCTGGGTCGGCTTGAACGGCACAGTGGTTTCCTTGCCGCACTGCGAACAAACGGTGCGCGTTTCTACCTTCTGGTAGGAGTTTCCCGCCGGAACACTGCCCAGGGAGGAAGCGCGCCTGGCCTTGCAGGCCTTGCAGCGCTTGGGCTCGTTCTTGAACTGCTTGTCATGGAAGAACAGTTGCTCCCCGGCCGTGAAAATGAACTCCGTACCACAGTCGATGCACTTCAACACCTTGTCCTGGAATTCCATGAACGACCTTCCCTCTCCCACCCGTGAATCCCGCTCCATCCGACAGCCGGCGGCGTGGCGCGTCCGCCGGTGCCTCCACGGAGAGAGCGGGCACATCCCAGCTACTGGAATTGGCCCTCCTGAACGGCTCGGGCCGCCCAGGTGATTGCGCAACAACAGAATTAGGACTGCGGAATACTCACGGGCTGAGTAAGGAACGGGCCGCTCCCCACAGTGCGGCCCGCAGGCTCTAGTCTTGTTCTTTGCGTGCTTTTTTGCGATTTCGCTTGCGTGCCAGGGCTTCCTTGGCGCGGCGTTTCTCGCCTGGTTTCAGGTAGAAGGAGTGACGCTTGACCTCCTTGATGATGTCTTCCTGTTGAACCTTGCGTTTGAACCGACGAAGCGCGTTTTCCAGGGACTCGCCCTCTTGGACCCGTACCTCTGCCAACCCGATACACCTCCCAACGGTGCCAATTTGGACCGGTAAGTTATTGCAGCCTTTCCGCAGTAAGTCAAGGGATATTCGGGTGTTGCCCTGATTCCGTGAATTTGGATGCCGAAAGGCTCACTCTACCGAGCGCACATCCTCGGGCAGCATCAGTACAAACGTGCAGGCGTTAGCGGCCTGCGGGCAGGAGAGCACACCCCGCCGAATGATGTGGGTGGGGGTGCGGCCGGGGAAAACGGCGGGGATGCTGGCCATCATGAGGGCGGAGGAAAACGGCTTGAGTTTTTCGCTGCCACGTATGAACTTGGCGCCTTCCACCTTCGGACCGGCCGCCAGGGCCACGAAAAACTCGGCTTCCCCGCCGTCTTTCCCCTGGGGGCCGAGCTTGAGGGTGCGCTCGCGCGCCAGTTCGCCACGGTACTTCTCCACCGTGGCGCCCACTTGCTTTTCCCCGACCAATGCCGCCAGGCGCGGACGCGTCTCCGGCAGCGGACGCTCGGCCGCAAGGGCCATGGCGTAGAGACGCTCGGCCTGGCCCTTGTCTCCACGCAGCTCGTAGATCTGCCCCAGGTGGTCGCCGATCTCCGCATGCTGGTCCAGTACCCACGCCGCGTTGATGAATTCCTCCGCCTGCTTCAGGTCGCCTTTCTGAAAATAAATCCAGCCCAGCGTGTCCCAATAGGCAGCCAGCGCGCTGACCAGCGCCAGGTCTTCCAGCCGCAGGTGATCGAGCGAGACGTTGCGCAGCGCCGCCGCGGTGGCGGCGATGGCCGATTCCGCATACTGCTGCGCCCGATCGAGATGCACCTTGCGTTTCGAGAGCTCGTAGGCAACGTCGTTCCACACCAGGGGTACGGGCTGCAACTCGACCGCCCTATCGAAGGCCACCAGCGCCTTGTCCGGCTGGTCGAGGTTGAGGTAGGCCTGGCCCAATCCGACCTGATAAACAGCGTTCTCGGGCTTGAGCGACGCGGCTTTCTCCAGCTCAGGGACGGCGTCTGCATACTTGCGCCACTCTACATACATCGCGCCCAGGTTGCCGTGCGCGAATTCGTCCAGGGGATTCAGCTCGAGCTGCTTGTGGAAGGCGCCTGCTGCTTCCTCATACTTCTGCTGCCGCCAATACGCCAGCCCCAGGTTGTTGTACGCGAACTCGTCGTAGGGGTCGACCTCGATGGCCTTCTGAAAGGCGCGGATGGCGTCGTCCGGTTTCTGCATCGCGAGGTAAGCACGTCCCAGGTTGTTCCACGCGTACTTGTTCTTGGGCTCGAGCGCCACCACGCGCTGGAAGAGCTCGACCGCAAGCTCGTAATTGTGGTTGCGCAGGGCCGCCAGCCCGGACTCATGCAGGTCCTCGGGCTTGGCGTTTTCTGGAATGGCCGGCGTGCCCGTCACCGTGGTCTCGAGCTGGAGCTTTTGCTCCGCGTCGGAGCGGACCGTCCTGCGAAACGCCGCGTAGTCGCTGATGCGCGACGCCGGCAACTCTCTCATGCGCGTTACCAGCACGCGTTCGGCGGTGACGCGGTGGTCTTCCAGGCTGTAGGTGGAGCGATACTCCCCGTAGTCGCGCTTGACGGTCACCGCAACCGGCGCTCGCACTGAGTAGCGGCGCGGCAGCTCCAGCTTCAGTCGTATATCGACCTCCGCCGGAGCTCCCAGGCGCAAGGCTTCATTCTTGTCTTCCGCTTCGGTATCGGCCTCCGGCAGACCCAGTATCGGTAGAAACAAAGCGGGCTGCGTCTTCCGCGCCGACCAGTCCAGGTAATTAGGCTGCGACACCCGGTATTCGAAGCGGAAGGGCTTGCTGGTATCGTCTGGATCGCCGGCTTGGATTTCGCTCACTTCGCCGGGCAGGGCGTACAAGGCGTCCAGAGTCTGAACCAAGTCCTTCCACTGCCTGGAAGAGATGCGGCGGAAAGCCGCGCGCAGGGCCAGTTCGTTGTCGCCGCGCGTCGTCTGCCGGACGGTCGCCTCCAGCTTGCCGAGGTCGTTGATCTTGCCCTCGATTTCGACCTCCTGGCGGTTGGGGAAGGGCGGGTCGGCCGGCGTTTGTACCAGGCTGGAGGGCCGGTCGCCGGGAATGACCAGCGCCTGCTTGTTGCGTAGCGGAAACGCCAGCAGCCGGAAGGGCGCGACCTCAGTGGTGGTGTCCATCCAGACATATTGCTCTTGCAGCGGGACCACAGTGATGACGTGGTCGAACTGCGCCGGGGAGGGCACTTCAGGATCGATCTCACGGCTGCTGTTGATGAGGGCGGGATAGGCGTGCAGGCCGACTGCTTCCAGCAATGACGCCAGCAAGGTGTGCTTGTCCTTGCAATCGCCGTAGCGGTTGCTGAGGATGTCGCCCGCCGGATGCGGCTGGTAGCGCCCCATCCCGAAGGACAGACTGACGTAGTGGAAGTTGGTGGCGACAAAGTCGTACAGAGCTTCGACTTTCTCCAGATCGGTGGTCCTGCCACGTATGAGCTCCTCGGCCTTGGCGCGCACCGCCGCCGTGGGCACGATGCGGTCTTTTTGCAGCTCCCAATACCAACGACCGACCTCATCCCAACCGTTAAGGGTGCTCAATGTGATGTCGGGCAGCTCCGGCTTGGGTCGCTTGGGCTTTTTCTTCTTGTCGCTATCCGACTCGCGCTTGCGGTTCGAACTCGTCCAGCGGTAGATGCGGCGGTCGCCCTCGTCACTGATCTGCGGCTCGAACCCGGGCTGGGTCTTGAGCTTGATCGCGCGTTGGCGCGGAAGGTTGATCTCCAGCTCTTCGTCGAGCACGATGACCTGCTTTTCGAAGCTGTATTCCGTCCAGAATTGGCCTGGGATCAGAGGCTTTTCCGTGCGGACGACGATGCTGTATTCGAGCTCCTGGCCGGGCTGCAATCCCGGAACCGTAATATGCTTCTCCCGGAAGTCGCTGTAGACGGGTGCTTCCCGTGCCACCGGCGAAGGCAGGTCCTGCACGTCGGCGGCGCTGGCGGCGATTACCGTGCCATCGGGGCAGCGCACCCGCACGTAGGCCATCTCCATCTGCTCATTGGCCGAGCTGTAGCCGAAGACGAGCTGTCCCATCCGCTGCACGCCGGCGTCGCTCTGCACGCGCACTCGCGCCGTCTGCTCGCGGCGTTCGCTGCCGTCATTTTCAAAGCGGACTACCGTCCGCAATTGCTCGAAGACAAAAGCTTCGTCGCGGAAAGCGGCGGCGGCATCGGCAGGCTTGCTCTCCACCTGCTGTGCTAGCAACGCCACACCGAAGAAGAGAAGAAGGACCGCCGGGAACAATTTGAAGTTGTGCATGGCCGCAAGGCCTATTTGAATTCAGCGTCGGCCAGGAAGCAAGTTGAGGCGTCTTCCGCGGCGTCTGAGCCGCGGGCCGAAATCCCGAGCGCAGCGAGGGACCTCGACCATCGCTCCAGTGGCACTCCAGCGCCCCATTGCCCTCTCGGATACCCTCCGGGTGGTGGCCGTATCTCATTGCAGGCTCGACCGTTTCTGACCCGCGGTGCAGGTGACGAAAGTGCAATGACCGCAACCGCGGCGGAGTTTTCGTGCTACCTTTGCCACGGGTCCCGCTATTTTCACGGAGAGGTCTCCGATTTGCCTGCGTGTGCGCGCGTCTGACGGCACGCGCCGGGCCACCGCTTATGGCACTCGGGTTCGGCTTCAACAAAGCGAAAGTTCTGGCCGCGGCCGAAAGGTTTGTCCAGCAGGGCAAGCTGCAGAACGCCATCGCCGAATACCTGAAAGTCATCGCCGAAGATCCCAAGGACTTGACGGTCATGAACACGGTCGGCGACCTTCACGCCCGCCTGGGGCAGAATACGGAAGCCCTCCAGTGCTTCAAGCAGGTGGGTGAGGCTTATGCCGCCGAAGGCTTCATCGTCAAAGCCATCGCCATTTACAAGAAGCTGACCAAGCTCAATCCCGCGGCCACCGATTCCGTTCTCAAGCTGGCGGAACTCTATTCGCAGCAGGGCCTCTATAATGATGCCCGGGCGCAGTACCTGAGCATCGCCGACCGCTGCCTGCGCTCCGGCGATGAGCAACAGGCCTCCCGCATCTTCCAGAAGCTGCTGGAACTCGACCCCGAAAATGCGGCCATGCAGGCCAAGCTGGCCGACCTCTGCGTCAAGCTGGGCAACAAGGATGAGGCGCGAAACATCTTCTTCGCCGCGGCCGAGTCCTTGTTCCGCCGGGGGGCGATGGAAGCGGCGGACGAGGCGCTGGGACGCGTACTGGCGCTTGATCCCGGTCACACCGCGGCGGCAATGCTGCGGGGCCGGATCGCTGCCGAAGCCGGCAATGGCGAAAAGGCCGTGCAGTATCTGGAGAAAGTTCCCGACCTCGATTCCCAACCCGACGGTCTGCGCGCTCTGCTGCGGGTCCACCTGCAGATGGGTAACAGCGCGGAAGCACTGCCCATCGCCACTAAGCTTCTGAATGTTCACAACGAACTGTCGGGTATCGTCCTCTACGGCGACCACCTGATGGCCGCCGGCCAGCCTGAGGCGGGTCTGCGCCTCTACGATCAGTATGCCGATCGCCTGTTGGCGGAGGATCGCGACGGGATCCTGGCCAGGGTGGCCTCCGCGCCCGCGCACCTGAACGGCAATCCCGCGGCGCTGGAGCTTGTCCTCAAGCTCTACCGCAAGGCCGGCGACTCCACGCATATCAACGAGGTCATGGAACTGCTGGCGCATGCGCTGGTGCAGGCGGGAGAACTGGCCCGCGCCCGCGACCTCTACAACCAGCTGGCGGCGCTGGAGCCGGAGAATCCCCTGCACGCGCAGAATTACAAGCAGGTTTCCGCCAAGTTGGGGGACGATGCCGCCACGCGTCCGCTCACCCCGGATGAGGGGGCGCAAGCGTTGATGGTCGACCAACTGGAAATCGACGCTCCGGCCGTGGACCAGGAGTACGCCCCGGAACTGGCGCGGGCCGTCCGCACCGCGCTCACCGACTCCGAATTGCTGGACTCCTACAACCTGCCCTCGAAAGCCATCGCGCCCTTGGAAGCGGTGCTGCCCTCCGCTCCCCGGGACGCTCTGCTCAACCAACGCCTGGCTTCTCTTTACGTGCGGGCAGAGCGCTACAGCGATGCCGCGCGCTGCTGCGACATTTTGCGCGCCGTCTATCGCAAGGCGGGCCACCACGAACTGGCGGCGCAATACTCCGAGATGTCCGCCAAATATCACCAGCGGGCAGGTGAACCGGTTCCCGAGTACGCCGACCTTCCCGAACACGCCACGGCCGAGGTTGAAAGCAGCTCTAATCGCGAGCCAGCTTTGCCAGCGCCCGAAGTTGCCGCCCTACCCCAGCCGCCAGCGACCCTGACCAGCGCTCCTGGGCTCGAGCCCACCCTCTTGTCGAAGGGCGATGCCTCCCGGCAATGGGAGGACATGATTGCGGTCGAGCCGCCGGCCAAGCCTCGTTTTGGCGGAAAATCGGCAGCGGGGGACGTGGTCGGCGATCTTCTGGAGGAAATCCGCTTCTATATCGCGCAGGGGATGTGGGAGGAGGCGCAGGCGGCGCTTGAGAAGTGCGCGGCTTTGGCCCCTGGAATCCCCGAACTGGACGAATTGCGTGAACAGGTTGAAAAAGCGCGCAGTGGCGCCGCATCCCTGCCCGAGATCGAAGTGGTGGAAGAAGTGGAGGGGGAATCAACGCCGGAATCGACAGTGGCCACGCTGGTGTTCGACCCCGCCGAGCTCGGTATCGAGGGAAAGCCGTCACAACCACAGGCGGCGCCGCCCCATCCTGGAGCTGTGGTCCACGAAGATGTAGCGATTGGGGGCCCGGCCCTGCCGCCGCCGGCCGTCAGCGAACCGATCGCCGTCGCGCAAGCATCGGGCACACCTCTGGCCGGTGACCTCATGACAGAATTGGTTCTCGACGTGGAGGAAGCGCTGGGGCAAGACCTTGCGGAGACCGCCGCTTCGGCCTCGGCCACCGTCCCTCCGGCTGCAAGCGCCCCTCCGGCAGCGGCTGCGCCGCCAGTGGTTAGGGCGCGGGCCGTTCCTCCAGAACCGGTGGCCGTGCCCAGAGTACCGGCAGCTGCCGCCACCCTGGTCACTCCGCACAGCCCGCAAGCCCTGCCACCGCAGCAGCCGGGCTCCGCCCTGTCCGACGTCTTCGAAGAATTCAAGGAAGACATGGAGGCTGATGGGGCCAACGCCGAGGACCAGGACCCAGAGACCCACTACAACCTCGGAGTCGCGTTCAAGGAAATGGGCCTGCTCGATGAAGCTATCGGCGAACTGCAAAAGGTTTGCTATGCCATTGATCACGGACGCCCCTTCCCCCACGTTCTACAGGTGTACACCTGGCTGGCAGAGTGCCTGGTTAACAAGGGCGTGCCCCAGGCCTCCATCAAGTGGTACCAGCGGGCAGCGCAGTTGCCGGCGCTGGATGAGGAAACCCGCATGGCGGTGTACTATGAGATGGCGGCCGCCTATGAGGCGGCAGGCAACCGGCAGGCAGCGCTCGATAATTTCATGGAAGTCTACGCCAACAATATCGACTACCGCGACGTGGCCGAGCGCATCAAAACCCTGAAAGCGTAGAATTCCTTGGGATGGATCCCGCGCCGAAGCACGCGAGCCGCCAGCACCTCGGTTCTTACATCGACTCCCCGAACGGCTCGGTCCCAGTCGCGGGGGAGGAAAAGACCAACGGCGTGGAAACCAGATCCGTGTCCACCACTGAATTTCCGGCAACCTGCAGCCCCGCTTCCGGCGTCGCCCCCTCGCCACCGCCGGCTACGGCCGGCCGGCTCTGGCTCATGCGCCTCTGGGTGGTGATCCGGGTGGCATTCTTCGTCGAGCTGGGGATGGTCCTGGTAGTGCTGCCCTGGACCCGGGCATGGACCGAAAACAGCCTTCTGCTGGCTTATCCCGGCGCCCGATTCTTTTTGCAGAACAATTTTGTGCGCGGCGTGGTTTCCGGGCTGGGCTTCCTCGATGTGGGCTTTGGCGTCTGGGAGGCCATACGCTATAAAGAGCCTTTCCGCAACCAGAAACCATCCTGAGAAATTGAACGACCATGAGCGAAGATGTTGCCAACCTTGAATCGCGGGCCGCACCGCTAGCCTACGAGAACCGACCGTTCCTCAACAGCCCCGATGGGCGGATCTTGCGCATCCTTTCCGAGTACGCAGAGCCGCTGGCCCGCTTCCGCAAGGAGAAGATCCAGGATACGGTGGTCTTTTTCGGCTCCGCCCGCTTCCACAGCCGGTCGGAAGCCGAGAGCGCGCTGCAGTCGCTGGGGAAGTCCGGCACGCCCGCCTCACCCGAGGAGCAGGAGCGCATCCACCAGGCCCGCAAGGCCGTGGAGATGGCGCGCTACTACGAAGACGCCCGCCAGCTCGCCTATATGCTCACCCGGTGGTCGATGGGGATCGCCTCCAAACGACACCGTTTCGTGGTCACCTCCGGCGGCGGCCCGGGGATCATGGAAGCCGCCAATCGCGGCGCTCGCGAGGCCGGCGGTAAGACCATCGGGCTCAACATCCGGCTCCCCTATGAGCAGCTGCCGAATGCCTATGTCACCCCGTCGCTTAACTTCGAGTTCCATTACTTCTTCATGCGCAAGTACTGGTTCGCTTATCTTGCCAAGGCCCTGGTGATCTTCCCCGGTGGCTTCGGCACGTTTGATGAGCTGTTCGAGATCCTCACCCTCGCCCAGACCGACAAGCTGGCAAAAAAGATCCTGGTACTGATCTATGGGAAAGAGTATTGGCAACGTGCCTTTAACATCGATGCCTTGATCGAGGCGGGTACGGTCTCTCCGGCCGACAAGGACCACTACCGCACGGCCGACAGCCCCGAACAGGCGTTTGAGATCCTGCGTCGCGGGCTCACCAAATTTCACCTGCAGGAGGGCCTCCCGCCCCGCGAAGCCGTGCCGGAGATTGCCAAGACGCGCGGGTGAGCTAGTACCGAGTACCAAGTAGCGAGTACCGAGTGGTACAGCTTTCGGCTTTGGCTTTTCGCTTTGGCTCTTGGCTAAGGGCTAAGAGCCAATTACCGGGGCAGCAGTCAATTACCCGGTACTCGGTACTTGGTACTATTCCGCTGAGTGCTGCTCTACTACATCACCGACCGCAAACAGTTTCCCGGGCCGGAGCCGCGCCGCCGCGAGCTGCTGCTGGCCAAGATCTCGGAGGCCGCCCGCGCCGGCGTGGATTACATCCAGCTCCGGGAAAAAGACCTCCCTGCTCGCGAACTCGAATTGCTCGCGCGGCAAGCCGTACGAGTCTGCCGAGAAACGAGAAACCAGAAACGAGAAACCAGGCTTCTCATCAATGCCCGCTCCGACATTGCTCTCGCCACGGGCGCCGACGGCATCCATCTGCCGTCGAATGCCATTACCGCTTCCGAAGCGAGGGCAATCTGGTCGGCGGTCCTGACTCGAAACTCGAAACTTGAAACTCGAAACTGCCTCATCGCCGTTTCCTGCCATACCGCCGACGAAATCCGCTTGGCTGAGACTCAGGGTGCCGATTTTGCCGCCTTCGGACCGGTCTTCGAGAAGGTAGGAACCTCGCTGCGCGCCGGTATCGAAGCCTTACGGGCCGCTTGCCAGGTCAGCCACATGCCAGTGCTGGCCATCGGCGGGGTCAACCTTGACAACGCTCACGCGTGTCTCGCAGCCGGCGCAGCAGGCGTCGCCGCCATTCGTCTCTTCCAGGAAAACAATGTCAGGGAGATCGTAGAGAAACTGCGGCGGAGCGACTGATTACACCCGCTCGTGCTTAGGCAGCAGGGCCCGGAACACTATATTGATCAGCGCCAGCACAATCGCGCCCCAGAACGCCGGGATGAATCCGGTAACCACAAACCCGGGGACCAGCTTCGACGCCACAATCAGCATCAGCGCATTAACCACGAACCAGAACAGGCCGAGGGTGAGAATAATGAACGGAAAGGTCAGCACCTTGAGAAAGAAACCGAGCGTGGCGTTCACCAGTCCGATCACCAGCGCAGCGATGAGCGCCGCCCCGAAGCTCCGGATGTAGAAACCCGGCACCAGGTGGGCCACGATCATCAGCGCCACCGCGCTCAGGATCCAGTGGAGTATCAGCCGCATAGGTCTCGCTATGTTACATCCACAGCGTCATTTGTGGCCGGTAATTATTGATTGGCTTGGGCAGCGCGGCGCACCAAGTCCTCCATGATGTAGCCATGCTCCGCCTCGACCCCCAAGCGCTCAAAGTACCGCCAATAAATGCGGGATAAAGAAGTGGAGCCGATCGTGGTTCTTACTTCGTCGACCAACGCCCCGCCTTGGGATGACTCACTGCTTGCGGGCGAGTTTGAACGTTTCAGTCAGTTCCTTCGAGCCGTCCAGAAAGAACCACTGCTGGGTCATGTGGTTTGCGTCCTCGATTGTGAGGATCATGCGATGCATGTGGCCGGCATCGGGTTTGGCCAGGTTAGTAGCGTCTAGGAAGTTGAAGGTGAAGCGCTTGCCGTCGGGCGAGACTTCGGCCTGCATACGAGGCTGGTTGTGCGCGGAACAATAGTGCGTCATAAGCAAGCGGTCATTGTCAGGGTGGAACATGGTGACCATGTTCTCGACCGGGTCGAGCTCCATCAGCGCCGAACCGTCGCTCACTACCTGCAAGGTGATGGAAACCGGCTTGCCGTCCGCCGTTCTGCCCTCCCACGTGCCGGCGAGCTTCTTGAGCTCGTCGAAGTGGCTGGCGGGCGTGTCGGGAGCCGCCGCCACCGTGTAGCTGGCGATCAAGAGCAACACAAGGCAGAATGCAATGCGCTTCATAAGGCGCCTCCGGGCCCGGGAATTGTAGCAGGAGGATGCCACTACAACGCCCGTCGAATCTGTTCTTAGCGTGTCCCCGCGGGCTGCTTGGGCCGTTTGCCGGCCCCGGCGCGCGAGACGGTGAACGTCATTTTGCGCTCCTTTATGTCCGCGTCTACCACGACGTGATCGCCGTGCAGCACCTCGCCATCCAGGATCTTCAGCGCCAGCGGGTCTTGGATCAGCTTCTGGATCGCGCGCTTAAGTGGACGCGCGCCATAGTTCACGTCATAGCCTTCAGTGAACAACAGTTCCTTGGCCCGGTCGGTGAGCTCCAGGCTGATGTTGCGGTCGGCCAGCAGCCGGCGCAAGTCTTCCAGGCGCAGGTCCGCGATCTTGGTCAGTTGCTCCTTGCCCAGCGGGTTGAAGATGATGATGTCGTCCACCCGGTTCAGAAACTCGGGCTTGAAGTGCGTCTGCAGAGCGTTCATCACCAGCTTGCGCGCCTGCTCGAAGTCCTCCGGTGTGCGCAGCGGTTCGCCCGCCAGATATGCCGAGCCGATGTTCGAGGTCATGATGATGACCGTGTTCTTGAAGTCCACGGTGCGGCCTTTGCCGTCGGTGAGGCGGCCGTCGTCCATGATCTGCAGCAGGACGTTGAATACGTCCTGGTGCGCCTTCTCGATTTCGTCGAACAGCACAACCGAGTACGGACGCCGGCGCACGGCTTCCGTAAGCTGCCCGCCCTCCTCGTAGCCGACGTAACCCGGAGGCGCGCCGATCAGCCGCGACACCGCGTGCTTCTCCATGTACTCGGACATGTCGATGCGGATGAGCGCGCGCTCGTCGTCGAACAAGAATTCGGCCAGCGCGCGCGCCAGCTCGGTCTTGCCCACGCCTGTCGGCCCGAGGAAGATGAATGAGCCAATCGGCCGCTTGGGATCGCTCAGCCCGGCGCGCGAACGCCGCACCGCGTTCGAAACCCGCTCCAGCGCCTGGTCCTGGCCGATGACGCGCTGCCGCAGCCGATCCTCCATCGTGACCAGCTTCTTCACTTCGCCCTCAAGCATCTTCGAAACCGGAATGCCCGTCCACTTGGAGACAATACGCGCCACGTCTTCTTCATCCACTTCTTCCTTAAGCATGCGCGCCTGGCCCTTGCCGTCCATCTGAGCGTTGAGCTTCTGCAGCTCGGTTTCGGCCTGGCGTAGGTCCCCGTAGCGAATCTGCGCCACGCGCTCCAGGTTGCCCTTGCGCTCTTCACCCTGCTCCTCGATCTTCAGCTTCTCGATGCGCTCCTTGAGCTGGCGCACACGCGTGATCAGCTCTTTCTCCTGCTTCCAGCGCGCCTTGAGCGCATTGGAGCGCTCGCGAATTTCAGCCAGCTCCTTGTCGATGGCCGCGAGGCGCTGGCGCGAGTTGGGATCGTCTTCCTTCTTCAGCGCCTGCTTTTCGATTTCGAGCTGGCGCGAGCGGCGTTCGAGCTGGTCGATCTCGGTCGGCATGGAGTCGATCTGAATGCGCAGCGAAGCGGCGGCCTCGTCGATCAGGTCAATCGCCTTGTCCGGCAGGAAGCGGTCGGAGATATAGCGATGCGAAAGCGTGGCCGCGGCCACGATGGCCGAATCCTTGATGCGCACGCCGTGATGCACTTCATACCGCTCTTTCAGCCCGCGCAGGATGGCGATGGTGTCCTCGACGTTCGGCTCGCCCACGAAGACGATCTGAAAACGCCGCTCGAGCGCCGCGTCCTTTTCGATGTATTTGCGGTATTCGCTGAGCGTGGTCGCGCCGATGGCGCGCAGTTCGCCGCGGGCCAGCGCCGGCTTGAGCATGTTGGAGGCATCAATCGCGCCTTCGGCCGCACCCGCGCCCACCAGCGTGTGCAGCTCGTCGATGAACAGAATGATCTGTCCCTGCGATTCCTCGATGTCCTTCAGAAAGGCCTTGAGCCGGTCTTCGAACTCGCCGCGATATTTTGCGCCCGCCAACATCGCGCCCAGGTCCATAGCCACAACGCGCTTCGACTTGAGCGCCTCGGGCACGTCGCCGGAAACGATGCGCTGCGCCAGGCCTTCGACGATAGCGGTCTTGCCGACGCCCGGCTCGCCGATCAGCACCGGGTTGTTCTTCGTTCTGCGAGACAGCACCTGTACGACGCGCCGGATCTCCTCATCGCGTCCGATCACTGGATCGAGCTTGCCGCGGCGCGCCAGTTCAGTGAGGTCGCGCCCGTAGCGCTCCAGAGCCCGGTATTTGGCTTCGGGATTTTGGTCGGTGACGCGCTGCGTACCGCGAACCGAGGTCAGCGCCTTAAGAATAGCGTCATGGGTCGCGCCTTGTTGCGTCAGAAGCACCTGTGCGGGATCGCCCTTGGCCTGCGCAATGGCCAGCAGCAGGTGCTCGGTGGAGACGTACTCGTCCTTGAAATTGTCGGCTTCCTTGAAAGCCTGGTCGAGCACACGGCTGACCGCGGCCGAAAGCGACGCCTGCGTCGCGCCTCCGCCCGAAACCTTGGGCAGACGCTCGACCTGCGCGCGCGCCGCGGCAAGGATGGCCTGGCCGTCAGCGCCAATGCGCTCCAGCACCGGTCCCACGATGCCCTCGCGGTCTTCGAGCAGCGCTGCCAGCAGATGTACCGGTAGCAGCTCGGGATTGCCGTGCTGCGAAGCCAGGTCGTTGGCCGCCTGGATGGCCTCCTGCGCCTTGATCGTGAATTTGTCCCAGCGAATTGCCATTGTTTGTAGCTCCTAGCTGCTAGCTCCTAGCTTCTGGCCAACCCTTGGTTGGCATTAGCTAGCAGCTCGGAGCTAGCAGCTCGAAGCCAAAAAAAGCGGGAGGGCGGGCATGATTCCCGCTGCTCCCGCCAAATGCTAACCGATATGGCGACGCTTACGCCGCCTTGCCCTTGCCCTCGATTGTCTTCTGCCCGACGTTGACCTTGATCTGCTTGGGCTTCGCCTCAGCGCGCTTGGCCAACTGGATCTTCAGCACGCCGTTCTCGTAGTCGGCCTTCACGTTGTCGGTGTCCACGGTGGTGGGCAGCGTGAAGCTGCGCACAAACGACCCGTAGCGCCGCTCGATGCGATGGAAGTTCTCTTCCTTCTCTTCCTTCTCGAACTTGCGCTCACCCTTGATGGTCAGGGTGTTGTTCTCCACGCGGACATCCACGTCCTTGGGATCGAGTCCGGGCAACTCCGCCTTCACGGTGATGCTTTGCTCGTCCTCATAAATGTCCACCGGCGGGACAAAGTTCCCCGCCGTCAGGTCTTGCTCGCCACCGGGAGCGTAGTCCCGGAACAGGCGGTTCATGCGATCCTGCAACACACTGAGTTCGCGGAAGGGATCCCAACGAGTCAAAATTGTCATACCTCATTCTCCTTGCTGAGAAGTTCTTAATGATGCGTCAATGCATTCGATGCTGCATTTAGTCAATATGCATCATAAAAGTTGACTGTATTAATGTCAATACTTGCTTTACCATTAAAATCAATTACTTACAACAGCAAGCAGGCACTTAAGATAGCTCGTCTCGGGGATCGCGAGTACGACAGGGTGGTCTTTCGACTGTCCCCGCTTCTCTAGGATGCGAACCGCCCTGTGTGCGTCGCAGGAAGCCGAGGCCAACATTTCCACAAACTCCGCCTCCGCGACGTGGAAGGAGCAGGAGCAGGTGACCAGGAGTCCGCCCGGGCGCAGCATCTTGAGGGCGCGCAGATTCAGCTCCTTGTAGCCGCGCAGGGCAGTCTGCAGGGCGCGGCGGGAACGGGCAAAAGCCGGCGGATCGAGGACGATGGTGTCGTACTGGCGACCGGCGGCGGCGTAATCCTTGAGCAGATCGAAGGCGTTGGCCTCGATCCACTCGATCTCCGGGAGATCGGGATTCAAGGAGGCATTGGACTCGGCCTGCTCGAGTGCGGGCCGGGAGCTATCGATGCCGGTGACGCGCTGGCAGACGCGCGCCAGGTGCAGCGCAAATCCACCCTGATAACAGAAGACGTCAAGCGCCTCTCCGTGGGCATAGGCAGCGGCTGCTGCATAGTTCTCCCGCTGGTCGAGAAAAGCTCCGGTCTTCTGACCGGCGAGCGCGCGATGATGGAAGCGCACACCGTTCATGGTGAAGACGGTCTCGGTTTTGTCGCCGTGGAGCAGGGCGTCCTCGAGCGGTGGAAGCTGCTCGAGCTGGCGGATGCGCGGCTCGGCGCGCTCGACAATGCCGTGGGGAGCAAACTCGGCAAGCAGTTCGGCGACGGCCGCCTGCTTGACGTCGGCGGCGTCGGTGGCCTGGGTGAGGGCTTCGAGCACGAGCACGTCGTTGTAGCGGTCGACGATGAGGCCGGGCAGTTCGTCGGCTTCGCTGAAAACGATGCGATAGGCGTCGCTGTCCTTCACCACCTTTCTTCGGTATGCGACGGCGTTTCGTACCCGCTCGCGCACCAAGTCGGCGAGGTTGTCAATCTTCGCAGAGGAAACAAGGCGAACCGCAATCTCCGATGCGGTGCTGTAAAACGCACTGCCCAGGAACCTGCCCCGTTCGTTCTTCACCTCGACCAGCGCGCCCGGGCGGACACCCTCAGCCGAGATCACGTCGGAACGGTAGATCCAGGGATGGCCGGAACGAAGACGAGCGACTCCGCGCGCGTTCACCACCACCGTCTGCATTGCGGGATTCTAACGGGTCGGACGCGGAAACGTGCCGCTACACGTTTACTGACTGGCGCCTTCCGCGGCGGGTTGGGAGGTCTCAGTTGTCGTCCGGGTGGGCGCCGGTTCAGGTTCCGGCGGAGGCACGTAATAGAGGACGCGCCCGCAGGAGTCGCAGGCGATGATGCGGTCATTGACGCGCACTTCGTTGAAGGTCTGCGGACGCAGCATCACATTGCAGGCTACGCACTTGCCATCCTCGCGAACCTCCGAAATCCCGCTCTTGCGCAGCTTCACTACGCGGTCGTAATAGGGAACCACGTCGGGCGAGATCTCCGACCGCAAGCGGTTGCGCCGCGCCGTCCACTCCGCCAGTTCTTTCTGGTCCTGATCGGTGCGCGCACGGGCCTCGGCTTTTTCTTTCTCGATCTCCGCAGTCTCCTGTTTCAGCTCGGCCTCGGCCGCCTTCAGGTTCTTTTCCTGCGTCTCGACGGCCAGCATTCCTTCCAGGATCTTGTCTTCGCACCCACGGATGGCCTGTTCGGCAAAGGTGATCTCCTGCAGCAGCGCTTTGTACTGTTCGTTGGTCTTCACCGCCAGCGACTGCTCGCGGTACTTGGAGATCTTCTGCTGATGGTCCTGGATCTCGGTTTCCAGCTTCTTGCGGTCCTTCTGGGTGGTTGCGATCGCCGCTTTCGCCTTTTCGACCTGCGCGCGCGTCTCGGCCAGCTTGCTCTCGATGGCCGCGACCCGCCGCGGCAAGAGCCCGATCTCCTGGTTGAGACGCTCAGTCTCGCGGTCGGCTTCCTGCAGCGCAATCAACTTTTCCAGGTCTGGATTCATGGCGAGAACGAAGGACTTGTTCAGAATTGTAGCAGCTTTGTTGCGATGCCGGCCGTGGATCCTGCTTCTGCGAGCCGAACGGCCCCCGCCTTCTTTGTTAAACTCTCGAGTTTGCCGGAGCGTCGTTTGAGATATCTACTGGTCCTTTCTCTTGCAGTCCCTACCCTGGCGCAACAACCTCCCGCCGCGACTACCGGGCGGCTCACCGTTAAGGCCATTTTCGCTCCCGGCGGCCTGACCGGAACGCTGCCGGAAGATGTCCGCTTCAGCCCTGACGGGACCAAAGTTTCTTACATTCTGCGGAACGACTCCGGCCAGCGCGGCGAGCTCTGGTACGTGGACGTCGCCAGCGGCAGGAAAGCGGTTCTGATCTCGGAAAGCAAGCTGGCGAAGCTGGCGCCGCCGCTCGACCGCTTGAGCGAGCGCGAGCAGGAGCGGCGTAAGCGTTATCTGGTTCCTCAGTACTACTGGGCGCCGGATTCCAAGCATTTGGTTTTCGACGCTCTCGGCCAGCTTTGGTTGTACAGCTTGGATACCGGCACCGCGGTTCAGATCACCTCCGCGCCGGAGGGCGTGGGCGATCCGCAGTTTTCGCCCGACGGCTCGCACCTCGCCTTTCTCCGCAGGCATAACCTCGTTGTCGCTGACCACGAGGGCGTCGGCCAGCGGCAGCTTACCCATGACACCGACGACAACATCCTCAACGGTGAGGTGGACTGGTTGTACGCCGAGGAACTCGATGTGCGCCACAACTACTGCTGGTCTCCGGACGGCCGGCAGATTCTGTTCCTGCAGATGAATGAGACTGCCGTCCCGACCTATCCCATAGCCGACCTGATCCCTACCCAGCCTACCGTGGACATGCAGAAGTATCCCAAGGCCGGCGATCCCAATCCGGCAGTCCGCCTGGGGGTGGTGAGTGCGAGCGGCGGGAAAGTCCGCTGGCTGCGGCTGCCGACGGATTCCGGCGACAAGCACGGTGGCCCACCACAAGGCGGCCAGAACTACATTCCGCGCTTCGGGTGGGCGCGTCCCGGCATTGCCTGGGTTGAGGTACTCAACCGCGCGCAGGACCGGCTCGACCTCTATTTCGTTGCGGTCGAGAGCAACTCCGTCCGGCTGGTGCTCTCTGAGCGCAGCCCCACCTGGGTCGAGGTGGACGACAACTTCACCGTGGTGGGCGAGGACCGCTTCCTGTGGACCAGCTGGCGCGACGGCCATACCCACCTTTATCTCTACAGCTTCAACGGCGCTGATCCCACCGCTGGCGAAGCCAAGCTGGAATCACAGATCACCCGGGGCGACTTCGAGGTGTTCGAAATGGTGCGCGTGGACGAAGCGGCCAAGCTGGTCTATTTCACCGCGAACAGCGGCGACGATCGCCAGCGCCAGCTCTTCCGCGTCCACCTGGACGGCAGGGGCTTCGAGCAGGTTTCGCGCGAGCCGGGCGCGCACGAACCGGAGTTTGCAACCGATGGTAAACGTTACTTGGAAAAGTTTTCCGGCCTGATTACACCACCCCGCTGGTCCCTATGCCGGACAGACGGCTCGTGCAGCCCCTTCTGGGAGCCGCGCAGCCTGGCCGCCTACAGCCTGGTGACGCCGCAATTCATCGATTTCCACGCCGGAGACGGCACGATCCTGCACGGCCAACTGATGCTACCGCGGGACCTGCCGTCCAACGCGAAGATCCCGCTGGTGCTGTACCCCTACGGAGGTCCGGGCGAGCAACTGGCGCGCGATGTCTGGGGCGGCGATCGCTTCCTGTTCAATGAGGTTCTGGCGCAGGAGGGCATAGCCGTGCTCACCGTCGATAATCGCGGCATGGCTGGGCGAGGCCGCGCCTTTGCCAGCGTGGTACGCCGCGAGTTCGGCAAGACCGAGATTCAGGATCAGCTCTCCGTTCTCAGCCAGGCGCTTGAGCGTTATTCTGCCCTCGATAAAAGCCGCGTCGGTTTTTGGGGATGGAGCTATGGCGGCACCATGACGCTGTGGGCGCTGACTCGCACTTCCGCGTTCAAGGCCGGAGTGGCCGTGGGGCCTGTGACCGACTGGCGCGACTACGATTCCATCTATACCGAGCGTTATCTGGGTCTCCCGCAGGAAAACGCCGAGGGCTATCGTCGCGGCTCACCTGTGAGTACCGCCGCTGAACTGCACGGCAGCCTCTTGCTCGTGCATGGCACTGGCGACGACAATGTTCACCTGCAGAACACCATCCAGATGACGCAGGCCTTCATCGACGCCGGCAAGCGGTTCGAACTCATGCTCTATCCGCGCAAGACGCACTCCATCTACGGCGCGGCAGCGCAGGCAGACCTGTTCACCCGCATGCAGCAGCACTTCGAACGCGAACTTCTGGGCCGGCCCAGGGCCGATGATTGAGGACCGGAACTTATGGCACACGTTGCAGTCGATCTCGCAACCGAGAAAGCTACCTTAACTACCAACGGACGGCGCATCTGCGTCGGCGATTTCGAGCTGACCATGTTCTCCGACGGCAACTACTGGCTCGACGGCGGCCCGCTGTTCGGCATCATCCCCAAGGCGCTCTGGTTGAAGAAAGTCGCTTGCGATGACAAAAATCGCGTGGTCCTGGGCCTGAACTCGCTGCTGATCCGCGGCGCCAGCAAGACGGTACTGATCGAAACTGGCATTGGCAACAAGTTCGGCGAGCACGTCCGGAAGGTGTTCGAGCCAGAAGCGCGGTTGCTCGACAATCTCGCCGCCGCCGGCGTGGCGCCCGATTGCATCGACATCGTCATCAACACCCACCTGCACTTCGATCACTGCGGCTGGAACACCGTCCTTAAGGACGGGCGCGCCGTGCCCACCTTCCCGCGCGCCACCTATTACGCCCCGGAAGGCGAGTGGCAGCACGGCCAGAAGCAGTACCTGCGCGACCGCGTCAGCTACATCAGCGACAATTACAATCCCTTGATCCAGAGCGGCCAGATGAAGCTCGTGAAGGAAGATAGCGAGATTATCCCCGGCGTCTCGGTGCGCACTGTCCCAGGGCACACCCGCTACATGCAGGTGGTGATGATCGAGAGCCACGGCCAGAAGGCCTGCTACGTTTCCGATCTGATTCCCACTGCCGCCCACCTCGATCTGCTCTGGCTGATGGCCTACGACCTGTTTCCCATGGAAACCATCGAGAACAAGAAGCGCTTCTATGACGAGGCCATCCCCGGGCGGTGGCTGGTGATCTTCACCCACGACCCGGCGATCCCGTGGGGCTACGTCAAAGAAATGGGGACAGGGAAGTACGGCGTGGAGCCAGCGCCCTAGCACTAATCGGTCGCGGCAACCTGATTTTCACGCGCGACTGGCGACTGGAGACTGGGGATTCCGCAGAAGAATTCCTCCACTCGCCCAAGGATTTCCTCTGGCGTCCGCGCCTCGTAGATCGCTTTGCGCAAATGGCTGCCATTGGCCACGCCGTGCGTGAACCAGGAGGCAAACTGCTTCATCTTGCCCGCCGCGCCCGGCATCTGCTCCTCGATCAGCATGCGGAAGTAGGTGCGGATCATCTGGTAGCGGTCGGCCTCGCTCGGCTGCTCGTAGCCGCCGCCCGCTTCATACTGCGCGATCTGGCGGAAGATCCACGGATTCGAGGCCGCCGTGCGCCCCACCATGACAGCATCGCAGCCGGTCTGCGCCACCATGGCGGCCGCGTCCTCGGGGGTGCGGATGTCGCCGTTGCCGATCACCGGAATCCGGACCGCCTGCTTGACGGCGGCGATCCACTCCCAGCGCGCCGTACCCGCGTATCCCTGCTCGCGGGTACGGGCGTGCAGCGCCACCGCTGCCAGGCCACACGATTCCGCCAGCTTCGCCAGCTCCACGCAGACGATCTCCTGGTCGTTCCAGCCGGCGCGAAACTTCACCGTGAAGGGAATCTTCACCGCCGCCCGCACCGTCTCGAAGATCTTCCCGATGCGCGGCAGGTCGCGCAGCAGCCCGGAGCCGCCGTTGCACTTGACGACCTTCTTGGCCGGGCAGCCAAGGTTCAGGTCCACCAGGTCGAAGCCCAGGTCCTCGACCATGCGCGCGGCATCGGCCAGCACCCTGGGGTCGCTTCCGAAGAGCTGCGCCGAGATGGGGTGCTCGTCGTCGTAGAAGTGGAGGTAGCGCCCCAGCACGCGCTTGTCGCGCAACAGGCCGTCGGCCGAAGTGAATTCGGTCATCAGCAGCCCGCATCCGCCCATCTCGCGGATGAACCGCCGGAAGACCGTGTCCGTAACGCCCGACATGGGCGCCAGCACCGTGGCCGGCCGGATCTCAACCCCTCCGATCCGCACACATGCCGGCACCCGCGCCCCCTGAGGCGGCGCAACCGGCATGGCCGCGCTGTCCCACTTCTTGTTCACATGCTTATTCTAGCAATCACAACAAGGCAGGCCTGAGCATGTTTCGGGCAAAATGAAAAGCCTCCTCGCGGGAGGCCCTCCGGAAACCACACCCTTCGCTGCTAGGCTTTCTTCTCCGCCTTGGCGTACTTGCGGCGGAAGCGCTCCACACGGCCGGCGGTGTCCACCAGCTTCTGCTTGCCGGTGAAGAAAGGATGGCAGTTGGAGCAGATTTCCAAGTGGATGTCGCCCTTATGGGTAGAACGCGTGCTGAACGTGTTGCCGCAAGCGCAGGTCACGCGCACCTCGTGGTAAACAGGATGAATACCGGCCTTCATGCTTGTCCTAACCTCTTTTCCGGAAATATTGATTCTACAGGAGGGCCTGAGGATGCGGCAAACCAGGCGGATTGAGTCATTGATTCATTGAGCCATTGATTCATTGAAAAGCGAGAAGTGGGTCGGGATGGTTTTCAATGAATCAATGGCCCAATGACTCAATTGATGGCGTACGCGACGAACGGTGGCCATAAACACGAAAGCCCCGAGCTCGAGCAGGGAGCACGGGGCCGACGAGGTGGGTGAAGACTACTTCTTGTTGACTGCCTTCTTGAGTTCGGCGCCGGCGGTGAACTTCGCCACTCTCTTGGCAGCGATCTTGATGGGCTTTCCGGTTTGGGGATTGCGGCCGGTGCGGGCCTTGCGCTGAGACGTGCCGAACGTCCCAAAGCCCACCAGCGTCACCCGCTCTCCCTTCTTCAGGGACGCGGTGATGCAGTTGACGGTCGCATCCAGCGCTGTGGAAGCCTGGGTCTTGGTGATCCCCGCTTCCCCAGCAATCTTGTCGACGATATCGGCTTTATTCATGTGGTCTGCCTCCCGGCAGCGTAGAGTCATCGCGTATTTAGCCCGTGTTTTGCGGGCTTGTCAAGCAAAGGATCGGTGGAAATCCGCGCGCAGTGCGGCTTTTCGGGAATTTTGCCGACCAGATTCCGGATTTGCACCGCGTCTGTGGCAGTCCTGCGATTTTTTGACTCGCTTTCTATTCCACAGCTCTGCACACGTCTCCACAACCCTGGCGGGTTGCAGCCGCGCGCGACTCGCGCTACAGTCCAGAAAAGCTCCCAGGACCTTCGTGAACGCCACCGAAACTCTCTGCCCCATCTGCGGCGGCACCGGCTGGAAGGAAGTTGGCGATGCCAGCCTGCGCCAGGTCGCGCGCTGCGGCTGCGCCCTCTCCGGACGCGTTGAGCGCATCACCGCGCAGGCCCGCATTCCCGCGCGCTATGAGCACTGTGAGTTTTCCGAGTTCAGCACCGATTTCCCCGGCGCGGACGGGTCGCTTGAGCGTGCCAAGCTGATGGCCGAGCGCTTCGTCGCGGGCTATCCGGTGGAAAACGACGGACGCGGCCTGCTCATCGTGGGCTCGGTCGGCGTGGGCAAGACGCACCTCGCCGTCGCCGTGCTCAAGGAACTGCTGCGCAAGGGCGTTCCCGGCCTGTTCTGCGACTACCGCGATCTGCTCAAGCAGGTGCAGAACTCCTACAATCCCTCGGTCCAGACCACGGAGATGGAACTGCTGCGCCCCGTTTTCGAGACGGAGGTCGTGGTGCTCGACGAACTGGGCGCGGTCAAGCCGACTGAATGGGTGTGGGACACCGTCAGCCACGTGTTGAATACGCGTTACAACGACAAGCGCACCACGCTCATCACCACCAACTTCCCCGACCTGCCGCCGCGCAGCTCCGACGAGCCCACCGACAACTTCAGCCGCGCCCGCCGCGCCGCCCGCGAGGAGACCCTCGGCGACCGCATCACCGAACGCATGCGTTCGCGCCTGCACGAGATGTGCAAGAAAGTCGAGATCACCGGCCAGGACTTCCGCCAGAACGTGAAAAGCGCGAGCTTTAGGTGAGCGTAGGTTTTGCGGGGGCCATCTGGGTTTGCGGTTTACCCACCGAGCCGCCTAGTCGTCCTTAGCCATCATGTGGGCACACCAGCCGCAGAGGGGCGAACTCATCATCTCGCTGGCCGGGATTTCGTTGCCGCACCGTTCGCAGGCCTGCTGGGCCGACTCACCGCAGAGAGCACACTTCTGCTCATCCATGACATAGGTCTCCGCGCCACAATTTGGGCAGTTGGTATACGGGGCGTCGCCACCATCCTTGTAGGCGAGATAGCTATCGTAGCCGAGGGCACAGGCAATGGCCCGAGGGACAAACTCCTGCGCGTCAGAGGTCCCGCCGCAAATTCGGCACTGCAGTGACATGTCGTCTCGGTACTGCTTGTAGTCTCCAGCCGGTCGAAGAAGGCTGCCACTGCAAGACGGACACGTCAAGTCCAGGACTCCGTTCGCTAGGGCTTCCGACTGCCAGTCCACAGCACCGAGGGATGTTTCGCACTCGGCTCGTTCCGCCTCGTACACGTCCGACACCTCCAGCATCGCTTGCCAAGTTTCCTCGCCAAGGAGCTTTAAAGGATCCTCTCTCAGTTCAGCGGCGACGAAGTTCCTGAGAACGACGAAGGCGTCCGAAATCACGCCTTCGAGGGCCCTCTTGTTAGCTTGGCTGAAGTAGTGCTCGGTGTCGTTCCTCGCGCTCGAGATCCGATCAAACCGTGTCCAGTCGGTGGCGATGCCGAGTGCGTCGAAACGCTCCCTGATTTGCTGAACGTCCACAGTCTTCCTGCCGACGCCGACGAACTCGACATTCCCCTGGGAGCCCACCCTGGGCAGCACCTTCGCCTTTATGAGAGCCTCGTCGCTGCCCGGAGGCGAAAGGCGTCTCAACGCCTCCTTATACATGAGCAGGATGCCAGCGTGAATGTTGCGCACACCGGTGAGCAGACGACCATGGCTGCCCTCTTTGTAGTCCTGTACCCCGAGCCGTATTGACTCGATTGCGTTGGTCAAGAGGTCCATTGGGGAATAAATCGATGTTACACCCATCTTGCGTGCGCTGCCATCTCGCGATTTCTCCGTCCCTCCGTGTCTCCGTGGTTAGAATTGAACCGTGCTTTCGCTTGAGTTCCTGCCCGAGCGTGATGCCGAGTTTTTCGCCGCCATCCCGGCGGCGCCGGCCGTCTTTCTGCTGCGCGCCGGCGATCCTCAAGCCGAGCCCTACGTTACCAAGACCACCAACTTGAAGCGCTGGCTCACGCGCCTGCTCTCCGCGCCCGAGGAACGCATGCGGCGGCTCAACCTGCGCGATCGCGTGCGGCATGTGGAATACACGCTCACCGGCTCGGACTTCGAATCTGGCCTGCTGCTCTACCGCACGCTGCGGCGCGTCTTCCCCCAGAGCTATCGCGACCGGCTCCGCCTGCGCTTTGCGCCGCTGGTGAAGTTCAACCTGGATAATCCCTGGCCGCGCGCCTACGCGACCCAGCGCATCACCGGCCTGCGCGGCGATTCCGTTTACTACGGGCCGTTCCCCACCCGCACCGCCGCCGAAAAGTTCCTGAACGACTCGCTCGACCTGTTCAAGATCCGGCGCTGCGATTTCGAGATCCATCCCGACCCCGCCTATCCCGGCTGCATTTATTCCGAGATGAAGATGTGCCTGGCGCCGTGCTTTGCCGGCTGCACCGCGGAGCAATATCGCGATGAAGTCGGCCGTGTGCGCGCCTTCCTCGATAGCGGGGGGCAGTCGCTGGTGCGCGAACTCTCCGAGCAGCGCGAGCAGGCTTCCGCCGATCTGCAATTTGAGCAGGCAGCGGCGCTGCATGCGCGCATCGAGAAGATCACCGCCGCGGCGCGACTGCCGGAGATCGTCCGGCGACTCGATCTGCTGGCCGGCGTGGTGGTGCAACCCGCGGCCGAGGCCGGTCACGTCGCCCTCTTTCGTTTCCAGCGCGGCGTACTAGCCGAGCCGGTGCTCTTCCCTGTCCAGCAGGCGGAGGGCAAGCCGCAGTCGATGGAATCGCGTATTCAGGAGGTACTGGCGCCGAGCGAAGCGCCCGCGCGCGCTTCGGCCATCGAGATGATGGAGAACTTGGCTATCCTGAAGCGCTGGTACTACCGCTCCATCAAAGTTGGGGAGATTTTCTTTGCCGACGGGCAGGGCGAACTGCCGTTGAGAAGGCTGGTCCGCGGCATCTCGCGCGTCTTTCGGGGCGAGAAGGCGGAAACTGACCCGCTGACCACGGCTGCGCGCGAGTACTGGCTGGCGAGAACGCGGGAGAGCAGCTCTTAGCCGTTCGCCGTCGGTCTTTGGTCTTTGGCCTTTGGCTCTTAGCTCCCGCGCGTCAGCCTCCTGAACGGTTCGTGTCAGGGCACGACTTTAGTCGTGCCGATCGGTTGAAGAAGAGATTTGGGCTTTAGCCCCTGCCAATCTGATCTCCTCAGGGGCTAAAGCCCGCCTCTTTAAGGCCGCCCTGCGGCACGGCTGAAGCCGTGCCCTGATACGAAGAAAACTCACCCAGCGGTGGGGGCTTCGCCTAGCGAGTCCTTTCGCATTCATCCGCCCTTCGACTCCGCCCGGCGCAGGCTATCTACGGCGGAAAGGTTTTGTCGCCTCTTCCGGAACACCACCTGTATCCCCTCCCGCCATTTTTCGCCGATGCCAATCAGCTCGCACTCGATCTCCGGCGCAATGTAGCGCAGCAGCGTATCCGTTGCGGGGTGGACGTGCAGGGCTGGCGCGACCAGAAACAGCAGAGGCGGCGCGGGCGCGATTTCGACGCCGGGGAAGTAGCCGAACTTCTGGAATTCGCCGCGGGCACGATGCCACTCCACGCGCGCCCAGTAATCGAGCCCTTGCAGCGGCAGGTGGATGTCCTCGTCTGCCTTGAGTTCCACGACCGCAAGCCGCCGCTCGCGGGTGAGGGTGAGCACGTCGATCATGGCCCGGTCCGAAGCGGAGAAGGCCGGCACCTGCGAGTAGGCGCACGCCGGATCGAGACGCGAGTCCAGCGCGCTCACGTCGCGTGCCACCAGCGACTCCAGCCAGCGCTCCGGCTGCATGCGCCACAACGGGTGCGTGTGCGAAGCATTCGGCTGGCGAGCCTCGCGGACCGCGCGTACGAATCCGGCAAACTCGGCAGCATTCTCGTCGGTCAGCGTCGCCTGATAGGGGCCGGCGCCGAAGACGATCCCTTCCACATTGCGAAAACCCGGTCCCTGCGCCACCTGCGCTCGGGCAAACTCCAAGCCATGAAGGCGAAACGCCAGCTCGGTCGAGGACAGCACATGGGTCTCGGCTTCCGGCAACAGTTCCGCGGCGCGTGCGATCGCCGCCGCAAATCGCTGCCGGACCATCTTCTGATTCGGCGCGTGCGCCAGCCGGGTGGCGATGTTGCCGCGATCGCGCGCATCCAGCGGCTCGATGGAGCCTTCGCGCTCGTCCAGCTCATACAGCTCGAACCTGGCCGCCTGATGGTTCAAGAGCGCCATACGCTCGCGCGCGATGGCCGAACTGCCTGCCGGAAGGAACAGCTTGAGTCCTTCCACCACGCCTCGCGAATGGCTGCGGCAGGCATCAAGCCAGAGCAGGCCGAAGGTTACGCTGGCGTCGATGGCTGCCTGCGGCTCCTGGGCGTTCACGCCCAAAACTGCCCAGCACGAATTCCCGCGCCGCAGTTCGCCGCGCGTGTAGACCGGACCGAAGGAGCGCTCGAGGTCGGCGGCCGTACTCATCCGTCCCGGAGTAAGCTCCGGAAAGCTACGTTTGAGCAGGCGCTCCAGCAGCCGCTGGTAGCTGGCCCGCGCCGCTTTCCGGGCTGTAGGCGTGCGACGGTCGCGGTCGCGGCAGATCTCCATCACGCCCGGCCGAGCTTGTCCGAAGCGCTGCACCGTCAGCCGCAGCGCGCCGTTCTTCATCTCGCTATCGAGGACGCGGCGGACGGTGTTGCGCTCCTCGGACCACAGGTGCAGCAGGCACTTGCCGCGCTCGGCGCTGCAGGCGTACTTCGCCGAGACAAAATCGAAGATCACCTCTCCGCCTTCGACCACCACAGCATTAGGCGCTTCGGCGAGAAAATCCTCGAGCGATCGGGCTATGGCGTCAACACCCATGGGCGCGAGATTATAGGCGGGAATTTGCCCCACAGGTGCCATAGGCACAATGGATTTCCAAAAACGGAACAGCACGCCTCTGGAAGGTAACTGCAATGCCTCGATGCGCATGTAATAATCAGACGGGATCGCGTTCCTGGGTCTTCTTCGTCCCGCGAGCATCAAATCCCAAAGATGGATAAAAATAAGTTCTTCTTCCAGCGCTATGGCCTGACTGACCAGGACCTCGAGCGCTACCTTTCGGCAGCCCTTTCGGCTGGCGGCGACTTCGCCGACCTGTACTTCGAATACCAGTACACGACCTCCATCAGCGCGGACGAATCCATAGTCAAGTCGGCCACGCAGGGGATTTCTGCCGGCTGTGGCGTGCGGGTCATCTCCGGGGAACGTACGGGATACGCCTACACCGGCGAACTCACGGAGGAGCGCATCCTGCACGCGGCGCGCACCGCAGCGCTGATCGCCAGCGGGCCGTCCAAGACGCCGATCACAGGCTTTAGACCGGAAGCCGGGCGCAGCCTTTATCCGGTCACTCCGTCGGTGGACGCGGAGATGTCGGCGAAGCTCGACCTGGTGCAGCGCGCCGACCGTGCCGCCCGCGCCTACGATCCCCGCATCGCGCAGGTTCGCGTCGGCTATGCCGACGAGTTGCGGCACATCCTGGTGGCCGGCTCCGATGGCTCCATCGCCAGCGACGTCCAGCCGCTGGCGCGCATGAACGTCTTCTGCATCGCCAAGAACGTCACGGACGGCAACTCCGCGCGTGGCTCAGCCGGCGGCGGTGGCCGCGTGGCTCTCGATTTCTTCCTCACTGAAAAGACGCCTGAGCACTTTGCGACTGAAGCTGCGCGCCAGGCCATCATCCAGCTCGGAGCGCGTCCTACGCCCGCCGGCGAGATGGAGGTTGTACTCGGGCCGGGCTGGCCCGGCATCCTGCTGCACGAAGCCATCGGCCACGGTCTCGAGGCTGACTTCAACCGCAAAGGAACATCCGCGTTCACCGGACTGGTGGGCAAGCGCGTGGCCAGCGAAAAATGCACGGTGGTGGACAACGGCACGCTGCCTTCGCGCCGCGGCTCGCTCAACGTGGACGACGAAGGCTCGCCCACACAGAACACCGTGCTCATCGAGAAGGGCATTCTGAAGCAGTACCTGAGCGACAAGCTATCGGCGCGGCTGATGGGCATCCCCGATACCGGCAACGGGCGCCGCGAGAGCTTTGAACACATCCCCATGCCGCGCATGACCAACACCTATATGCTCGCGGGCGAGGACGACCCCGCCGACATCATCCGCTCGGTGAAGCACGGCATCTTCGCCAGGACCTTCGGCGGCGGGCAGGTGGACATCACCAATGGCAAGTTCGTCTTCTCCGCCTCCGAGGCGTATCTGATCGAGGATGGCAAGGTGACGGCGCCGCTCAAGGGCTGCAGTCTGATCGGCAACGGGCCCGACGTGCTCACGCGCGTCTCTATGGTGGGGAACGATCTCCAGCTCGATGAGGGCGTCGGCACCTGCGGCAAGGATGGCCAATCCGTTCCCGTTGGCGTCGGAATTCCCACGATCAAAGTGGACCGCATCACCGTGGGTGGAACGAAGTCTTAATTTCCGCGCCGCGGATTAACGCGGACGAACGCGGATTCTATTTCCGCTGTGTCGCCGTGCTTCCGTGGTAGGTTGTTCCAATGCTGAGCGCTGATCTCGAAACTCGAAACTCGAAACTTGAGACTGATTTCAAGGGGCTCGGCCACGACGTGGTCCGGCGCTCCATGGCGGGGGGCGCCAGTGCCGCTGAAGCCGTAGTGCACGACGGCACCGAGTTCTCGACCGTGGTGCGGATGGGCGAGGTTGAGACGCTGAAGGAAGCGGGCTCGCACGCCATGGGACTGCGCGTGTTCTTCGGCAAGCGCGCCGCCAGCACGCACACCAGCGATTTTTCCGCCGATGGCCTCCGCCAACTCGTGGAAGGCGCGCTGGCCCTGGCCCGGCTTACTTCCGAAGACCCGCATGCCGGGCTGCCGGAAACGGAGCTGTTGGGCGCCGTCTCGGGCGATCTTCAACTCTATTTTGACAACGTGTACTCGCTGCCCACCGAGGAGCGCATCGCCTACGCGCGGCGCGCCGAGGCCGCGGCGCTCAACCTCGATCCGCGCATCCGCAACTCCGAAGGGGGTTCGTTCGACGCCGCGCACAATCACCACGTGATGGTGAACTCGCTGGGATTCGCCGGCGAATACAAGACTTCATATTGTTCGCTGGCAGCGGTGCCCATTGCGCAGGTCGATGACTGCCCCATGCAGCGTGATTTCTGGTTTTCCGTGGCCCGCACTCTGCGCGAGCTGGAATCCCCGGAGCACGTGGGCCGGATCGCCGCCGAGCGTGCGCTGCGCCGGCTGGGCGCGCGAAAAGTGAGGACTGCGCGTGTGCCCGTCATCTTCGATCCCATGGTGTCGCGCTCGCTGCTGGGTACCATCGCGCAGGCCGTCAATGGCGATGCCATCTATCGCGGCGCCTCGTTCCTGGCCGGCAAGCTGGGCGAGAAGATCGCGGGCGAGAACATCACCGTCATCGATGACGGGACCATGCCGGGCGGCTTCGGCACCAGCCCCTTCGACGACGAAGGCGTGCCCACGCAGCGCACCACGGTGATCGAGCACGGCGTGCTGAAGTCGTATCTGCTGAATACCTACACCGCGCGCAAGCTGGGGCTCAAGACCACGGGCAACGCGGCGCGCGGACTGGCTGGCAATCCTGGCATCAGTTCCGGCAACTTTTTTCTGCAGCCGGGCACGCGGCCGCCGCACCACATCATCGCCGACGTACACCAGGGCCTCTACGTCACCGAATTCCTCGGCTTCGGCGTGAACCTTGTCACCGGCGACTACTCCCGCGGCGCCAGCGGCGTGTGGATCGAAAACGGCGAGCCCGCTTATCCCGTCGAGGAGATCACCGTGGCCGGCAACCTGCGGGACATGCTCAACAACATCTCCGAGATCGGCAGCGACCTGGAATTTCGTGGCTCGACCGCCGCTCCCACCTTGCGTATCGACGGCATGACGGTAGCTGGAGAATAGTGGCTAGTGGTAAGTGGTAAGCGAAACGTAAGCTTGTCATGCTTCGCTTTGCACTTTTCACTTACCACGTCCCACTTTCTTTCCGAGTAGAATCAGGCTCATGGCCGCCGGCCAAGAACCCCTGGATACGCCGTTTTCTCCCAAACTGCCCGAAGAGTCGCCGGGACCGTGGCGCGCCACCATCATCGGCGCGGCCGTGGTCGCCGTCCTGGTTGGGCTGCTGGTCTGGGTGGGCAGCGGGAACCGTTCCGCCCCGGCAGCGCCGAATCCCTACGCCGAACAGTTGCAAATCTCGAATGTGAAGATGGCGGCGGCGCAGAACTTCGTCGGCGGCACGGTCACCTATGTCGATGGCAAGATCACCAATACGGGCGCGAAGACCGTCACCGGCGCGGTCGCCGAGGTCATCTTCCGCAACTCACTCGGCGAAGTCGTGCAGAAGGAGCGCATTCCCATCCGCGTGCTGGTGTTCCAGGGACCGGAGCGTAACATCCTCGACCTGCGCAGCGCGCCCTTGAGAGCCGGCGCCAGCGCCGATTTCCGCCTCACCATCGAAGGAACTATCTCTGCCGACTGGAACCAGGGGTATCCGGAAGTGCGCATCGCGAGCGTGAGCACAGCGTGAAGAATCGGGTCACCGGGTGATCGGCTCATCGGGTCATCTGGCGAGGGCCCGCGACAGTTTCAGATGACCCGATCAGCCGATGTCCCGATCAACCGATTGCACACGTCTCGATATCGTATCCGTGAATTAGAATCCCTTTATGACTGAGATAAAGCCCGTTCGCCTGACCGAGGCGGTCAAAGCGGCGGGTTGAGCGTCCAAGCTGAGTCCGGCGGCGCTGGACGCGGTGCTTGGGAAATTAGCCCGGCAACAGGACCCCAACGTTCTGGTCGGCTTCGACTTTGCCGACGACGCCGGCGTGTATCAGATCGCGCCCGACACCGCGCTCGTGCAGACTGTCGACTTCTTCACTCCTATCGTGGACGATCCCTATAGCTTCGGGCAGATTGCCGCCGTCAACGCGCTCAGCGACGTTTATGCCATGGGCGGGCGTCCGCTCAGTTCGCTCGCGCTCGTCTGCTTCCCGGAGAAAGGCGATCTTGACGTGCTGGAACGCATTCTGGCCGGTGGCCTCTCAAAGATGGTCGAGGCCGGTTGCACCGTCATCGGCGGCCACTCCATCCGCGACGAGGAGATGAAGTTTGGCTATGCGGTGACAGGCACCATCCACCCGCAGCGCGTGCTAGCCAACCGCGGCGCACAACCTGGTGATGTGCTGCTGCTGACCAAAGCGCTGGGTACCGGGGTGATCTCAACCGCCATCAAGCGCGGCAAGGCCGAGCGGGCGTGGATCGACGCCGCCGTACGCTCCATGACCACGCTCAACAAGGCCGCCGCCGAGGTGATCACGGGGACCAACAAAGAATTGTCATCCCGACCGAGCGCGAGCTCGCGTAGCGAGGGAGCGCGAGCGGAGGGACCCCTACCCACGCCAGGGCCCTTTGCTGTTCACGCTCTCACCGACATCACCGGGTTCGGGCTCATCGTCCACGCACACGAGATGGCGCAGGCCTCCGGCGTCAGTTTCCGCCTGCACGCCTCGGCGGTGCCGCTGCTCGCGGGCGCGCTCGAATGCGTGCATGCTGGATACATCCCCGGAGGTCTGAAGGCGAACCGTGAATTCGGAGAATGCAGGGTGGCATATGACGACGGCATCCCTGACGACGCGAAAACCATGCTTTTCGACCCGCAAACTGCCGGGGGGCTGCTGATCTCGGTCGCGCTCGACGATGCAACCGACCTCCAGCGTGCGCTGGCGGCCGCTGGCGTCGCTGCCCGACGCATCGGCGAAGTTCTGCCTTCGGCCAAGCCGCTGATTCGAGTCAGCCGATAATCGGGTGATTTGGCCATCGGGTGACCGGGTGATCTGAGAGGCTCGGACTCCAATGACGCGATGACCCGATCTCCCGATGACCCGATTCACTGTGTTACCGTAAGCGCGAGGACACATCCATCATGGCTGCCACTGCGCGCTCGCCCATGCTTGCCCACCACATGGTCACTACCGCCTTCGAGCTGGACGGCTACCGCATCGTGCGCAACATGGGCGTGGTGCGCGGGATAGTCGTGCGCTCGCGCTCCATCTTCGGCACCCTGGGCGCGGGCCTGCAGACGCTGGTGGGCGGCAACATCACGTTGTTCAGCAAGCTGTGCGAGCAGACCCGCGGACATGCTTTCGACCTGATGATGGAGCACGCCGCCGAGCTCGGCGCCAATGCCGTAATCGGCATGCGCTACGACGCCACCGAGATCATGAACGGCGTCACCGAAGTGCTGGCGTATGGAACGGCGGTGGTGGTGGAGAAAATTGGGTAATTGGGAAAGTGGGTAATTGGGTAATTGAAGAACCCAAACAAACCGGCCTTTCAATTACCCACTTACCAAATTACCCAATTACCAAATTCTCCTAGCTGCTCTTCGAAACCTTCTCCCCCCTTAGCTGCCGGATCAGAATCCGCACCAGCATGCCGTCGAACTGCACGCCGCTCATGGCTTCCAGTTCGGCGATGGCTTCCTCCTGGGTCTTCAGCGCGGCATAAGCGCGTTCGGTGGTCATATCCACATAGGCTTCGGCGACGGAGATGATGCGTGCTCCCAGCGGGATACCCTCTCCACGCAGCCGGTTGGGATATCCCGAGCCATCGAAACGTTCGTGATGGTGCAGCACCATGAGCCGCGCCCGCTCGCGTCCGGGGATGGCATCGACGATCTGCGCCCCCACCAGCACGTGCTTCTTCATCAGCGTAAACTCGTCGTCACTGAGCGGGCCGGGCTTGTTGAGGATCCTCTCCGGGATGATGATCTTGCCCACGTCGTGCACGCGCGCCGCGAACACCAGGTCGATCATTTCGTCTTCGGCCAGCATGAGCTCGTGTCCGATGGCCTCGGCATAACGCGCCACCGCGTCGCCGTGTCCAGCGGAGTATTCGCGGGTCTCGGCCGCGCGCGTGAGGGTGCGCAGCGCCTGCATCAAGCCCTGGCGATCGCCCCCCTGCTCGACCGCGCTGCCCAGCTTCTTGAGCGTGCCCACCAGTTCGTCCGCCGCTTCCGGCCCGGGGTTCTCCCGGCGCAGGAATCCGTCCACATACGCGGTGACCAGCTCCCGCTGCTCCAGCAGGTGCTCACCGTCGACAAACTCCTCCGCCATGGAGACACGGTTGCCGCCTTCTTTTTTCGAGATGTACATGCCGGCATCGGCCACGCGCAGAATGTCCTCCACCCGCGCCCCGTGC
>Ga0187777_10000204_pt1 | contig 44599 bp, 37 predicted proteins | sample 1015_Q2_SP5_10_M_FD_132416 | JGI IMG/M metagenome (GOLD analysis project Ga0187777, IMG submission 132416) | Tropical peat soil microbial communities from peatlands in Department of Meta, Colombia - 1015_Q2_SP5_10_MG | ecosystem: Environmental > Terrestrial > Soil > Wetlands > Peat | place... | reverse complement strand
TCCCGCCCAGACCGCCGGCGTTCTCGGTGGAGTGCAGGGTGGCGTGCCCGGGGGCGCCCTGAGCGGCGTGCTCGGCGGCATCATCGGCGCATCCAACGTTCCCAAGGTTGCCGCTCCGCAGCGCCTGCGAGTTTCTCAGGGTGTGATCGAAGGTCTGCTCATCCGCAAGGTCACGCCCCAGTATCCGCCGCTGGCTAAGACCGCTCGCATCTCCGGCACCGTCATCCTCGCGGCCGTGATCAGCAAGGAAGGCAACATCGAGAACCTGCACGTCATCAGCGGACCGCCCATGCTCATTCAGGCGGCGCTCGATGCCGTAAAGCAGTGGAAATACAAACCGTACATCCTGAACGGCGAGCCCGTAGTGGTCGATACCACCGTGCAGGTGAACTTCAACCTGGGTGGCGGTTAGAGATTAGAGCAGCAAGCCGCCTTTCGCCCCGGGCGCAAGCCGGCCAACGAGTTTAGTAAGTTCCGAGGAGGAAAGGACCTAAATATGTTTCTCGCAAATCTGGCAACTATCATCTCCACCCACTCGGCCGCCTTGGCCATGTGGTTCTATCAGGAGAACCCGGCCGTGGGCTTTGAGAATCCCATGCAGCTGTGGAGCTCCATGGGATGGTTCGCGCGCGGCATCGTGATCATCCTTTTCATCATGTCGGCGCTTTCCATCGCTGTCATGATCGACCGCTGGCTGGCCTTCACCCAGGCCCGCAAGCAGTCGCGGGCTTTCGCGCCCGCAGTCGCCGGCGCTCTGCGCGAAGGCAAGATCGATGAAGCCATCCGCGTCGCCGAGCGCAACAAGAAGTCGCACCTGGCCAAGGTGGTCACCGCCGGCCTGCAGGAGTTCCGCGCTCACGGCGACTCCGGCGACATTCCCGGCGAGGAGATCGAGGCCTCCAAGCGCGCTCTCGAGCGCGCCGAGGCCATCGTCCACGCCGAACTCAAGCGCGGACTGGGCTCGCTTGCCACCATCGGCTCCACCGCTCCCTTCGTGGGATTGTTGGGCACCGTGGCCGGCATTCTGAACGCCTTTGTCGGTATTTCGAACCAGAAAGCCACCGGTCTGGCCGCCGTTGCCGGCGGTATCGCCGAGGCCCTGGTCACCACCGCCGTCGGTCTGTTCGTCGCCATCCCCGCCGTCTGGATGTTCAACTACTTCACCAATAAGGTGGAGGCATTCGACGTCGAGATGGATAACAGCTCGAGCGAACTGGTGGATTACTTCCTCAAACAGCGCAGCCGCCGCAAGTAGCTCGCTGCAGCCCGGGGCTTGGCTCCGGTGAACAGTACGGTCTGACCTCCCGGCAGGCAGGCCCGGCAAGCGCCGGGCCTGCTTCGGTAAGTGAGTGGCAGGTCCTAAGGAACTTAGTATGGGAATCGCAAAACGCGACGAAGGCAGCAAAGTAAATTCTGACATCAACGTCACCCCCATGGTAGACGTCATGCTGGTCTTGCTCATCATCTTCATGGTGGTCACCCCCATGTTGCAGAAGGGCGCCAGCGTGGAGATGGCCAAGGCCGATAACCCGGTCGCCATGCAGGATGCCGACAAAGAGGACGCCATCCTCATCGCCATCACTCGCAACGGGGACATCTTTCTCGGCTCCAATAAGACGGCCTCTGACCAGGTCACCAATCAGGTGAAAGAGAAGCTGGAGAAGAAGACCGGCGACAAGCGCGTCTACGTGAAGGCCGATGCCCACGCGAAGTATGGCATCGTGGTCGAAGTGGTCGATGATGTCCGCTCCGCTGGTGTGGACGAGTTAGGCTTGCTCACCGAGCAGCGCAAGCCTCCGCAACCCGGCCAGGAGAAGCCGCCGGCCGCGGCGTCCACCGGGACCACTACGCCCTAGCGGCGTTGGCTGAGCAGGATCGGTGCGCTTCGGCGCTCCGCGAAAGTGCAGTAGAGGAGAAACACTATGGGAATGGCAGTTGGAGGACCGGGTGGCGGCCCGCGCGCCGATATCAACGTTACGCCCCTGATCGATGTGCTGCTGGTCTTGCTCATCATCTTCATGGTCATCACTCCGCTCACGCCCCACGGCCTCGACGCCCTGGTGCCGCAGCCTCCCAAGGACAAGACCAAGCAGGAGCAGCCCAACGACCGCACCATTGTCGTCCAGGTGCTCAAGGGCAACGGCAATCGTCCTGACCTCAAGATCAATCAGGACCCCGCCACTTGGGACAAACTGAGCGACACGCTGAACGCCATCTACAAAGAGCGTGCCGAGCGCGTGATGTTCGTCAAAGGCGATAGCGACGTGGAATTCGAATACGTCGCCCAGGTGATCGATATCGCCCACGGCGTCGGTGTGGAGAAGGTCGGGTTGATCACGGCCAAGATCGAAGCCGGACAGTAGGGCACGGACAAGGGACTTTTTATGGGCATGATCGTTGGCATCAAGGGTGAGGTGAAACCGGATATCAACGTCACTCCCCTGATCGATGTGCTGCTGGTGCTGCTCATCATTTTCATGGTCATCACCCCGCTCACTCCGCTCGGGCTTGAGACGCTGGTGCCTCAGCCCCCGAAAGACCAGAAGCAGGAGCAGAAGCCGACTGAGACCATCGTGGTGCAGGTGCTGAAGGGTAACGGCAAGTTGCCCCAGATCAAGATCAACCAGACCCCCACCACGGTCGATAAGCTGGGCGAGGCGCTGAGTACCATCTTCAAGAGCCGCGGCGAAGATCAGCGCATCATGTTCGTCAAGGGCGACAGCGAAGTCGAGTATGAATACGTCGCCCAGGTGATCGATATCGCCCACGGCGCCGGCGCGCAGAAGATTGGTTTGATTACCGCAAAGATTGAAGCGGGGCAGTAAAGTTCATGGGCTTTGGCCCTGAGGTAAAGCCAGCGATGAAAAGAACTCTACGGGTGGTTCCACTGGGCATGCTCGCTCTTCTGGTCATGCTCACCGCCGGATGCAGCAAACTCAAGGCGCGTGACCAGCTCAACAAGGGCGTCCAGGCCTACAAGAACGCGAAATACGAAGAGGCCATCGAGAAATTCAAGAACGCCGTCGCCCTCGATCCCGATCTCGGCGTCGCCAAGCTGTATCTCGCCACTGCCTACGTCGGCCAGTATGTTCCCGGCCTGGATACGCCGGAGAACATCCGCAACGCCGAGCTCGCCATCGAACAGTACCAGGAAGTGTTGAAGGCCAATCCCAACCCGATCAACAAGCTCACTGCCATGAAAGGCATCGCCTCCCTCTACTTCAACATGAAGAAGTTCGATCAGTCCAAGGAGTGGTACAACAAGGTGCTCCAGCAGGATCCCAACGATGCCGAGACCTACTACTCCATCGGCGTGATCGACTGGACCGAGGCCTACGCGCCCCGCATGGAGGAGCGCAACAAGCTGGGCCTCAAGCCCGAGCAGGCGCTCTACGACAAGAAGAACGCCAAGGTCTGCGAGGACCTGAAGACCAAGAACTCCGCCGACGTGCAGGAAGGCATTGATGAACTCAACAAAGCCATGAACATGCGCGCCGACTACGACGATGCCATGGCCTACATGAACCTGATGTACCGCGAAAAGGCCGATATCGATTGTGGCGATGATGCTGCTCGCCAGGCCGACCTCAAGACCGCCGACGACTGGGTGGATAAGACCATGGCCACCAAGCGTGCCAAGGCTGAAAAACAGAACAAGCCCGGTGGCATCGTCATGGAAGACCAGCAACAGCAGAAATAGTCAGGATCCTCTCCCAGCTCGAAGGGGCGGCCTCAGCCGCCCCTTTTCTATTGTTATCAGCTTGAATGCTCAATGACGCGACGACTCACTTACTCGATTCAGTATCTTCTCGATCTGCTGCAGATGGTTGATGTCATGCCCTGCGATGAGCTGCGACGTGCGCTCGATCGTCTCTTTCCCGCGCTCGCTGTGCATCCCGTGATGCTGCCATTGCTCCGCTGTCAGCGATCGCCACAGCGCCAGGTTCGCCTTGCGCTGCGCCGCCTGCCGCTGCAGCGAATCTGCCACCGGCACCGAGGCATAGCGGCCGTCCCGCGCCCAGGCGTCCTGGTCGAATCCCTGGATGGGCGCGCCGCTGCTGCTCAGCATCGTCCGGATTCGGTACCCCACCACCATCTCCACGTCAGCCAGGTGCGCCAGGATCTCAGCCACCGACCACTTGTCGGGCGCAGGCTTCCTGTTCAGCTCGCTCGCGCTGCGTGCCTTCACCAGCTCGGCCAGCCTTGCCGGCGTCGAGCTCAGCACCTCCATCGGCTTGCGGTCGCCCAGCGTCTTCCGGATTCTCTCCACATATTGCTGCGGTGTCTCAGCCATGATGACGGTCTCCTTCTTCGCCCAGGAACATGCTCGGCCAACGTGCTTACTTCCTCTTCAGCTCCGCCGGCCAGTTCTGCACCAGCGTCAGTTGCTGCGACCCGCCCTCGCTCAGCGCCACCGCGATGAATCTCTCGCCGTCCCGGCTGGGGGCGAACTCCCGGCTTGGGCCCCGCAGCGGCAGCCGGAAAAGCTGCTTGCTCCCTTTTACCTGGAAGGTCGGGCCGCTCCCATCCACCTCCGCCGCCGCGATCCCTGCAAAATCGAAGTAAAAAAGCTCCTTGCCGTCTGCGCTCCAGCGCGGCTCCGTGCCTCCCCCATTCGTGACCTGCCACTTCGCGCCGTTCCACGGGAACGGTGCCACGAAGATCTCCGGCCGCCCTGTCTCATTCGCCTGGTAGGCCACCCATCGCGAATTCGGTGAAAACGTTCCCAGCATCTCCCCCGCCGGCGAATTGCCATAGCGGAATGCTTTGCGCTCGCCCTCCAGCGGCAGTACCCAGAGTTGCTGGTTGAGCCCACGCCCCTGCATGTACATCAGGTATCGCCCGTCGTGCGACCAGTCTGTCACTCCCTGGTAGATCGCCTCCGGCGAAGAAAGCACGGTCTGTTCCGGTCCGCTTCCCGCCAGGGTCTTCACCGTGATCTGCGTCTGCTGGTTTGAAGTGAATGCGATCTGCTGGCCGTCCGGCGACCAGATGGGCGTCAGGTGTGACCCGCCGGTGAACGTGAGCCGCGTCTTCAGCTTGCTAGGCAGGTCATGGATCCAGATGGTCGCTGCAGCTGTATTCTGCTCCGTGACCGCCAGCTTCTTCCCGTCCGGAGAAAGGTCCAGGTCGAAGAACGCGCTGCGTTCGCCCACTGTGCCCAGCTGCTTTCCGTTGCGGTCGAACCAGGTGAGCTGTTGCGTCCCCGTCGCCGTGCCCGATGCGTACACCATCATGCCGTTCCTCGAGGCGCTCACGTTCGCCCGCCACAGTCCTGCGTCGTAATCCACATTCTCACTGAGCGGTTCCGGCTCGCCGGTCAGTTTTCCGCTTTCCGCGTCGAAGGGCTGCGCCACCAGGGTGTTGTCCCGCATCCATAGCAGATGGCCTGCCGCATAGATCGCGCTCGAAAGCGAGTGGAACAGCAGGCGGTCCTCTTTGCCGTCCAGCGAAGCGTAGAACACTCCTGCCTCCGGGCTCGTCGGCAGGCTGTGATTGATCGCGGTGTAGAGGAAATGCTTTCCATCCGGCAGCAGCCACGGCCAGCGGTGCGAGGTGTAGATTACATTGTCGGGTTTCGTGATCGCCGTTGGCGTGCCCCCGCTGGCCGGTACCCGCGAGATGCCGGTGTTGTACGAGATTGCCGCCACGATGGTGCCATCCGCGCCCCAGCTGCCTCCGCGTCCCAGGGTCGAGTCGCATATGTTGATGGGCTGACCTCCGCCCACCTCCATCCGCTTCAGCTTTTCCGAAGTGAAAAACGCGATGGAGCGGCTGTCCGGCGACCAGAACGGGAACATCGCGCCCTCGGTGCCGGATAGCGGCTGCGAGGTCAGCGAATCCAGCGCGCGTAAGTAGAGCTGCGTCCCGTTGGCGCCGTTGGCGGAGAACACGATATAGTGGCCGTCCGGCGAGACCATCGCCGGCCCGCCGTTGTCTCCCGTCAGATTGAATAGCATCTTCTCCGGCGGCATCAGCTCCGCCCGCAGCAGCGGTGCCTCTTTCTGGCTGGCCAGGTATGCCGCGGCCAGCGCACCCAGCGCGACAACTGCAAACACCGCTGCCATGGCCCATCCCCACGCCATACCCCTCTTCCGCTGCGGCATCGCCAGCGCTGCCCCTGTGCTAGCTGCTGCGCTGCCGGCTGCGATCTGCCTCAGCTGCAGCTTCACATCGTGTGCCGTCTGCCAGCGCTCATCCGCGTCTTTTGCCAGCCAGGTCTTCACCAGACTCTCCAAGGCCGGCGGCGTCGCCGGCTGCGCCGATGAGATGGGCGCCGGCTCCCGCTCCAGCACCGCCGCCATCGCGCTCGCCCCCGTCTTGCCCTCGAACGCGCGCTTGCCCGTCGCCATCTCGTAGAGCACCGCGCCCAGCGCGAACAGGTCAGAGCGCGCGTCGGCCTCTTTGCCCTCTACCTGCTCCGGCGCCATGTACTGGAACGTCCCTACCACCGAGCCCTGCGCTGTCAGCGGATGGCTCCCTGCCGGCGTCGAGACCGTCGCCGTCAGATGGAGGGAGGCCGCCGGGCTCGCCGCCTTCGCCAGGCCGAAATCCATCAGCTTCGCTCCCGTCTTGGTCAGCATGATGTTGCCCGGCTTCAGGTCGCGGTGCACCACGCCGCTGCGATGCGCCTTGTCTAACCCTTCGCAGATGTCGATGCCATACCTCAACACCTGCTCGATCGCCAGCGGCCCTTTCTCCAGGCGGTCGGCCAGCGTCTCGCCCTCGAGCAGCTCCATCACCAGGTAGTCCATTCCATCCTGGTGGCCCACATCGTAGAGGGTGCAGATGTTGGGATGGTTCAGTGCCGAGATGGTCCGCGCTTCGCGATCGAAGCGCTGCCTGGCCTCTGGACTTTCCGAAAGATGCGACGGCAGGATCTTGATGGCTACTGAGCGGTCGAGCCTTGTGTCCCGCGCCCGGTACACCTCGCCCATCCCGCCCGCGCCCAGCGCCGACTGGATCTCATACGGCCCGAGCTTCCTCCCCGCTGTCAGTGCCATCGCCGCTCGATTATAGCTGGGTGCTCACTCTCAAAATTGTCATCCTGAGCGAGGGCGCATGCCCGAGTCGAAGGACCCCGAGGATGCTGCGTAGACCAGTACGGCTACAGAGCATTTTCACGAGCACTTGGTTTCTGCTCTGTTTTCCAATGATTCACTGACCCAATGACACGATTGCCATTGGCCGCGTGCATCCGTGGTAAGGATTTTGCCCTCACCTTGAATTTTTGCTTGACATTGAGCGAAATAAATGCAAAAATGTTTTTTTTGCTCCTCGCTCTATGAGAATCTCCGTAGAGACCGATTCTAACCCCTTTGTCTTCAAGATTTTGCGAGTAACCCTTTTGTAATCAAGACTTTGCCGACCATATCTAGGCTAAGTCCATGATTCTAATAGACCAGGGGTAGGGGGGTGGGGTTTACGGGTTTATAATCTCTCACTCCGCATGCCCGTCTTCAACAAGATTCTCGTCGCCAACCGCGGAGAGATAGCCGTTCGCATCATCCGCGCCTGCCGCGAGCTGGGCATCTCGACCGTCGCGGTCTTTTCTCAAGCCGACCGCGCCGCGCTGCACGTCCGCCTGGCCGATGAAGCTTACGAGATCGGCCCAGCGCCCGCCGCTGAATCGTATCTTCGCATCGAGAAGATTCTGGATGTCGCCAGAAAGTCCGGCGCCCAGGCCATTCATCCCGGCTACGGATTTCTCTCCGAGAACGCGGCCTTCGCCGCCGCCTGTGCGCAGGCTGGTATCAAGTTCATCGGCCCCACCGGGGCTGCGATGGAAAAGATGGGCAGCAAGACTCGTGCCCGTCAGGCCATGCAATCCGCCGGAATTCCTTTCGTCCCCGGTTCCACTCGCGGGCTCACGCGCGAAGAAGCGGTTCGCGTCGCCGCCGAGGTCGGCTATCCCATCATGCTCAAGGCCGCCGCCGGCGGCGGAGGCAAAGGCATGCGTCTGGTGCGCGACGCCAGGGAGCTTGCTTCCTCCTACGATGCCGCCTCCAGCGAGGCGCTGCGCGCCTTTGGCAACGGCGAGGTGTACCTCGAGAGACTCATCGAGCGCCCGCGCCACATTGAGATTCAGGTTCTCGCCGATGAGCACGGCCACTGCGTTCATCTTGGCGAGCGCGAGTGCTCGCTGCAGCGCCGCCACCAGAAGGTCGTGGAGGAAGCGCCCTCGGCGATTGTGGATTCCGATTTGCGCCGCCGCCTGGGCGAAACCGCCGTCCGCGTCGCCCAGGCAGCTGGATACACCAACGCAGGCACCATCGAATTTCTTGTCGACGCGCAGAGGGATTTCTACTTCCTCGAGATGAACACGCGCCTGCAGGTCGAGCATCCCGTCACCGAGCTTGTGACCGGATTCGATCTCGTGCAACTGCAGATTCACATCGCCGCCGGCGGCGAGTTGCCGTTCAGCCAGCAGGATATTCAGCTGCGCGGTCACGCCATCGAGTGCAGGATTTACGCCGAAGATCCGGAAAACAATTTTTTCCCCTCGCCCGGCAGCATTACTCGCTTGCTCGCGCCCTCCGGTCCCGGGATTCGCGAAGATACCGGCGTTTACCAGGGCTGGAACGTGCCCTTGGAGTACGATCCCCTTCTTTCTAAGCTGGTCGCGTGGGCGCCGACGCGCGAATTGGCCATCGCTCGCCTGCAGCGCGCATTGGACGAGTATTTTATCGGCGGCATCAGGAGCAATATCGCGCTTTTTCGCCGCATTCTCGCCGATGCTGGCTTTCGCCGCGCCGACTTCGACACCGGTTACCTCGACCGCATGCTGGCTGCGGCCGAGAGCAGCACGCCAGACGCCGAGAGCTCGCTCGTCGCCGCGCTTGCCGCTGCTGTCTTCGCGGCTAACGGCAGCAACGGCGCTGCAAGATCGCCCATGGTCCCTGTCCCTGATTCTGGCTGGAAAAAAATTGCCCGTGAGGAGTCATTGCGCGAAAGCTGAATCGCCTGGATTTCCATGACGTACGAGATTCTCATCGACGGCCAGGCTTACTCGCTCGAGCTCGAGCATCAGGTGTCGAACGGCTCTTGGCTGGCGCGCGTGCGCGAATCCGGTTCCGCGGCGGCTCGCGAGGTTCGTTTCACCGCCGTTGCATCAGGCGAAGGCGTTCTCTCCCTGCTGCTCGATGGCAGATCTTACGAGTTGAAGCGTGACGCCGGCGGCCTGCTGCTCAACGGCCGGCGCTATCACACCGAGCTGCGCGATCCGCGCTCGCTGCGCAGCCGCCGCTCTGCCGGTTCCGGCCAGGATGGCCCGCGCAAGTTGCTCGCGCCCATGCCGGGCAAAATCGTCCGCCTGCTCGCGGCCGAAGGCGCCAAAGTTGAGGCCGGCGATGGCATCGTGGTCGTGGAAGCCATGAAGATGCAGAACGAGATGAGATCGCCCCGGCAGGGCGTTCTTCGCGTTCTGGTCGCTGAAGGCGCTGCCGTCAATGCGGGAGATGTTCTGGCCATCGTGGAGTGAACGGACGAGGGCTACTTCTTGCTTCCCGCCTGCGTCATGACCTCATCCGCCAGGTAGTTTTCCACTTTGGCGCCATTGCGGGCGACTTCGGAAAAAGCCGCGCGCAGCAGTTGCTCGCGGGTCTGGCGCAGCTCCTCGTGGATTCGCTGCTGTACCCGCGGATCGTTCAGGTCACGCTGCCCGGCAGGTTCTTTCACCAGCAGCTTCACGATCATGTACTCGACCGTTTCGTGGGTCGAGGGCAGCGTCAGCGGAAGCACGCCGCTCGTTTGTCCCGGTTGCAGCCGCCCGATGGCTTCACGGATGACGGTATCGGTGGATTTCAGCGCTGACTCCGGCACAAAGCCCATATCGCCGCCGTTGGAGGCCGTGTCCGGGTCCTCCGAGTAATTCATGGCGACGTTGGCGAAGTCCTCGCCGCTCTCCAGCCGGTTCAGCAGCTGCTGGATTTTCTGCCGTGCCTGCGCGTCGTTCTGCGCCTTGTCGTTCTTCAGGTTGTGCACCTGTGGATTCGGCCGCGTGGTCACCATGATGCGCGCCAGGTGGTATTCCGGCTCTACATAATTGAACTCGGTCTTGTGCGAGTTGTAATACTCGGTGATGTCGGCGTCCGTGATGTTGACCTTGGAATTCACTTCCTTGTTCAGCACCTTGTCGACCGTGAGATTGCGGCGGATCTCTCGCTTCAGGTCGTCGGCCGTCAGCTTCTTCTCGTTGAGCCGCTTCTCGAACTGCTCCTGCGTGTAGGGCGCCTTCAGTTCGTTCAGCTTGCTGTCCACCTCTTCATCAGTGGCCATCAGGCCGAGCTTCTCGGCGCGCTGCAGCATGATCTCCTGCTGGATCAGGTCTTCCAGAATGCTCAGGCGCAGGCTCGTGGCCTGTTCGCCGGTCGGGGTCTGCGGAGCGCCCGCGATCTGGTTGTCGTAGTACTTTTCCAGCTCGGCGCGCATGATCTTGCGACCGTTCACCGTGGCCATCACGTCCGGCTCGGGCTTCGATTTGCCGCATCCCGCGAACAGGCTAGGCAGCGTCGCGGCCAGCAACAGCGCGGCGGCGCGCACACACGCTCTCGAGTTTGTCGTTTGCATCATGACGAAGCGAACTATTCAGTCTATCAGGCCTTTGCAGGTCACTTCGGCCCGTCTGCTGCGCTCGCCGGCTGCGCCGGCTGAGGATCTGCCTTTGTGCTTGCGGCTTTGCCTTCATCCTTGGCATCGGGCGCCGGCTTCTTCGCTGCCAGTTTTTCCGGCACGGGTGCCCCGGCCATGCGTAGAGCTTCATCGATCGCCGCTTCCACTTCCTCGGCCGGCACAGCGCCACCCACGAGCAGCGTGCCGTTCACGTAGATCGCCGGCGTGGAGTCGATGCCCAGAGATTTGTCGCCATACTTCACCGAAGCCAGCACCCCGGAGGCGTCCTGTGTCTTCACGCAGCCTTCCAGCTTGGCGGCATCCAGGCTGTACTTCTTGCCGGTATCGAAAGCCGAGTGATCGAGCGCGGCGAATTGGTCGGGCAGCGGCCGGTTCTCGCCGCGGATCTGCTTCTGGTTGCCGTGCACGTATGCGGCAAAGTCCCAGTATGCGTCGTTGCTTTGCGCGAAAAGGCAGTTGGCGTCGACCGCCGCGTGAGTCGCCCAGGGATGGATCTCGGTCAGCGGAAAATCCTTATAGACCACGCGGACATTGTCTTTGTATTGCGGCAGTACTTCATCGAAGAGGATCTTGTAGCCCATCGCGCAGTACGGGCACTGGAAGTCGTCCCACACCACCACGTCCACTTTGGCGTTGCCGGCGCCGCGGCTGGGACGTCCGGTCGTGTCGAATGGATTCTGGCTCACGTCCATCTTGGTCAGCTGCGCGAGCGTGTTGCCGTCTTTGGAAAGGTAGAAATCGTAGGGATTTCTGCGCTCTCCGTTGACCACCGTGATGGTCACGGCATCGAAGCCGGCCAGGTCGCTGGGCCGCAAAGCGCCGACTTCGATCCTGATACGCGCCGGCACCTTAAAGTGGGCGCGGACGTTCTGCTCGATGCGCTTCGCCTGCTCAAGCGTGGGCGTTGTTGAAGCCGCGCTCGCCGCCTGATTTTGGGCTGCTGCGGTCAGAGTGAAAAGAGCTGTCACCAGCAGAAAGAAAGAAGAAATGCGCTGATACAAGAGAGAACCACCTCACAGGAGAGATAGCTAAATTATCTCACGGAGCGAGTGTTCATGCGGGTAAGCGTGTCACCGCTAGTAAAGCCGCTCGGTTCTCTTCAGATTGCCGAAGGTGCCGATATTAGCCAGCGAGAACGAAAAGCGATACTCGTTCTCATTGCGCAGCGAGCCCAGCGCGAAGCGCCGGTACTCCATGGTGATGCCGCAGCAATCCCAGTTGTAGCTGCTCTGCACCGCGGCGTATTGCAGAAAGCCCGAGCGCATATCGTAGCCAAAGGTATTCACCAGCGTGAAGCCGCGCTTGTTCAGGTTTCCATAGCCGGCAGAGATACGGAACTGGTCGAATTTCGCGGGAATGGGAACAGTCGTCAGGCCGCTGGTGACCGCTTCCCCGGCTGTGACCAGATAGGTATGGCCGGCTCCCAGAAGGAAGTCGTGAAAGCGGTAGTCGGCAAAGAGCGTGCTGGAATTGATGCGGCCCTTCTTGGCGTCGTAGTCCAGGTTCCACTGCACGCTGCTGCGCAGGTTGGGTTGAATGCGCAGGCGCGAGATCACCGGCGATGCTCGTCGTGGATCGGTGAGGAAAGCGATGCCGCTGAAGGCGTCGGTAGTGGTGAAGACGTTGCGCTGGCCGTTGACCAGCGCGCCACCGAAGTCGCGGTCGAGAAAGATCTTCTCTCCCACCTCCCAGGTCACGATCTCGCGCGGCATCTCCGCGACGCAGCTGGCAGCATCTTTCTCCGCGGAGTGCTGCTCTGCCGCGCCCTCGCAACTCTCACTCAAATGCTTTGCATAAAGACGGTTGACCAGGCCAAAACCGAACTCGTTAGTGTTGCTCAGAATGTCGCGCCCATCGAAGCGGATGATCTGCGCAAAGTTGTCGATTCCATGGACATAGTCGTAGACCACCCGTGGCTCGATGGTGTGTTTGAGGCGATGATGCAGGACCGGCTTCTTGAACACTCTGGTCAGCGACGGAGGGCGCAACTCAAATCCGGCTTCGACCGTGGCGCGATTCACCGGATCGGTGACTGCGCGGCCAATGCCAGGGCCCGGCAGAAGCGTCTGCGTGTAAGCGGTCTCGCGGAATGAAAGCTCAGGCCGGAAGCTCCAGCCGCCCTCCACCAGCGAAAGCGAAAGCTGCGGCTGCAGGTCGAAGCGCCCGACCAGGGCTGAAGTCTGGAAACCCGGCTCCGAGCGCGAGAGACCGGCCGCCTCCGTCTCATAGGACCAGAAGAGCCGCGAATCGCCGAAGCTGCGGTCGGAGCTGGCAGATTCGAGCGATGGCGCGTGCACGATGGTTATGACGTCATCGGGCTGGGTGCTCTGGAAGTTCTGGTAGCGCGAGCCTTGCAGGTTGAAACTGAAGCCATCCTGGTTCTTGCTCAGGAAAGCGGTGGAGATGACCTCAGAGTTGATGGCCTGAGAGAAAGTCTCGGCGAAGCTCTGGCGGAAGATATAGGAGCTCAGATACTCGAGCGATGCTACCCCCCGGATATCGTGCGGGAACATACCCACCGCATTGAGCCGGATGTCCTGCCCGCTCTCATCGACGTTGGCGGGATGAGTGCGGCGGTCCACCACGCCGAAATAATTCGCCTGTACGTAAGAGTCAGCGCTGGGACGAAAACGAAATTCGCCCTCCTGCGCCCACCCCACAGACGACCAGTACTGCGCCCCGATGGTGGCGTCCATGCTGCGGTTGATGACCCAGTAGTACGCGTCACCGATGATGAAGCCCTTGAGGGAAGAGGTGCCGTAGGTGGGAAGCAGAAATCCCGACTCCCGCGGCAGCTTCTCAGCCGGATGCTGCGCGTAGGGAAGATAGACGACGGGAACCTTCTTCACGTCGAAGATGCTGTTGTAGATGTGGGCGTTGCCCCCTACTTCGAGCACGATGCGGGCTGCGCTGTACTTCCACTTCGGCTTGGGCAACTCGCAGGAGGTGAGCGTGCCGTGATGAATGACGTAGCGCTCGGGACCTACCTTTTCCACCTCCTTGCCGGTAAAGGCCAGTGGCGCGGAGGTCGTAAGCGTCACGCCCTTGCCTTTGAAGCGGTATCCGGTCGTGCCCCAGGCCTCGTAAAACTTGCCGGTATCGGTCTGCAGATTGTAGCTGCCGTGGCTGGCGGCCAGATGCTCATCGTATGGGCCGCCATCGAGCGAGACGTGGCCGCGCGCCGTGAGATCTCCCGTAGCCTCGTTGTAAGAAGCCTCATCGGCGCGAAAGACGAATCCTTTGTAGTCGACCTCCGCATCGCCGTGCAGGTTGTAGACATCGCCGGCCTTCTCCTGCGTCCGCGCCCGGATGGTGGCGATATTGACGGCCGCAGACGGCGGGGAAGCGCTACTTTCCTGCGCGCTGAGTAACCCATTAGTTACTAAATGGGAGCCAAGAAGAAGCTGACAGATGAGCGCAAGGGTGATAAACCAAAATGAGCGGCGCCTCATGGGGAACCACTGACGTTAGCACGCCGGTGATTTGCGGTAAAGGCTGAGGCTCCGCCGGCTCTCGGTTCTTCGACAACCTGGAATGTCTTGTCCCGTCTGCGTTGGAGCTTGCCATTGCGGGCGCGGTGACGAAGCCGGCCCGTCCCCGGTCGCCGAACACGTCTCTGTTCTCATCGATCCCGAGCATTGCGATCCCAGCGAGGAGCGTTTTGCGGATTCACTCGCCGGCCAGTCCGCCGGGAAGCACCTCGATGTGGCCACCGAACTCGAAGCCAGCGCGCGCGCTGCCAAAGTAGAGGCATTGCTCAAGCGCTCATTGCTGGTGCAAGGTGGCGAAGCCACGCTCCGGGAGAAAGGACAAGACGAAGATTCCTCCGCCGAGTGGCGGCGCGAGGTCAGCTCGCGGGTCAACCGCTTTCGCAACCGCAAGCGCCCCCGCGGCTCTCGCAGCCGCTCGCTGGCGCTCGATTTCGCCCCTGCGCCCGTGGCAGCTTCCATCGCTGTCCTTGAACCGGAACCTGAGCCCACCGCCGAGCCGGCGCATGAGACCTTTGTCCTTCCCGAGTACCAGCCAACCTTGCCCGAGATCGTGGAGCTCCACGTGGAAGGCTACGGACTGCAGCGCTACTGGCCACAGACGGCCCCGCGCAATGACACGCCTTATCTGCGCCGCGCGCAGCCGGCCTTGCAGACGGCGGCCGTGGAAGTGGTGCCGGAGGCCCCGCCGCTCTTCGATGGCGGCACGCTGGTGCGGCTGGCTGAGACCGTCCGCTATGTTGAGATGATCAACTCCGAATCACAGGCTGCCGGTACGGTGGAAGAGCAAAGGGTTGAATCCAAAGTGATCGAATTCCCCCGGTCTGCGCCAGCTCCATGGGGCGAGGAATTGGCCGAGCCGGTGGTCAGCTCGCCGCGTATCTTTGAAGCAGAGGAGGTCGCGCAGGCGGAACAGGAAGAAGCCGAGCTGGCCAGGGAGTTCGGCGGGCCGCCGTTGCCCAGCATCGTGCTGGAAGCGCCGGAAGAGCCAGAGCCGCTGCCGCAGACCATCGAGCTGCCCCTGCCGCTCGCGCCCATGGGATTGCGGCTCATCGCGATGTTGCTGGATGTCGCTGCCGTCGCCGGTGCCAGCCTCCTATTTGGAATCGTTCTTCTCGAGATGCATGCCATGCCCGATGGCCGCGCCGGCACTTTCCTGACGCTTTTCGTGCCGTTGGCGCTGTGGGCCTTCTACCAGTATCTTTTCCTGACCAGCTGCGGCCTCACCCCGGGAATGGCAGCCACGCGCCTGGAGCTGATGCGCTTCGACCGCGTCCCCGTCTCTCGCGCTCAGCTGGCCCTGCGCGCTGCGAGCACTGTGCTCTCCACGCTTGCCCTTGGCCTGGGGTTCGCCTGGGCGCTGGTCGATGAAGACCGCCTCACCTGGCACGACCGCATGACGCATAGCTGCGTGGTCGTTCCCGAGCTGCCTTACTGAAAAGCCGATGGGCGGGAGCGATTTATGCCACGCGGATGAGCGGTTTGCCTTCCGCCAGCACTCTTCCGATGCGGGCGACCGGAACCCCATCCTTGCTCAGCGCCTGCAATAGCTTTTCTGCAAGATCGGCGGCCACTGAGATCAGCAATCCACCCGCGGTCTGCGGGTCAAAAAGAATGGTCTTGCGCTCTTCGGCGATGCCCGGCGCGTACTCCACTACGCACTCTGCGAATTCGCGATTGTTGTTCAGCCCGCCGGGCACATAGCCGCGGCGGACGCACTCCAGCGCGCCCTCGAGCAGCGGCACCAGCCCGCTCTCGATCTCCAGACGTACGCCTGAGGCCAGCGCCATCTCGCGGGCATGGCCGACTAATCCGAAGCCGGTGATGTCGGTGAGCGCGTGCACCTGATGGTCCTGCGCGGTGATGACGTCTGCGGCCTTGCGGTTGAGAGTGGTCATGGAGCGGATGGCTGCTTCGCTCCATGCGGCTTCAGCTTTCTGCTGTTTGATGGCGGTCGAGATGACGCCCGTGCCCAGCGCCTTGGTGAGCAGCAGCACATCGCCGGGGCGCGCGCCGCCGTTGGTGTAGATCTTCTTCGGATGCACCGTGCCGGTGACCGCGTATACGAACTTGGGCTCCTCGTCGCGGATGCTGTGGCCGCCGATGACGACGCAGCTGGCTTCCATCATCTTGGAAAGGCCGCCGGCGAGGATCTGCTCCAGGATGCCCAGGTCCGCCTTGGCGGGAAAGCACACCAGCGCCAGCGCGCTCAGCGGACGCCCGCCCATGGCATAAATGTCGCTCAGCGCATTCACCGCCGCGATCTGGCCGAAGGTGTGCGGATCATCCACGATGGGCGTGAAGAAATCCACGGTCTGCACCAGCGCCAGCTCGGGCGAGATCTGGTACACTCCGGCGTCATCGGCTTTATCGAAGCCGACCAGCACGTTGGGGTCATGTTGCCGGGCTAATTTCCCAAGCACTGCGTCCAGCGCCGCCGGACTCAGCTTGCTCGCTCAACCCGCCGCTTTTGCCGCTTCCGTCAGGCGGAAGGGCCTGCTCTCAGCCATGTGCCGATTGTAAATGCAGGCTGCGGCGCTAGCGCAGCGTGAGCTCGGTGATGCGCAGCGCCGGCTGCTGCTGGTTCCAGTCGGCGGAGATGTGTTCGAAGGTCAGCCGGAACTCGCGCGTCTGGCGCGCGCCGAGCGGTGAGATACGCAGGTCTACCGCCTCGGGATAAGGCCCGTTCTTGCTCAGGATGGTCATTGGCATCTCTTCCTTCTGCACCACCTCGTTGAGCGAGTTGCTGAAGGTCACTTCCACGGTCGCTGCCGTTACCGTCTTGTCTCCGCTGTTGCTGACCGTCCCCTCCAGATAAGTGACATTGGCGCCGAGAAAATTCTGCATCTGCGCCGTCTTGGTGCCGCTGAGCACCAGTTGCGCAGCGTAGGGCGGAGGACCAGAGCTTGCAGTCCGTCGCGGTCCATGCCAAACCAGGAACATCAGTCCCAGGGCCATCACCACGATGACTGCCGCAAAGACGATCGCCACCCAGGGCTTTCCCTCTTCCGCCGGAGGGGCGGCGGAGAAAAGAGAGAGCTCAGGTTGCGGCTTTTCCCGCTCGGTCATGGAGGAATTGTACTGAAAACTCAGGCAAGTGGATGGCGCGTTACTTCGTGCGATGTCCTTCGCCATTCATCATCAGCGTCCACTGTTTTCCATCGTCCGAGTACTCGACGCGGAAGGTATAGTGGCCGGGCTTGTCGAAGACGTTCATGGTGCGGAAGCTGACCTTGTTGCCCTGCTCGTCTTCCATGCCGCCTCCATCGTAGGTCCATGTATCGCCTTCGATGAGCAGCTTGCCGCAGTGCGCCTGCGGATCGCGGTTGTTCATGCTGCAATAAGCATACGAACTGCTTTCGCTGTTGAAGGAGTACACCGTCAGCTGGCTGGAGGGCAGGCTGATGCTCATGTCGCAGATGAGATACTCGTTCAGCGCCGACCAGCCGCAGGTGAACTTCGAGCTCACACTCCCGGCCTTGGAGAATGGTGTGTCCTGGAACGTGCCCGTGCTCTCCCACTGGCCAAGAAATGTAGCAAGCCTCTCGCGGCCGCTTGCCGGGGCCGCAGACGCAGCTGGTGTTTTGCCGCCCGCGGCAAACAGCGCGCCCGCGGCAACCATGCACAGACAAAAGACAAGGATAATTCTTGGAACTATTCGCATATTCACTCTCCCGCTACCGTCATGCCCTCGATGCGAAGCGTAGGCGAGGCCACTGCGCCGCGAAACTCCAGGTCGCTGCCGATCTCGCTCACGTTGCTGAACATCTCGCGCAGGTTCCCCGCTACGGTGATCTCTTCCACCGGGAAGGCCAGTTCGCCGTTGCGGATCCAAAGGCCTGATGCGCCGCGCGAAAAATCGCCTGTCACCAGGTTCACGCCGAAGCCGAGGAATTCCGTGACATAGAGGCCGTCCCGCACACCGCCAATGATATCTTTCGCAGACTTGTTTCCCCGCGGAACAAAGAAATTTCCGCTGCCGATGCCCGGCATGCCCGCCAGACCTCGCGCCGCGTTGCCTGTGGTCTGCAGGCCCAGCTTGCGCGCGGTGTAGCAGTTCAGCAGATAAGACGAGAGCACTCCGCCTTCAAAGACCACCGTGCGGCGTGTGGGGACGCCTTCGCCGTCGAAGGGCGAGGTGCCGAAGCCGCCGGGGATGGTGCCATCGTCGATGATGTTGATGTTGCTGCCCAGCGCCTTTTCGCCCAGCTTGCCCGCCAGAAAACTCGCGCCGCGATAGACGGCATCGCCGTTCACCGCGTCCAGGATCTGCCGCAGCAGCGAGGTCGCCGCCAGCTGGTCAAAGACGATGGGTACGCGCGCCGTTGGAACTTTGTGCGCGCCCAGCCGCCGCACTGTGCGCTCCGCTGCCTTCCACCCTACTTCTTCCGGAGACTCCAGCTTGCTCACGCTGCGCGCTATTGAATACCAGTAATCGCGCTGCATCGCGCCCTGGCCATCCGCCGGCGCCGCGATAGGCACGGCCGAGATGGAGCTGTACGAGCGCTGCGTCTCGCCCACGAAGCCCAGCGAGTTCGCCAGCACCTTGCGCCCGGCGGAGGCATCAAAGCTGCCGCCTTCTGAGTTGGTGATTCTCGGGTCGGCTGCCAGTGCCGCCTGCTCGGCGCGCCGCGCCAGCTCGATGCGCCTCTCGGCAGGCAGCGAGATAACGTCGTCGTAGTAGAGATCAAGATCGCCGGCGAGCGAGCCCAGCTGCTCTGCCGCCGGCAATCCGATGTAGGGGTCCTCCGAGGTCGCCTTGGCCAGCGACAGCGCCGACTCCAGCATCTGCTTCAGCCCCTCGCGGGAAAAGTCTGTGCTGTAGGCTGATGCCGCTCGTTTGCCGAAGTAGACTCGGACGCCCACCGACTTTGACCCGGCTTCCTTCAGCGTCTCCACCTGGCCCAGCCGCACCAGCGTGGAAAACTCGGAGCCCTCGCCCACGGCAGCTTCGGCCGCTGAGGCTCCGCGCGCCATGGCGTGTTTCACCAGATCGGTAGTCAGGTTCTTCAGGTCGGTCTCGATGGCTGTGGCGACAGGCATATTTTGCGTTCTGGGCTTCCTGCGAAGGGCTGGAGGCTCAGCTTCCCGTTCCACCCACCGTCATGCGGTCCACTTTGATGGTCGGGATGCCCACACCCACGGGCACGCTCTGGCCGTCTTTGCCGCAGGTCCCGATGCCTTCATCCAGCTCCAGATCGTGGCCGACCATCGAGACTTTGGTGAGCGCGTCCGGCCCGTTGCCGATCAGCGAAGCGTTGCGCACCGGCGCGGTGATGTGGCCATCCTCGATCAGGTAAGCCTCGCTCGCCGAGAAAACGAACTTGCCGTTGGTGATATCCACCTGCCCGCCGCCGAAATTCGCAGCGTACAGCCCGCGCCTGACGCTGCGGATGATGTCCTCCGGCGAGTCCGTGCCCGCCAGCATGTAGGTGTTGGTCATGCGTGGCATGGGGATGTGCTCGTAACTCTCCCGCCGCCCGTTGCCGGTGTTGGCGATCCCCATCAGCTGCGCTGAGAGCTTGTCGCTCAGATATCCCTTGAGGACCCCATTCTCGATGAGCACCGTCTTCTGCGTGCTCGCGCCCTCATCGTCCACATTGATGCTGCCGCGCCGCGACGGCATGGAGCCGTCGTCTATCACCGTGCATTTTTCTCCCGCCACGCGCTTGCCGATAAGGCCGGAGAATGCCGAGGTCTTTCTGCGGTTGAAGTCAGCTTCCAGCCCGTGACCGATGGCCTCATGCAGCAGGATCCCCGGCCATCCCGGCCCCAGCACCACTTCCATCTCCCCCGCCGGAGCTTCGCGCGCATCCAGTTGCACGATCGCCTGCCGCGCCGCCTCCCGGGCAAAGTGCTCCGGGGTCTTTTCGTTCAGGAAGTGCTCCATGCCCACGCGACCGCCGCCTCCGGCGCTGCCTTTGGCGCTCGCCTCGCCCGATTTCGCGATGCAGAACACATTCAACCGCGCGAGCGGCTGAAGATCGGCGGCAAAGGCGCCATCGGAGCCGATCACCAGCATTCGCCGCAGCTCCTCCGCATAGCTGGCGCGCACCTGCACGATGCGCGTATCGTAGCCGCGCGCCGCCGCATCCGCCCGCTGCACCAGCGCCAGCTTGGCGCCCAACTCGCAATCCACGCTGTTTACTGGATAGAGATTCTTCTGTTCCTTTTCCTTCAGGCTCACCACCGGCTGCCGGGCCGGCCCGCCCGCGATCAGCGCCGCCGTCCGCGCCGCATGCAGTATTTTCTCCGGCGCCAGGTCGTTGGTGTAGGCGTACCCCGTGCGCTCGCCGCTGATCACGCGCACCCCGCAGCCCGCCGAGATGCCCTGCGAGGCCGATTTCACCAGCGATTCATCGAGAGTGAGAGAGGTGGAAGAGAGATATTCGAAATAGAGGTCGGCGTAGTCGCCGCCCGCGCTCAGCGCCGCCGCCAGATAGCGCTCGATCTCCGCCTCGGTCAGGCCGTAGTGGTCAAAGAAGAACTTTCGCTTCTCGGCTGTCATTGACTGTTTAGATGTCCCGCGAGCTGCTTCGACTCCATTATCCCACACGCTTGCAGCGCGCCCGCGCGCACAAAACGGCCCACAATACGCGTTTCCGGAAGCACGGCCGCGCCGCCTTCTGCTGCATTCTCCGCTACAATGGCCGTGCTCTGCATGGCGAAGTTAGGAGGAACAATGCAGAAACGCAAGCTTGGAAAAAGTGGTTTGGAAGTCTCAGCCATCGGGCTGGGCTGCATGGGAATGAGTTATGGCTTTGGTCCCGCTGGCGACAAGCAGGAGATGATCTCGCTCATTCGAGCGGCGGTCGAGCGGGGTGTCACATTCTTCGATACCGCCGAAGCCTACGGGCCGTTCATAAACGAAGAGCTGGTCGGCGAGGCCCTGGCTCCTTTCCGTCACCAGGTGGTCATCGCCACTAAGTTCGGCTTCAAGATCGATCCCAAAGCCGAGCGGGGTCTGAATGGCGTGGATAGCCGCCCCGAGCACATCCGGGAAGTGGCTGAAGCCTCGCTCAAGCGGCTAAGAGTAGAGACCATCGATCTCTTCTATCAGCACCGCGTCGATCCCGATGTCCCCATCGAAGATGTGGCGGGGACAGTGAAGGGCCTCATTCAGCAGGGCAAGGTCAGGCACTTCGGCCTTTCCGAAGCCGGTGTCAGCGCCATCCGGCGCGCGCACGCGGTTCAGCCGGTGACTGCGCTGCAGAGCGAGTACTCTCTGTGGTGGCGCGAGCCGGAAGCCGAAATACTGCCTGCGCTGGAAGAGCTCGGCATCGGCTTTGTCCCCTTCAGCCCGCTGGGCAAGGGCTTCCTTACCGGCAAGATCAAAGAAGACACCGAGTTCGACAAAGGCGACTTCCGCAACATCGTGCCTCGCTTTACCCAGGAAAATCGCAAAGCCAATCAGGCGCTGGTCGGTCTGCTTGGCAGGTTCGCGCAGCAGAAAAAGGCGACGCCTGCCCAGGTCGCGCTCGCCTGGCTGCTGGCCCAGAAGCCCTGGATCGTGCCCATTCCCGGCACCACCAAACTGCATCGTCTCGAGGAAAACCTCGGCGCTGCTGCGCTCGAGCTGTCTCCCGAGGATCTTCGCCAGATAGGCAGCGCCGCGGCCAGGATTCCGGTGCAAGGGGCCCGCTATCCGGAGCACCTGCAAAAACTGGTCAATCGTTGAGGAGCTTTGCAAGATCGGGATCGCAAGACTCAGTCCAAAGGAAACGAAGAGATGGAGATAAAGAGAGTTGGCTCGCAACCTTCGGCCCAAGGGCCGTCCGACTGGTTCACTGGCACCGTGCGGATCGATCCGCTTTTTCAGGCGCCTGCCCCGGCGCTCGTGCAAGGCGCCAGCGTGACCTTTGAGCCGGGTGCTCGCACCGCATGGCATACCCATCCGCTCGGCCAGACGCTGATCGTCACGGCCGGCTGCGGCTGGGCCCAGCGCGAAGGCGGACCTGTCGAGGAGCTTCATCCCGGCGACGTGGTCTGGTTCTCACCCGGCGAGAAGCACTGGCATGGCGCCACGTCCGCCACTGCCCTGACGCACATCGCCATCCAGGAACAAAAGGACGGCAAGGTGGTTGACTGGATGGAACACGTCACCGACCGGCAATACCGCAGATGATTCGGGCACGAACCGCGCTTTCCAGCATCCAGAACAAGATCCATCTGCCTTCATCAGCCCGCCGCCAACGTGCTGCAATTGCCAGCGCCGGCCATGCGCCCCGATCAGCTTGCTCGCACTCTGCAGGAGTTCCTCGCCGACGCTCGCTCCGCCGCCATCTATGAGAGCGGCGAAGAGCTTTTTCATTTCAGCGACGACTCCAGCTCGGCCCGCTACTCCATCTCAGGGGATGAAAAAAAATCCCTGCTCCATCTCTGGTCGGATGAGCGCAACCTGGTGCGCCGCATCCTCGAGGCCGAAGTCAGAAAAGACTCTCTCCTGCTGCACGCGCAGCGCTTCGGCCACAGCAAGCCCGTGTGCCTTGAGATCTTCCGCGAGCGCGATCGCCGCGCCCCCAGCGCCCGTCGTGCCGCCCGCTCCGCCTACAACGTCCTGCTGACCAAGGTCTTGCAGCGCAATTTTCCCGATTTGGGAATCGCCCGCCTCACCATTGCCATGGACCTCGAGCGCAGCTTCGGCCCTACCTACAGCCGTGGCCTGCTGCGACGCGGCCGCTCCGCCATTGCAGTGCTGGGGGTGAACGCGCAGGAGACGCAAACCTCTGTAGATGCAGCACTTACCTTCGGTCTGCTCTGGCTCGACCTCTGCCGCCAGCGTGAGACCCGCGCCGCGGTCGAGGCCCTCATGCTGATTGTTCCTCGAGGAACATCTTGCGTGGTTCGCGAGCGCATGGCCTCTTTGAACCACGCCGCCGCCCGCTTCGAGCTCTATGAGCTGGATGAGCGCGAGCACTCGCTCACTGCTCTCGATTGCGCCGACCGCGGCAACATGGCCACTCGGCTGGTGCGCTGTGTGGACCAGGCCGCCGCATGCGAGCGCTTCGCGGCCAGCGTCGAGCGGGTTCTGCGGCTGGCGCCGGCCTTACGCCAGCGCCTGTCGCTTCACGCAGCCTCGCCGGCAGAGCTCAGCTTCCGCCTTCACGGGCTGGAGTTTGCCCGCGCCCGACTGGCGCAGGGCGCCGCGCTGCGCAGCGAGATGGAGATCAGCTTCGGCACCGGCGCGCATGAGACGCTGCTCACGGCTGAGAACGAGGTCCTTTTCACAGAGCTGATGACGCGGCTGGCTGCCGCGCGCCGGCTCGATGGCGACCGCCGGCATCCGTTGTGGCGGATGCATCCCGAGCGCTGGCTCGAAGCCAAAGTGCTGGAAGACCTCGCCGCGATCGATTCCACGCTCGAAGGCTCGCTGGCGTACTCGCAAGTGCCGGCATTCTCCGCCAGCGACCGGGCCATGATCGATGTTCTTACCTGCACGCGCGAGGGGCGGCTGGCGGTCATCGAACTCAAGGCGGATGAGGACATCCACCTGCCTATGCAGGGCCTCGATTATTGGACGCGCGTTGCATGGCACCACGCACGTGGTGAGTTCCGCGAGTACGGATATTTTCCGCAGTGCGCACTGGCGCCGCAGCCTCCGCTGCTCATACTGGTGGCGCCGGCGTTGCACATCCATCCCGCGACGGACACGCTGCTGCGCTACCTGTCGCCTGAGGTCGAATGGACACTGGCTGGCATTGACGAGCGCTGGCGCGAAGGCGTAAGAGTGGTGTTCCGCAAGCGGTCAGGAGGCTGATATGGCTGATATGGACCGTCCCCTGGGCGTCGCTGTGGTGGCTGCATTGCTGGCCCTGGTCTCGCTAGTCCTTTTTTTCTTCACGGGCATTGGCATGCTGTTCATGCTCCTCACCAGGCCGGGTGATTTTCTGCTCTCGTTGCCCATGACCATCTTTCAGCTCTTCTTGATGGCGCTGCCCGGCATCATCGGCTGGAGGCTCTGGAACATGGAGAGCAGCGCCCGCGTCACCTGCGTCGTGGCGCTAAGCATCGGCGCGGTGCTTGGCCTGGCGTGGACCCTCCATGTCGGGCTTCTGGGCCTTCCGTTCTATTTCTTCTACCTGCTCTTCGCCGTGCCGGCGCTGGTCTATCTGAATCGGCAGAAGGTGAAGAAGGCATTTTCCGCCGAGATCAGCGTGATCGGCTTTAAAGACCTATAAGCCGCTAGCTCTTGCTATCGTCCTGGCGCGTGCGCGCCAGCCAGTAGGCGCGATGGGCTTCGGCCGTCTCGCCTTCTTCGGCGCGCTCGCCTTTCAGCACCCGTCCCACGCCCCGGACGATGCGCCGCAGCGGCAGCTCGCCACGCTCATCTGCGAGGAAGATCTCTCCTACGCGCCGGCTGCGGTAATACCAGCGCTTGAGAATGGCGATGTGCTCGTTCCACTCCGCTGCCGATGAAGGCTGCGCCGCTGCAACCTGCTCCAGCGCTTCAGCGATGCGCGACTCCATGGAACGAGGCGGCACTTTCCTGCCGGTGGGGCCGGCGGTCGCGACGGGCAGCTCGGCGGCCACGAACTTCACGGGGGGGTGGATCATGGCGCGCTCCACTTTGAAGAGCATGACAGCGCCGGGTTCGCAGCTGGGTTGCACGATGACGGCGCGCAGCTCATCCACCGGCCGGACGATCTCGGGCAGGGAGACCGCGCCCAGTATCCCTCTTACTTTTTCGGCGCGCGTGTGCGTCTGCGCGGCCGCTTCAAACTGCAGGCCGCTGCTCTGGCGCTCGCGCTCGCTCTCCAGCTCGCGCAGCAACGACCGGCCGCAGCTCTCCAGAAAATCCTTCACGCGTGCCGTCTCCGCGCGATATTCATCATCGCTACAGCCTTTGAAGCAGGGCGCGAGGCACATTTTCATTTCGGAGTACATGCAGCCGGGGAAGGCAGGATCGGGATTGAGATCGAAGTCGCAGCGGCGCAGCTTGAAGAAATCGAGCGCGTCATTGAGAAACTTTTCGGCCGCGGCGCGCGAAGGGAAGGGCCCGTAGTAGCGCGAGCGCGGCTTCAGCCTGCCGATGCGCCGCGTGACGTATGCGCGCGGGTAAGGATTTTCCAGATTGAGCTTGATGAGCGGAGCGAAGCGCAGCTTCATGCGCTCGCGGTAGCTCCCGGGAAACTCCGTTCGCAGCAGGCGGTACAACAGCAATGCAGATTCAAAGTCAGAGCCGGTCGGCGTGTACTCGATCTTGGTGCAGCGCTGGCGCAGGTTCAGCCGCTTGCTGCCCGGCTCAGCCTCGCCCAAGAGTCGCGTGAGCCTGCGCCGCAGGTCGGCAGATTTTCCTGCGTAAGGCTCGGCGCCGGCTTCGCTGCGCAGCGCAAAGACGGCAGGGACAGCGGGCAGCGCCGCGATGATCGCGGAAGCGCGCGCCGCAGCGAACTCGATGGAGTTCTCTAGCACAGGCTGATTGTATTGCGGATTCCTCTTTGAGAAACGACCTAGCGCAGGCTGGCGCTCTTGATGCGCTGGCGGAAATCCTGGCCTTGCATCTCCACTTTGCGGCACATCTCATGCAGGCGCGAGCGCATGCGCTCGCCGATGCGGTCGCCCAGGGTCTCTTCGCGCAGGCCGCGCGCGGGCGCAGCCGCGGCGGCAGGAGCATCGGCCAGATTGGTAGTGATGACGGTGGTACGAACGTCGTTGTAGCGGGTGTTGAGGATGAGGCTGACCGTGTCCCAGACCCACTCGGTCGGCTTCACGGCTCCGAGCTCGTCAAGCACCAATACTTCAGCGTCAAAGACTGGACGCAGGATGCTCATCTCGGTGGCGCTGACCGAGGGATTGTAGGAATTCTGTATCTCCTTCAGCAGTTCGCGGTAATCGTAGAAAAGACAGGGAACACCCTTACTGTTTATGAGTTCCTGGATGATGCCGACGGCGAGATGGGTCTTGCCGACGCCGATGCTGCCGAGAAAAAGCAGGCCGTTCTTCTGCGACGGATATTCTTCGACGAACCTCCCTGCCATCAGAGCTGCGTTCGATAAAGACGCGTTCGGGCCGCCGTACTCGGCGTCAAAGTTGCCGAGGCCGCAGTGCTGATACCGGGCTGGGATGCGCGCCTGGGCCAGCAGCTTCTCCGCACGCTGGCTGACCATGCAGTCGCAGCGGGCGACGCGGCGCTCGGCGGCAGTATCGGCAGGCTTCCATCCCGAGCCGTGGCATACGGGACACTCAACAGCGGTGGGCACAGAACTCCACTGTAAACCGCGAAAGAATCCGCGGCAAGGTGTTGGGCTGTGGAAGGTTGAGGAAAACTGGAGATAAACCGCTATCTTCTCCCCGTCGCCCCCAGCTGGTGCGATATCTTACGGGCCGCAGTCTTCACCATGTCGGCAAATCTGGGGATGCTGCTGCGTTCGAATTGATAAGTGGTGCCGCTGATGCCCAGCGCCGCTTCTATCTGGCCCTGGCTGTTGAAGATGGGAGCGGCGACGCAGCGCACGCCGAGGGAATTTTCTTCATCATCGAGGGCGTAACCCTGCTCGCGAACTTTGGCCAGCTCTTTGATGAGGCGCGGGACAGAGGTCACGGTCTCGGGCGTGCGTGAGTAGAGGCCGCGGCGAGCGAGCATGGGCTCGATCTCCTCCTGCGGCATGAACGCTGCCAGCACCTTGCCCACGCTGGTGGAGTGCAACTGCAGGCGGCGGCCGACCCAAGTGTTCATTTTCACAAAGCCGGGGGCATCTACCTTTTCGACATAAACCGCTTCCTCGCGGTCGTAGATGGCGACGTGGGCGGTGAGCTGGCTGGCGGCGACCAGCTCGCGCAGGATGGGCGCGGCCACCTCGCGGACGCTGAGGGAGTCGAGCGCCTTGTGACTGAGGCCGACGACCTTCAGGCCCAGATGATAGCGGGCGGTCTCACGGTCGCGACGGAGATAGCCGCTCTTCACCAGAGTGCGCAGGATATAGCTGGCCGAGCTCTTGGGAATCTTCAGCTTGCGGTGCAGGTCGGCGTTGCTCATGCCATGGGCGCGCTCGGCGACGGTCTCCAAAACGGCCAGGGCACGCTCTACGGAGGAGCCGGAATCTTCGCCGCCAGCCTTCTGTGAAATCTTTTTCATGATTTGGATACTTAGTCAGTATATCGAATTTATGTTCAATATGCCGAACATGCGCTTGACAGCAGCGGCGGGCGATTCTAAGGTTATTCTGCATCAGGAACTAGTGTTCACTATATTGAACACACCTTTCCCCCGGAAACGGCCCAACCATGAACGCACTGGCACAACTGGAAGAGCTCCCTTTGCCGCAAGCAGCCGCTGAGGTGGTGAGCGCAGCCGCATCCGAGCCGGTGATGCAGATGAATCGCGCTCCACTGGGGGCGGCGGCAGCGCTGCCGCCGGGATTCCTGGAATTGCTGCGTCCTTTGCACCAGCGCTTCACGCCCTGGCAGCAGGGGCTGGTGACGCGTCGGCAGTGCGTGCTCCAAGCCTCGCTGGCGGGCAGGAAGCCGACCCACCTGCCGCCATCGCCGGCGACGCAATCAAGCTGGGGGATCGAGCTGCCAGAATACGTGCGCGACCAGAGGAACCAGATGACCGGTCCGGCCGATGACGCCGAGCTGGTGGTCAAGATGCTGAACTCGGGAGCGCCGGGAGTCATGATAGACCTGGAAGACTCCATGGCCAACACCTGGGAGCGGCTGGAGCAGGGGTTCCGCAACATTCTGGGCGCGCTGCGCGGGGAGCTGACCTATTTCGACAAGAAGCGCTGCCAGGTGACCGGCATCAAGCCCAGCCAGACGGTGATCCTGCTGCGCGCGCGCGGCCTGCATCTCTCGCAGGCGGGTGTCTTCGCTGAGGCTATGTCGGCCTCGCTCTACGATGTGGCACGAATCGTGTTCCACACCCGGGACATGGCGGAGCTGCGCCATCCGCTGACGTTCTACATACCCAAATCGGAGTCGGCGGAAGAGGCGTTGTGGTGGCGCGACCTGTTCCAGGAGCTGGCGCGGCTCAAAGGCTGGCCGCTCGACGCTATCAAGTGCATGGCCCTGGTGGAGTCGCACCCTCTGGCCTTCCAGCTGGAAGAATTCGTGTACAACCTGCGCGAGCACATCCTGGCGCTGAACCTGGGGCGCTGGGATTACATGGCCTCGCTCATCCACTTCAACCTGAGCGACGCCGAGTGGGTGCTGCCCGACCGCAACACCATTCCGCACGATGTGCCGTTCTTTCAGGGGCTGCGCGAGCTGATCCCGGAAATCTGCCACAAACGCGGCCTGTTGGCGATCGGCGGCATGACGGCCTTGTATCCCAGCCGGGAGGATGCCGAACTCAACGCGCGGGCGCTGGCAGTGCTGGCGAAAGACAAGAAGAACGAGGCCGATTGCCTGATGGATGGCGCCTGGACGGGCCATCCGGACCAGAACCAGGTCGCGGTGGAGCAGTTCCCATTCCCCAATCAGCTGACGCGGCGGAAGGAGAATGCCGAGAGGTATCCCGACCTGCGCCCGGTGCCGTATGGGGTGGGAGAGCGGACGCTGGCGGGCACTCGCGCCGCCATCCGCACTGTGATCCGCTACCGCAACGGCGTGCTCAACGGCAAAGGCGCGAGCCTGCTCGATGGCTACATGGAAGACCTGGCCACGGACCGCATCTACCGCCTGATGATCGCGCAGCGCATGAAGCACAGGGCGAGTATTGCGATCAAAGACGAATCGGGCCAAAGCGTTGCGCACACGCCGGAGCTCATCAGCCGGCTGTTCGACGAGCAGCTGGAAAAGATCCTGGCGGCGCTGCCGGCAAATGCGCCTGATTCATTGCGGCAGACGTACCGCGATGCGCGGCGACTCAGCGAAGCCATGATCGTGCAACAGGAATTCGACCCGGTTTAAGGGAACACCAATCCAACATCGAGGAAAACCACCATGCCAGCCAAGCACCAGCCGAACGGAAAACCTGCCGCCAACGGCAATGGACATCACCGCACCGAGAACGGGCACTATCCCGACGTGCTCATGAGCACGCCGCTGCTGCCCGAGGGCTATTTCGTGCCGACGACGCGCAGTGTGAACCCCAGCACGCGCATGCGGCAACTGCTCGACCGGGAGCCGTATCTTTTCGGCCCGGGCGTCTACGACCCGATGACGGCGCAACTGGTGATGTATTACGGCTTCAAGGCGATCTACTTCAGCGGCTACTCGTTCGCCATCGGACATCTGGGGACGACGGACATGGACCTTTACTCGGGGCCGGAGATCGCCGATTGCGCCCGGCGCACGGTGAGCGCGTTGCGCAAGTTCCAGCTCACCATGGCGGTGGGCGATCCGGAAAAGGGCACGGAGCCGCGCTACCTCGATATCCCTCCGCTAATCGTGGATATGGACGGCGGCTACGGCAACATCTTCAACGTACAGCGCACGACCGAGCTCTACGTGAACGCGGGAGTAGCCGCGGCGCATATCGAAGACCAGGTGTTGCCCAAGCGCTGCGGGCACATCGGGGGCAAGGCGCTGATCCCGGTGAATGAGATGGTGGGCAAGCTGCGGATGGCGCGCGCCGTGGCGGACGATTGCGGCAACAAGGATTTCGTCATCATCGGCCGGACCGATGGCCTGAGCGCGGTGGATGCGCAGGAGTCACTGCGTGGCATGGAATTGGCGGTGGAGCGCGGCTTGCGGTATCTCGATACCGGCATTCCCGATCTGCTGTGGTGTGAGTTCCCCACCAGCGACCGCGGGCCGGTGGAGACCTTCACGCGCGAGATCCGCAAGCGCTTTCCGCAGGCGCGCTTTGCTTTCAACTGGTCCTCGAGCTTCAAGTGGTTCAATGACTCGAATCCGATGACCTTCAACCAGCTGGGCGAGCTGGGGATGAAGTTCATCTTCATCACCCTGGGCGCGCAGCATGCCACCGGCCACGGCCTGAGCGTGCTGCTGCAGCAGATGACGGAGATGCAGCAGCACGGCTACATCGAGCTGCAGAAGAAAGAGTGGGAGAAGGGCAGCGACTTCCCCACGCGCAGCCATCACTTCTTTTCCGGCGTGCCCTACCACCACGTGGTGGGAAAGATGTACGACGCGGCGAGGCTGGGCAAGGAGTTTGTGGAGGAGCTGCCGGAGGAGAAGGTGGTGTAAGTAACTTTCAGCTGAAGGGATAAAGAGGGCGTCCGCATCGGACGCCCTCTTTCTTGAAAACAGCGCTCAGGCCGGCTGCTGCCCGGGGGCCAATCCCGGCGCGGGCTTGCTCATCTCCGGACGCAGCACATGCTGGGGTGCGCCCTCATCGGGAGGCGACGGCGGCTGCTGTGGCGGCAGCTCTTTGCCTTCGATGAGCAGCTTGATCTCGTGGGACTCCAGCGTCTCGCGCTCGAGCAGAGCGTGGGCGATGCGCTCCAGCGCGTCGCGGTTATCTTCCATCAGCTTCTTGGCGCGGTTGTAGCCAGTCTCCACCAGGAGGCGCACCTGCTCATCGATCTTGCGCGCGGTCTCTTCGCTGAAGTCGCGGTGCTGGGCGATCTCGCGGCCCAGGAAGATCTGCTCTTCCTTCTTGCCGAAGGCCAGCGGACCCAGCTCACTCATCCCCCACTCGCAGACCATGGAGCGGGCGAGCTCGGTGGCGCGCTCAATGTCGTTGCTGGCGCCGGCGCTCATGGTGTTCAAGAAAAGCTCTTCCGCCAGGCGGCCGCCCATGAGGATGGCGATGTTGGTCTCCAGCTGGTTCTTGTAGTAGTTGTGCTTGTCGGTTTCCGGCAGCTGCCAGGTAACGCCCAGCGCCATGCCGCGGGGAATGATGGTGACCTTGTGGAGCGGGTCGGCGAAGGGCATCTTGGCGGCGACCAGGGTGTGGCCGGCCTCGTGATACGCGGTGTTGCGCTTTTCCTCTTCGGTGAGCAGCAGCGACTTGCGCTCGGCGCCCATCATGACTTTGTCTTTGGCCAGCTCAAAGTCATACATCAGCACTGATTTGCGGTTGTTGCGCGCGGCGAGCAGGGCGGATTCATTCACCATGTTGGCCAGGTCGGCGCCGGAGAAGCCCGGCGTGCCCCGGGCCAGAACGCTGAGATCCACGTTCTCGTTCAAAGGGATCTTGCGCGTGTGCACGCGCAGAATCTCTTCGCGTCCGCGCACGTCAGGGCGGTTCACCACCACGCGGCGGTCAAAGCGGCCGGGGCGCAGCAGAGCGGGATCGAGAACATCAGGGCGGTTGGTGGCGGCGACCAGGATCACGCCATCGTTCGATTCGAAGCCATCCATCTCGACCAGCAATTGGTTCAGGGTCTGCTCGCGCTCATCGTGCCCGCCGCCCAGGCCGGCGCCGCGGTGGCGGCCAACGGCATCGATCTCATCGATGAAGATGATGCAGGGCGCGTTCTTCTTGCCCTGCTCGAACAGGTCACGGACGCGGCTGGCGCCTACGCCGACGAACATCTCTACGAAATCGGAGCCGGAGATGGAAAAAAAGGGAACGTTGGCTTCGCCGGCCACGGCGCGCGCCAGCAAGGTCTTGCCCGTGCCGGGAGGGCCGATCAGCAGCACGCCCTTGGGGATGCGCCCGCCCAGTTTCTGGAACTTCTGCGCCTCGCGCAGGAACTCGATGATCTCGCGCAGCTCTTCTTTGGCTTCATCCACGCCGGCGACGTCTTTGAAGGTGATCTTCTTCTGCTGCATGCTCAGCAGGCGAGCACGGCTCTTGCCGAAGCTCAGCGCTTTGTTGCCGCCGGTCTGCATCTGGCGGAACATGAAGAACCAGAAGCCGACCAGGAGCAGGGCAGGGCCGAAGAAAAGCAGATACCCCTGCCAGCTGCTGGCAGTCATATCTTTCACGCTGATGTTGACGCCTTTTTCGCGCAGGGAGCGGATGGTATCGGGGTAGTCCGGAGGAACGACGGTGCGGAAGCCGGCGTTCTCGGCGCGGTAGTGGCCACGCACCTCGCTGCCAGCGATGGTGACATCTTTCACATCGCCCTGCTCCACCTTGGTCATGAAGGCGGAGAAGTTGATATCTTCTTCCTTCACGCCGTTGCTGGCGGTGCGCACCACCTGGTAGAGCACGCCGAGGGAGAGCAGGATGACCACCCAAACCGCAATCGTCTTGACCGTTGAACTCACCCCAGGCTCCTTAAGCGGCTGAAAACCCAGCCTAATCTGTATCTGATTTGCCGCGCCGACGCAAGATTACTAACGTCGTGCGCTTGTTCACCTTCTGTATACATTCTACTCTCTATTAGACGCTGAGAGCGGGCGCGACGGTGCTCGCTTTTGGCTGTTTTTCTGTTCGGGAATGCTTCGCCGTTCTCGGGGAAAACGCTCTAGCGCACGGTCTCTTGCGGCGAGCCGGTCAGGCTCTTGGAGAGCGACTGGATATAAGGAAGGTTGCGACCGAGGTGGGGCGAGCCCAGTCCGTAGCCGATGACGAAGGACTCATCGAGCATAAAGCCAAAATAATCGGGACGCAGGGCGACACGCCGCGCCGAAGACTTATCCAGCAGTGCGGCCAGCTTCACGGAAGCGGCGCCCTGCGCCATGAGGCTGTGCATGAGGTAATCGCTGGTGACGCCGCTCTGCACCAGACCTTCGATGAGCAGAACGTGCTGGCCCTTGACGTCTACGCTGGGGCTGAAGGTGATCTCCGTGGCCAGGACGCTGCCCTGTGGCCGCTCGAAAAAGTGCGGCTTGATGAAGCGGCAGAGCACCGGGACCTCCAGGTAACGGACCAGATCGGCCATGAACATGAAGCCGTTTTCCAGCACGGCGACGGCGCAGCAGGTCTTGCCGCGAAAATCTTCGCTGATCTGCACGGCCAGCTCCTTCACGCGCTTCTGGATCTGGTCGGCGGTCACCAGAATCTTGCCGTCGGGCACACCGGTGTTTTTGCTCACGCACTCATCCTTTGCAAGCGATTTTACCCGCAACGCTAGTGTTTGCAACCTGCTATTTTCGAGGGTTATCCGCCTAATCAGCGGCAGGCGCGCCCGCCCGCGATGCGCGAGGAGAGCTGCGGCGGGGGCTGGGGAAGAACTGCAATTCGGGCTTGCCGGTCTTTGTCTTGCACAGCTCCGCCCATCCGCCGCCGGGCAGAGGCACCTTTCTTGGATGCGCCGAAAGCTTCTGTTGTGCCGCCTGGCGCACGCGCTCCACGTGAGCGAAATCGAGTGTGACCCCGGCCAGCGCAGCCATGCTGTGGATCACGCGCCGCTGCGCGGCGAGCGGCAGGCGCAGCAGTGGAGCCAGGCTCAAAGCGCCGTTCTCTGGCGAGCGCAGGGTGAATGCCAGTTCGGCCAGCTGTTCCGACCAGTACTCTTCTTCGCCGCGGGCGATCTCCGCCGTGTCGGCCAGCGCCCGCGCCACCTCAGGATTGAAACTCTCCATCAGCGGAAGCAGCTCGCGACGCACGCGGTTGCGAGTGTGGCGCAGGTCGCGGTTGCTGGAGTCTTCCCGCCAGCTCTGCCTGATGGATTTTAGATACGCAGTCAGCTCGCGCCGCCGCACCCAGAGCAGCGGCCGGATGATCTTGCCGGCGGCGGCGCGGCTTTCGTCCGCGACCGTGATCTGTGGGAGGATGCCAGCCAAGCCACGCGTTCCTGCGCCGCGCATCAGACGCATCATGACCGTCTCTGCCTGGTCGTCAAGAGTATGGGCAGTGGCGATCTGGTCGACCGAGCCGCGCAGCAGCGAGGCGAAGAACCCGTAGCGCAACTGCCGCGCGGCTTCTTCCAACCCGAGACGGCTGGCCCTGGCATAGGCCGCGGTATCGCCGCTACCGGTGTGCAGCTCGAGTCTGTGTTTTGCGGCCAGAGCGGCGACAAATTTCGCATCGGCCTCAGCCTCCGTCCCGCGCAATCTGTGGTTGAAGCAGGCGACGGAGAGCACGATCCCCAGCTCGTCCCGCAGATCGCGCAGCAGGCGCAGCAGCGCCACTGAGTCCGCCCCTCCGGAGCAGCCCACGGCCACGCGCTCGCCGGCGTGCAGCAGCTTGCGCGAGCGCAGGTGGGCGAGGAATTGCTCCGGCAGACTGGGCATTGCTCTAGCGCTTGCCTTTCTTCGCTTTCTTCAGGTATTCACCGGATTCGATATAAGGCTTTAGCCGCTCGAAGAGAAAATGATGCCAGACCCCATCCACCAATTTGCCCTCCTCGGCTGAAGTCTGTCCAGTCGCGTTCACCGTAAGATGCAGGCGGGTGCCGCTTCCTTCCGGTTTCAGGTCGTAGGTCATCACACAATCCACCGCTTTGCCGTTGAAGCCGAGCGGACCCCGGAACGTCAGCCGTTTGCCGCGATCAGCGTAGATCACGGTTGCATGCAAGACTCCGTTCTTCCCCTCTTTGTCGAAGAACTCCCAGAAGCCGCCGCCCGGCTTGGCATCAAGGTAGAACCACGCCGGCTGCTTGGAGAAGCTATGGTCCCACCAGCCGCTGACATCGCCGGTCACGGCATCGTAGACAGCTTCCGGAGAGGCCGGCAGCGCCAGCTCCTGCTCCAGGGTGAAACCCCCGACTGAAAGCGGCTTTACCTCGGCCAGCGCCAGCGCGGAGCAAAACGCAATGGTTGAAAAAAGCACAGCTCGCCTGATTTGTGCGGCCATCGAAAACACCTCCTGTTGGCGCTGTTAGAGAATGCCCTGGCCAGCGGACACAAGAAATTCTAGCTGCGCCCGGTGAAATGCTGCCAGCCCTTTGCCCTCAGGAGTGTCTTACCCAAGGTGCCCTGGAGCCAAACGCGGCGGCCGTCCACGATTCTACCGATGCGTGTGACGCGCACTCCGGCGATGAATCGCGGAATGTGCCGGCTTGGGCGCGCAGTAAAGAGCAGTTCGTAATCCTCGCCGCCGTGGAGAGCGAGCGCAAGCGCCTTGTTTTCATTGCGCCTGCGGAGCCAGGCTGGCAGGGGTATGGCACTCGCTTCGACCACAGCGCCTACTTTGCTCTGCTGGCAGATATGGGCGAGATCGGTAGAGAGGCCATCGCTAAGGTCGATCATAGCCGTTGCCGCCCGATGCGCGCGCAGCCACCTTCCCACCGCTACCCGCGGCTCGGGAACGCTTGCGGGCGGTTTTCGCCTTGCTTTGAGCTCAGCCAGAGTGCCAGCCGATTCTCCTAAATGCCCGGTCACATAGACTTCGTCGCCCACCTGCGCACCCGACCTCAATACAACATCGCCACGGGGAACACGCCCAACCACGACGATATCCGCCACGATGCCCGAGCGCGACTCGGCAGTGTCTCCTCCCGCCAGTTCGACCTTGTACCGCCGGGCCAGGCGAAGCAGCCCGCGGGTGAAATCATCCACCCAGCGCTGCGGAGTTCGCGAGGGAACTGCCAGCGAGAGGAATGCAGCCACCGGCTCGCCGCCCATGGCCGCTATGTCACTCAACCCGCGCAGTAAGACTCGATGCCCGATCGCCTCCGCTGAATCGCAATCCAGGCGGAAATGGACCCCCTGCAGGCTCAGGTCGGTAGTCACCAGCCAGTCTTCGGCAGGCACTGTCCGCAGAACGGCACAATCGTCACCGATGCCGACCCGCACCCTGGCCGAACGCGAGCTTTTGGCAGCATTCCTAATGCGTTCTAGCAGTTGCAATTCAGGCAGGGGCAAGATGACCTAAATATAGCAAGCAAAGGGCCGGCCGGCAGTTGAGCCCGCGAGCGCAGCCATTCCGCCTCTAGCGCCGGGGTCCGACGGGGCCTCTAGTTACTAAAGGGAAACCACTCACCAGTCCCTTTTTGGGTTTGACATGCCCTGCGACCCTTTGTTAGCTTTTCTCAGCTATTCCGGGTGTTGCTCAGTGGGCCCTGGATGATTTGAGAGGAGTCATCCCCGGTTGTCCCTCAGCCTAGGAAACCAGCCAGGCTGGACCGGTATACGGAGTGGCGGGCCATTCGTCCTAAGGTAGGAATTCAGGGGTTGTAAACCTCCAGGCGGAGGAGAACGCATATTTTGCGCAAGCGCTACTACATTTTCTTCGTCAGCCGCGACGCCGAGGGCGAGGTCCGTAAGATCCCTATCCCTATCCACTATCTATATGTGTTCCTGGCGGGGGCGGTCATCGGCATGTTCAGCCTGACCGGCATCGCCGGCTCCTACGCCCGCATGTTGAATAAGGTGGCCAACTTCAACCGGTTGCGTACCGAGAAGGAGAGCCTTAAGACGCAATACTCCAAACTGGAGCAGGTCGCCCGCGAGAATGAGACCCAGGTGGCCTCTTTGGGCTCGCTTGCCAGCGAAGTATCTTCACTGTACGGGCTCAAGACCGACCCGGTCCTCGATTCTGCCACTGGACGCCTTTCCAATCAGCAGGTGCTCTCCTCTCTGGATCAGCTCTATGCCTTGCGCACCTCGGCTCTTACCGGCGTCGCCCAGATCGCCCTCAGCTCCAGCCCGGGCAAGGGGCTGACTACGGCGGACTGGCTCCGCATGGCGCAGGCCCCGAATCTATGGCCGGTGCAGGGGACCGTGACTGGCTCCTTCGGTGAGCGCGAGGACCCGTTCAACGGGGAAGGCGCGTTTCATAGCGGCGTGGATATCTCCACCGACTACGGCCACCCGGTCATCGCTCCGGCTGATGGCATAGTGACGGAGGCCGACATGATGAGCGGCTACGGCCGCATGATCCAGATCGACCACGGCCGCGGCATCTCGACCCGCTATGGCCATCTCTCCGCCTTTGCTGTGACGCCCGGCCAGCGTGTGCATCGTGGCGATGTCATCGGCTTCGTGGGCCAGTCAGGGCGCTCCACCGGACCGCACCTGCACTATGAAGTCCGCATCAACAACACTCCCGTCAATCCTTCCAAGTATCTGCGCGCCACGCTCTCCCAATCTGTGATGATTGCTGCCGGCACATAAGCCAGCGTCTCACTCACCACCGAATCCGCCTCGAATCTCATCTCCCGCTGCCGCTCAGCCAGGGCCGACCACGCCAGATCAGCCGGCACAGCAGTCTTCGCGCCTCATGAAATCAGCCCGTTGATTCCTGACCCCCGACGCAATACCATTGCACGGTTTAGTCTCCCGCCATGATCGGACAGCAGATCTCGCACTACAAAGTGCTCTCGCAGCTTGGAGCCGGGGGCATGGGAGTGGTTTACGAGGCCGAAGATACGCGCCTCGGCCGCCACGTTGCCCTTAAGTTTCTCCCTCCCGAGCTGGCCCGCGACCCCCAGGCGCTCGAGCGCTTTCAGCGCGAGGCCCGCGCCGCCAGCGCGCTTAACCATCCCAACATCTGCACCATCCACGACGTGGACCACTACCGCGACAGTCTGTTCATCGTGATGGAGCTGCTGGAAGGCGAGACTCTCAAGCAGCGGCTCGATGCCGGCGCCATGGAGCTGGGCCAGCTGCTCGACTATTCCATTCAGATCACCGACGCACTGGCCGCGGCGCATGAATCCGGCATCGTGCATCGCGACATCAAGCCGGCCAACATCTTCATCACCAAACGCCGCCAGGCCAAGATCATGGATTTCGGCCTGGCCAAGCGCGCTCCCAGCTTCAACCAGCACGAGACGCCGGCCCCCAGCGATGCCGTGACCGCCGCCGGCGATTCGCACCTAACCAGCCCCGGCAGCACCGTGGGCACAGTGGCCTACATGTCGCCCGAGCAGGCGCGAGGCGAGGAGCTGGATGCGCGCAGCGACCTCTTCTCCTTCGGCGCTGTGCTCTACGAGATGGCCACCGGACGCCGCCCTTTCTCCGGCACCACCTCGGCTGTTCTCTTCGATGCCATTTTGAATCGCGCTCCGGTCGCGCCAGTGCGCCTGAATCCGCAGGTGCCTGAGCACCTGGAAAAGATCATCAATGCCGCGCTGGAGAAAGATGTGGAGCTGCGCTACCAGTCCGCGGCCGAGATTCGCGCCGAGCTCAAGCGGCTGAAGCGCGAACTCGATTCCGAAAAGACCCGCGCTGCCAGCGCCGCGCCGGTGGCTGAGCCCGAGCCCGGCGATGTGTCGGCGCCCTCCACCACTGCCACCGGCCCTGCCATCGCTCCGCAAATGCCGGCCAGTTCAGTCCACCACTCGGCGCAACGAGCTGTCGCGCTTACGGCCTCGACCGCCACCGGCATTCCGGTGGTCCAACCGTCACGTCGCTGGCTGCGCTTCGGGGTGCCCGCTGTGCTCGCCCTAGGATTGGTTGCGGTTACTGTCTTCTTCTACCAGCGCCAGCACACGCGCCCGATGATGACGGAAAAAGACGTCATCCTGGTCGCCGACTTCACCAACACCACCGGCGACACGGTCTTCGATGGCACCCTAAAAAAGGCGCTGGCAGTGAATTTGGGCCAGTCTCCATATCTCAACGTGTTTCCCGATAACCGTGTGATGCAGACATTGCAGTACATGAACCGCCCACCCGAGGAGCGCATCACCGGCGCCGTTGCCCGCGAGATCTGCCAGCGCAATGGAGTCACGGTCCTGGTCTCGGGCTCTATTGCACAGCTGGGCTCGCACTATCCCATCACCCTCGAGGCCAGCAACTGCGCCAGCGGAGATTCGCTCGCTACCACTGCAGCCGAGGCGGATAGCAAAGAAGGTGTTCTTACCACGCTCGATAAGGCGGCCTCCAGCCTGCGCGAAAAGTTGGGTGAATCCCTGGCTTCGGTACAGAAGTTCGCTACTCCCATCGCCATGGCCACCACCTCGTCGCTTGAGGCGCTCAAGGCCTTTACCCAGGGCGATGCCCTTCGCGACCGCGGCGATACTCAAGGCTCCGTTCCGTTCTACGAGCGAGCCATCGAGCTCGACCCCAACTTCGCCATGGCCTATGCGCGCCTGGGCAATCACTACAACAACGAGGGCGAACCGCAAAAGGCCGGTGAGTACCAGAAGAAGGCCTTCGACCTTCGCGATCGGGTCAGCGAACAAGAGCGCCTCTACATCACCGCCCATTATTACGACGATATTCTTGCGGATCGTGAGAAGGGCATGCAGACCTATGAGCTCTACAAGCAGACCTATCCCCGCGACAGCGTTCCCTGGAACAACCTGGCGGTGGGTTACATGCTCATGGGCAAGTGGGAAGCCAGCGCGGAGAATTTCCGCGAGTCTATTCGCCTCGCACCCGACTCCGTCAACGCTTACGACGGACTCGCCCGTTGCTATCTGGCGCTGGGACGCGTCGCCGAAGCCAAACAAGTCGTGCAGTCAGCCTTCGATCGCAAACTCGATACTGAGTTACTCCATGGCACGCTCTTCTATCTCGCCGTGATGGAGGGCGATGCTGCAACGCAGCAAAAGCACGCGGAATGGTTCAAGTCCAAAGGTTCGCAGGCGCAGCTCTTCTTCAACGGTGTAGAGGCCCGGCTCGCAGTGCAACGTGGCCAGTTGGTCCGGGCACACGAGCTTGCCGGCCAAGCCATCGAGCTGGCGCAGCGGATGAAAGCTACCGAGGTGGCTGCCCAGGTGGCAACAACAACAGCTACCGCAGATGCGCTTTTCGGCGCCGAGGAAGGTCGTGTCCGGTCTCAAACCGAGGCGGCGCTGGGACAGATCCGCAACCAAAACACACTCGCCGATGCTGCCTTTAACTACGCACTTCTGGGTGACGCCCGTCTCGCGCAAGAGTTGGCCGCCGAGATCCAGAAGCTTTATCCGTCGGATACCTTCCTCAACAACATTGTGGTGCCCGAAGTCCACGCCCTGCTTGAGATCAAGGCCGGTGATCCGGAGAAGGCCATTCAGGAGATGGAAAAGGCACGCCCCTACGATGCCGCCTCCACCGACTCTTTCTATGTTCGTGGGCAGGCCTATTTGCTGGCCAAGAAGCCCGGCGAAGCCATTACAGAGTTCAAGAATATCCAAAAGCTCCGCTTCATCGGGGCGGATATCTATCAGTCACTCGCCCAGCTTGGTATTGCCCGCGCTTGCGCGCAGCAAGGGGATACCCTCAAGGCTAAGACCGCCTATCAGGATCTGTTTGCGGTTTGGAAGGATGCCGACCCCGCTCTCCCGCCCCTGCAGCAAGCCAAAGCCGAGTACGCGAAGCTCTCGAACTGACTAGTGAGAATTATTTCGAGACGTGGCTCGCCACCGCCACCCACTTACCGCCACGCTTCACAAATACATCAGTCCACAGAGAAAGCTCCGCGCTGGCGGCGCCTTTGCTCTTTTCCTCCGCGCCGCCGGTCACTACTGCCGTGTCGCCGAAGACCCGCACCCTCATATCCACCAGCTTGATGGATTCCACCTTGTTGTCGGGCGACTGGATCTGTGCCAACAGCTTTCGCTTGTCCCGCGTCTTGCCGCCGCTGATGCCCATCCAGTCATCGGCAACGATCGCCTCCAGCGCGCTCGTATTCTTGCTGATGACGGCATTGGCCCAATCTTGTTCGATCTGCATCAGCTGCTTCTCAGCGTGCGCGCCATGACTGTTTGCCTGATGCGTCTGGGCCGCGCATAGCGAAAAAGCCAGCAAGCCGCACGCCAAACCTGCGAATCTTCTCTTCATGCCATCTCCTGGTCTGTTCTGTCTCAAAGAGTGGACCTGAACGGCGGATCCGCTCGATCACTTTGCCGCGGTCAAAAGTTTCGTCACGAATGCGAATGGGATCGAGGCTGTCACCCGCGCCCGGCTCCCTTCCTGAGTCACGGCGATGCTGTCGAAGACCTGCTTTACGTCCGCATCCGGGCCTTTGGTCCCGGCGCTCGCCTGCGCATCGCGGAACAGCCCCAGCATGGTTCCCAGCTGCTCTTTGATCTGAGTCGCATCCGCCTCGTTGTTCGCGATCCACTCCGCCTGCACCCGGATGTCGCCCAGCACGCGCAGCGAGCCCACCAGCACCGCTCCGGCAAAGGCAGGCGGCAGCCCGATGCCTGCATTCGCAAAACTCATTCCGTTCTTCTGGCTTGCGATCAGCCAGACCAGGCTGCCGGCGGGCACATCGCGGTAGTGCTCGCGCACCAGCGTTGGCCCGCGCAGGGGCAGCCACCGCTCGCCGTAGCGCTCCACCATACCGTGGATCGCCTGCGGGTCTTCAGCGTTGCTGACAGCGACCGTGTTTGAAGAGAGCAAGGCGATCCGCACCTTGCGCTCTTCCACCGGGACTTCGAAGATCTCGTGCCCGCCATATTGTTCGGTGCTGGTCGCGATCTTACGGAAGTAGTCGTTGGCGCGCGCCCTATCGAAGCGGCCGACAAAGATCTCTGAGAAGCGCGGATCCGGCATGCGCCCGCCGGGAGCAGGCGGCGCCGGCATGTGTACCGCAATGGCGACTTCATCCAGATCGCGCTCGAACTGAAATCCCGTCGCCTGGATGAAAGCCTGGTACGCAGGATCATCTGTCGGCTTCGGCAGCTGCGCAAAAGCGCTCACCAGCCGCATCGGCTGCAGGTTCACATAGGCCATGGCATCAGACTCCGGCAGCAGCCGCGCCGCCATAGGTGCCGACCGCCACCACAGCCACATGCCAACAATGGCAGCCACGACCAGCAGGTCCAGCGCGACGAACAGAGCGATCTTCCTGCTCTTGCTCACTTCTTGAGCTCCGCGTCCCAGTTCGTAACCAGGGTGATCGGGGACGGCGTATCGGTCACGAAGTCGATCATCAGGAAGCGGCCGTCGCGGGTTACGTCGTACGCCGCCTCGTCAAAAGCATGCGTCATGCTGGTTTGGAACAGGGCCCTTCGCGCGGTCACTTGCACCTCGTCCTTCTCCACCCGGATGTCAGCCGCCATCAGCTTCTGCCCTGCACCCACGTAGTAGAGCCGCTTGCCGTCCCTGCTCCACACCGGTTGCACACCACCCGCCTGCGAGACCTGATACCTGGCGCCGGCATTCGGAAACCGTGTCAGATACACTTCTTCCCGCCCCGATTCGCTGGATTGGTACGCCAGCCACCCGTTGCTGCCCGGCATGAGGATTGCGTTGCTCAAAGTGTCGATCCGGTCCAGAACGTGCTTCGGCTCTCCTCCTCCGCTAAGGGGCAGCATCTCCAGCGCGGCAAAAAACGGCGTCGCCTTGAGCGTCTCCGCGTACAGTAGCCATTTCCCGTCGCTGGTGACATCGGTTGGAAAATCCTCCCTTTGTGTAGCAATGACCGCCCGCTGCGCCTGCGAACCATCCACCGGCCTCGAATAGATTTGGACCGGGTTGCTGTCATCTGGAGAATACGCGTAGTAGAGTGTGCGGCCGTCCGGCGACCATACAGGCGTATCGAGCAGCGCGCCGGAGGAGACTACGGCGCGGGTCCCGCCTGCCAGGTCCCACATTGAAATATCGATTCCGGTCTGGTCATAAAGCTGGCTTACAAACTTGGTGCCGTCCGGGGAGATTCGTGTGGCGCCGTAAACTGCCGGCTCCGTAGCCTGCCCTAGCCGCTTGCCCGTGGCGTCCCTCCACTCGTGGTACATGCTGCCGCTTGCACTGCCCCGCAGGTAGGCCAGCACCCCGTTTTCCGAGACCGAAAACACGGCACTGCCCGTGTTGTCGTCCACTTGCAGATTGTCCGCGACTTGGACTGCCTCTCCTGAGAGCTCGCCGCTCTCCGGATTGAATCTCTGCGCCACCAGGCTCCCGCTCCGCGCCACCAGCAGCCATCCCGATGCGTACGCCGCCGTGTAGTAGCGCCCCTTGAGCAGGACCTTGTCGCTCTTGCCGTCGAGCGTGGCGAAACGGATCTCGTTCCGGTCGTTGCCCGAGCCGGTAGGAGAGTGCAGATACAGGAAGTGCTCCCCGTCAGGCAGGAAGTAAGGCCACCGGTCCGACATGCCTACGGACCCGGTGACCCGCGTCAGCGCGACCGGCGTTCCTCCATCAGAGGCTACCCGCCTCAACGTCGCTGCTTCGCCGTCAAAAACGATCTGGTTGCTCCGCCCCCAACTGGCCCCTCGCCCCTCGGGTGCGCTGCAAATAGCGGCCGGCGCGCCCCCGCCACTGTCGGTTCGCCAGAGCTTGCCTCCGGCGAAGAACCCGAGCGAACGCCCATCCGGAGACCAGAACGGAAAATAGGCGCCTTCTGTCCCCGGCAGTTCGGTAGCAGAGAGTTTGTCGAGCGCGCGCACCCACAGTGAGGTCTTGCCTTCCTGACTGGCCACAAACGCGATCCGTGTCCCATCGGGCGAGAGCGCTGGCGGGCCGTTGCGGTAAAGAGGCGCGAATTTCGTGCCCTCTGGCGGCAGAATGGTTGAGCGAATGATCGTCTGCATCGGCCGATTTCGCCATTCATTGAACGCCAGAGCTGATACCGCAACCGCCAGCAGAGCTGCGACCGCCGGCCAGATCAGGTTCCGTGGCTTTTTGCCGCCTCCCATCGCGGCTGCCGCCGGCTGCGACCCGCCTTTGGCGATCCAGCCCAGGTGCAGCTTCACATCGTGCGCCGTCTGCAGCCGCTCCTCCGGGTTCTTCTCCAGACAGCTCTGCACCACATTGTCCAAAGCCGTCGGTGTCGCCGGCTGTACCGCGCTCACCAGCTCCGGGTCTTTCTCCAGGATCGCCGTCAGTACACTCAGTTGGCTTTTGCCCGTGAACGCCCGCTTGCCCGTGAACATCTCATACAGGACGCAGCCCAGGCTGAAGATGTCGCTGCGCGCATCCGCCTCCTGCCCCTGCAACACCTCCGGCGCCATGTACTGGAAGGTGCCCACCACCGTGCCTTGCTGCGTCAGCACCGCCGGCGAGGCCGTCAGCGCCGCCACGCTCATCGTCGGCGTCGAGGGCGTCAGCGGACCCTTGCTCCCCGAGCTGCTCCCGATGCCCGCAACACCCATCGTCGGCTTGGCCAGGCCAAAATCCAGCAGCTTAGCGCCCGATTGCGTCAGCATCACATTGCCCGGCTTCAGGTCGCGATGGATGATCCCCTGTTTGTGCGCCTTGAACAGCGCATCGGCGACCTGCATCCCGCACTCCAGCGCCTGCTTCAGCGGCAGCGGGCCCTTCTCCAATCTCTGAGCCAGGGACTCACCCTCCAGCAGCTCCATCACCAGGAAGTCAGTCCCGGCCTGCGAGCCCACGTCATACAGATGGCAGATATTGGGGTGATTGAGCGAGGAGATGGCCTTGGCCTCGCGCTCGAAGCGGGCTTTCAGGTCAGCATTGGAAGAAAGATGGGCAGGCAACACCTTCACAGCGACATCGCGCCCCAGCCGGGTATCGCGCGCTCGATACACCTCGCCCATCCCGCCCGCACCTAACGCCGAGGTGATCTCATACGGCCCGAGTTTCGTTCCCGCAGTCAGCGCCATGAAGCGAGGATTATAACTTTTTCGCCATCACACTAGGTTTGCCATCCTCGCCTTTCTACGAAATCGCTGGTCTTCTAACCCCAACTTGCGGCATCATAGTCATTGGGCGGTGGTGTGTATCAAGTTCTAACTGCCCCTTGCGCGTTTTCGGGCCGTTGTGCTAACTTATAAAGATTGTCCCCACTCTTCTGAACCCACCCATAGCCTTGCTGCTTGGTTTTGCGCAGGCGCGGGTTTGTGGCTCGCAGAAAGAGTCTGGACATAGAAACTGCTGGCGTAGCTCAGCTGGTAGAGCACCTGATTTGTAATCAGGGGGTCGGGGGTTCGATTCCCTTCGCCAGCTCCAGTAGT